>ERZ511473.1964-NODE-1964-length-13046-cov-11.325006_pt1 | contig 13046 bp, 16 predicted proteins | sample MGYA00374947_ERZ511473 | MGnify/ENA primary metagenome ERZ511473 (study PRJEB26303, sample SAMN06343854) | sediment metagenome | isolation source: hot spring sediment | place: Canada: British Columbia | collected 2012-09-26 ... | reverse complement strand
ATCAATATAACCTTTATTTGCCCTAATTTCAAAAAAGCAAGATTTATAAAATTCATAATTTGAAACTGGTGTAATTTCACATGAGTTTGCTTGATTTATTGGAGGATTATAAGGTGTTAGTTGTAAGTCAGATAAAGTATAATTAGCATATTTAATTTTTAGTGTTTCATCAACAATTGTTGGTGTAAAAGAACTAACAGTTAGATTTATTAGCTCAGTACAATGACCTACTAAATTTGGATTTGTATCTTCTCTAATAATAGCAAATCCACCACTTGCATCAAGACCGCTTCCAATAAATGTCAATAAATAGAATTTCCCTTGTCCAATGTATATTACACCCTTTCCAAAATTTGAAGAAGTATTTGGTGTTGTTTTCCAAGCCCTCGCCCATATTAAATTTCCATCGTTTCTATTTATTTTTAAAACAATAGGATAAGATGAATTTAAACTTGCTCTTATAAATCCACTAACAAGATAATTTCCATCATAATCAAGAGCGATATTATAAGCCCTATCTTCACTACTCCATCCAGGAACATTTGAAGAATATAATTTTGACCAAATGATATTTCCATTAAAATCAGTCTTGAAAACGAAAATGTCATCGTTATCTAGTGTTTCGCAAGCAAATTTAGCACATTTAAACCCAACTACAACATAGCCGTCAATATCTTTTAGTAGTTTATAAGGGTAATCATAAGCACCAAAATCATAAGTTTTAGACCACATTAAATTTCCATTTAGATCAAACTTTGTAAGTGTTGGAGACTCACTACCATTTCCATAATTCCTAACTAAATAAATATAACTACTTCCGTCAAAAGCAACATCCATTACATCATATTCCCATCCTGTGCTTATAATTTTCTGCCATAAGATATCACCATTTAAATTAACTTTAAGTATCCAAGAACCTGCATTATCCAGAGAACTTTGAGCACCAATTACTAGATTATTTCCATCAAAATCAATGGCAGTTGCAGATAGGCGCCCAGATAGGGAGGCTTGCCTGTATTTTGCCCAAACAAAATTTTGACTTTTTATATTGAAAATTCCAAAGAATGTACACTTTCCATTAGGACAAGACGTATGATGCCCTCCACTTATTGCTATTAAACTATCATTAATTTTTACCATTTTATCAATTGCTAAGTTATCGGAATTATGACTAAAAGCCTTAAACCATTTGATATTCAATGAACTATCAACAGCAATAAGGAAGGGATTCATTTTGTTATTATAATGAAATGTTCCAAAGATATATAGCGTATCATTCATCTTTACAGATGCTATTCTATGACAGGTTACACATCCCGTAGCTTGATAGTTCATCTAAACAATTTTACTTGTTTGAGCATATGCTAGGCTTATAAAAAAGGTCATTGTTGTTATTAACCTTAACATACTCTCACCTCCTTTAAAATTTTCATTATGCTTTATATAACTTTAAATTTACTAGTATCTCAAAAATGCTTAACACCTCAAATGATTGAGAATTTTCAAAAAGGAAGCTTTCATATTTTAGCAAGACCAACACTAAGTGGTCCTGAGCAAACAATTCAAACACCACATTTTATTATCCACTATACAACAAGTGGTTCAGACGCTGTAAGTCCTGTTTATGCTGAAAGTGTTGCTGTTTTTGCTGAATTTTCTTGGCAAAAAGAAGTTAGTGATTTTGGATGGTTTGCACCTCCACCCGATTATAATCAAGGTGGAGATAATAGATATGATATTTATATTAAGAATCTTGGAAGTGGTATTCTTGGATATACTGCGCCTGAATATAATTATGGAGGTTATGGGACGGAAGGAGCTACAAGCTATATTGTGATTGGTACTAATATAGATAGTTATTATGGGATTGGTGTTCTTAAAGTTACAGTTGCTCATGAACTTCATCATGCAATTCAATTTGCTTATACTGCTAATGATGATGCTTTCTTTTATGAAAATACTTCAACTTGGATGGAAGACATGGTTTATGATGATGTTAATGACTATATAGGTTATCTTGGAATAGGGGGACAAAGTCCATTAACTGTTCCACATTATAGAATAAATACATTTCAAAATAGTGGTTTATATCAATATGCAGGAGCTTTATTTCCTTATTTCATATATGAATACTTCTCAAATAATCAACAACCTATGAAAGATATATGGTATCAAATGGGAATAAATTTTGGAAATAATACTTTAAATGATATTTTTGATGTTCTTTTAAATAATTATTCAAAACCACAAGACACAATTTTATCCTATTACGCTATTTGGAGATTTTTCACGGGAACAAGATGGAATGATGGAATTAACTATCGTTATAGTGAGGGAAATTTATATCCTACATCTTCTTTATTAAGAAATATAACTTCTTATCCTGTTATTGATAGCAATCAAAACCAACAGATCCAAAATCCAGGTGGAGCTAACTTCATAAAACTTTCAAATTATAATGGAGCTTTAAGAATTGTAATTAAGTTTAAACAATGTTCAAATTGTGCAAAAGTTTATCTCTTAAGAATTCCAGGTCCTGTTTTAAATGACATTACAGGAAATGGGGATTCAATTGATGTTAATTTTAATTTTTCAGGTTATAGTTATTCAGCTATTATTGTCGTTTCAAAGCAACTTGGAGGTCAAAATATTATTTATAGATACAAAATTACGCCTACAAGTCAAATTGTTGAAAATATAAATGATAACTATAAAATTATTATTGAAAGAAAAAATGTTAAAGTCTTAACAAATGATAAAAATTATGAATTTAAGTTATTTGATTTAAGTGGAAAACTTATTGAAAATAAAAATCTAAAAAATGGTATTTATTTCTATGTTCTTAAAACAAAAGATAAGACTTATAAAGGCAAAATTTTAATAAACTAATGGCACCTGCTATAAAATCATTTTCTGTTCTATTTATTTTAGAAGGGGGATTTGCCCCCATTTATGAAGAATATCTTTTTTTAGAAAGTGATAGAGCAATTATTAAAAATGATTTAAATTTTTATGAAGTAAAAGTTTTGGATAAAAGAATTTATCAGTCAATTGAAATTTTATGTAAAAAGGAAAAATTAAATTTTGAGGAAGCGCCTCTTCCTACTGATTTACCAACATTGGAAATTTTAATAAATAAACCTTGTAAGAAAGAAATTAAAATGTACGGCGTTGGTTTTGGAAATAAGGAAGATAGAAAACTCATAAATGATATATACAATCTAACAAGAAATTTAAAGTTCAAAATAATTAAGGAAACAACACCTAAGAAGCTTATTATTAACTATTATAAAATTGACAATTTTGAAAAACAAAACTATATTATTTTGGATGAAATTAACATTTCAAACGAGAGTGGAACAATTGAGATTGAAGATAGTTCAAAAATTTCAAAAATTTTAAATAAACTAAAAAACTATAATGGCAGATTTGTTTATTTTGAAAATGGAGGGAATTTTTATCAAGCAGTTTTATTATTCAAACTCTCGTTTTAAAGGTCTTTTGATTAGCATTCTTATGCCTTCATTAATATCAATTTCTGAATTAAGAATTTTTCTTATAACTTTTACAATAGGCATTTCAATTTGCTTTTGTTTAGATATTTCATAAACGAAAAATGTTGTTCTTATTCCTTCTGCTACCATATTTTTCTCACTTAATTCTTTTAATATATCATTTAGCTTATAACCAAGTCCAAGTTTATATCCCACAAAATGATTTCTTGAATGTTCAGAAAAAGATGTTGTTATTAAATCTCCAATACCACTTAATCCTGAAAATGTTATTTTTCTTGCTCCAAAACTAACTCCAAATTTTACCATTTCATTTAAAGCTCTTGTTAATAAACTTGATTTTGCATTTAATCCAAGATTTAAGGCGTCAATAATTCCTCCTGCAATAGCATATATATTCTTTAACGAACCTCCTATTTCTACACCTATTACATCATCCCATATATAAGGTCTAAAATAATCATTAAATAAACTTTCTTGAAAAACTTTGGCAATTTTTAAATCATAGCTTGCTATAATTGTAGCAGAAGGTTTTTTTTGTGCTATTTCTATTGCTATATTTGGACCTGAAATTAGAGCATAATTTCTATTTTGGAAAATTTCTTCAAATATTTCACTTTTAAATTTTAATTCTTCTGTAAAGCCTTTTGTAGCAATTAAAAACAATTTATTCTTAAAGTTTTTCAATTTGGTTAGTGTTTCCAAAAAAGCAAATGAAGGAACTGCTATAATAACAAAATCACAATTTCCAACATCATCTAAATTTAGTGTGAATTCAATATCTTTTGGAATTTCAATGCCTTTTTCCAATCTTTCAATTTCAAGTTTTTTTAATTTTTCTTCATTTCTAACAAAAACAACAACTTTGTGTTTATTTTCCGATAGAATTTTAGCAATTGTTAATCCCCAAGAACCTGAACCAACAATAAAAAATTTATACACTTCTTGCCAAATTTATCATAACCCTTATGTACCTAAAAGCTCTTATAAAGTCATTTTCTCTAAAAAGAATTTTATTTCCATCAATCCTTTCAACAATTGGTAAAATTTCAACAATATCTACCATTTCAGTTCTTCTAAATGTTATTTCAATTTCAAATTCTTTTGGCATATCAAGAGGTTTAATATCTTTTTTTAACATATTTTCAATAGCTGTTGAATATCTTTTATAAACCTCATTAAAATTTATTAATCTAACAGCATTTCTTGAAAGTGAATATTTCGTTATTACAAATTCAACTTCTTTAAATAAATCTTTACATTCTTCAATTAGTCTATCATCACCACTTATTAATCCCACAGGAACATTATAATAACTTGCAATTAAACCATTTATGTAAGCCTCATTTACTTTTTTCCCATTTATTTTTATTTCTGAGATTGAATAAGAGCTATATGTATGGTCAATAAATCCTTTAATTGAATTGGCACTTGAATGATAACCAATAAATAAAGCGTATCTAAAGTTTGAATTTATTCCTTCCATCATTGAAAGCATCTTTGGAGAGCCACTAATCAATTCAATTTCATAATTTTCAAAGTCTTTAATGTTTAAATTATCCATATTCCAGTGAGCATCATTCACAACGATTTTTTTTATATTGTAATTTTTTAATATTTTTAGAATTGATTCTAGTTCTCTTTTCATATAAAACAAGCCTTCCTCATATTTTCTATGATTTGGATCAGTTTGAGAAATTGAACTTATACCACTTATACCTTCCATATCTATGGAGATATATATATTCATAGCTTGAAAATTTTAAAGTATTGATATTAATTTTATAAATTATAACCACAGGGCAAAAAGTGAGTGGGACAAAACAAAAAAACATTTTTTATCCTTCAAAATTTTCATTATAAAGTTCTTTATATTTTGTTTGTTTTTAACTTTTTTATTTGCTTGTGAAAAGGAAAATGAAGAAAAGGAAAAGGGAATTATTGAAGATAGTGTAATATATGTAAAATCTAAAACGCCAGAAGAGGCAGGGAAATATCTTATTCTCGTAGGTGGATGTAATGACTGTCATACACCTGGATGGGATATATCAGGAGGAAGTCTCCCAGAAAGTGAATGGTTAGTTGGAAATAAAATTTGGATATAGGGGACCTTGGGGAACAACATATCCATCAAATCTAAGAATTTTTGTCAATACAATTAGTGAAGATGAGTGGGTAAATATGTTTAAAACAAGAAAGGAAAAGCCACCCATGCCTTGGCATAATTACCACAAAATCTCAGACAAGGATTTAAGAGCAATGTACAGGTTTATAAAATCTCTTGGTCCAAAAGGGGATTCCATTTTATCAAAAACCTGGTACGTTCCTCCTAATCAGGAACCAAAAACTCCGTACATTCTTTTAGCCCCTATTGAAAAAAATGAAAATGCTTTTTTTATCCTTTAAAATTTTCAAATATGGTGAGAATTCGTCTTCAAAGGTTTGGAAAGAAGGGTGAGTCAATATACAGGATAGTTGTTGCTGATTCAAGATGGAAAAGAGATGGTAAAGTTATTGAAATTTTAGGATATTACAACCCAAAACGAGATTGGGATTTTAAACTTGACTTAGAAAAATATAATGATTGGTTAAGAAAAGGAGCACAACCTACACCAAGAGTTAAGAGCATATTCAAACTTCAAATGAAAAAGGAGGGTCAGAAATGAATAACACAAAAGAGCTTCTTGAATATATAGTAAAAATGATTGTTGATAGACCAGATGAGGTTGATATAAGAGAAATTCCTGGTGAAAGAGTTGTGATATACGAAGTTAGAGTAAGTAAGGAAGATGTTGGTAAAGTTATAGGAAAGCAAGGAAGAACTGCCAAGGCTATAAGGACAATTCTTGCTGCTGTTTCTCTTAAAAGAGGTAAAAAGGTTGTTGTAGAAATCCTTGAATAGATACCCTGTTGCTAAAATTCTAAAAGCATTTGGATTAAGAGGGGAGTTAAAAATAAAAATTTATTTCTCCCCTCCTTCTTACTTTAAAAACTATCATAGTATTTTTATAAATGATAAAGAATTAGGATTCATAGAGTTTAAAATTGAAAAATTTAAAATCCTTTTTAATAACTTTGCTTTGATAAAATTTGAAAATTTTGATAGTAGAAATGATGCTGAAAAATTAAGAGGGTACGAAATTTTTGTTTATGAAAATATGCTTCCCCCAAAAAACAAAGGGGAATATTATATCTTTGAACTTGAAGGATTGGATGTATATTATAAAGAAAAGAAAATTGGTGTTATAGAGAATATAATGACCAAAAATGAATATACAATTTTTAAAATAAAAACTGAAAATGATGAAATTTTTATCCCATTCAATAATCATTTTATAGAAAAAATAGATTTAGAAAACAGAGCTTGTATATTAAAAAGAATTGATGAGACAATTATCAATAGTTAATTTTCTAATTTATGTCGTTTTAATTTGGTTTATTATATCACTTTTAGTTTCAATTTATTCACTTTATAAAGTTCAGAAACAAATTGAAATTTTAGAAAATGAAATTGAAAAGTATAAAATCGGATATATTATTTATACTTCAAAAAGTGCGCAATTAGACCAACAGAAACGATAGCAGCGGTTTCACTTCTTAATATGAAATTACCAAGAGAAAAGTCAAAAAATCCATTCAATTTTAAATAGTTTTCTTCTTCCTCAGAGAAACCACCCTCTGGTCCTATTAAAATTATAACACTACCTGCTTTATTAAAACTAAATAAATTTTTACTTGATTTTGGATTAGCAAATAACCTTAAAGAATAATTTTTTGAAATTTGAACAATTTCTTTTAGTGTTATAATATCATGTAATTTTGGAATAATTTGTCTATGGCTTTGTTTGCAAGCATTTAAAATTATTTTTTCCCATCTTTCCTTCTTCTCCTTAATCTTTACAATACTATGTTTTGTTATAATAGGATATATTTCCTTAACACCAATTTCAACAACTTTTTCAATTATTAATTCAAATTTTTCTTTTTTGATTAAGGCAGGAGCAACGGCTATATTGAAATTATATTCCTTATTTTCAACTTTTTCTATTTTCTTTACCCTTGCTCTATTTTTTTGGATTTCAATAATTTCACAAAGATATTCATTTAATTTGCCATCAAAGACCAAAATTTTATCCCCAACTTTATGTCTTAAAACATTATAAAGATGATGAAATTCTTCACCTTCTATAAATTCAAAATTATTTGAAAAAAATCTATCAATCCTCATTTATTGTCCATAAAGCAAAAGCAATTACGAATGCGTTATATCTCAAAACTTTATATCTATCTTCACCAACGGAATGTCCTGCATTATCTTCAAATTTTACTACAATTGTACTATTTGATTTGTTATTTTCTCTTAATTTTGCTACCCATTTTAAGGGTTCCCAATATCTAACCCTTGGATCGTTAAATCCACAAGTTGCTAAAACATTAGGATAATTCTTTTCTGTTATATTATCATAAGGAGAATAACTTTTTATATAATAATAAAACTCTTCAATTTCAGGGTTTCCCCATTCATCATATTCTAAAATTGTTAAAGGTAAGGAAGAGTCAAGCATAGTATTTAAAACATCTACAAATGGAACATGAGCAATAGCTGTTTTAAATAATTCTGGTCTTTCATTTATACATCCACCCACAAGTATTCCACCAGCGCTAGCTCCCTCAATAATAATTTTACCTTTTGATGTCCATTTATTTTCTATTAAAAATTCACAAGCCTTTATAAAATCATAAATTGTTCTCTTTTTATTTAATAATTTACCTTGCTCGTGCCATTCCTCACCCTTTTCTCCACCTCCTCTAACATGAATAATTGCATAAACAATTCCTCTATCTAATATACTTAATTTTTCCACTCTAAAATAAGGAAAAACTGAATAACCATAAGCTCCATACCCATAAGCCCAAAGGACGTTACTACGATCATTCCTTAATAAATCCTTTCTATAAGCGATTGTTATTGGTATATCATTGGCGAAAATTCTTTTCATTTCATAAAGTTCCTTACTGAAATTATTAATTTTTGTTTGCTTTCTTAAAATTAGGTTTTTATTTTTAATATCATAATCGTATATTGTTTTAGGTTGAATTAATGTTTGATATTCAATTCTTAAAAATTTGGTTTCATATTCATAATTATCTGAAAATTCAACATAATATGCAGGGTCAGGAAATTCAATATAATGCGAGTTATTATTATCAAATTCAATAATCTCAATTCTTTCAATTGCTCTTTCTTTATCAAGCTCATAAATAGCTATAAAATTTTTAAAAATTTCAAAACTTTCAATTTTTATATAATCTCTTGCTTTAACAAAAATTTCAAATTTTTCAAAATTATCAACTGGACATTTATAAATTTCAAAATTTTTATTAAACTCATTTGTCAAAATATAAAATTCTCCTTCTCTATGTTCAAGAAAATATCTTACACCTTTTTTTCTTTCTTTAAAAAGCTTTAAATTAAAGTTTTTATCAACTATCCAAACCTCTGTTGTATCAAGTGAATGAAGGATAATAAATAAGAAATTTTGATCTTTTGATTTCATCAAATGGATATTAAAAGCTTTTTCATTTTCAACGAAAAATTCTTCAATTTCCAAGCTATTGGGATTTAATTTTAAAATTTTATAAGGTCTTAATATTTCATCAGTAATTGTAAAGAATAAATATCCTTTAAACCATTCAAAAGAATAGAATGTTTTTTCAGAAATGAATTTAATTTCATTTTTTCTTATATCCTTTAAGAATAATTTGAAGTTTTCTGAACCTTCAATGTCATAATTGAATGCTAAAAAATTACCTTCATAATCAAATTTTATATTTCCAACATCAAAATAATTGAAATTTTTAGCTATTTCATTGAAGTCAATCAAAACTTCTTCTTTTGAACCATCAGTTCTATAATATGCTTTATATGATTTTCCTTTGAAAGTTTTATAAAAATAGAAATAATTTCCATATTTAAATGGATAAGAAGTCTCTTCTTCTTCAATTCTACTTAAAAATTCATTATAAAGTTCCTCCTCAATGTGCTTAAAATTTTTTGATATTTTTTCTAAAAACATTTTTTCTTCTTGAAGGTAATCAATTAGTCTTGGATCCTCTCTGTTTCTCATCCAATAGTAATAATCTACAATTTCATCATTGTGCTTTCTTATAACATAAGGGACTTTTGGAGGTTTAGGGATATCTGACATAATAAAATTTTATAGTTCTATAATAACTTTTCCATTTTCAATAATCATATTTCTGACTTCAATATCTTGAATATATTGTGAAATATCTATTTCAAGAATTTTATTTTCAAATTTTATTCCTTTTTGGTTTATATTTGGTAAAAAATTACTAAATGCTCCTTCGACTAAAAACCTAATTTTGGATCCACTTATTTTTAATAGCTCTAATTTAAAATTGAAAGGTATAAATAAATAGCTTCCTTTAACATTTATAAAATTTTCTAAAATTTCAACTCTTAAATTACTTACATTTTGGATTTTTATAATTTTCGGTAAAATTTTATTTAAGAACTCTTCGCTTAATTCAATTTTCATGTTGAAAATTTTAAGGTACTAATAGTAGAAGGGGCAAAAGCCCCTTAGTACATAGTTTTTAGTCTTTCAATTTTCATTTTCATTTGGGCACTCTTAACAATAACTTTATTCTTTATAGTTTGGAATTTGTTAATGATTTCAGTATTTATGTTTTGATTTGAAAATAGCTTATAAGCAGTTTCTGTTCTCAATTTATAATTTATTATTTTTTCAAATTTCAAAATTCCACCATTTGGTCCGAAATTTGGAACATAACCATATAAACTTCCAGAAGAGAATGAAGACTTACAATCAGAACCATAACTTATTTCATTTATAGCACCACTTGCTCTATTTTTTAATCTTGTTTTACCACTATTAAATTCCTTTGTTCCACTTTGACCACCATTTGAAGGGTTATATTTACAATTTACATCATTGTGTAAAGCTGTTCCTCCTGAGCCACTTGGATTAACATCTATATTAGCACCGACTGAATCAACAGGCTTACTATCATTGCAAGTGTTATTCTGTTGATAATTTTCATAGCTATATAAATAGTAGCCACCAGCGTAATAGTTAGCATTTTCAGTTTGGTTAGGATTGAAGTTATTATCATCAGGTTTATAACTTGCTCCAAGTGTGTCTGAGTTATTGTTCATATATTCACAAAATGTTATTGTATCACCAGGAGAACCGTTATCGTATCCCCAACCTAAATCTTCATCAAAACTCTCATCAGATGAAACACCACTTGCATTGCCATTTACATATAAAGTATCATGAGGATAGTAATCAGCAAAGAAGTAAGCATTTCCAGAATATGGATCTTGAATATAAATCAAAAAGAATAATTTTTGTAAAACTGCCTTTTAGGTATCCATCTACATAAACATAAACTGGGATTGAGTACTCATTTGGAATTTGAACTATACAACTTGAAAATAAGTAATATCCACCTGGATATACACCATCTACATCATTATCAGATGTATTTCCTCCGGTTTGATAATAACCATGTATTGGGCAATTTCCATTTATAGAGTTATTGTACTCTTTAAGTCTTTGGTATAATAAGGCGGGGTTTGTTTGAGATGACTTTACTCTTTGAACAGCTCTATTCATAGCAAGATCACCACCAATAGCAATTTCACTAACAGGTTCAGACGATGAGCTACCACTATCTTTCTTTCCACATGCACCTATTGCCCAAAGGGCAATTGCTAATGTTAAAAGTTTTCTCATAATGCTTGAAAGTTTAGCATATCTAACATTAAGTTAATCAAAAATAATTTATTGATTATCAATAACTTTTAATAATTTTAGAATGGTAAAAAAATTCGTGAAATTTGCAAAATTTATAAGTGCTCACCAAATAAAGTTATAAAAATTAAAAAACAAGGTTTTTTTAAAATTGATAGGTTAAAGGAATTATTGTTTGAAATAAGAGAAAATAATCCATTTTTCAAATTGAAAGATTTTCAAAATTATCTAAAAAAACAATATAACATAACTATTTCTTTATCTAAAATTCATTATAAATTAAAGAAAAAATTATTAGACGATAGAACTGAAAAATTAATTGAAATGTTAATTGAAGATAAAAAATTTGATGAAATTAAAAAAATTATTAAATTCTATAAATTTGAAAGTAAGCAATTTTATTTATTGGAAAAGATTCCTGACGATTACTTAGATGAAGATAGTTTTGTTGAAAAAATTATAGAATTGTCTGAAAATTTTAAATTAACTAATGATGAAAAGCGAATTTATCTTCAAAAAATTGACGAAATGCTTAAAGATAGAAAAAGTAAATTTAGTTTTTATATTTTACTTGAAGCAAAAATTTATCTTCATTTAGTTTTATTAGAATTTGATGAAGTAAAGCAAATATATGAAAATTATATTAAAGAAATTGAAAATCTCCCAAAAGGAAATAAACTAAATTTTTATTTTTCATTTGCAAATATTCAATCTCAATATCCTGAAATTGCTATTAAGGTTTTGAGAAAAATAGAATATTATAAACTTAAAGATCAAACTTCAAGAGAAATTATGAGAGTATTACTTCATAATATGGGTTATGTTTATAAATCAAAAAAATATCTTGATGATGTATCATATGAGTTTTCAGTTGGAAATTATAAAAATTATCTAAAAAATATAAAAAACTACAATTTGATTTTAAGGGGTAATAGACTTGTTATTTCTTGTAATATAGCAATATCTCAATTGTTTCTTGGTAAATTATATAATTTTAAAGAATTCATTAAAATATGCTATTGATGGTGACTTTGTAAATTCAAAAAAAATTTTAATAAGTTGTAAAACAAGGACATTAAGGATGATAGGTGAAGGTAATTTTAATAATCTTTCAAAATATAGAAAGCAAGAATTGATTTTAAAATATCTTGCCAAAGGTAATATAAAAAGAGCAGTAGAAGTAGCGAGAAGATATGGTAATTTTTATAATTTACATTTATATTCAATACTTTTGAATAAATCAGCAAGACATTTGTCAAAATATTCCGAATTTAAAAATGTCTCAAAAATTTTAAAATTAAGACAATTGAAATCTATAAGTATTTATTTATTAAATAGAAAGCCATTCTTAAAAGTAAATTCAGAGAAATTTAAAATAATTGGAGCTTTTAAATGGATAGCACTTTTAGTTTATATTTTATTATTAGGTGGTAAAGTTGGGATAGGTTATTTGAAAAGTGAATATATAAGCGGTAATATAAAAAGTTTAATTTATTTGGATTTGTTGAAATTCTTAAAAATTAATAACTTTCCAAAACCTAAGAAATTATTAGATAGATTAAAAGATAAATGGACATTTTTAGAATACTTTGGTTATTGAATTTTGCTTTGTCCAATAAATAATGTTAAGTCATTGATATTCAATAAGTTATAAAAATTTTTTAAATTTATTAGTTTTATGGGGGGTTTTAATGGGGGGCTTTGCCCCCCATGCCGAAAAATGGGCATT
>ERZ511473.1961-NODE-1961-length-13071-cov-5.779898_pt1 | contig 13071 bp, 11 predicted proteins | sample MGYA00374947_ERZ511473 | MGnify/ENA primary metagenome ERZ511473 (study PRJEB26303, sample SAMN06343854) | sediment metagenome | isolation source: hot spring sediment | place: Canada: British Columbia | collected 2012-09-26 ... | reverse complement strand
GACGGACTATACAGCAGTGTTTTTGCGCAGGAGGAGCCGGTCGTATAAGTGCAACTATTTTTTCAAAATTCATCAATCGTGGGACGGGTGTAGAGACGCATCGTGGCACGTACACGTATGACGGCGCGGGCAGGCTGATACAGGTGGTAGACGCCGCCACCAACACCACCGAGACGTATGTGTGGAACGCAGACGGCACGTTAGCCAGTTTTCCGGGGCCTGGCTACACTCGGTTGTTAGAGTATGACGAGGAGGGCAGGCTGATTCGCATTCGCCGGGATTACGGCGGAGGCAACGTGCAGTTAGCGTACGAGTATGCGTATGGCTTTGACGGAGGCCGGCGTTGGCGGAAGGACTACATCAATGGGGTCTGGACGCGCTATCCATGCGGTGTTGCCTGCGGAGCGGGTGACCTCGTGGAACAGCAGAAGCCGCTGGATGGTGGCAGTTGGACGACCAGTGCTCTGTATTTGCAGGGCATTTCGCTGGTGCGTAGAAACAACGAATGGCATCACTTTGACCCGCTGGGCACGGCGGGGGTGATAACGAACAACTCGGCGACAGTCATCAGCAACAGCCTGTATGACCTGTTCGGGGTGAAGCGGTATGAGCAGGGCAGTGCCGAGACGCCGTGGAGGTGGAGTTGGATCCAAGCTGGTGAAGAGGAGGTACGGATGTCTTCCAAAGGGGAAGTTTACCTACCAGAGCGAATGGTTATCCCACTATCCTCGCTGTTTCACCCAGCAGACTGCCCCTTTAGGGAGGGGGGACCTTATCCACGTTCCCTGTGCGAGCAATTCAACGATGGGTGCCGGAAAGATGCCAGACAGCGCCGTGATGAGTGTAAGAATCGGCAAGCTGCCTTCTGCGATACTCTATCATTTTTGTGTGCAGGGACTAAGAGGTGGGTTATTCCCTTCTGCCTGTTCTTCAACTTACTTTGCAACCATGACGAGACGTGTGATAAAAGGTATGACGAGTGGTTGGACTTCTGTAATGCCTGCTACCAGGTATGTTTGCACAACAGTGAGCCAGATGATATATACAAAAAACGATTCAAGGGCATACCACCTCAGCTCCTGCAAGCATGGGGGGTCAAACTGTGAGGGGAGAGGCGGTAGTCTTTATCCTTACCGTAGCAGCTCCTCCCGTCTTTGTACATTTCAGCCTGCTATCCGAAGCTCAGGTAATGGGTAGAGTAGGAGGAAGAGGCCTTAAGTTAGCAGATTTTCGTCATTTGAACATACTCCTTCCCTATCTTTTCACAGCATTGTGGTTCCTGGCCGGATATGCTCTGGCACGGCTTGGCGAAGGGATGATTGCAACAATCGCCGACCATGTCTATGAATGTGTGCGAGAGTTGTACTCCGCTGAGAGGGCCAGAGCTTTTCTCTATCCACCGCGTGTAAGCGGGTACGTTGTCATCACTTTCATACTATCACGATGGTTACTGTCTATTCTATGGCAGAGACGATATTCACGAGGGAAAACTGTAGGCTATTTTGATGTGCTGTTGATTTGGCTGATCCCCGCGCTTATCTACTGGGTGGGTACTGGGACCTATATCTACAGCACGCTTGCCCGTTACCGCCCCCTGTATAGCCTTTGCGGGGTACATCTATTTTGACAATTGGATATGCCAGGGTGGTAAGCAACAACCTGTATGACCTGTTCGGGGTGAAGCGGTACGAGCAGGGCAGTGCCGAGACGCCGTGGAGGTGGAAATTGCGACAAGAGGGAGAGGAAGGGCTTATCGCTTACCCATCAGCAGGATACGTCTTGGCTAAGGTAGGCATTCAGATCGCGAAGACAACCTCTACACTCGGCATCGACATAGACTGGGATTGCGCTAAAAGCTGCCTCAGGAGTGCCCTTGAAGGAGCGATAGCCGGATGTCTATCAGGAGCTGGCCCCTATTGTGGTCCCTGTATCGTCGGTGCAGTACCTGTTTGCATTATAGAACCTCCGGCTTGTGGGGCATTCATGCACCTGTGTAAGATCTTCTGCTCAGGTCAGATTTTGCGTTGCATATGGGGTGCTATCGTCGGCGGTGCTGCCAATTTTCTGAAGCGCTACCGGGAGTGTGTCAACAAGAAGAAGCAACGGCAGACGGGTTGCCCGATGCCAATACCTGTTCAACCTGTACGCGCAGGGCTATCCACTATGTAGCCGGAAGGAGGACATCAATGCGCAGATGGTTGTTTTACATAGTAATAGGGATATGGAGCTATGTCACCACTGGAATGTCCACAGGTGGAGCAGACCTGCTCTTACTGCTCGGTTTCAGCTGCGTCAGTGGCGTGGTTGTTTTTCTCCTGCAGTATGACGCACAAATTGCCAGGCGGTTTGGAGAGGGCGTTCAGCGCACGCTTGGAGACGAAAGTACCCTATTCATTGTGACACCTCCACTACTGCTGCTGGCAGGTTTAGTGCTGCTTTGGCTGGTGCTGCGCTGGTCTCAGCCATCCCATGTGTTGAGAATGCTTCTCGCTGGCGGAACGTTTATTTGCGTGCAGTGGGTAGCTGGCGCAGCCACAACCTTGATGGTGAGACGTTCTATCAGAGCATGATGCTTCAATGGATGAAGCAATAAGGCTCCTGCCCTGTCTACATCGGCTCGGCAGGAGCCTCGCCCTCCACAAGGTTCCATAGCCAGCGCAGGCTGGCTTCGTTTGAAAGGGTGCGGCTTCAGCCGCAGACCCCCTCTTAGGGAGCGCCGCTACGAGGCTCCCCTCTCCTGCGCAGGAGAGGGGACGGGGTAGAGGTTCATACACGCACCGCTCAGCCTGTTGCGGCGGCGTACGCCTCGTACACGATTTCCACCGCGCGCAAGCCGTCGTAGCCGGTTACTTGCAGCTCGGTTCTGCCCAGGCAGGCATCCACGAAGTGTTGTATCTCCCCGACAAATCGGTCAGCACCGGACTCCTCCAGCGGCTGCCAGTCGCCCATTTTGTTCGTCTTATAGCGGCTCTTAAAGCCGTCCCAGTAGTGCACCATCGCCGCGCCTTCCGTGCCGTATACCTCCACCACGTTGAATCCGGCGGCGAGCACCCAGCTGGCTTCCACCACGCCCATGCGGTTGTCCGCGGTGGACAGCAGTACGATGGCGGTGTCCTCCACCTCACCGATAGCAGGATTCGTCTGGCGGGTGACCGCCTGCACGCGAGCGACCTCGCCTATCAGAAAGCGGAACAGGTCTATGCTGTGAACGCTGGTATCCATCAGCACACCACCGCCGGCGACCTCCTTATCGGAGAACCACCGTTCCTCAACCCCTTTGAACGGACCGGCGAAACGGTTACGGAACATCACCACTTCGCCCAGCTCTCCCGCCTCGATAAGTCGCTTCAGAGCCGCTATCGGCGGATGGAAGCGGTGGCAGAAAGCGGTCATCAGTTTCACGCCTTTCTCTTCGGCAGCACGCACCATCTGACGGGCAGCGTCAGGCTGGTGCGCCAGAGGCTTCTCGCACAGCACATGCAAACCGTGCTCCATCGCCAGCAAAGCTGCCTCCAGGTGAGCCGAAGGCGGCGTGCAGATATCCACCGCGTCCAGCTCCACATGGCGGAGCATCTGTTCTACGTCGCGGAACGCCTGCGCTCCTGCCCGCTGTGCCGCGGTGCGGGCAGTCTCCTCATTGATGTCGACTATCGCGACGATTTGCGCTTCGCGCACGCGCTCGTAGCTGGCGAGATGTGTTCGTCCGATGCCTCCAGCACCGATCAACCCAACACGCAGTGTATGGTTACTCACAATGCCCGAACCTCCTGTAGAATCTTACGAACGTTATCCAGGCTTCTTTGCACACTCTTTGTGGCGTTCTCCATGCCCAGATACTCCAGGCTAAAGGGGCCACGAAAGCCTCCAGAAAGCAGCGCCTCTATACACTCTTGGATATTTATTTCGCCGTCGCCTACCACAGTTCCCGCATACACCTCACCCGTTACCGAGCGATAGGGATACCCTTGGTAACCCTTACGCGCACGACGCATGTCGTTGAGATGAGCCAGTTTACACAGGTCTGCCACCTCTGCGCACTCGCTTACAGGGTTCATCCCCATCAGCAGAAAGGTGCATACATCTGCGTTGACCCCAAAGGAGGTGGAGTTTACCTGCTCGGCAACATATCGAAGCGTCTCGGCGGAGTAAACTACGTCCTCATGCGGTTCCAGCACCACCGTAACACCGGCGTTGTGTGCGTAGCGTGCTACTGAAGACACCGATTCCACCACCATCTGCAGGGCGTCTTCGTAAGCGATGCCGTTTTTGATTTTTCCCGGCAGTAACCGCACTACTTGCGCTCCAACGCGCACCGCTTCCTCTACCGCTGCGTACGCCAGTTTAATCTGCTGCTGTCTGCTGTTGGGGTCCAGGTGTACGAAGTCGGTCGCGGTGTCATACGCACACACGCGAATGCCGAGGTCGTGGAGAGAGGATAGGGGCTGTCCCGCAGATACCCAGAAGTAGTCCACCAGCTCTACGGTGTCTATTCCCATCTCGCGGCATGTGGTGGCGAAGCGTTCGACATCCATCTGATGCCGCTGAAAATCCAGAGCAAAACTCCACATACTGAGGCAGAGGTTCATCGATGGGGTAACGTCCTCCCCCTGACGTTGTCTGAGGGTAGTATACCTGATACAATTGCCGTCGTCAAATGGCAACAGGAACGCCTGTATCCGCCTGCGAATCGGAGATAGAAGGAGGGCAAGATGCGCGTTATCACTTTTGGCGAGACGATGCTCCGGCTGTCTCCGGCGGGCTATCAGCGGTTCACGCAGGCGGAGCGGTTCGAGATAGCGGTTGCGGGCACGGAGAGCAATACCGCTGCTGTGCTGGCGCAGCTGGGTGTTTCGGTTACATGGCTCTCTCGCCTGCCCGACAATCCGCTCGGACACCTGGTGGCGCAAAGACTACGCGCGCTGGGTGTGGACGTAGGGCAGGTAACATGGGACGCCGACAGCCGACTGGGGTTGTACTTTGTGGAAGCGGGTGTGACGCCTCGTCCCACGCGCGTGCTTTACGACCGCAAAGGCTCTGCCATGAGTCGGTGGAAGCCCGGCGAATGGGATTGGCGCGTTCTGTTGAAAGATGCGAGCCTGCTCCACGCTACAGGTATTACCCCTGCCCTCAGCGAATGTTGCCTCGAAGCCACCCGTGAAGCGTTGCAAATCGCGCGAGAGATGGGCGTGCCGGTCTCGTTTGACCTGAACTACCGCTCCTTGCTCTGGTCGCCTCAGGAGGCGCGTCGTGCGCTGGAGCCGCTTCTTTCGCTGGTGCAGGTGCTGATAGTCTCTCCTGCCGATGCACGCACGGTGCTGGGGGCAGATGCCGAAGATGTCGAAATCGCTGTACAGGTACAGCGGCGCTATGGCATCCCCGTGGTTGCCACCCCCTTGCGCGACCAGCAATCGGCGACAACGGGAAGGCGCTACAGCGTGGTGGCGAGCACGGAGAGGGTATGGCAATCGGAAGGTTGTCCCTTTGAGGTGGTAGACCCCATCGGCAGCGGCGATGCGTATGATGCGGGGTTTTTGTACGGCTACCTGCAAGGCGACATCGATCTGGCGATGCGTTGCGCCGATGTTCTGTCCGCCCTCAAGCACACTGTACTGGGGGACGTGCTGTTCACCTCGCCAGAGGAGCTTCGGCAATTGTTGCAGGGTATCCCCAGAGGAATCATCCGCTGATGGGGTTGAGGTGGAAAGGTTGCCCGTTGACGTTTTGCTCATGTGCCTGGCATCGCTCAGCGCGGGCTTTTTCGATGCCATTGTGGGGGGCGGGGGGTTAATCCAGATTCCCGCACTACTGCTGCTGTTTCCTCAGTTTGCTCCGGCAACCGTGCTGGGCACCAACAAGCTTATCTCTATCAGCGGTACGACGGTGGCTGCGTGGCAGTATGCGCGCGGTGGACATGTCCGGTGGCGCAGCCTGCGGATACCCGTTCTGGCAGCGTTCATCGGGTCGGCGGTTGGGGCACGCCTGGCAGCGTACCTCAGCGCGTCGGTAATGCGCCCGCTGGTGGCGGTACTGCTCCTGGCGGTATGGGTGTACACGTGGCGGCGCAAAGAGCTCGGTCTGGTCAAACGCAATCCTGCCACCTCACGCCACCCGGAAGCGGTCACTACTGTGATCGCGCTGGTGGTGGGCATGTACGACGGCTTCTTCGGTCCGGGCACAGGCAGTTTCATGATGTTCGCGATGACCGCGTTGCTGGGGATGGAGTTTCTGCAGGCGACGGCGCATACCAAAGTGCTGAACTGGACGACGAACCTCGCCGCGCTGGTCACCTTCGGCTGGCAGGGGCATGTGCAGTGGCTTTTTGCGATACCGTTTCTGGCGGCAAACGTGCTGGGTGGCTGGCTGGGCAGTCGTCTGGCGATGCGCCGCGGCAGTCCTTTCATCCGCAAGTTCTTCCTGTGGGTGGTGGCGGCGATATTGGCGAGATTAGTGTGGGATATATGGGCGTAGCACGGTCTCCTACAGCGGATTCACCGGTTCGCCGTTGCGTCGCACCTCGAAATGCAGGTGTGGTCCTGTTGCCAGCCCGGTTGCGCCGACGTAGCCGATAACCTGTCCCTGCTTCACCGTGGTTCCTTCGCTGACCGCCAGCGCGGAGCAGTGACCGTACAGCGTGGCGACGCCCCCGCCGTGGTCGATGATGATGGTGTTGCCGTAGCCGCGCCGGTAACCGGCGAAGATGACCTCGCCGTCCGCTGCCGCCTTGATGGGTGTGCCGTGCGGCGCTGCGATATCCACGCCGTTATGCATCCGATTGACCTTCAGGATAGGGTGATAACGCATTCCAAAGCCGGAGACAATCGGTCCGTTGACCGGACGAATAAATCCGCCGTGAAACGGTCGGGCAAGGCGAACGCGCCCGCGAGGTGTCTGTTCCATCGCCCGTAGCATGGCGGCAATCTGGCGGGATTCCTCTTCCCATTCGTCCAGCGCCTGTTCCTTCAATATGCGGTCCTGGGCGATGTCCTGCAGGATTTCGCGTTTTGCCTCTGTTTGCTGATGTAGCCGATAGGTCTGTTGCGCCAGCTCCGCCTCCAGCTGAGCGATTTGCTGTGCTTGCCTGTCCAGTTGTGCCTTTGTCTGTGCAACCTCTTCTTTGTCTTGTTGAATGGCGAGCACCAATCGCGAGTCCGCACGGGCGATTCGTCCCAGCACGTACGAACGGCTGATGAGGTCATGCACGTCGCGCGAACCCAGCAACACACGCACGGTACTGGCGCCCCCTTGCTGGTATGCCACGCGTACGCGACGGGCGAGCAGTTGTTGACGCTGTTGCAGGCGTTGCTCCAGCTCCTTCAGGCGTGCGGCGGTTTTACGCTGCAGAGAGCGGACGGTATCTAGGCGGGCACGTACCGTGTGCAGGCGTTTGCGGGTGGCGTCGAGCTCTTGTTCGGTAGCCAGCAGGTCGGCGGTCACGGCGCGTTCGCGCCGGCGAATCTGGCGGATTTCGGCACGCGCCTGCCGAATCTGCTTCTGCACCGTTGCCAGCTTCTTTTGCAGTTCGGTCTTGCTGGCTGTGGTTGGCTTAGAGGGTTTCGAGTGCGATTGCTGCGGTGGTTTTGCCACTGCTGACGATAACATCAGAAAAACGATTAGACCAATCAACCCTCCCAGTCGTAACCCCATGATACACCCCCAATCTTTGCATCACACTGCCTGCAGGTATTTTCGGACGGAGAGCGTGCTGACCGCACCCCCTATCGCTGCGCCGAGCAGGGTCAACACCAGAAACACAACCCACACAGGCATCGGCGAACCGCCAAGGCTGTCGATGAACACCAGCTTGCGCATCACGAAGTGCGATACCAGTTTGGACACACCGAAAATCAACCCGCAGGCAATCCAGGCACCCAGCACACCCTGAACCACTCCTTCCAGTACGAACGGTGTGCGAATAGTGCCGGACGTTGCCCCAATCAGCTGCATAATGCGTATTTCGCGTCGACGGGCGAACACCGTCAAACGGATAGCGTTATAAATAATGATACTGGTGGCGATGAGCAGGAGGATGGTACCCCCAACGCCTATCCAGCGCACCACCGTCGCCACCGACAGGATGATGTCTACCTCTTCTTTGGCGTCGCGCACCGCATCTACTTCAGGCAGGCTCTTCAGCCACGCGCTCACTGCCCCTGTGCGCGAAGGCTCTTTTACCTGAATGACGAAGCTGTCGGGCAGTGGGTTATACGGCAGCGCGGCGGTAATCTCCTGCTGGAGCTCTTTCTGGAACTCGGGCCACGCCTGCTCTTTGGGCTTGAAGGTCACCTGCGCGATGTCGGGGTGTTTCTCAAACTGCTTTTGCAGTTCCTGCGCTCGCTGGCGCGTGACGCTATCTTTCAGGAAAACGTCGATGGCGAACTTCGGCGGCAGGCTGTTCGCCAGATTCTCCAGCCGCCACAGGATTAAACCGAATCCTCCAAACACCGCCAGTGCGAGCGCGACCGTGCCGATAGCCGCCAGCGTCATTAACCCGTTGCGTCGTAAATTGACCAGAGCCTCCTCCACCAGAAATTCGATGTGGCTAAGGTTCATGCGCGTACACCCCACACGGAACGTCGCTGACAATAGTGCCCCGCTCCAGCATCACCACCCGCTTGCGCATTCGGTCTATCACGTACTTATCGTGGCTGGCGACGAGCACGGTTGTGCCGCGAATGTTAATGTGGCTGAGCAGTTGCATAATATCCCATGAGGTATCGGGGTCCAGATTGCCTGTTGGCTCGTCCGCCAGCAGCAGAGGCGGGTCGTTGGCGATGGCGCGAGCGATGGCTACCCGCTGCGCCTCACCACCTGATAGCTGAGCGGGAAAGCTGTCGCACCGGCGCAGAAGCCCAACCAGTTCAATCGCGTTGGCGGTACGCTTGCGAATCTCCTTGCGCGGCAGACCCAGCACCCGCAGGGCGAAGGCTACGTTCTCCCATACCGTCTTGTTGGGCAGAAGCCCGAAATCCTGAAACACCACCCCCATCATGCGCCGGTAATAAGGAACCTCGTGCGGGGGGATTTCGGCGACGTTACGCCCTGCTACAATCACCTTACCGTAAGTGGGTAGCACCTCGCGCGTGATGAGCTTGAGCAAGGTGGACTTTCCTGCCCCGGTCGCTCCTACCAGGAAAACAAACTCCCCCTTCTCCACGCGCAGGTTCACGTTCCTCAGCGCGTGCACGCCGTTGGGATATGTGACCGATGCTTCCTGTATCTCTATCATGGCGTCGCCTTGTTATGGTATGGTTCGCAACAGGGGGGCGGAATCCCTTTCGGCAGGAAGAAAGCCCGCGCATGGAGAAAGCGTATACAGCAATCATAGCGAAGGGCAGGTATCGCGTTGAGAGGTGCTGTGACAACATTGATAAAGTCGGTTGCCCTGCTGGCTGTCGCGCTCTCTGCGCAGGCGCAGCTGATGATCGGGCAAGGTGTTTTTACCGACCGCGATGGCGGTACGCACCGCTGGCAGATTACCCCGGCACACAGTCTGCAATGGGATGGACAGGTTTACCTGCCTGTCGGGGTGTGGTTTACCCCGCAGTCGTTGCGTGCCGATGCAACGGAAGCGGACTTTCAGCGCGATGAACGCCTTCTGGACGCGCTGGCTCAGGCTGGCATCAGCGACGTGTGCGTGGTTCCTCGCGACTCCGCAACTAGCGTATCCGTTCAGCAGTGGCAGCGCATTGTGGACGCGCTGGAATCGCGTAACTTGCGTTACGGCATCTCTTTGGGGGAAGCAGGCTTGCCTGTTGCGCAGGGATATGTGGTGGCACCGGCATCCAACCGCATTGCCAATATCGCACAGGGCGGTGTTGTCGCCTTCCGTGCGCCGTACGCTGACCATGCTCTCACTTTCATCGTGGACACGCATGATAACAGCATCCTCAGCCATTCTCGGGTGAACGTGGAGCAGGGTGTTGGGCGTCTTCCCCTCCAGCTGCAGGAAGGCGTGCTGGCGGTGATGGTCGCCTACCCGCATCGCCCGCTGGTAGACGCAGGGGGCTTCGTGCCCGATGTGTGGGAAGGCTACGATGCCTGGCGCGACGGGGTGTTGCAAACCCTGGGTAAGGTGCGATTTGGGAAGGGACTTCGGTTCTTTGTGGACCCGCTTGGGCGGTGGACGCTTCCCTTAGAGGACGATGGTATCGTGCCCTCTTCGGAGATGTTCCGCCTGGGTTTCGAGGCGTTTCTGTCGCGCAAGTACCAGACCCTGGAGAACCTGATGAGCGCATGGGCGCTCTCGGAGCGCAACATGGAATCCTTTGCCGATGCCGCTCGCCAGCTTCCGCTCTGGCGTGGGCAGAAAGGTATTCCGCAGCTGTTTGACCCCCAGACGGGCAACCTGCGCCGGGTAGAAACAGCCCGCTGTGCCTACTGGAAGGACATCAATCAGTATCGGCGCGAGGTGTTGCAGGAGGCGGCGGACCGCATGGCGGCGGTGCTGAAGCGGCACATCGCCGATGTGCCGGTGTTGCTCAGCTGGCAGAGATTCCATCCGGTATATGTAAGCACGCAGAACCAGCCGGGTGTGGACGGGCTGCTGGTGGTGACGAGCGAGCGCGGCGCAAACCTCGCTCTCAAAAGCATGGCTCCCGCAATGGGGCAGGCGACGGAATGTGTGCGCCCCACCTGGCTATTGACCTCGCTGGCGCACGATGTCAAGCAGGGCTACGCGGATAGCCAGACTCTGCACAGCGAGGCGGAAACCCTCGCTCAAGCGGGCAGTCGGGGCTGGTTCTTTCGCGTGACCGAAAGCACCGCAGATGCCGCGACCCTGCAGTGGCTGCGCTCCTTCCAGCAGTCCGCGCTGGCACGGGCAGAGTGGCAACAGCCGCCGAAGGTGCTGTTTTTCCCGCAGTCTGCGTCAGGCATTTGTGAGGTCAAGCGGCTACCCGGCGAGGTGTGGTGGTTGCCCTCGGTGCGCCCGGGAAGCATCGTCAACGTCGGGCAGAACTATCGCGCCTACCAGATTAGCACGCTGAGCGGGGAGCAATACGTGATGTGGGCGGTGGACCGCGAGCGTCCGACGAATTTCCGCCTGACCGAGCCGCGCGTGTTCACCGCGCAGTTGCCAGATGGCACGCCGGTGAAAATCGGTGGCAAGGGGCGCAACTTCTCGATAAAGCTGCCCACCGTGCCGGTGGTGTTTACCAATAGCGGTACGCTGTTTCCGGTGGAAGCTGCAGAGGACGCTATCAACGAGCTGGCGAGGCTGATCAAACTGGGCGAGTCGCGTCGCATCGATGTGGGCACGGCGCGTTTTCGCTGGCAACAGGCGCGTGACAATCTCAGAGTCGGTCAGGTGTACACCGCCTACCTGCTCGCCAGCGAGGCGCTGAACGAATCGATCCAGCGTCTGGCACAGTATCTGTGGATGGAAGCGGAGACGGCGGATGAGAGCAACTTCGATGAAATCGTGGAACAGCCCTGGGCGAGTGGGGGCAAAGTGATACGACTGCAAAACTTCAACGACCCACCTGCACGAGGTTATTTCCTGCGCTACCGCTTTGCCGTGAAGGAGGAGGGAAATTATACCATCTGGGTGGCATGTCGTATAGAGGGCAGCTCGCCTCTGCTCTGGAGCGTCGACGACAATGCTCCACAGCCTCCTGAGAGCAACGTGCTCGTGGGCGAATACGGAGAAGGGTTTGGGTGGATACGCATGGGCACGGTCAGGCTGTCGCCGGGTGTCCATGCTCTTGAACTGAGAGTGGTCAATCGCGCCGGGGAGGGCATCAAACCTTACGTGCAGTGGTGCGATGTGGTGCTGCTCACCGCTGAGAACATCATTCCGCAGGGAACCGTCAAACCGCCTGTCAGGTAGAATCGCATGGAAAAGCCGGTCTCTCCCACTATTACCTTCTTTAAAGCGCTGCGCAACGCCACAGGCGACGCCTACGACCGGTTGGGGTTGACCCTGGCCAGCAGTCTGTTGTGGTTTGCAGCACTGATGGCGGCAGCGATAGCGGTGAGCGCGGCAACCCGTACCCAGCAGGTGCTGGTGGTACTGGGGGTGTTTTTTGTCGGTTCGGTGGTGCTGGGTGAAGTATGGACAGGGTGTGTCTATCTCGCCTATCGCATCGCCACACGCGACGAACCGTCGTTGCTGTGCTTTGCGGAGGCGTGGCGCGGTCTGGGATGGAAAACGTTGTGGCTGGCAACGGTTCAAACCTTCGTCACGCTGGTTATCATCGCAAACATCGCACTGTATTTACAGAGCAGTCTGGTGGTGATGCGGGTGTTCGGGGTGGTTATCCTGTATATTTTGCTGTTGTGGATAACCGCCATGCTGTATCAGTATCCGTTGTTGGTAGAGCATGTATTCGGTGCGTACACGGCGGAGCAGACGAAAACCGGCTGGTTGCGAAGGGTGTTGCGACGGTCTTTGCTGTTAACGATAGGCAACCTGCCTTTCAGCGCAGGGATGTTCGCTATCATCGCGGCGTGGACTGTATTCTGCTTTGTGAGCGTCATCGGTCTTGCGCTGATGTACACTGGCTTTGTATCGCTGGCAGCTGTACACTGGACGCGCGCCCTGCTGATAAACTACGGGGTGATTGTGCTGCCACCGGAGCCGGAGATTATCCCCGATGAGCAGTTTCGCCTGCCGGAGGAATAGAGAAGCATGCCAGCGCAACGTCGAACAGCCAGGCAACCGCAGCTGTCACTAGCAGCACCATACGTGAATCGCGGACTGTTTGCCAGCAACTTTCTGCAGAACCACTTGCCTAACCTGCCCGAGTGGAGAGAGGCACAGGGGAGCGAAGAAGCTCTTCGCCGGGTCAGCGAACTGTACCAACAGAAGAAGCGGTTTCTGGAGACGAACCCCAACGAATCTCAAACAGAGCACGAGTTCATTCAGCCCCTTCTGGACATCCTCTGGGGAAGAGAAAACTATCGGGTACAACCGCCTCTGAAGACCGGCGACATACGGGGGCGACCGGACTATGCCCTGTTCCTCTCCGGGCAACAGCGCGACGAGGCAGATAAGCTGCAGGGGGAGCAGGAATACTGGCGACATGCTGTGGCGCTGGCGGATGCGAAGCCGTGGGCAAGCTCCCTGGACAG
>ERZ511473.1960-NODE-1960-length-13073-cov-4.637735_pt1 | contig 13073 bp, 14 predicted proteins | sample MGYA00374947_ERZ511473 | MGnify/ENA primary metagenome ERZ511473 (study PRJEB26303, sample SAMN06343854) | sediment metagenome | isolation source: hot spring sediment | place: Canada: British Columbia | collected 2012-09-26 ... | reverse complement strand
TACGAGGCCCGGGTGGTGTCCGCCCACCGGACCCCCGACCTGCTCTACGAGTACGCCTCGACGGCGGAGGCCCGGGGGCTGCGGGTGATCATCGCCGGGGCCGGGGGGGCCGCCCACCTCCCCGGGATGACGGCGGCGAAGACGACGCTCCCGGTCCTCGGGGTCCCCGTGGAGTCCCGGGCGCTCCGGGGCCTGGACTCCCTCCTCTCGATCGTGCAGATGCCCGCCGGCGTGCCGGTGGGGACGCTCGCCATCGGCCGGGCGGGCGCGGTGAACGCGGCCCTCCTCGCCGCGGCGATCGTGGGCCTCTCCGACGAGGGCGTGCGGGAGCGGCTCCGTGCCTACCGGGAACGACGGACCGCCGAGGTGCTCGCCCACCCCGATCCCGCGGAGGGCTGAGCCCGGTGCTGGTCGCGGTGCTCGGCGGCGGGCAGCTCGGGCGGATGCTCGGGCTCGCCGGGATCCCCCTCGGCCTCGGGTTCCGGTTCCTCGATCCCTCCCCGGACGCACCGGCCGGGGCGGTTGGGGAGCTGGTCGTCGGCGCCTTCGACGACCCGGACGCGCTCGAGGAGGTGGGGCGCGGAGCGGCGGTCGTCACCTACGAGTTCGAGAACGTACCGGTCGCCTCGGCCCGGTCCCTCGCGGGCGGGGCGCCGGTGCTCCCCCGCCCGAGGCGCTGGAGGCGGCCCAGGACCGTCTGACCGAGAAGCGCCTCTTCGAACGGCTGGGGATCCCCGTGGCCCGCTACGTCCCGGTGGACCGGGAGGCGGACCTCCCCGGGGCCCTCGAGGCCGTCGGCCTCCCGGCGGTGCTCAAGGCCCGGCGGTTCGGCTACGACGGGAAGGGCCAGGCCGTGCTCCGCTCGGCGGGGGACGCCGGCCGGGCCTGGGCGGCGGTGGGCGGCGCACCCTCGATCCTCGAGGCGCTCGTGCCCTTCCAGCGGGAGCTCTCGGTCCTCGGGGTCCGGGGCCGGGACGGCGCCATGCGCGTCTACCCTCCGGTCGAGAACGTCCACCGGGAGGGCATCCTCCGGGTCTCCCGGGCGCCGGCCCCCGGCCTGGCCGACGGGCCGGGGGAAGCGGCCTCCACCTACGTCCGCCGGGCGCTCGAGGACCTCGGCTACGTCGGGGTGCTCGCGATCGAGCTGTTCCAGGCCGGCGGCGAGCTGCTCGCGAACGAGATGGCGCCCCGGGTCCACAACTCCGGTCACTGGACCATCGAGGGCGCGGTCACGAGCCAGTTCGAGAACCACCTCCGGGCCGTCGTCGGGCTGCCGCTGGGGGCGACGGAGGCCCGGGGCCACGCCGCGATGGTGAACCTGATCGGACGGGTCCCCGATCCCGCCCCGGTCCTGGCCGTCCCCGGGACCCACCTCCACCTGTACGGGAAGGCGCCCCGCCCCGGCCGGAAGCTCGGCCACGTCACGATCGTCGCGGACGAGCCGGAGGCCCTCGAGGAGCGCCTCGCCGAGGTCCTCCGGGTCGTGGAGGGAGCCGGCTGACCGGGGCCCCGAGGTCCCGCCGGCCCGGGCCTCCCGCCGGGTGGCGCCGTCGCGGCCGACGCCGCCCGGGGGGCGGCCGGGCGTCAGCCCGGGGCGACCTCGATCGTGGCCTCGACCGGCACGCACCGCTCGATCGAGGCGTGGACCGAGCAGTCCTTGATCCCGAGCGCGAGCGCGCGTTCGGCCTTCCGCGGCTCGACGGCCCCGCGCACGAGGAACCGCATCGAGATCCGACGGAACCGCCACGGCGGTCGCTCCTCCTGCTCGGCGTCGATCCGCACCTCGAGGCCGCGGAGGTCCTGCCGCTGCTTGCGGAGGACGTTCACGACGTCGTAGGCCGTGCAGGCCGCGAGCGAGATCGGGAGGAGGTCCGAGGGTTTGGCCCCCGGCCACCCCTCCTCCCCGGACACGGGGAAGCGGAACCCGCGCGAGTCCTCCCCCTCGAACCGGAGCCCCCCCACCCAGGCGAGGCGCTGGCTCCCCACGGGGGGAGTCTACGCCCGAGACTCCAGCGCCCGGCGGCGCCGTCCGATACCGGAGGTATGGCCTACCCGACGTGCCCGGGGTGCCGCGTCCCGCAGCTGGTGGACGACGACGCCGTCGAGTACCGCTGCATCACCTGCTACTCGGAGGTGCAGTTCCACGCCTGCCCTCACTGCGGGCTGCCCCAGTCGATCCTCCGACCCTGGACCTCCTACACCTGCGCCCGCTGCGAGCGGCGGGCCGACGTGCCCCCCCGGATCCCGTTCCCCGAGGCCACGAGGGCCACGCGCTCCGAGGCCGCCGCCTGGCCGTACCCGAAGCTCTAGCCTGGCCGCGCCCCCGCGGCTCGGTCGTTGCGTCCCGGCGAAGCGCCCGGCAGACTCCTGGGGGTCCGTGCGGAACAGGCTCCCGAGGCTCGCGTTCGCCCTGGCCCTCCTCGCGGGGTCGGCTCCCGGGCCGGCGACGGCGGCGCCGGGGATCGGCCAGTTCGTGGTCCGCTGCCCCTACTCCCACACGCTCCGCGACGACCCCATCGTCCTCCCCGGGTCGCCCGGCGCCTCCCACTCCCACGACTTCTTCGGCAACGTCACGGCGGACGCGTACTCGACCTACGACTCGATGCTCCTCGGGGCCACCACCTGCCGGGTCCCGAGCGACACCGCGGGCTACTGGACCCCCACGGCGTACCTCGACGGGGAGCCCATCGTCCCGCCGGTGATGCGGATCTACTACCTCGGACATCCCACGGCGAGGGTGGAGACGATCCCGCCCGGCCTCCAGATGATCGGCGGGAACCGGGACGCCACCTCGCCCGAGGAGAACCCCCACGTGCGCTGGTCCTGCGGGCAGACCGTCGAGGTGCGGACCCCCATCGAGCCCGCCCCCTACGACTGCGCGCCGTGGGCCGGCTACCGGTTCGTCGACGGGGTCGTGGCGCACATCGACTTCCCCCGTTGCTGGGACGGGGTGGGGCTCACCCCCGAGCACGTCGTGTACGAGGTGAACGGGGGCTGTCCCGCGGGGTTCCGCCACGTGCTCCCCGAGCTCAGCGAGCGGGTCCACTTCCACGTGATGGACCCCACCGGCCCCGACGGGGCCGTCCGCCTCACGCTCTCGAGCGGGCCCTACTACACGATGCACGGGGACTTCTGGAACACCTGGCAGCAGCCCCGGCTCGACCAGCTCGTCCGGGACTGCATCGTGGCCCGGGTGCATTGCGGGGGGCTGTTCGAAGGCGCCGAGCTCTCCTGGGCCCGGGGCGTCGGGACCGGGGCGGCGGAGGCCGCGGCGGCGGTCGCAGCCGACGCCTCGGGGGCCGTGGTCGCGGGCTGGACCGAGGGGGCCCTCCCGGGGAGGCGGTCCTCGGGTGGGCGCGACGCCCTCCTGCGCCGCGTCGATCAGGAGGGCGGGGTGGTCTGGACCCGGCGGTTCGGCACCCCCGGGAGCGACGAGGCGGCGGCGGTGGCCGTGGACCGCTCCGGGGTCTACGTCGCCGGGACGACCACCGGCCGGTTCCCCGGCGAGCGGCGGGCCGGCGGGGAGGACGTCTTCGTCCGGCGGTACTCGCCCGAGGGCAGGCTCCTCTGGCAGCTCCAGCTCGGGACCACGGCCCCGGACCGGGCGGCGGCGATCGCGGTGGACGGCGGGTCGGTCTGGGTGGCGGGGACCACGTGGGGGAGGTTCCCGGGCGAGCGGCGGGGGGGCGGGGCCGACGCGTTCGTCGCCCGGCTCGCCGCCGAGGGCGCGTTGCGGTGGGTGCGCCAGCTCGGGGGGCCCGCCGACGACCGGGGGCTCGCGCTCGACGCCAGGGACGGCCGGGCCTACGTGGCGGGCGCCACCGACGGGGTCCTCGCGGGCGAGGGGCCGGTGGGGGGGACGGATGGGTTCGTCGTGGCGCTCCGGTCCGCTGGGAGGGTGGCCTGGGTGGACCGGGTCGGGACGCCCGGGCTGGACGAGGCCAGAGGGGTCGCCGCGGGCCGGAGGGCGATCTACGTGGCGGGGGCGACCGAGGGCGTCCTCGCCGAGGGCGCGGCGGGAGGGCTCGACGGGTTCCTGCGCCGCTACCTCCCCGGCGGGGCCGAGCGCTGGACGCGCCAGCTCGGGACCCCGGCGGACGACTCGGTCTCCGCGGTGGACGTCCGGGGCGCGGCCGTCCACGTTGCGGGCACCACCGGGGGGGCCTTCCCCGGCCAGGCCTCGGCGGGGGAGGTCGACGCCTTCGTCCGCCGGTTCGACACGAAGGGCGTGGACCTGTGGACCGTGCAGTTCGGCACGTCCGGCCCCGACGAGGCTCTCGGCGTCGCCGTGGACGCGGCGGGCGCGTGGGTCGCGGGCCGCACGTGGGGGGCGTTCGAGGGGGACCCAACCCCGGGGGACGCCGACGCCTTCCTGGCGCGGCTGCGCTTCGTCTGACCCCCATGCGCGCGCCCCGTCGCCTCCTCCCGGCGCTCCTGGCGGGCCTGCTCGCGGCGTGCGCGGCGTCGGGGCCCGGGGCGGGGGAGCGTGCGGTCCGCCGGGAGGGCCCGCCCGCGGGGGCCGGGGGAGCGGGGGGCGCCGGGCAGGAGGAAGGCGGGGCCGGCGGGGAGGGACGGAGGGCCGGGAGGTCCGTCGAGCGCGGCCGCCCGGCGCTCGTCCTGCGCGTGATCGACGGGGATACCGTCGAGGTCCGGTTCCGGGGCAAGGTCGAGGACGTCCGGCTGATCGGGGTGGACACGCCCGAGACCGTGGCCCCCGGGGAGCCGGTGGAGTGCTACGGACGGGAGGCGTCGGCCTTCACGCGCCGATGGCTCGAGGGCCGCGAGGTCCGGCTCGAGTTCGACGTTGAGCTCCGCGACCGGTACGGCCGGCTGCTCGCCTACGTCTGGGTGGACGGGCGGCTGTTCAACGAGGTCCTCGTGCGGGAGGGCTATGCCCAGGTCGCCACGTTCCCCCCGAACGTCCGGTACGTGGACCGGTTCCTCGCGGCGCAGCGGCGGGCGCGGCGCGAGGGCCGGGGTCTCTGGGGCGGCTGCCCGGTCGCGGAGGCGGCGGCGGCGACCGGCGGGAGCTGTGACCCCTCCTACCCGGACGTCTGCATCCCGCCCCCACCGCCCGACCTCGACTGCGCGGACGTGGGCGCCCGGGGGTTCCGCGTGACCGGCTCCGATCCGCACGGTTTCGACGGGGACGCCGACGGGATCGGCTGCGAGACGTGAGGCGCCCCGCGCACCATCTATCGTGTCGGCCACCGGCCCAGCCGACCGAGGAGGAACCGTGAACGAGGCGTTGCTCGACCCCTTCCGTCACGACGCGTGGGCGACCCGCGAGCTGATCCGGATCTGCCAGGGCCTCCCGCCGGAACAGCTCGAGGCCACCGCGCCCGGCGCGTACGGGAGCGTGCACCGGACGCTCCATCACATCATCTCGGCCGGGGACTACTTCCGGAACCTGCTCGCGGGGGTCGAGCGGAACTGACGGTCGACCGACCCCGCCCCTCCCCTCGACGAGCTCGCCCGTCGGGCCGAGGAGCTCGCGGCGTCCTGGGAGGCGTCCCTGACCGAGCCCTTCGATCCCGATCGCATCGTCGTCGACGAGGACCGTGAGGGTCGGCTCGAGATCCGGGCCGGCGTGCTCCTCGCCCAGGCCCTGACCCACGGCACCGACCACAGGACCCAGGTCCTCGCGATCCTCACCAGGCTCGGGGTGGAGCACCCCGACCTCGACGCCTGGGACTACGGGCGGGCGACCGGGCGCGTGCGGTCGATCTGAGGCAGGCTGGACGATGAAGCGCGCCGGGGAGGATTCGAACCTCCGACCCGCGGATTAGAAGTCCGCCGCTCTGTCCAGGCTGAGCTACCGGCGCACCCGGCCCCGGACGTTCCGCGGGAACGCCCGGCGCCTGCAATCCTAGCCGACCGGTTCCCCGGCCTCGGCTCGCTGCTCGTCCGTCGCCGGCACGACGTCCGGGGCATCCTCCCGCAGCAAGGGCCACCCGCGCCGCAGCACGTAGCCGAGCCAGGCCCCGGCGAACTGCGACGTGAGGACGGCGGTGAGGACGAGGGTGGTGAAGAACGGCGCGCCGATGATGCCGGCCTCGTACGCGACGGTGGCGAGCACGATCCCCGGCCCGCCCCGCGCGTTGAAGGCGATCGCCAGGTTGACCGTCTCGATCCCTCGGAACCCCGCCAGCCGAGCCGCGAGGACGATCGAGGCCAGGCGCACGGCGGACGAGCCCAGCAGGAAGGCGAGCAGGAGCCACGCCGAGAACCCCGCGCCCAGCTCGAGCTGCGAGCCGACGACGGCGAAGTACAGGGGGATGAAGAAGCCGAACGCCACCTTCTGGATGGCCTCCAGCTGCTCGGCGAAGACCCTGCGGTGGCTGCCCCGCACCCCTCCCACGAGCCCCAGGCCGGCCAGGAACGCGGCGAACACCAGGCTCACGCCGAGCGCCGCCGCGACCGCCGTGTAGGTGAGGAGCAGGAGGATCGCGTAGCCCACGGGGGAGGCCCTCCGGAAGACGTTCCAGCGGGCGCCGTGGAAGCGTCGGAGGACGAGGGGGACCACCGACAGGCCGGCCCCGTGTACGCGATCGTCAGGCCCAGGTGGCGAGCGATCGACCCCGCGACGTCGGATCCCAGCGTCGGGGCCGCGGCCAGGGCCGTGGCCACCGCCAGGACGGCCCACAGGAACACGTCCTCGATCAGGGCCGCCCCGAGGACCAGGCTGGCGAAGCGGGTATGGAGGATCCGCAGGTCGTGGAAGATCCGGGAGATCACGGGGATCGACGTCACGGCCACGGCGATGGCCAGGACCAGCAGGACGGCCCACCACCCGCCCCGCGGCCCGGCGATCGTACCGAGGGGCAGGAGCGGGCCCACCAGCAGGGCCGCCAGGAACGGCAGCGAGGTGCCCACGCCGAGGAGCCAGGCCGTGGGGCGGCGGTTCTCGGTCCCCAGCACCCGGCGGACCTCGCTGCCCGAGATGAACATCAGGAGGAGCAGCCCCATCCAGTACGCGAAGCGGAGGACGGTCCCCGTGATCTCGCCGGATGGCCCGGAGCCGAGGAGCGCCTCCGAGGGCCCGGGCGCCAGCCGACCCAGCACGTGGGGTCCGAGGAGCGCGCCGGCTAGGATCTCCCCGGCGAGCCGGGGCTGGCGGAGCCGCTCGAACGCGTGGCCCAGCAGGTGCGCCGCCGCCACGAGGACGGCCAGCGCCCCCACCACCCCGGCCAGCTCTCGCTCGGTCACGCGTCGCTCCCTCGGATCGCTCGAGGCTAGGGGGTGCTCCCCGGTCCCGGCATCCCGCAGCTGCGGGACGTTCACCACGACGCCGTCGCCGCACCCGAGGGGTGTAGGGGATCAGCGGATCACCGGCCGGTGGGGCCGCACCCGGCGGGCCGCCCGCCTCTGGCTGGCGCTGCTCGGGCCCTCGCTCGTCCCTCGAGCGGGTGACGGGAATCGAACCCGCATCGCCAGCTTGGAAGGCTGGAGCTCTGCCATTGAGCTACACCCGCGCCATGGCAACGATAGCAACGGCGGGGAGCCGGGGACGGTCAGGGGAGGGCCCGGGCGAGGGCGGTGGCAAGTGCCGCCGGTGCGGGGAGCAGCGTGGGCGCGGGCACGGCCACGGGGTCCCGCGGCCTCGAGCACGACGGCGGCGGCGCCCACCACGAGGACCGCGCCCCGGGCATCGTAGCCGCGGCGCCCCCTGCCCATCGCCGTACCCTGATGCTGTCGGGGCGCGAGGAGATGAGGTGGAGGTCGGGTTCCGGCTGGTGGACGTGTTCGGGACCGGTCCCTTCAGCGGGAACCAGCTCTGCGTGGTGCCCGAGGGGTCGGGCCTGGACGACCGGACGATGCGGCTGCTCGCGTGCGAGATCGGGTTCTCGGAGACGACCTTCGTGACCCGGGCCAGCGGGCACCGCTACGCGATGCGGATCTTCACGCCCGGCGGCGAGCTCCCGTTCGCCGGCCACCCCTCGCTCGGGACCGCCTTCGTGCTGGTCTCGGAGGGATGCGTCGCCTCCCCGGCCGTCCAGGTCGTGGCGGCCGGCGAGTTCCCGGTGGACGTGGACCTCGCGGCGTCCCGGGCCTCGCTCACCGCGGTCCCCGGCCCGCTCGGCCCCGCGGTGGACCGGGCCCGGGCTGCGGCTGCAGCGGGGCTCGCCGAGGACGACCTCGACCCGTACCTCGCTCCGCGGGTGGCCTCGGCGGGCCTCCCCTTCCTCATCGTGCCCGTCCGGGATGCCGGGGCGGTGGCCAGGGCCCGAGCGGGGGAGCCGGCCCTCGGCCCGCTCCTCGCCGAGGTCGGGGCCGACGGCCTGTATCTGCTCGCGCGGGTGGGGGAGGGCGGCTTCCGGGCCCGCATGTTCGACGCGACCCTCGGGATCGGGGAGGACCCCGCCACCGGGGCCGCCGCCCTGGCCGCGGGCGCCTACTTCCTCGCCCAGGGTTCGGCGGGGCGTTCGGTGATCCGCCAAGGTGAGGAGCTCGGCCGCCCCTCCGTGCTCGAGGTGGAGGCGAGCCAGGACCCACCTCGCATCTCCGTCGCCGGGCAGGTCCACGTCGTGGGGGAGGGTCGCTTCCTGCTGCGTCGGTGGAGCTGAGCGCACTGCCGGTCAGCGCCGGTGCGGGTCGAGGAGCCGGAGCAGGGACGTGATGGGGTCGGCACCCGCTCTGCCCAGGAGCTCGACCGGGAGGAGCTCGACCCGGTAGGTGTCGAGCAGCTCGGCTTCGACGTCCCGCACCTGGAGGGTTTCGCGGGCCCGGAGCCGCGCGCCGTGCTCCCGGCAGGCCGGCAGGAGCCGGTCGCCGCGCACCGCGACGAGGTCGGGGACGGCGGGGAGCCGGCCCCACCAGAGGCAGCGGGCGCAGGCGAGGCGGAGCCGCGCGGGGTAGACGAACTCCGCCCGCCAACCCCGTGTGTGCTCGATGACCCGGCCCCACATCGCCACCTGGCCCACGACCCCCACCCCGCGGCCGGTCCGCCCCAGCCTGGCGGGGTCCTTGAAGGCGTGGAAACCACAGGTGCAGCCGGGCTCGGGGCTGCGATGGGAGGCTGCCAGCTCGGGGTTGAAGACCAGGTAGAGACGGGTGTGCGCGCCCGTGCAGGTGGCGCGCTGGACCACCTCCGGTTCCCAGGGCTCCCTGGGGGTGGCGGGTGCGATCCGCAGGCCGCCGGCCCGCACGAGCCGCCAGGTCCGCCACCCGAGGATGGCCTCGAGCGAGCGTTCGACCGCGTCGGGGCGGGGGGCCATGCCACCCTCCACCCTACCCCGGCTGGCGAGGGACGACCCGTGGGGTATCGTGCGTGGTGCCGGGGCGTGGCGCAGGCTGGCAGCGCACGTGCTTTGGGTGCACGAGGTCGGCGGTTCGAATCCGCCCGCCCCGACCCGAGGGGGCGCCGTGGCCGGCTCCCGGGCCGGCCACGGCGCTATCGGGGGTCGTCCAGCTCAGGCGGTGTACCGCTCCGGGAACTGGTCGGCGATGGCTCCCGCCAGGGCGGTGGCGATCATCGGCATGTGGCCGGCCGCCTCCCTGAGGAGCTCGAAGGGGTTCCCTCCCTCGCCGGTCACGACCGCGTCGATCGCGGCGAGCGTGGACTCCACGTGGGGACGGAGGGCGTCGGCCACCTGCTCGGTCGTGAGCCGCCCCTCGGTGGCGCTCTCGATGAACGCGCCGAAGTCGGTCCGGTAGGCGTCGAGCTGCTTCACCGAGCGCCTGGCGAGCGCGTCGTCGCCGGTCGCCAGGCCCTTCGTGTAGTTCACGAAGAACCCGATGTGCTTCTCGCACAACGGCAGGAAAGCCTTCCCGGCCTCATCGCCGTAGACCGAGGCCACCGCGTCGGCCAGGGCCTGCGAGTTGGCTCCGAGCGCCTCGGCCGCTGCTTGGAACTGGGGCGAGTCCAGGCCGTTGGCCACGCCCTGGGACACCGCGATGCCGGCGAGGTACTCGTGCTCCTGCAGCAGGGCGGTGAGGGCCTGCTGGAGCGCCGGTCCGCCGGAAGCGAGGTCCACCGACGTCGCGGGTGGCGCTCCGGGGGTCCCCGTCATCCCTCCGCCCATCGTGGGCTCGGCCGGTTCCTGGCGGTTCGTCGTACATGCGACCGTCGCCACCGCGAGCGCGATCGCGAGGGTCATGACGCGGGCACGTGCTCCTATCCGCATGATCCATCCTCCCGTCGGGGTGCGTGTGCTCGTCGAGGATCCGCGGTCGGTGCGGCGGTGGATCACCCGATCGCGATGCGAGGCCCCCGATCAACGCACGACCACGGTCCCGTGCATGCCGCGATGGATGTCGCAGTAGTACGTGTAGGTGCCCGGGCGCTGGAACGTGAACGAGAACGTCGCGCCGGGTCCCTCCAGCTCACCATCGAACACGCCATCGGGCTCGGGGGGGTCGGCGGCGTCCCCGGTGGCACCCAGGTCGTCGCCCGGCCGACCGGACGTCACGGTGTGAGCGATATCGTCCTCGTTCACCCAGGTGACGGTCGTCCCGGGGGCGATCAGCAGCTGGCCTGGGTGGAAGGCGAAGAGACGGACCTCCACGCGTACCGGCTCCGGGGAGCGCGCCGGTCTTGCCGCCGGTGCGCCGCAGGCGCCGATCACGCCGACGAGCGCGATGGCGACCGCGCCGCGCGCGAAGGGACGTCGCGACACGCTGCTCCGTTCGGCTCGTGCTCGGCCGCTCACCTCCACCCCCCAGAGCCTTCGCAGCCGGGGACGGGTCGGATGACCGCGGTCCGGCTGGTGAGCCGCCTTGCATCTCGGCGAGAGGTGCTGACGGGAGACTGGGGCCCCCGGAACGAGCGTCGATGCCACGAGAGGCGTCATCGGCAGGCGCGCGTCCGCACCCTCCTGCGCCGGGGCCCCGGCGGATGCCGTGTAGCATCGGGCACCGTGCTGGGGACGACGGGGGCGACGGTGGTCCGCGCCGGGACGCTCGTGGACGTGGTGAACGAGGACGTCCGCGAGCGGGTCCGGGTCGTGGTCCGCGGGGAGCGGATCGAGGCCGTGGAGCCGGACCGGGGGCCGGGGCCGGCGGGCGCCCGCGTCATCGATCTCTCGGGCTGCACCGTGCTGCCGGGACTGATCGACTGCCACACCCACCTGGTGGGGGAGCCCGACCAGGGCGAGTACGCGACGATGCTCATGCGGACCGGCGCGGAGGAGGCGCTCTCCGGGGTCCGCAACGCCCGCGACACCCTCCTCGCCGGGTTCACGACCGTCCGCGACGTCGGCACGTTCCGGGCCTTCGTGGACGTCGCGCTCCGCCGGGCGATCGACGCCGGGTGGACCCCGGGACCCCGGATGGCCTGCGCCGGCGCCTACGTCACGGTCTCCGCGGGCGGCGGGGACATCCCGCCGGTCGCGCCGGACGTGGAGGTCCCGCGGGAGCTCCGCTTCGGCGTCGCCGACTCCGCCGACGAGGTCCGACGGGTCGTGCGGGAGATCCTCCACCGCGGCGCGGACCTCATCAAGGTGATCGCCACCGGGGCGGTGATGACCCGGGGGACGGTGCCCGGCGCGCCGGAGTACTCGGAGGGGGAGCTGCGGGCGGCGGTCGAGGAGGCCGCGCTCTACGGGGCCCACGTCGCCGCCCACGCCCACGGGGCCGAGGGGATCGGGCGGGCGCTGCGCGCCGGCGTCCGCTCGATCGAGCACGGCTCGCTCCTCGATGATCGGGGGATCGAGCTCCTCTTGGACCGGGGCGCGTTCCTCGTGGCCGACGTCTACGACGGCGACTTCATCGCCGAGCAGGGCCGGCGCCGCGGCTGGCCCGAGGAGATCCTCCGGAAGAACGAGGAGACCACCGAGGCGCAGCGGCGCGGGTTCCGAAGGGCCGTGGAGGCGGGGGTCCGGATCGCGTTCGGCACCGACGCCGGGATCTTCCCCCACGGGTGGAACGCCCGGCAGTTCGCGTCCATGGTCCGGTGCGGGATGACCCCGATGCAGGCGATCCGATCGGCGACCCGGGTCGCGGCCGAGCTCCTCGGGTGGGAGGACCGGGTAGGGAGCCTGGAACCGGGTCGGTTCGCCGACCTGGTGGCGGTCGCCGCGGATCCCCTGGCGGACGTGACCGCGCTCGAGGCGATCCCGTTCGTGATGAAGGGCGGAGCGGTGGTGAAGGACGAGCTGGGCTGAGGGGAGGGGGCGGCTCCCCCTCCCCTCGGCGCCCTAGTAGCCAGACCCCGACGGGACGGGGCCGAGCTGCCCGCGGATCGCCCCCGCCGGGAACCTCCGGTTGTGGACGTTCACGTAGTAGCCGGCGGGGTCCGCCGCGATCGCGTCGATGGCGGCGGCATCCACGTTCCGGACGCAGCCGGAGACCGACGTGATGGTCCTCGGGATCGGGACGAGGTCGCGGGTGTTGAAGAACGCCACGACGATGTCGCCCGTCTCCCCCGCGCCGCCCCGGTGGATGTGGGCGCCCCAGGGCCCGCGGATCCTGGACCAGCCGAGCTCGAAGCAGACCGTCCCGGCGGCGGGATCCAGGGTCACGGTCGCGGTCCCCGTCCCGTCGTCGTCGCCGGGCCCGGGCACCTCCGCGGCGCCCGTGAGCGTCGCCGAGAGGACGGTCGGGCCCGCCGAGGCCGGGCCGACCACGAGGACCGCCGCCACGAGCGCGGCGACGGCGACGGCCCCCAGGGCCAGGGTTCTCCTTCGCATGCCCCCCTCCTTTCCGCCGTGCGGGCAGTTCCCCTGCGGGCAGGTCCGCGGGTACTACGGGCGGGGGCGGGCGGCGGTTTCCCCCGGGCGGGCGGCGCCGGGGCCGGACGCCGGCGCCCGGCGATGGGGCTCACCGGAGGCCTCCCCGTCCCGCTGCGCGGGCGCCGGCGCGCCGATCGCCGCGCGGACCAGCTCGATGAACTGCTCGATTCGGCGCTGCCTGCGGGCCGGGTCGTCCCGGGCGCGGTGGAAGAGCCCCGGATCCAGCTCCTCGGCCACGATCGCGTCCTGGAACCGCTCGGCGAGCCAGTCCACGATCGAGACCACGAGGTCGAGGTCGAGGTCGTCGCGGACCTCGCCGCGGCGGATCCCGTACTCGACGAAGTCCAGCGTGCCGTACGGATCCTCCGAGAGCAGGAACCGGTTGATGTCGCGCTTGAGGCG
>ERZ511473.1956-NODE-1956-length-13118-cov-3.558853_pt1 | contig 13118 bp, 14 predicted proteins | sample MGYA00374947_ERZ511473 | MGnify/ENA primary metagenome ERZ511473 (study PRJEB26303, sample SAMN06343854) | sediment metagenome | isolation source: hot spring sediment | place: Canada: British Columbia | collected 2012-09-26 ... | reverse complement strand
CCTCGACCGCCTCGCTGTACTCGTGCTCGACGGACTCCAGGAGGTGGCGGATGAGCTCCGCCCGGAAAGCCGGATTATTCCAGTCGTCGCCGGCGACAGCCTCCATCGTCTCGTGAGTCCGGGAGACTGCCGCCTGGAGGGCTTGCTGGTAGTCGCTCGCCTGGCTCTCGACCGCCTGCAGGTAGCGATCCAGCGCCTCGCGCAACGGCTGCGCGAGCCCCTGCTCGTCGAGCGGGCCCTCGACCTGCTCCCAATACTCGGCGACCGGATGGCCAGCATGGGCTTCGGCATAGGCCCAATCCCCGGCCTCGATGCTCGCCGCGCTCGCCTCCAGGTGTCCCCAGATCTGCGCGAGCGCGCTGACCAGTTCGAGCGCCTCCTCGTCGACAGCGGCTGCCGGCGTGGTAGCCGGGGATGGAGCCACCGATGCCGCCGGCGTCGACGGCGCGGCTGCCGGAGTATCGGCTGGTGAACCCGATGGCGACGGTTCGCCTCCGCACGAGCTGAGCAACAGGACGAGGACAGCCGCAACGATACTGTGGGTCACTGGCCTGAACAGGCACTGCCCGGCACGCAGCACGCTCTCACTCCCTCCCTCAGCGCAGGCCCGCTCTGCGTGCGGACCGGACACTGGAACGCTTCACTTGGGCAGGCGCGCCTGTATAGATTGGCCTATTGTCGCGTGCGCCACGCACTGCACAATCCCGACTATATTAGTCGGGTTTAGGATAGCGACCTGTCGCCAGCCTGTCAAGCCACCCGCCGGAAATTCGTCTTGAGCAGCGATCGGCCGGCGGCCTGGAACGAACCTCCATGACGCGGGCCAGCGGGCCGCGCTGGTCGGAAGGGACTCTGCAGCGCCACGCCTGCCGGCGTCGCTTGTCCGAGGCTTCACGTAACGTTCACCATCCGGTGGCTCTGGAGTGGGAGGATAGAGCCGTGAGCGAGTGGACGCAAACCGGAAAATCGAACGAGTGGAGCATGGACGAGGAGGCGCGGATGGCCACGAGCGCGGCGCGCGATCTTTCAGAGCGAGCGGCCTCCCACGCGAAACGAGTACCGTCGGACAGCTTCGACCGCGCCGTGCGGCGAGCGCTCCTGCTGCTCGCCGGCGCGGTCGTTGTCCTCATCGCAGGCATCGTCGTCCTCGTGACTCTACTCTGGTAGCCTCTCGCCCCGCACTGCCCTATTCCGGAGCTCGCGCGGTGGCCTGGCATCCGGATCCCGCCTGGCGTGCGGGTGAGGATGACGGCTCTCATGCGCTCACCGCTGCTGAGGTTCCTGTACGAACGACGTGCGAGAAGGGGCAGCCGGCTGTGGGGAGGGGATCACAGCCGGCTGCGCGTGGGGAGGGAGGGGGCATGTGTACCTCTTCAGGGAACCGGGACTGAACCGGCTTCCGGGTACTACGCGGTTCTAGCTCACCTGCGCCTGCGATTCATCGATCACGGTGTCGCGGCGCTGCCGCAGTTGATCGATGAGCTGCGATGCGTCGCGGCGCCCGAGTTCCTCGATCGGGCGGCCGAACAGCTCGCGCGCTCGAGCGTCGAGATCCTCATCGGAGAGACCGGCCTCGCGGGCAATCGCGCGCAGGAAACCGATCTGCCGCGGCGTCGCCGTCACTTCGGCTCCACGCCGGCCGGACACGCGGGTGAGATCGATCGGTGAGTCGACCACCCGGCGATCGGTGGCACCGAACTCGAAGTCCGGGCAGAACTGCGTGCCATAGCCCAGCGCAGCCAGCGCGCGCCCGAGCGCCTTGGTCTCCGCCTTTTCCAGATAGTCGTGGAAGTCGTCGAGCGTCTCGCTGCCCCAGCCGGTCGCTGAGCCTCCGCCCGGGATGCGCACGCGCGCGCGAAAGACCGCGACGCCGTTGCGGTGCTCGACCAGCTCCGTTTCGATCTCGCCGTCGGGGTGCTCAGTGCGGAACCACAGCAGCCGCCACTTCACCTCCAGGTAGTCGTGACCGTTGACCTTGGTTAGGTACTTGCCCGGATCGAACCCGGCCCGCTCACCCTTGTCCACCATCATCGTGCTCCTCGAGCTTCGATCACCAGATGCGAACATCTGTTCTAACTATAGCGTATAGGTGCCTCTGTGTCAAGCGACGGTGCCGGGGTGACCGGGGCATGCCCCGCACCGCTCGGACCACGCCGGCTCGCATCCAGTGGGGGGATGCATGTCGAGCAGAGACCCCGGTGGACATCTGCTGGCTGGTGGGGGAGAATCCTTTCAGATCGCGCCCGGCACTGCCCCCGATCAGGACGGCGGTACCATTGCGTTACCCACCCTTTCTCGCTATCGTCTTGCCAGCGTCAGCGACAGCCGGAGGGGACAGCGCCATGCCCTTGCCCAAGCCACAGACCCGTGAGTTCACCGAGCGGCTCCGCCAGATCGTCGATGGCTGCCGGGCCGAACTGGCCGAGACCGGCCGCTCGCTCCAGGAAATCGAGCTCCTGCTCAATCAGACCAATACTGAGGTCGAGCGGCTGCACCAGCGCGAGATCCAGCTCACCAACCGGCTGCGCGAGGTGGACGCGAACCTGGAGGCGTACCCGCGTGCCGAGATCCGGGATGCCTATCGCTCGGCTCAGGAGGTGACGCTGCGCCTGTTCATGATGCGCAGCCAGGCTGAGCAGCTCCAGGAGCGACAGGAGAGCCTGCGCCGCTACCAGGAACGGCTGCGTGAACTGCTGGAACTGGCCGAGGCGCAACTGGAGCACGAGGCTGAGCGTGCCCGCAGCAGCGAGGGGCGTACTCGAGCACTGCAGCGGCCCGACACGGCCGAACTGGTGAGCATTCCCCTGGAGGAGCTGATCCTGGCCGAGGAGGCAGAGCGAGGTCGAGTGGGACGGCAACTGGTGGAAGGGCCAGCACAGGCGCTGAGCAACGTGCTGCTGGAGCTGGAGATCTGCGAGCAGTTGCTGGTGCGGCGACCGGAACAGCTCGGAGAGGGCCTGAACAGCCTGCGGGCAACGGCGGCGCGCGCCCTGCTCGACCTCCGCCGGATGCTCTACGAGCTGCGCCCGGCGGTTCTGGACGAACTCGGCGTCACCGCGACATTGCGCCGCTACCTCACCGAACTGGCCCGGCTCTATGACATTCAGGTCGACCTGACCGGGCCAGAGGGCGACGAGCTGCCGGAGGCAGCGCGGCTGGCACTGTACCGTCTGCTGCAGGAACTGGCCGGTACCGCCGCGTCCGACGAGCGCGCGCGACGGGTAAGCGTCGACCTGCGCTACGAGCCGGCGCAGGTGACGGCGCGCGTGGAGGCGCAGGGCCCCGGGGTGGGCCAGCGCCCTCGGCTGGCAGACCTCTCGCTGGACGAGGGATTCCAGGCCCGGCTGGAGCGCTTGGGAGCCAGCCTGGCGGTGGAGAGCGTCGGCGACGACGTGAGCCGTGCCACCGTCCTCATCCCGCTCGCTTGACGCCCGAACTCGAGCGCAGTACTCGAGCCTGCCCCACCCTTCTCGACGAGCGCCTCTTCCCAGTGCGGCGGCGCCCGTGCTGTCACCCGCGCTAGCGTGCCGCTCAGAGAGCCCCGGCGGCATGGCCGCGTGACGGAGTCCCGCGGGCCTACAGGCGTTCGTCGAACCGCGGCGCCGACGGCGCATCCGGAGGAGGACTGCCGGCTCGGGCCGGGCGGCGGCTGTACCGGATACCCCACTGTCACGCTTCCCTTGCCTGGTACCGAGCTACCGGCGATGATGCACGAGACGGATACGAGAGCCCTGCTGGCGGAGGTGTGAGGCGGTGAACGGCAGTCAGCAGCTCGCGCGGGTCGTGGAGCAGGCCTGTCGGCGACACGGCGTCCCCGGGATGGTCATCGGGGTGTTGCGTGGGGACGCGGAGCGAGTCGTGCACGCGTACGGGGTAGCCAGCGTCGAGACCGGCTGCCCGGTTCGGCGCGACACGCTCTTCCAGATCGGCTCGATCACCAAGGTCTTCCTGGCTACCCTGGCGATGCGCCTGGTCGAGGAGGGCCGGCTCGACCTCGACAAGCCAGTGACTAGCTACCTGCCCGATCTACGCCTCAGCGATCTCGAGACCCAGCAGCGGCTCACCATGCGCCACCTGCTCACCCACACCAGTGGCATCCTCGGCGACCACTTCCAGGACTACGGCCTCGGCGACGACGCGCTCGCGCGCTATGTCGCCGACCTCCACCAGCTCCCACAGGTTCACCCCCTCGGCCGGTGCTGGAGCTACTGCAACAGCGGCTTCTCGCTCGCCGGGCGGGTCATCGAAGTCCTGACCGGCCAGCCGTTCGAGAGCGCCATGCGGGAGCTGCTCTTCGAGCCGCTCGGCCTCGAGCGCGCGTTCTTCTTCGCTCACGACATCATTGGCTACCCGCTCGCCGTCGGTCACCGCGCGGGAGACGACGGCCAGCCGGAGGTCGTCCGCGACTTCCCGCTACCGCGGAGCGTGCACCCGGCCGGCGGCATCACCGCGACGGTCGACGATCTGCTCACCTTCGCCGCCTTCCACCTGGGCCTCGCGCGGCCCGAGCGCCCGCCGGTCTCTGCAGCGAGCATCGCGCTGATGCAGGAGCCGCAGACGCCAGCGGCGAACTGGGCCGACCACTACGGGCTCGGCTGGGCGCTCTGGTCGCTGGGCGGCACCCGGGTCGTCGGCCACGGCGGCTCGACGAACGGCTTCCAGGCGCACTTGACGCTGCTGCCGGAGCGGCGGGCGGCGATCGCCAGCCTGACGAACCACGATGACGGCAGCGCGGCCTACCTGGAAGTCGAGACCTGGCTCCTGGCCGAGGAGTTCGGGCTACGCCCGACTCCGCCGCCCCTGGTGACCCTGAGCGAGGGCGAGCTGGCCCGCTTCGCTGGCGAGTACCGCTACCCGCTGGCCCGGCTGACGGTACGCCCGGCCGCCGGCGGGCTCTGGCTCGACGTGGTGCAGACCGGCGGGCTCAGCCGGCAACCCCGCGAGCGGCGGATGCCCCCGCTCTTCCTCCGACCAGTAGGCCGGAACGTGTTCGTGAGCGGGCTACCGGTCGCAGTGCCGAACCGGGTCGACTTCCTGTCCGATGAGGGTGCCGAGTGCCCGCGCTGGATCCGGGCCTTCGGCCGCCTGGCCGAGCGAGTGACGGGGTGAGGCGAGACCGCGACGGTGGGCGCGGCCCGGCGGCTACCAGGCCGTCCAGCCGCCGTCGACGGGTAGGGTGACGCCGGTGATCAGCGCGGCCGCGTCGGAGGCCAGGAAGACGACAGCCGCTGCCACCTCCTCCGGCCGGCCCAGCCGGCCGAGGGGAATGTTGCGCAACACCTGCTCGCGGAAGCCGGGGATCGTCTCGAACATCGGGCGAGTGAGCGGCGTCTCGACGAAGGTCGGCGCGATGCAGTTGACGGTGATCCCGTACTGCGCCCATTCGATGGCGAGCACCTTGGTGAGGAGGGCGACCGCCGCCTTGCTAGCGCAGTAGGCGGCGCGCTGGATCCAGCCAACCAGGCTCATGTCCGAGCCGATGTTGACGATACGGCCGTAGCGCTGCTCGATCATGAACTTGCCGACCGCCTGGCAACAGAAGAAGAGGCCCTTAGCGTTGGTGTCCATGATCGTGTCCCAGGCATCTTCCGTCACGTCGACTGCCCACTGGGGGATATTGAGCCCGGCGTTGTTGACCAGGATATCGATGCGGCCGAAGGCGGCGTGTGCCTCCTCGGCCATGCGCCGCACCGCTGCCACGTCTCGCACGTCCACGTCGAGCGGCACGGCCCGTCGCCCGCGCGCCTCGATCTCGGCGCAGACCTCGCGCAGGCGCTCCTGGCTCCGGCTAGTGACGACGAGGTCAGCCCCGGCCTCCGCCAGCGCCAGCGCCGTCGCCCGGCCGAGGCCGGTGCTCGCGCCGGTGACGAGCGCGACTTTGCCATCGACCCGCATGTCGAGCAGTGCCCGGGGTTCAGCCATCGCCCGCCTCCCTCTCGGTACCATTCACCCGTGTTGCCCGCGCACGCCGGTATCCTAGCTGAGTCCCGAGCCAGGGCCAAGCCTCGCGGGCCACGCCGCTCCTGACTATCGCCGCACCGTGCGCTGCCTCGTCCTCCGGCGAGCGGCGGGATTAACTGCCGGGCAGAGCGCGTTATCACGGTCAGTGGTGTCACGGCACCGCACCAGGACGGAGAGCGAGCGTCGAGCCGGTACTCATGTCGTCTCGAGTCACGCAACTGCACTATGCGTGGATCGTCGTCGCGGTGACGGCACTCACCCTGCTGGTCGGAGCGGGGGTGCGCGCGGCCCCTGGCGTGCTGATCAAGCCGCTGGAGGCCGAGTTCGGCTGGAGCCGCGCCGAGATCTCCCTAGCCGTCGCTCTCAGCATCCTGGCCTACGGCCTGGCCGCGCCGCTGGCTGGCTCGCTGATCGACCGCTTCGGCCCACGCCTGGTCATGCTGGGCGGCGTGGCGTTGACTGCCGCTGGGCTGGCCCCGCTCCTGGCGATGCACGACCTCTGGCAGATGCACCTCTTCTGGGGGCTGGTCACCGGCGCCGGCACCGGGGCAGTGAGCGGCGCGCTGGGCGCGACAGTGGCGATCCGCTGGTTCAGGAAGCACCGGGGAGCGATCATCGGCCTCTTCGGCGCGGCCACCTCCGCCGGCCAGCTCGTCTTTCTGCCGCTCTTGGTGACGCTCACGGTGACCGGGGGATGGCGCAGCGCGATCGGGATGCTAGCGGCTGCCTGCGCGGCACTGCTGCTGCCGATCGCCCTCCTGATGAGGAACCGCCCGGCGGACGTCGGTCTCCGCCCGTTCGGCGACGGAGGGGCGGAACAGCCGGCTGCCGAGCGTGCCGAGGAGATCCGGCGCACCCCACTGCGAGCCGCTCTCCGTACGCGCGACTTCTGGCTACTGGCTGGCAGCTTCTTCATCTGCGGCTACACCACCAACGGGCTGATCGGTACCCACCTGATCCCGCACGCGGTGGAGCATGGCTTCACTGAGGTCACGGCCGCCAACGCGGTGGCGCTGATGGGCGCGATGAACGTCGTCGGTACGCTGCTCTCCGGCTGGCTGACCGACCGCTTCGACAACCGCAAGCTGCTAGCGACCTACTACACGTTTCGCGCCCTCTCGATCGCGGCGCTGCCGCTCGTGCTCGAGGTGCCACAGCTCTTCCTCTTCGCCATCGTCTACGGGCTGGACTGGATCGCGACCGTACCGCCGACGGCGAACCTGACGGCGACTATCTACGGGCGGGCCTCGTTGGGCGCCCTCTACGGCTGGATCTTCTTCTCCCACATGGTCGGCGCGGCGCTGGCCGCCTACGCTGGCGGCTTTTTCCGCGATACCCTAGGCGATTACCACCTCGCGTTCGTCTCCGCAGCGGTGCTCGGCTTCCTGGCCGCCGCGCTGTCGTTGCGGATCGGTACCGATGGCCTGCGCGCGCCGGTGATCGCACCGGGCGAGCTCGCCTAGCGTAGAGGGGCACGGCGAGCCGTACCCGCTTCGTCCGAATCAACTGATCTCGACGCGACGGCGGTGATACCCGCTCGCACCATCGGGGTGGGGATCGGTCTGCTCTTCGGCCTGCAGCTCGCCCAGGCCATCGACGGCCCGCACGGTCAGCCGGTACTCGCCGGGCGGAGCATCCAGCTCGACGCGCCAGAGCACCCAGGTGAAGGGTGAGAACGGCTCCTTCAGCTCGGCCGATACCCACTCGCCGTCGTCCAGCCGCACCTCGACGCGAGCGATACCGCGCGCGCCGGCGTAGGCGATCCCTCCCACTACCAGCCGCGCCGACCCGCCCTCCTGCGCCGCGTCGATCACCGAGGTGGTCTTGACCCACGCCTCCTTGCTCCACCCTCGCTGCTCCCAGAAGCCATCGTACGGCTCGCCGATGGCCTCGATCCGCGTGATCCACTTCGGGTTCTTCATCCCGTAGCGGTTCGGGGTGAACAGCCGGATCGGGTAGCCGTGCTCCGGGGGAAGCTGCTGGCCGTCCATCGCGAAGCAGAGCAGCGTATTCGGGTCGAGGGCCGACTCCAGCGGCAGCGACTCGGTGTAGCCGTCGGCGCAGGTGAAGCGGACCTCGACGGCACCGGGCTGAAGCCCCGTCCGGTTCAGCACGTCGGCCAGCCGCACGCCGGTGAACCGGGTAGTGCTGATCAGATCTCCGCCGACCTCGTTGGAGATACATTCGAGCGTGGCGTACAGCTCGTGGGACGGCATGGCGAGCAGTTCCTGGTACGTGAGGGACAGCGGCTGCGCGACCAGCCCGTCGACCGCGAGCCGCCACTGAGCGACATCGACGCGGGGCGGGCTCAGGTTGATATCGATCCGGTAGAACTGTTCGAGCGGGGTCAGCTCGGGCCGCGTGCCCGGCGCCGGCTCGAACGCCTCCGCCGTGACGTAGCCCGGCGTGGGCGCTGGCCGTGGAGCGGAGGACCTCGGGGTCGGCTGCGCCGAGGGGGTAGGGAGCGCTCCCGTGGCCCCCTCCGCACGCCCGAGGCCCGCCAGGAGCCGGTCGAGCGCCAGCCCGGCGACCGCGAGCGCCAGGGCGGCGCCGCCGGCACGTGCCAGGAAGGCGCGCCGGCTCGCGTCTGCCGGTGCTTCGGCATGCGGCAGACCGGCCAGGGCCATCGCCTGCTCGTGGACCCAGGCGAGCGCCACGCCCCAGCCGGCGCTGAGCAGGAAGGACGAGAGCAGCCCGTCGAGCGGGCCGACGGCGCCCCAGCGCGCGGCGAGGTCGACCAGCCAGGCCAGCGCCCAGAGCGCGACGCCGAGCGCGAGCCCTCGTCGCAGCGTCGAGCCGGCGAGCCGGCCGGCCAGGGCGCCGTACACGCCCCCCAGGAGCGCCAGCGCGCCGAACGCCAGCAGGTAGGCCAGCCCTAGCTCCAGCCGCTTGGCCAGGACGTCGGTTCGCCCGAGCTGGAGCCCCTGGAGCACGCGAACCATCAGCTCGATGCCGGCGGTGACCAGGCTGCCCGGCAACTGCCGTGCCAGCAGGTCGAAGATGCCGGTCGGCAGCGGCCGCAGACCGGTGAACCGCTCAGCCAGCAGCGAGAGGGCGGTGTAGGGCAAGCCGAGCCAGAGGCCGGCCAGCGCCCCGGTGAGGATCGATCGTCGCATCCTCGTCGTCCTGCCGCTCACTCGAGCCCTCTCTACAGCCTACGCCTGGGTGATCGCCGCGGATTGCCCCGAGCGCCGGGGAAAGCTCAATGCTCCAGGGGGAGGCCTCAGGCAGCGTCGAGGATGGTCACACATGCGGCGATTATGGTCTCCGCCCCAGGCAGCATCTGGCACATCCCTCACCACGTGCACCGCCAGCTCATTGCGGAATGGGGCGCTTCCTCGGCCGCTCCGCTGCCGATCCCCTCGCCGAGGGCCTCGCACCCGTCGGCGTTCACCTTCCAGTACCGCCTTCAGGCCAGCTCGTCCCCAGCCTGGCTTGTCTAGCCCGATCTGGCCACGCCGCGCCAGCCTCCCCAGCCGGCTCCACAGCCCCGAAACCTGCGCTGCCTCATGCTTTACGCCCGAGCGTCTCTGCAGTATCGTCTCAACCGGCATGGAGGACTACTGGCACCACCTCGTTGTTCCGCCTGGTGAGGCGGGCTACCAGGCGAGGTCGCAGCGAGCGTACGGCGAGCACGCCGGCTAGACCCACTCGGCGAAGTCAGCGACCGTCGGCTGGACGAGCCGGGTGAAGTCCGCGTACTTCAGGCTCATGGTGTCCGTGTGCGTGCCGGCCTGGAAGACGATCGTCTCGTCTTCGGCCAGGGCGGTATCGACGTAGACCGGCACGCCGTACAGGTTGCCGAACGGGGGCATCGCGCCGAGCTCGCAGTCGGGGAACAGCGCGCCGAACTGCCGCTCCTCGGCGAGCCGCACCTCCGTCACGCCGAGCACCGCCGCCAGCTTGCGCAGGTCCACGCGGTCGGTCGCCCGCAGGGCCAGCATCACCGGCTGGCCGCCGGCCACGACCATGACGACTTTGACCACCAGCCGGCCGGGGACGTGCTCGCTGGCGGCGACCTCCTGCGCGGTGAAGGCGATGGGATGGTGCTGGGTCTGGAAGGGGACTCCCTGCTCCCGCAGGGAGGCCTCCAGGCGCTCCTTGCATCGCATGGCGCCACCTCCTGGAACGCCCCCAGCGTACTTCAGCAGCCGATTACGGTAAAGAAGTGTCCTCTCTCCTGTAGCCTCCTATGGCCGTTATTGAAGTGCCTCAGCTTGGGTACGCTATCGCTGCTCCTGACCGGGTCGATCCTCTGAGTGTTGGTGAGCCAGTATCTCGATAGGAAGATCCGTGCTGCGCAAGAGCCGGATCGGTGATGGCTCGGGCAAGTTGCGGGGAAGAATCACGAGGTTGAGGCCCGGCAGCGCGGCCGATGGGACTAGTAGTCCCTGGTACCCCCGGGCTAAGGCCGCCTCGGCGAGTTCCTGGCATGGCTGGTGGTCGGGGCCCGTCAGGTCGGCCGCGGTCAATCCCACAGGGTTCGGATCGGAGATATCGAGGATGCGGCTGAGGTCCACCTCGAGCTCGCTCAGGACATTGTTCTCGAGGTATGCCAGGTTGCGTGCGGCGCTGCGCCGTACCATCTCCCAGATGGCGATCTCCGGTGCGAGCGAGGTGTAGAGCGCGGGGAACGCTTGGTCCGGCGGGAAGAGGTCCAGGCCACGGTGGTAGCGCCCCGAGGTGCGCAGCGAGAGGGTCCAGTCCGTCGGGGCCACCTCCCGCCAGTGGACACGCCAGACCGTGCCCTGGAAGCAGCGAGCTGACGCGGCCGCGACGGTTTGCTCAGCCTTCCAGCCCTCGGCAGGCATCGCGGCTGGCACTACAGGTAGACACCGGCCGCCAGGCCGTCGAGGTCGGCACGCACACGGTCGAGACGGCCGGCCTTGAGAGCCTCTTCGGGAGTGAACCCGCCGAGGTAGCGGCTAGTGGACCGGAGCCACATCTGCGCCGTCTCAGGCGCGCCGAACATGTGCAGGAGCCGGTCCCGCAGCTCGACCAGCTCGGCCAGGCGCCGCCGCGTCCTCCCTTGCGGTACGCTCTGGTTCACCCGCCAGCGCTCGACCGTCCGGCGATCGACGTCGAGCGCCCGCGCGATCGTGTCGAGCGAAATCCCCAGATCCCGCTCCAGGCCCTCGATAATCGGGCCACAGTCGAGAATGCTGACCTCAGCCACGGTGTCCCTCTCTCATGCTGTCCCTTCCGAGCATACCATGTCCGGCGCTTCTTGTCGGACACGCGCTCATGCTGAGATGAGGTCGCTCCCCGATGAGTGGCAGCTCGAGCAGTGAGCACGATCCACAGTCGGTCTACACCCGTACCGGTGATCGGCAAGAGCACGGTTCGCGCCGGCCCTCTCTCAGTCGCAGTCGCGCGAAACCAGGCCTGGCGCGCTCCCGATATCCTTTCTGGCACCGCGCGCCACCGAATTTCGGGGTGACGCCGATTCAGCTCTTCAGAGAGCTTCCCAGTGGCTTCAGCGAGCGTCTGTAACCGCCAGAGCACCGCGTCCTGGACGTCGCGGTCTTGGAGGAACGCGTCGCGGCCGCCGCGCGTGCGTCGCTCGATCAGGCCGATCGCCTCGCGGATGTATTGGAGATAGCGGCGGTCGCGGTCGGCGCTCACAGCGGAATGGCCTCACGCCGGATGCGCTCAGCGAGTTCGGACGGCCGGCGGATCTCGACGACATCGATGTCCTGACCGAGCGTCTCCTGCAGATCGAGGATCAGCTCGCTGAGGTCGAGCACGCTCCGGCCCGGCTCCATCTCGACCAGGAAGTCGATATCGCTGTCCGGGCCGGCCTCACCGCGGGCTACCGAGCCGAACACCCGGACGTTGCGGGCGCCGTGCGCCGCGGCGATGCGCAGGATCTCCTCCCGCCGCGCTCGCAAGTCTTCGAGCGTCAATCCGCGTCCTGCCTGCACCATGTGCTGCTCCTGCAACCTGGGCTGTCTCCACTCGTACCAGCCTCGATTATCCCATCTCCTGCGGCCGGTACCGGAGGGCTTCGGCGAGGTGGGGTTCGGGTTGGTGATCGGGGAGACGGAAGACAGCTCCACACCCTGGCGCGCTGGTCAGCGAACCGCTCGCTACGGAGCGTGACTGCTGAAGAGATCGAGTACCGCGTCGAGAACGCGGCGAAATGCATCGTCCGTCAGGATCCCTACCTCGGCCACCATCAGCTCACGATTGGCCGTAAACAGCTTGCCGGGGCGAGCGTAGCTGGTAGCCCGAAGCGAGCCGACCCGAAAGTCGTTGTCGGTCAGGGTCACGGCGCGAGGGTCAGCATAGGCCTTGCTCGTGATCTGGCACAGGATCCAATCGCCACGGCCGGCATCGGCTAAGACCAGTGCCGGGCGCAACTTGGCCCGTGAGAGATCAGAGAACGGGAATGGCACCAGTACTACGGTTCCGGCTGTAGGTGCGACCATGCCGCGTCTTCCTCAGGCCGGCTCCAGTCCACAGCCAGTGCCGCTTCGCTCAATCGCGCGGTGTCAGCGATCGGCATGGCCTCTTCGGCCTCGAGAATGACCACGAGTGCCCGGCGCGCACCGGGAAGGCGGATGGGCTCGAGCAGCCGTACATTCCCCTTCTCATCGATGACAGCTTCAACCGTACGGTACATGGGGAGAGCCTCCGATTCCAACCTGCGACAGCCCGACTTCTGACAGATATCCGTAAGCATACTCTCGTAACCGTGTTCTCTTATCCCATCTCCTGAGGCCGGTATTGGAGAGCCTCGGCGAGGTGAGCGACGGCGATCCGCTCCGACCCCGCCAGGTCGGCGATCGTCCGGGCCAGCTTCAGCACCCGGTGGTAGGAGCGGGCCGAGAGGTTGAGCTGCTGCATGGCCGCCCGCAACAGCCGCTCGCCGGCCTCATCGAGCCGGCAGTGCGCCCGCACCTCTGCCGGCCCCATGTCGCTGTTGAGCTTCCGGGTGTCGCCGAGGCGACGGGCCTGTACCGCCCGCGCCGCCTCCACCCGCGCCCGCACCGCGGCCGAGGGCTCACCCGGCCGGCGGTCGGCCAGCTTCTCGTACTCCACCCGCGGTACCTGGAGGTGGATGTCGATCCGGTCGAGCAGCGGGCCGGAGATGAGATCGGAAGAGCACACGTCTGAACTCCAGTCACCTTGTAATATCGTATGCCGTCTTCTGC
>ERZ511473.1953-NODE-1953-length-13145-cov-2.832032_pt1 | contig 13145 bp, 10 predicted proteins | sample MGYA00374947_ERZ511473 | MGnify/ENA primary metagenome ERZ511473 (study PRJEB26303, sample SAMN06343854) | sediment metagenome | isolation source: hot spring sediment | place: Canada: British Columbia | collected 2012-09-26 ... | reverse complement strand
CCCGGACCTGGCCGAATCCTGGACGGTTAACGACAAACTTACGGAGTACACGTTCAAGCTCAGGCGGGGAGTCAAATGGCACGACGGTCAGCCCTTCACGGCCCGGGACGTCAAGTTCACCTTCGACGCAATTATGAACCCGAAGGTGAATGCCTCATCCCGGGCCATCGCCGCGGCCATCGATGGGGTTGAGGTTATCGACGACTATACCGTCCGGTTTGTGACCAGATTCCCCTACGCCTCGTTACCCGTCGTCCTGGGCTATAACATGCCCATCGTCCCCCGCCACGCCCTGGAGGGCCAGGACCTTAACCAGCCGACCGAATTTCTCAAGAAACCTATCGGAACCGGGCCCTTCAAGTTTAAGCAGCTTGTTCAGGGCAGCTACCTTGAGACGGAGGCAAACCGGGAGTACTTTGCGGGCTCGCCTTACCTGGACGGCATCATTTTCAAAGTGATCCCCGACGCCAATTCCCGGCTCGCCCAGGTAATAGCGGGCGACATCGACTTTACCGTCATCGAGCCGCCCCAGGTGGACGCCGTTTCGGGACAGGCTCACCTGGAAGTCCGGCGGCCGCCCCAGGTCAACTATTACTTTTTTGCCGTCAACCACCGGCAGCCGAGGCTTAAGGACGTCCGTGTCCGCCAGGCCCTGGCCCACGCCATCGACCGGGAGGCGATTATTAAAAACTTCCTGCGAGGCTACGGTAAAGTCGCCACCGGCCCGATTAACCCGCTGCTCGGCGACTTCTACAATCCCAACGTTCAGAAGTACGAGTACAACCCTGCCAGGGCCCAGCAGCTCCTGGAGGCGGCCGGCTGGCGGAAGGGACCGGACGGCATCCTGACCAACGACCGGGGCGAAAAGTTCGAGCTCCTCTTCAACGGCCCCAAGGGCTACCCGGTCATGGAGCAGGTCATTGTCTACGCCCAGCAGGAGTATCAGAAGCTGGGGTTCAAGGTCACCCTGGATATCGTCGAGTGGCCGGTTCACCTCCAGAAGTACCATGACCTCCAGTATGACCTGCTCATGGAGTGGTGGATCACGCCCCCGGACCCCGACCTTTACAACCACTATCACAGCCAGTCGCCGTCGAACTGGTGGGCCTACAGCAACCCGGAGGCCGACGACCTCATCGTCCGGGCCCGCAGCGAGCCGGACAGGTCCCGGCGGGTCAGCCTCTACCACCAGCTCCAGGAGCTTCTGGCCCGGGACCTGCCCGTGATTTATCTATACTATCCCGAGGAGATCCAGGCCATCAACAAACGTACCCACGGCTTCCGGTTCATGGGCTACCGGGATGCTCTGACCTGGATGCACGAGGTCTGGGTCGAGTAGCCGGACGGCACGATGGTTGCCTACCTGGTTCGCCGAATCCTGGAGGCGGCTGTCCTGGTTTTCATCGTAACGGTCGTCGCTTTCTTTCTCATTCATGCCGCGCCCGGGGGGCCTGCCCTCCTCTCGAACCCCGAGCTGAGCCGGGAGCAGATCCAGCAGATGCGGCAGACTCTGGGCCTCGAAGACCCGTTGCCGGTGCAGTACCTGCGCTGGCTCTCGAACGTTTTACGGGGCAACCTGGGAGTCAGCTACAGTACCGTCGAGCCGGTAACGGCCCTTATCGCCAGCCGGCTGCCTAACACCCTGATGCTGTCGGGCCTGGCCCTTTTGCTCTCCTTTGCCGTCGCCGTGCCCCTCGGGGTCATAAGCGCCCTGCGTCGGAACTCGGCACTGGACCGGCTGGTGACGGGCTTCAGCTTCGTTGGCACCGCGGTGCCGGTCTTCTGGCTCGGGATCGTTTTGATCCTGGTCTTCGCCGTTCAGCTCCGGCTGCTGCCGGCCGGTGGGATGTTCACCCCGGGCTCGTCCTTCTCACTGCCCGACCGGTTGCGCCACCTGGTGCTGCCGACCATGGTCCTGGTGGTGCTCAACCTGGCGGCCTTCACCCGCTACACCCGCTCGGCCATGATAACTGTCCTGGCCGAGGACTACATCCGCACGGCCCGGGCCAAGGGCCTGGCCGAGATGCGGGTGATTGCCGGGCACGCCCTCAAAAACGCCCTGATCCCGGTGGTCAGCGTCCTCGGGGTGTACATCCCCAGGGCGGTGAGCGGGGCCGCGATAACCGAGGCCGTCTTTGCCTGGCCGGGCATGGGCCAGCTGGCGGTCCAGGCCGCCTCGACCCGGGACTACCCCGTAGTTCTGGGCGTGACGCTGACCGTGGCGCTGGTGGTGGTCCTGAGCAGCCTGCTCACCGACCTCGCTTACGCCTACCTTGACCCCAGGATCCGGCTGGGCTAATATGGCTGGGGCGCGGGTTGAAACCATCGGCCTTGCCGCCGGGCGTCCGGCCCCGTCCTTCTGGGCTGAGGCCTGGGGGCGGTTCAGGTCCAATCGGGTTGCCCTTCTTTCAGCCGTCTTTCTGCTGGTGATCCACGTTGTGGCGCTGGCGGCGCCGTTCATCACTCCCTACGACCCGAACGCCGTTGACATCACCTCCATCCACGCCCGGCCCTCGGCCGAGCATCTGCTGGGGACCGACGAAAACGGTCGGGATGTCCTCTCCAGGCTTATCATCGGCTCCCAGGCGACCCTGAGTGTCGGACTGCTTTCCATGGCGATTGCGGTCGTGATCGGGGCCCTGGTGGGTGGGATAAGCGGCTACCTGGGGGGCGCTGTTGACAGCGTTCTCATGCGGTTCACCGACGGGATGATGTCGATTCCCAACTTTTTCCTGGTGCTGGTGGTTGTGGCCGTCTTCGGGTCAAGACTGGAGAACATCGTGCTGACCATCGGCCTCACGAGCTGGATGCTAGTGGCCCGGGTCGTTCGGGGGGAGGTTCTGCGCTACCGGGAGTACGATTTCGTCCTGGCCGCCCGGGCGCTGGGGGCTACGGGGCGGCGGATTCTTTTTTTCCACATTATGCCCCATACGGTGCCGGCCATTATCGTTTCGGCAACGCTGGGCGTTGCCACCGCAATTCTCGTCGAGTCGGCCCTCAGCTACCTGGGCCTGGGGATTCAACCGCCGCAGGCCAGCTGGGGCAATATGCTCAGCAATTCCCAGGCCTATCTCTTCCAGAATCCGCTGCTGCCGGTCTACCCGGGCATGCTGATCTTTCTTACGGTGCTGGCGTATAACTTCGTCGGGGATGGTCTGCGGGATGCCCTAGACCCCCGAACATACACCGACTGAGCAGAGCAAACCGCTATGACGGCCGAAGTTACGATTAACCTCGTCGGGGACCTCATGGTCAGGACGCCCCTGGACCGGCAGCCGTGGCGGGATGACCCCGGCTTCCGGGCCGCCACCCGGGAGCTTCAGGCGGCAGACCTGGTGGTCGCCAACCTGGAAATGCCCCTTTCGCGGCGGGGTTACCGGGTGCCGAAGTGGGCAAACCTGCGGTCCGACCCCGAGGTTATCGACGCGGTCCGCTGGCTGGGCGTGCAGGCCGTGACGCTGGCCAATAACCACATGATGGACTACGGCCACCCGGCCCTGTTCGACACCCTCGAAACGTGCGACCGGGCGGGGGTCGTCCGGTTCGGGGCGGGCCGGGACCTGACCGAAGCCCAGCAGCCGGCCCGATTCGAGGTCAGGGGCCGCAGGCTGGCCTTCATTGGTGTTGCCTGCACCCTGCCGATGGAGTCCGATGCCGGGCCCGGCAAGCCTGGGGTCAACCCCCTGCGGGTTGGGTTTGCCTTCGAGGTCGACGCCAGCCTGATGGTCGAGCAGCCTGGTACCGTCCCGGTGGTGCGAAGCTGGCCGGTCGCGGCTGACCGGGACCGGGTCTGCGAACAGATATCGGCCCTGAAAAAGGAGGCCGACCTGGTGGTCGTCGGCATTCACTGGGGGGTGCCGTCGCACTGGCTGTCGCCGTCCCAGGGTCTCCTTGCCGAGTACCAGCGGCCCCTGGGCCACGCCCTTGTCGACGCCGGGGCTGACGTGGTCTGGGGTCACCACTCCCACTCCCTTCACCCGGTTGAGATTTACCGGGGCCGTCCCATCTTCTACAGCCCGGGCAACTTCTTTTTCGAGGGGGCCGGAGCCCGCTCCTTCATGGAGCCGGAGTCGGTCATCGTCCGGCTGAGGATGGACGACCGCCTGCGGGTTGAACTTATCCCCCTCTGGCTGGACGATGCCGGCTTCCCGAGGCTGGCCGAAGGCGAGGCGGCCGCCGCGGTCTTCCGCAAGCTCGCCCAGCGCTCCGCCCCCTTCGGCGCCACGTTCAGAACCGTGGGGGACCGGGCAGTTCTGCAACTGGAGTAAAAGACATGGCCGGAATGCGCGCCGCCGTGATACCCGGACCCGGCGGTCCGGAGGTGATCGAAATCAGGGAGGTGCCAATCCCCGAACCGGGCCCGGGTGAGGCCCTCATCCGGGTCCGGGCCTGCGCCCTGAACCGGATGGACATCTGGGCCCGGAGCGGTCCGCCCGGACCGGTCTTCCCCTGGCGGGAGCCGGTCTATCCCCTCATCACGGGCAACAGCGTCGCCGGCGAGGTCGTCGCCCTCGGTCCCGGGGCGGCCGGCTTCGCCCCGGGCGACCGGGTAGTGGTTTACAGCGCCCTATCGTGCGGCCGCTGCGAGTACTGCCGTCAGGGCGAGCAGACCATGTGCTACGAGTACCGGATCTGGGGCGAGCACACCCAGGGCGGGTTCGCCGAATTTGCAGTCGTCCCGGCCGATAATCTGGAGCCCCTGCCGGAAAGCATCGATTTCGTCCGCGGGGCGGCCGTGCCGTCCTTTGTCACGGCCTGGCGGGCCGTGGTCACTGCCGGGGAAGTCAGACCCGGTGATGACGTCCTGGTCCTGGCGGTTGGGGGCGGCGTCGGTGTGGCCGCCCTCCAGATCGCCCTCCGGGCCGGCGCCCGGGTTTTCGCCGGCGCCAGCACCGCGCCCAAGCGGCAACGGGCCACCGAACTTGGGGCCGTCGCCGCCGTCGACTACACCGCCGGCCCGTTCTCGGAATGGGTCCTGGCTCAGACCGGCGGAAGGGGCGTGGACATCGTCGTCGACACCCTGGGTTCCACGTGGCCCGAGAGCATCCGGAGTCTGGCGCGGGGTGGTCGGCTGGTGGTGTCCGGGGCGACGGTCGACAACCGGCCTGTGTTCGACATCCGGGAGCTCTACCAGCGGCACCGGTCCATCCGCGGCGCCCCGATGGGGAACCGGCAGGAATTCCGGCGGGTGCTGAAGCTGGTGGCCGAGGGGCTGCTGGAGCCCGTTATCGACTCGGTGTTTCCCCTGGAGGATATCGCGTCGGCCCACCGGCGGGCTGAAAGCCGGGAATCCTTTGGCAAGATCGTAGTCACAATTTGAACCGGAGGGTCGGCATGTACAGAATCGGCGCCCTGACCATTGGACAGGCACCCCGGGACGACGTGGTACCGGCGCTCCGGACGGCTTTCCGCCGTCCGGTAGAAGTGCTGGAGAAGGGAGCCCTGGACGACCTGGACCGGACGGCCATATCGGCCTTGAGGCCGGACCCGGACGAGGTGGGCCTGGTAAGCCGGCTCCGGGACGGAACGGAGGTTCTGCTTTCGCAGCGGAAGCTGATGCCCCTGATGCAGGCGGCGGTGGACGACCTTGTGGCGGCGGGGGCTGAGCTCATTGTCGTCCTTTGCGGTGCTGACTGGGCCGGGCTTCGCAGTCCGGTCCTTCTCGTCAATCCGGGCCGGCTCTTCCCGGCCGTCATCGGGGCCCTGGCCGCCGGCCGGAGACTCGGAATAATCAAGCCGTCCGCGGGGCAGGTGGAGAAGGAGCGGGCCCGCTATGCCGCCATGGGCATCGAGGCCGTTGTGACCGCCGCATCTCCCTACGCCGGCCCGGGGAGGCTCGAACTGGCCCGGGCGGCGGCCCGGGAGCTTGCGACGGCCGGGGTGGACCTGGTCTGGATGACCTGTATTGGCATGGACGATGCGATGCGGGAGGTCGTCGCCCAGGAGACGGGCCGGCCCGTTATCCTGGCAAGGTCGCTCCTCGGGGCGATCCTGGAGCAGCTCCTTACCCCGGCTGCAGTCGCCGGGCCCGAAAGGAGGTAGTGAAGGTGGTTGAACTGGCCGCAAGGCTTATGTCCGACGTATCCCCCGACGAGATGATGCGACACCTGGAAGTTTTCGCCGGCCTCGACCGACTCTCCGGGGGCGAAGGGGAACGGCGGGCCGTCGAGTATTTAGCCGGCGCCCTTGAGCGGTACGGGGTCCGGACCGAACTTCTCGAATTTGAAAGTTATATAAGCTACCCACTGGAGGCCGAGCTGCTGGTTCTCGAACCCGAATCAAGACAGATCCCCTGCCGGACCCGGAGCTTTTCGGCTTCCACGCCGGCTGAAGGGCTTGAGGGTGAGCTGGTGTTCGTGGCCTCGGCACCCCGGGATGAGCGAACCGGTCATCTCCTCGGGCGGGGCGACGTCGCGTCCGCTTACCGTGAGGTTAATGTCCGGGGGAAGGTGGTGCTCACCACCGGCGGCGGGCCGGACGCGCTGAAAAATGCGCAGGATGCGGGCGCCTTGGCCCAGGTCCACATGTGGCCGTCCGATGAGGATGTGGTCCACGAAATGATCGTCACGCCGATCTGGGGAACGCCAACCCCGGAGTCGGCATCGATGCTGCCGCGCATTCCGGCCCTGTCGGTAAAGCGGCGTGACGGCGAGTACCTGCGCGGGCTCATCCAGCGGGGGCCGGTCAGGGTTCGGGTGAGGGCCCGAACCTGGACCGGCTGGAAACGGCTCCCGCTGCTCGTTGCGCACATCGACGGCGTTGAGGAGCCCGAACGGTTCCTGCTGGTCGGCGCCCACATCGACTCGTGGTACGAAGGGGTCACCGACAATGCCACCGGAGACGTCTGCCTGCTGGAGATGGCCCGGGTACTGGCCCGGCACCGCACGGGTCTCCGCCGGAGCGTGCGCTTTGCCTGGTGGCCGGGCCATTCGGTCGGGCGCTACTCCGGTTCCACCTGGTACGCCGACCACTACTGGGAAGACCTCCGGTACAACTGCCTGGGATATTTGAACATCGATTCGCCCGGAATTCGTGGGGCGGCCGTCTGGGACTGCCGGTATAACATGGGCGAGGTCGAACAGCTTGTTGCCCGGGCAGTGAGGGAAGTCACCGGCCAGGAAGCCAATGTCCGCCGGCCGTTTAAGGCTGGCGACCAGTCGTTCTGGGGCATCGGGCTTCCGTCCCTGGGGGCCTTCCGGATGCTGCCGGCCGACCATCCCGACCGGGCAACCGTCGGGGGAAGCGGGGGCGGCTGGTGGTGGCACACCCCGGAAGATACGCTGGATAAGGCCGACGTCGGGGTGCTGGCCAACGACACCCGTCTTTACCTGCGGCTGGCGGCCGAACTGGTCGTTCCGCGGGTTCTGCCCTTTGAGTTCGTCACCGTGGCCGACGACTTTGCCCGCGTCCTGTCGGACCTTCAGGAAAGGGCCGGGGCGCACCTGGACCTTTCGGTAGCCCTCGACCGGGCCCGGAGGTTCCGGGAGCTGGCGGCCCGGCTGGAGGCCGCCCGGCAGGAGCTGGCCGGAAGCGAAGGGGACGGCCGGGTCGACCGGCTCAACCGGGGACTGATGGGGCTAAGCCGCATCCTTAATCCGGTGCTTTACACGGTTTCCGGCGATTTCGACCAGGACCCGGCCCTGCAGCTGCCGATGCTGCCCGGACTCCGGCGGGCCCGGGAGCTCCCTGAACTTGACCCGGCCGGCGACGAGTACCGGTTCCTGATGACCCGGCTGGTCCGGGAACGGAACCGGGTAAACGACTGTCTGCGCCGGGCCATAACCGAGGTGGAAGGGCTGCTGGCGGAGCTCGCTTGAGGTGACCGGCTACGTCGTCGCCCGGCTGGGCCAGGCGGTTGTGCTCCTGTTTATCATGAGCGCGGTGGTTTTTGCCGTGGTCCACGCCGCTCCGGGCGGCCCGGCCATTCTGAACAACCCGGACATCGACCCCAGGCTGGCCCAGGAGATGGCCCGCAACCTGGGACTGGAAGACCCGCTGCCGGTCCAGTACGGCCGCTGGCTCGGCAACCTGCTTCAGGGCAAGCTGGGCCGGTCTTACCAGCATCAGCTGCCCGTCGAGCAGCTCATCCTCGAGCGGCTTCCGGCCACCCTGCTGCTTACCGGCACCGGATTATCCCTCTCCCTGCTGCTGGCCATTCCCATCGGGGTCCTGTCGGCCACCCGACCCTACAGCCTGCTGGACCGGCTTGCGACCATCGGGGCTTTCATCGGGGTGTCAATACCGGTCTTCTGGCTGGGCATCATCCTGATCATCCTGTTTTCGGTGGAACTTAACTGGCTGCCTTCCGCCGGGATGCTCACGGCCGGAGCCCCCTTCAGCCTCGGTGACCTGCTCGCCCACCTGATACTGCCCGGCCTGGTGGTCGCAAGCTTTCCGCTGGCCCAGCTTGTCCGCTACACCCGGTCGGCCCTGCTGGAAGTCATTCGTCAGGACTACATTCGAACGGCCCGGGCAAAGGGCCTTTCCGAATGGCAGGTCCTCACCCGGCATGCGCTGCGAAATGCGCTGATACCGGTGATTACGGTGACTGGTCTTCTCGTTCCAAGGCTGGTCGGAGGCGCGGCCATAACCGAAACGGTCTTCGCCTGGCCGGGCATGGGCCGGCTGGCGGTCGATGCCGCTTTCACCCGCGACTACCCGCTGGTGATGGGGATAACGCTGCTCATGTCGGCCGTCGTCGTTGCGACCAACCTGCTTACGGACCTGCTTTACGTGTACGTCGACCCGAGGATCCGGTTTGACTGATGGCCCAGACTGCGGTTAGCCTACCGGCCCGGGTTGAAGCCGCCGGGCCCGTTGCGACCTTCTGGCGGCGGTTCCGCCGCAGCCGGCTGGCCGTGGTCGCCCTGCTCTTTCTGGTCCTGGTTCACGTCCTGGGAGCGGCCGCTCCGGTGGTCGCCCCATACCCGCCGGAGGAGGTGGACCTGACCCGGCGCCTGGCGCCGCCCGGGGCCGGGCACTGGCTCGGGACCGACGAAAACGGCCGCGACGTCTTTTCCAGGCTCATCTACGGGGCCCGGGTCAGCCTGCTTGTCGGGCTTTTATCGGCGGTGGTCGCCGTAGCGGTTGGCACCGTCGTCGGCGCGGTGGGCGGCTATTTCGGTGGGGTGACCGATGCCATCCTGATGCGGTTGACCGACGGGATGATGATTCTGCCCACCTTCTTTCTGGCTCTCCTGGTACTGGCGGTGTTTGGCCCCGGAATAATCAACCTCATCGCCGTTATCGGGCTCACCTCCTGGATGGGTGTTGCGAGGGTCGTCCGGGGGGAGGTTCTCCGGACCCGGCCCCAGGAGTTCGTGCTGGCGGCCCGGGCCCTTGGGGCCGGGAATGCCCGGATTCTCGCCGTGCACGTGCTGCCGCAGGCGGCGCCGGCCATAATTGTGGCTACCACCCTCGGTACCGCCCAGGCGATCCTGACCGAGTCCGCCCTGAGCTACCTGGGCCTGGGAATTCAGCCGCCGACCCCGACCTGGGGCAATATGCTGGCCTCGGCCCAGCACTTTCTCTGGGTCAGGCCGGAGCTGGCCGTCTACCCCGGGATTTTGATTTTGCTTACGGTGCTCGCCTACAATAGCGTCGGCGACGCTTTACGGGACGCGCTGGACCCGTTCATGAAGGAGTAAGGAGGACAGGAAGGCATGAGGCGGACGTTAACCCTGTTGCTTGCAGCCCTGGTGGTTCTTTCCGGCTGTGCGCCGGCGGCACCTGGTCCGCAGCCCTCCGATTCGGCCCAGCCGAAACGGGGTGGTACGCTGCGCATCGCCATGCTCGGGGACGCGACCCCAAACCCGTTCACCTGGCCGGGCCAGCTTCCCACCATCCTGGTAATGAAGACGATGTTCAATACCCTAACCAAGTTCAATCCGAAGGACAACTCGCTGGTCCCGGACCTGGCGACCGAGTGGTCTATCGGACCGGACGGAACGAGCTGGACGTTTAAGCTGCGGAGCGGCGTCCGCTGGCACGACGGTCGGCCCTTCACGGCGGAGGATGTCAAGTTCACCACTGAGAACATCATCAACCCGAAGGTGAACGCCCTCTTTCGCTCGAACCTGGCCGGTGTGACCGGGGTTGACGTTATCGACACCCTGACGGTGCGGATAAATTCTCGGGAGCCCATCGCCTCCCTGCCGATTCTGCTGGGCTACAACATTGTCATTGCTCCCAAGCACCTTTTGGAAGGTAAGGACCTCAATGAAATTCCCGAGTTTGTGGCCAATCCGGTCGGAACCGGCCCCTTCAGGTTCAAGGAGAATGTGCGCGGCGACCACTTCACGGTAGTCGCCAACGAGGACTACTTCGAGGGGCGGCCGTACCTGGACGCCATCGTGTTCAAGGTTATCCCCGACCTTAACGTCGTCACGGCTCAGCTCCGGACCGGGGAGCTCGACCTGGCGATGGTTGAGCCCCAGAACCGGCAGGCGCTGCGGGGCGCCGCCAACCTTGATTTCATTATTGCCGAGGAACCGAACGTTTTCTTCATCGCCCTCAACAATACCCGGCCGCTTTTCCAGGACAAACGGGTCCGGCAGGCCCTGATGTACGGTCTCGACCGCAAGCTCATCGTCGACACGATCCTTGAAGGGCTTCCGCCCCTGGCCACCGGCCCCCTCCCGAAGGCCCTGGGTGAGTTCTACGACCCGGACCTTAAGCCGTATCCGTACGACCCGGAGAAGGCGAAGGCCCTGCTGGCCGAAGCCGGCTGGCGTCCGGGGCCCGACGGCATCCTGCAAAAGGACGGCCAGCGGTTCGCCTTTGAGCTGATGGTGGACAAGGGTAACCCCACCCGGGAGCAGATCGCCGTAACCGCCCAGCAGTACTGGCGCCGCCTGGGAATGGACGTAAGGCTTGACGTCCAGGAGTGGGCGGTCTACCTGAGCCGGGGCAACAAACTGCCGGGCGATTACGACGCCCGGACCGGCTGGCGGATCACGGCGCCGGACCCGGACAAGACGGCCGAATACGCAACGGGCGGAGCCAACAACCACTTCGGCTACTCGAACCCGGAGGTTGACCGCCTCCTGAGGGAGGGCCGGCGGACCTTCGACCGGCAGAAGCGCATCGAAATTTACCGCCAGTTCCAGCGGGTCGTATACGAAGACGTCCCCATCATCTGGATTTACTACCCGGTTCAGATTCTCGCCGTCAACAAACGGGTGCGGGACCTGCCCGCCGGGGATTTGCGGAACGTGCTCACTTACATGCACAGAGTGTGGATCCAGTAAGGGCCCAAACCAGACCGGTCTTCAGCATCCGGTTTCCGCCCGCCCAGCCGCCCGAAAGGCTTATCGCGGCGGCTGGGCGGGCGGAAGAGGCCGGCTTTGCCGGCATCTGGATGGTGGATACACCCCTGGTGGCCGACGACATTTTCGACCCTTACGTCGACCTGGCGGTATGCGCCCTGAATACGACCCGGGTCTGGCTGGGGCCGGCGGTCTCGACGTTTCTTCTCCGGCATCCGGTGACCGTTGCCGCGGCGGTCCTCGGCCTGCACCGGGTTGCCGGACCCAGGGTGCGACTTGGGGTGGGAACGGGCGGGAGCGCCGCCGTGACCATCGGCGCCCTGGCCGGCCACCATGGGGCCTATGCCGGCCGGGCAACCGCGCACCACCGGGAAGTCCTGCGGATGGGCATTGACGTGGTGAGGCGGGTTTTTGCGGGCGAGAGGGTGGACCTGGGCGGCCGGGCGGTCCGGACATCCGGGCCCCGGCAGATTCCGGTTTTTGTGGCTGCCAGCGGGCCGAAGGCTCTTAAGCTTGCGGGTGAGCTGGCCGACGGGGTGATAATCCAGCTCGGGTCTGACCCCGACATATTTCGGGAAGCCGTCCGTACGGTCCGGGAGTCCGCATCCCGGGTCGGCCGGGACTCGGATGCCATCACCGTCGTGGCCTCGGTTTTTGCGGCCGTGTCTGACGACCCCCGGGTTGATATCGACCATATTCGGCCGCTGGCAAGTTACTTCTACAGCGTCACACCCTGGGTATTGGAGAGGGCCGGGTTCAGCGTCGCCCGGCGTTTTCCCGACCGCATCCCGGAGCCCGACCTCACCCACGCCCGCAACTGGCAGGACGCGATGGAGGTCGCAAAGATCTACATTCCCGACGAGGTCGTCCGGCAGCTCTGCCTGGTGGGGCCGCCGGAAGCGGCCGTCGAACGGGTCCGCCTGCTGGCGGGAGCCGGCGCGGACGAAATCTTCCTCCGCTGGTGGAGCAGTTACGACCTGCCGGTTCCCCTGATGGAGGTGTTCCGCCGCCGGGTCATCCCGGCTTTCGTTTAGGAGCCGTTTCTCCTACTGTTCCAGCCAGACCTCGTGCATGTAAAGCAGGGCGTCCCGGTAGCCGATGCTGGGAAAGTTTCTGACCTTCCGGTTCATCGCCCGCAGCTCGACCGGGTGGTAAATGAACACCCAGGGGAGGTCGTCGGCCAGGATCTCCTGAATCTTATAGTAAATTTCCCGCCGTTTGTCATAATCAAACACCCTCCTGGCTTCCCGGAAAAGGCGGTCAAGCTCCTGGTTGCAGTACCCGTATTCGTTTGTGGCACCCCCGCAACCGAAGTAGCTGAAGACATCGGGGGAATTTGGGGTCACGTAGTAATAGATGGTGGCCTCATGGTCACGCGGCCCACGGACCCGGTTGAGCATGGCGTTAAACTCCATGAAGTTGACCTCGGCCTGGACGCCGATGGCCTTCAGGTTCTGCTGCACGATAAGGGCCGTCTGCTCGCGTTCGGTGTTGCCCTTGTCGCAGAGGGCTTCAAAACGGAGCTTTTCCCCGCCCTTCTGGAGGACGCCGTCGGGTCCCGGCTGCCAGCCGGCCTCCCGCAGGAGCCGGCCCGCCCGCTCCGGGTCATACGGGTAAGGCTTCAGGTTTGGATTGTACCAGGCGTTGAAAAAGGGCGGGATGATGTTGGTGGCTACGAACCCCTTCTCACGGGTGGTCTGGCGCATTATCGCCTGCCTATCAATGGCGTGGGCCAGGGCCTGCCTTACCCGCCGGTCGGCAAACCACCGGCCGACCCTCGGGTGGCCGAAATTGAGGCCCATGTAGCGGATATCAAACTGGTAGGCTTCGTCGATCCGGATGCCCGGCACGTCTTTCAGGGCATCGAAATGGTCCATG
>ERZ511473.1950-NODE-1950-length-13179-cov-5.499618_pt1 | contig 13179 bp, 11 predicted proteins | sample MGYA00374947_ERZ511473 | MGnify/ENA primary metagenome ERZ511473 (study PRJEB26303, sample SAMN06343854) | sediment metagenome | isolation source: hot spring sediment | place: Canada: British Columbia | collected 2012-09-26 ... | reverse complement strand
TGTTTCCGGTGGTGTTGCTGGACACGGTGAGTACTTCATGGCAGCTGGAGACTGGTAACGATCTGTTGGCACATTACGAGCATGGATAAGCGTCTTCATCGGAAACACCTCCAGAGGTATTGTACCCTCAAAGCGGGTGTATCGCACAGTGCGTCCGTGCGCCTAAGCTTCCTCCAACCAGAGCTCTCTCTGCAGAAATTCAGCAGGGCTGTAAATCCTGATCCCCTGATACTCCCCTATTGGCAAGATGTGCTTGGTATCTCCAGTGACAAGATAGTGCGCTTTAGCTGCTATTGCACATTCTATGATATGGTTGTCGTCCTGCTTCTCTCGGATGACGAAAACCCGAACTTCAGGTTCCACGATTGTAGCTAGCTGCCTGACTCGTTCGAGGATCTCCTCACTCTTTGTATGCTCCATTCTGAACTTCTCCAGCAGCACGCGGCGTAGTTCGTCTAGAATGAATGACGATACGTAGAGTTCGATAAACCCTTGTCGCGCGAGGTCCAGCACCTGATCAGGCTTACTGCCGGGGAAGATGAACGCGGATATATAGATGTTGGTGTCACAAACAACGCGCTTCAAACACGTACCTCGTCCACCAGCTGCTCTACGTCGGCTTCAGTAGTAATACCAAGCTGCTGGGCACGAGTCGCCATCTCCTCTTGCAGTTTCTTCCACTTGCGAGCCTCTATATAACGGCGTAGAGCTTCACGAACGACCTCGCTTTTCGTTCTGTTTTCTTCTTTCGCAACTCGTTCCAGCTCACGAATCATCGCCTCCGGTAGGGAAAACGACCATACCTTTGTTGTGCGCATCTTCAACACCTCTGTTTTATACTCCGTACGAATCGTACCAGAACGCCCTGCCCGTGTCAAGCGGACGTCAGTCACCCTCCCCCGAAGAAGGCATAGTAACCCTGCTCCTTTGCAACACGCTGTACATACAGGCACACCTCGCGCAAGTGGTAGTCGCCCCACATGCTCGCCTCGCCGCAGGGGACGCGCCTGCCTTGTGGCACATAATCCCAGCCGTTTGGGCGGTGGTATACGCAGTGCAGTAACAGTCCCTGATGCGCTTCGTCAGTGCTGAGGTAGGGTTCCTCCAGCAGACGCCTCAGCACGGTCAAGCCTGCTTGCCAGTAGCGTTTGCCGTTGCCGTCATGCGCCAACAGCCAGTGTCCCAACCTCAGCAACCCCTGTGCAGCGATAACAGCGGCGGAACTATCCACCGGTTCGTAGTCATTGTATGGGTCGGCGGGGCGGTTCAGGTAGTCGCCCAGCTCGCGCAAATGCGGTGCGCCGGTATCCCAGTAGGGAACGCCATCGGTGGGCGTGTTCTCGATGTAGAAATCACAGGTTGCCAGTGCGGGCTGGAGCAGTAACTGCTGCACCGCTTTGCGCCCGCCAAACGGTTCCAGCTCTACATCATCCAGCGTATCGACAAACTCCAGCTGCTCCGCGAAGCCCAGCATCACCCATGCCAATCCGCGCGTCCATGTGCTGAACGGCGAATAGCCCTGTTGTGTAGAGGGGCAGCGGTAACTGCCGTCTTTGGGGTTGAAGAGGCTTTCGTGTGCCACGCGCCCGCGCACGTCATAAATGTCGCGCCCACCGCCGTAGTATACGGTATAACGAGCGGTAGTTTGGGCATGCAGGATAAGCCGCTCCAGCAGCGAAACAGGACGGTCGCCCTCTTCCTTCAGCACGTGTCCCAGCCGATGCGCCAGAGCGAGCACGCGCAGGGTGCGCATGGTATCCGCAAACAGCGAGTGGGGTCCGTTAAAGGAGTAGATGTACCCTCCACCGTCGGCGATATGCGTCCAGCGGCTTGCCTGTACCGCCCCGCTACAGCGAATAGCAAGCTCGCAAAGGCGCAGCTCACTCTCGTCGTGCGGGATACGCTTCTCCTGTATCATTCGCCACAGGTTGCCGTAGGTGCTTACCACATTGAACCCGTGGTCGTGCACGCCCGTATGCGTAACATGGATAGGGATATGACGGTACGTGCCGTTGCGTCCAATGTGCAGGAAGCGTTCCTCTCCGGTAGCGTCAAACTGCAACAGGGCGGAGCCAAACTGGAAACCATGTGTCCAGTCCGTCCAGGCGCGGCTGGTGTATCGCCCTTGCACCGTGAACACCGGCGCGCCCGCGTCTGGCGACCAGGTCTCCTCTATCGCCAGTATCTTCGCTCCCGACAGCTGCCACATCCGCTCGATAGCGGGCAGCAGGTCAGAGGAGGTCAGGTTGTTATCGATATGGAGCATAACAGATATGCCCTCCTTGCATTCACCGTGCGCCCACAAGACCCTACCATTTTCTTTATAGACAAACGGCAAACCTGCCTGTGACCTCCGAAGGGAAACCCGCTCATACCGCGAACAGAATCTCATCACCCAACTCTGGTGGAAACAGGAGCAAGCCATGAACACCGAAGCGTTCCGAAAACCCGATAGCATCCTGCGTCCTGCGCCCTTCTGGGCAATCAACGACAAGTTGAACCCGAACGAGGTCGCCCGGCAGATGGCGGACATGATTAGCGTAGGGCTGTCGGGCGGGTTCTTCCATTCGAGGCACGGTCTCATCACCGATTACCTGAGCGATGAGTGGTTTGAGTGTATGCGCGCCGCCCTGCAAGCGGCGAAGGAGCACGACGGCTACCTGTGGCTGTACGATGAAGACCTCTGGCCCAGCGGAAATGCGGGTGGTCAGGTTGCAGGCATGAAGGACGAATACCGTGCGACCACGCTCAACGCGGTGCTTGTCGCACCCGGCGAACCGGAACCTGTTCTGCATCAGGACCAGGCACTGCGCGCCTGTTATGCCATCAAGAAGCGCGACCGCCTGACCCTGCTGGAGTACGAACAGGTGCCGCTGGACAGGCTGGAGTCGTCCCGCCAGTTCGAGCGGTTGTTCCTCGTGCGTACCTATCAGCCCAAAACCGGCTGGTGGGGAGGCGAATCCTATGCCAACCTGCTACACCCCGAAGCCATGCGCGAGTTCGTCCGCCTGACGCACGAGCGATACTACCAGCAGCTGGGCGAGGAGTTCGGCAAGCGCATCCCCGGCATCTTCACTGACGAGCCACAGGTGCCCTCCGCACCCAACGGTTTCGCATGGTACGAGGGGCTACCTGACCGCTACCGCGAGTGGACAGGGCGCGATTTCTGGAAGGATGTTCCGTTCCTGTTCTTCGACGGGGCGGAGGCGCGCAAAATCCGCCTGCTGGTTCACCGTACCATCCTGCGCCAGTTTCTGGAAGCATACAGCAAGCCTATCTACGAATGGTGCGAACAACGCGGGCTGCAGCATACCGGGCACTACAACGCCGAGGATACCTTCCACGGGCAGATTGTGTGCCACTATGGGGGTATCATGGCGCACTATCGCTACCAGCAGGCGCCGGGCATCGACCACCTGTGCAGGGTAGCGCACAACCACCTGTTCACCGTCAAGCAGGTCTCTTCGGCGGCGAGGCAACTGGGCAGGAAGCGCGTGCTCACCGAAATCTTCGGCGTCAGCAGGCACACCAACACCTTCGAGGACTTCAAATGGCTGGGCGATTACGACCTGGTGTTAGGAGCGAACTTCTTCTGTCCGCACCTCACCTGGTACTCCGGCAAGGGGCGGCGCAAGCGCGACTATCCGCCTAACTGGAACTATCAGCAGACCTACTGGCGCGAGCTGAACCCGCTGAACGACTACTTCACCCGCGTGGCGTATGCCCTCACGCGCGGCAAGGCGTCGGTGGACATTCTGTTGCTGCACTCTATCGAAAGCGCAACCGCCGCCCGGCGGTTCGGGGTGGATGTGCAGGGGCAGGTGCAAGACAACGCCCGCCGCACTCCTCTGGACGTGCCCACGCCCGACCTGCGCGCGGCGGACGAGCTGGACAACCTGATGCGCAAGACGCTGGACGCCATCCTCAACGCGGGCTACGACTGCGACCTCGGCGACGAGGGCTACATCGAGGACATGGGCAGCGTGCAGGGCAACCGTTTCGTCATCGGCGAGATGAGCTATCAGGTGGTGGTCGTGCCGCCTGCTACCACATGGCGACCGAAGACCTTCGAACTACTGAGGCAGTTTGCCGATAACGGCGGGAAGGTTATCATACTGGGAGAGTTGCCCGGCGAGCTGGACTGCGAGCCTGCTCGAGAAACATGGGTGGAGTTCGCCTCGCATCCCAACGTGCGCTCGCTGCCCTGCGCGGTGGAAGCCATCCAGAACGCCATCGACGACCTCGCTCCGGGTGACTTCACACTGAAGGGCGCGGATGGCAAGGCGGTGCCCAAAACCTACCTGCAGCACCGCATCGACGGCGAGGAGCACATCTTCTTCATCGTCAACTCCGATCGTGATGCAGGCAGAGACTATGTGCTGACGCTGAAGAACGCAGCCGGACAGCCTGTGCTGAAGTGGGATGCGGTGGAAGGAACCTGCCAGAGGGTATCCACCCGGCAGGTGGGCAGAGACCTGCGCTACGAGTTCAGCCTGCCGCCATGCGGTTCGTTGCTGTTAACCGTCGGGGCGGACGTGCCCGGTGCGCAGGTAGAAGAACGCTTGCCTGACCTTCGCAAGGGTGAAGTGATTCCCCTCCCGCAGGAGTTTGACTTCACCCGCACCGACCTGAACGTGCTGGTGATGGACCGCATCAGCGTCTCGTTCGACGGTGGCAAAACGTTCGAGCCTGAAGACTACGAGTGGCGTGTGCGTAAGTCGCTGGCAAAACGCTTCGGCACAGAGGAGACCCTGCAATGGCAGCCGTGGGTAGCCATCCGTAAGAGGCTCTTCGAGGGCAAAGGCGGCGATATCGTGCTGCGCTACCGCTTCCTCAGCGACCTCGAACAGCCGAAGAGCTACGTGGTTATCGAAGACCTGTACAAAGGCAGGATCACCGTCAACGGCGCACCCATCACGTGGGACCGCCCTGAAGACCTCGGCTGGTACTGGGACAAAGGCTTCCAGATGGTGGAGGTGACCAGCCTGGTGCGCAAGGGCGAAAACATCGTGGACTTCGCGGTGCATTACGACTTCCTGACGGAAGTGGAGACCGCCTATGTGGTGGGCGACTTCGGCGTGGCGATGGTAAACCCCTTCCGGGGGAAGCTGGTAGAGGAGCCGAAGCGGTTGAAGGTCGGCTCATGGAGCACGCAAGGCTATCCCTTCTACACCGGCAGGATGGTGTATCACGCCACCTTTGACGCCCCGGCGGGTAAACGTACTTTCCTGCGCCTGCTGCGTCCGTCGGGCACGCTGTTCAAGGTGCGCGTGAACGGCAGGGAGGCGGGCAAAATCCTCTGGCGTCCATATGTGCTGGAGCTGACGCCGCTGGCACAACCCGGTAGCAACCGGCTGGAGATAGAAGTGGTTTCCTCCCTGCAGAACGCCTGGGGACCATTACACGAGAAGAACGGCGACGATAACCTGTGGGCTGGTCCCAACGCCTTCCAGGAGGAGTGGATACTGCGCGAGGAACTGAACAGCTTCAACTACGGCTTACTGGGAGGTGCGGAGCTGGTGGTAATATAAGAGCACAAAACGTTGCAAGGGGTGCAACAGATGGCTCTTAGCCTGCCGTCCGCATTCTACGACGCGCTCGCTCTGCTTCACGCAGGCGAGTATTTCGAGTGCCATGAGGTGCTGGAGGAACTCTGGCGTCAGGAACCGACCTCCCTGCGCCTGTTCTATCAGGGCATCCTGCAGGTGGCGGTAGGGTGTTATCACCTCACCGTACGCCACAACCGCCGCGGTGGGGTGAGCAAGCTGCGGGAAGGGCTGGAGAAACTCCGGCAGTTCCCTGCGGTGATGGGCATGCTGGATGTGGACGACCTGCGCCAGCAAGTGCAGGCTCTCATGGAGAAGGTGCAAGAGATGAGCGACGACGATCTGGCTAACCTGCAGGAGAAGTCTCTGTTGAGCGTTCGCTACCTGGCATAAGTGGAACCAGCCGCCCTCTGGGGCGGCTGGTTCGCCTGGTCAGGAGGGTGCGGACTATCGTAGCAGCGATAGCACTGCCTGCGGTGCGGCGTTCGCCTGTGCCAGCACTGCCATGCCCGCCTGCTGCAGAATCTGCAACTTCGTGTAGTTCATCACTTCCTCGGCAACGTTGGTGTCGCGTATCGCGCTCTCCGACGCCGCCAGGTTCTCGCGGGCAACGTTCAACGAACGCATCGTGCTCTCCAGCACCTGCTTCTGGAACGCGCCGATGTTACCGCGTACCTGGCTAATCTGCGAGATCGCCTCGTCGATGATGCGAATGGCGTCCTGCGCGCCCTGCTGGGTGGTAACGTCTATATCCTGAAGCGATTTGTTCGCCACCACCGTAGTACCCAGCTGGCTGGCGCGGGTATCGCGCAGGGAGATGCGGGAGGTTTGCCCTGCGTTCGCGCCAATCTGGAACACCAGGCTCTGCGCCGAGACCACCGCCACCCGCGCATTGCTAATCGCCGTGCTGTTGCCTGCCTCCGTCAACAACAACGTGTTGCCGTAAGCATCCTTCACCTTCAAACCACTGTCACCAGAAGCACGACCACCAGTGAACGTCGCCGAAGTGACGCCAGCAGAGGTGGTTACCTCAACCGTCACCACCGCGTCCACACCGGTGCTCGAACTGGATGTACCGGACGAGAACAACAGCGTCGCGCTCTGGTTCGCCTGCACGCTGAAGTTCGCTCCGTAGTTCACCTGCGTCAACACCACCACGCCACTACCGTTGCCCGCGCTGAACATCGCGCTCACACCGGTCACGCTGGTCAGCGCGTTGATGCGGTCAATCAGCGTCTGCACGGTGTCGTTGCCCGAGACGGTGATGGACTGTCCGTTGATGACCACCGTGCCTCCTGCCCCGCTGGTTCCACCGCCTACGGTGGAGATGGAGGAGTTGACGCTGGCGTAGGTGGCGGTTCCCAGCACCTGAGCGCGGGTAGCGGCGGTATTGACGGTGATGGTGACGTCGCCGCTTTGCACGATGACACCGTTAAAGGTGTTACCGATGAAGATGCCCGCCAGTCTGGCGGTATCGGTGACCTGCGCGGAGATGCCGGCGGTTCCGTCCAGCAGTTTCTTGGTACCGAACTGTGTCTGTTCGGCGATGCGGTTGAGGCTCTCCAGAGCGGAGCGGATTTGGGTCTGGTCCGCTTGAAGGGCTGTCAGGTCATTCACACCGGTGTTGCTGGCGTGCACCGCGAGTTGTCGCATGGTGCGCAACAGGTTATGGATTTCGTCCAGACCACCCTCAGCAGTCTTCAGAAGGTTCGCCGCATCCTGCGCGTTGGACACTGCCTGGGACATGCCTACCATCTGGGCGCGCAGGTTTTCGGAAATGATCAGCCCTGCGGGGTCATCTGCGCCGCGGTTAATGCGCATACCCGAAGACAACCGCTCGATCGACCGCGCGAAGGCTTCGCTGGTGCTGCTCAACGCGCGCATCGCGTTCATCGCGGTGATGTTGGTGTTAATGCGAAGACTCATCTTCTACCGTTTCCTCCTTGAGTTGTCGTACTCTCGAGCCTCCTGCTCGTCCTCTATCTTGATATTGAAACACACGCAGGGTGGAAGACGGCGCTGGCGAAGGAAAGGTTAATTTCCTGCGTGCGTTTCCCTCTTCCGGCTCCCTACCTTTTTGTCGGTAGTGCAACCATAAAGAATCTTCCGTATAATTACGGTTAGGTGGACAACATGTACGAAAATCAGGTAAAAATATGGGAAAAGTAAATATACTACATACTCGGTACGGAATCGCGTGGAGTGTTCCATTATGGTTGTTCCTTACAGTCATCGGATGCACGCCAGAGCAAAAACACGCTCCTGATGTAAGCGCACAAAAGCCTCTGCAGGTGGTCGCTACTTTCTTTCCTGTAGCGGACGTCCTCAGGCAAGTGGGTGGGCAACATGTCTCTGTGCAGGCGTTACTGCCTCCTGAAGGTGAACTGCACACCTTCGCGCCGACGGCGCGGCAGATGAAGCTGCTTCAGCGGGCGGATGTGGTGTTCGCGCTGGGACTGGGAGCAGAGCCTTTTCTGGACACCATGCTGCGCGGGCTTGGGCGTAAACGTCCGCGCGTGGTAGAATTAGCGAAGGGATGCTGGGTTCTGCCTGTCGCTGGGGAACACGAACGCCACCATGCTGGAGAGGAGCATCATCACGGGCGTCGGGGTGAACAGGAAAAGGCTGTGGACCCGCACGTATGGCTTTCTATCGAGAACGCGATGCGCATGACACAAAACGCCAGAGACGCGCTCATTGAGCTGGACCCGGCGCACGCCGACGATTACCGGCTCCGTGCCAGGAGGCTCACTGCAGAGCTGCAGCAGTTGCAGGTCGTTCTCAAAACACGGGCGAAAGCGTGGAGGCAGAGAAAGTTCATCGCGGCGCACGGGGCGTACCGCTACCTTGCGCAAGAGGCGGGTCTGGAGCAGGTGGCAGTGTTTGAACCTCTGCCCGGTGTGGAGCCATCCGCCCGCTGGCTGCGTGATTTGATGCGCACCGCACGCCACGAGGGGGTAAAGGTCATTTTCGCTGCGCCGCCTGCCTCTTCACGGCTGGTGGAGGTGGTCGCTGCCGACCTCGGCGTACCGGTGTTCTTGCTGGACCCGCTGGAGCGAACGTGGAATCGGGCGGGCGAGAGCTACCAGCAGCGCATGATGCGTAACATCGAAACACTGGATAAGGCGATGCGGTAGCGGTTTGCTAAAGGAGTAGGCAATGCAACAGTGGCAGATAGAGATATTGAGATGCCCTTTCGACCGCGCGCGGTTGGACGTAAAAGAGGAGCAAATGCAGTGTGTGGAATGCCAGAGAACGTTCCCCGTCGTGGGGGGCATTCCCAGCTTTGTGGTGCCTGATCTCGCAACAGCGCATGAGAGGGAGGAATGGCTGCGCAAGCAGTCGGAGATACAGGCGCGAGATATGCAGGCTTCGCAGTACGACCACCTGCTGGGATTGGTGCTGATGTCGCCGGTGGAGGCCCGCATGACGTTGCGCGCGCTTCGCGGTAAAGCGGGGCAGTTCGCCGCGCTGGCGGAGATTGGTTGCGGTACGGGGAGGATGTTGCGGCACTTTGCTGCACTTGCAGGTTTCGTGATTGGCGTGGACTTCTCGCTCCAGAGCCTGCAGTTGTGCCGTCAGCGGATGCAACAGGCTGGTATTCTGGAAAAAGTGATGTTAATACACGCCGACGCCTGCTTTCTGCCGCTTGCGGATGAGATGCTGGACGCGGTAGCCAGCTGCCAGCTGGTAGAGCACCTTCCCAGCGACCGCCTGCGTCGACAGGTGCTTGCGGAGATGGCGCGGGTGTTGAAAGCGGGGGGACGGTATGCGGTTTCGGGCTATCACTGGTCGTGGCTGACCCGGTGGAGTGGAGCAAAACAGGGAATGCATCAGGGCGGTATTTACTACTATCGCTTCACGCGCAACGAGTTTTATGAACTGGTAAGCGCACATCTGCCGGTGGAATCTTTGCGGAGTGTGTTGGGTTACGTGTGGCTCGCCTCGGGCAGCAAGGAGACGTGAATGGCGGACATCGTTCTGGATGTGAACAGCGTGAGCGTGGAGATAGGCGGCGCACGCTTGATAGAGGACATCACTCTGCAAGTCGAGCGCGGCAGCACCGTTGCCATCATCGGTCCCAACGGTGCGGGCAAGACCACCCTGCTACGTGCGGTGCTGGGACTGGTACCGCTGGCTTCCGGGAGCATCACGCTGTTCGGGGTGCCCATCACTCAGCTCGGTGATCTGCGCAAGAGGGTAGGGTACGTACCGCAACGTTTGGAGTACGACCGATACCTCCCTTTGACGGTGAAGGAGATGTTGCGCGCCTATGTGCCGCAAGCCTCCTCTGCGAGCATTGAAGCCGCCCTGCAAGAGGTAGGCGTTCACCGGATGTTGCACCATCCGATTGGTAAGCTATCGGGCGGACAGCTTCAGCGGGTGGTAATCGCGCTCAATTTGCTGCGCAAGCCCGAGATACTCTTTCTGGACGAACCGGCGACCGGCGTGGACATCGAGGGCGAGAGCCGGTTCTACGACATTATCGAACGCCTGCGCGAGCAACATCACCTGACGGTGGTGCTGGTTTCGCATGACCTGAGCGTGGTCACACGCTATGCCTCGCAGGTGCTGTGCATGAACCGTCGGCTGCTTTGTTTTGGGCCGCCTGCGGAGGCTCTGGATACGGAGATGATCCGTCTGGTGTACGGACAGGACACCACGCTATATGCACATCGGGAGCATCAGCCATGATGGAGATTCTGCAATATCCCTTTTTCCAGCGCGCGCTGATTGCCTCCGTGCTGCTGGGTTTCAGCCTGCCGCTGATCGGGGTGTTTGTGGTCACACGCCGTTTGTCGTTCTTCAGCGAGGCGATAGCGCACTCGGCGTTCACAGGACTGGCGCTGTCCGCCTTGCTGATGACCCCCGCCATGCCGACGGTGATTGCCTTCGCGATGCTGGTGACGCTTGCCATCGTTTTTACCCTGCACCGCACGGAGATACCGACGGACACCGTGATCGGAGTATATCTTGCCCTCTGTGCAGGGGCGGGCATCCTGTTGCTGGGGGTGTTGCAGGGCTACCAGACGGGGCTGTTCCAGTTCCTGTTCGGAGACATCCTCGCGTTAGCGTGGGATGATGTATGGCTGGTGGTGGTGATGTGCGTGGGGAGTGTGCTGGCGGTGCTGGCGATGTGGAACGCGCTGTTGCGCGTCTCTGTACACCGCGAGATGGCAATGGCGATGGGCACCTCCGCCGCGCGGGTAGACCTGCTTTTCCTTGTGCTGCTGGCGGTGATGGTTACCTTGTCGCTGAAGCTGATCGGTATCGTGCTGGTGACCGCGATGTTGCTGTTGCCTGCGGCCGCCGCGCGCAACCTGACGCACAGTTTTCGGGGGATGGCACTGCTTGCCTGCGTAATCGGCGGGGTGAGTAGTGTGCTGGGGTTATATGCCTCTTACTGGTTCGGCACCGCATCCGGCGCGGCGATTGTAGTAACCGCTGCAGTAATGTTTGTCTTATCGGTGCTGTTTCGCCGAGGGGGATAGTGGTCTGTCAGGTTTCGTTCTTTTGGAGGGCGAGGCTCCGTCCGAGCCGACTTCGCCATGTTAAAGAGCCTTTACGGCTGAAGCCGTTCCCTCCCAGACAAAGCCAGCCTGCGCTGGCTGTAACCCTGCGAATGCAGGGTGTGGTTTGAGGGGGCGCGGCTGTAGCCGCAAACCAGCCATTGCAAGACTCCTGTTTGCAGGACTCTTCCTTTCACCTTCAGAAGTTCAAAACCGGACTGTCGTACCAGACGAATCTCACTCGTGGAAAGGATGGTCGGCATGAGTACAGGTAACCGGGTAACGCGAAGGCAGTTTCTCAAAGAGGTGGCTGTCGGTGCTGCGGCTGTCGCTATGCCCGCGGTTGTGCCCGCCTCGGTGTTCGGCTCCGCGCAGCGAAGCGCACCCAGCGACCGTATCACGCTGGGCTTCATCGGGCTGGGCGGTATGGGCAGCGGACACCTCAACGCCTTTCTGGGCAACGGACAGGTGCAGGTGCTGGCGGTGTGCGATGTGTATGCTCCGCACCGCGACCGCTCCAAAAGGGCAGTGGACAATCGCTACGGCAATCAAGACTGTGCTGCCTACACCGATTTTCGCCATCTGTTAGACCGCAAGGACATCGACGCGGTGGTCATCGCTACGCCCGACCACTGGCACACGCTCATCAGCATCATGGCGTGCGAATCGGGGAAGGATGTCTATTGCGAGAAGCCGTTGACCCTCTTCGTGGACGAGGGCAAGGCGCTGGTTCGGGCAGTGCGCCGTTACAACCGTGTGTTTCAGGTGGGTAGCCAGCAACGGTCGGATTACTACTTCTGGCTCGCCTGTATGCTGGTGCGCAACGGCAAAATCGGTAAGGTGCACACCGTACGCGTGAACCTCCCGCACGGTCCCGACATGGACCCTCAGCCGGACGTGGAACCGCCGCCTGACCTGGATTGGAACCTGTATCTGGGTCCCGCTCCATGGGTGCCGTTCAACTACGCCCGCTTTTTGGGAAACTTCCGCTGGTTCTGGGACTATTCCGGCGGCGAGATGACCGACTGGGGACATCACCACTTCGACATCGCGCAGTGGGGACTGGGCATGGACCTCAGCGGACCCGTGAGTGTGGAGGGCAAGGGTGTGCCGCCTGTCAAAGGATTGTGCGAGACTTACGTGAACTTCGAGGTGCACTACGAATACGCCAACGGCGTGCACATGATTGCTACCACCCCGGAGCGGGGTGTGCGCTTCGAAGGCACAGACGGCTACGTGCACGTATGGCGCGGCGGTATCGACACCAGTCCCAAAGAGCTGCAGCAGATGACATGGGGACCAAACGATGTGCAGCTGTATCGCAGCCTCAGCCACCACCAGAACTGGCTGGACTGTATCCGCACGCGCAAGAAGCCCATTTGCGACGTGGAAATCGGGCATCGCTCGGTAACCGTGGCACACATCGGCAACATCGCCATGCGTTTAGGCAGGAAGCTGCGCTGGGACCCCGTCAAAGAACAGTTTGTGGGCGACCCGGAGGCAAACCGCTGGCTCAGTCGCCCCTATCGCGCGCCGTGGTACTTGAGGTAGGAGGTGCAGGTAGAGATGAAGAGGACGTGGCTAACCGTTCTTGCACTGGTGGTGCTGGCTCTTCCCAGCGCGTGCCAGAACATGGAGCAAACCGTGCAGAAGCTGCGCTCGCCTGATGACAACACGCGCAGACAGGCAATCGAGGAAATCGCGCCGTTTGGGGTGAAGGCGATTCCTGCTCTGCTGGCGATTATCGAAAACCCCAGTGCCGAGCCGGGCGCGGTGATGGCAGCGAAGATGGCTCTGGAAAGGGTAGTATACCAGTCCACTCGCCCCGGCGCGACCGCCGAGCGCAAATCTGCCGAACAGGCACTGCTTGCCCGACTGCGGAAGCCCGCGCCGGAATCCCTGCAGCGATTCCTGTTGCGCCTGATTACGGTGGTGGGCACGTCGCAGTCGGTGCCGATACTACAGACGCTGCTGGGGGACAAAACCCTTCGTGAGCCTGCGCGGATGGCGCTGGAGCAGATTCCGGGCAGCGAAGCCACTGCCGCGCTGGAACGCGCCTTTGCTCAGGCAACCGACCCGCAGTGGAAAAGCGCCTTGCTGCTGGCAATTGGCGCGCGCAAACA
>ERZ511473.1949-NODE-1949-length-13181-cov-3.757784_pt1 | contig 13181 bp, 13 predicted proteins | sample MGYA00374947_ERZ511473 | MGnify/ENA primary metagenome ERZ511473 (study PRJEB26303, sample SAMN06343854) | sediment metagenome | isolation source: hot spring sediment | place: Canada: British Columbia | collected 2012-09-26 ... | reverse complement strand
CCTTTTATCGCTGGCACGGCGCTGATGCTCGCGCTGGGTGAGCCGGCGGTCGAGTCCCTCTTTATTGGCGTTGCGCTGGTTGCGACCAGCGTCGGGATCACCGCGCGGGTGCTGCGTGACCTGGGCGTGCTTGACGCCCAGGAGGCGCGGATCATCCTGGGCGCGGCGGTGTTCGACGATATCCTAGGGCTGTTGATGCTCACGATCGTCTCGGGTATCGGCAGCACTGGCGAGGTAAACGTTGGCCGGGTGGTGGCGATCGCCGCGCTCGCGCTGGGCTTCACTGCGGTAGTGGCTCTCGCCGGGACGTGGGCTGCCCGCCGGTGGTTCCACCTTGTCGACCGCCTGCAGATCGATAACGCTCCGGTTGTCGTAAGCCTGGCGCTGATGCTGGGGCTGGCGGTACTGGCGGCCGCGATCGGCCTGGCGGCGATCATCGGCGCCTTCCTGGCCGGGATGATGCTCGCGGAGATCGCTGAGGAATACGAACTCGGGCGCAAGATGCTGCCGCTCTACGAGTTTCTCGTGCCATTCTTCTTCGTAGTTACCGGTTCGCTGGTCGATCCTCGCCTCTTCCTCCAGCGGGAGACGATCGGCCTGGCGCTGCTGGTAACGATCATCGCGATCGTGACCAAGGCCGCTGGCGCCGGGCTGGGCGGTATCGGCCTGAGCGGGCGCTCGATGTCGATCATCGGCGTCGGTATGGTTCCCCGCGGCGAGGTCGGGTTGATCGTTGCCAGCATTGGCCTCTCGATGGGCGTCGTGGAGCACAGGCTGTTCTCGGTCGTCGTGGTGATGGCCGTCGCGACGACGCTCATCGTTCCCCCGATCCTGAACTGGCTTCTGCGGCCGCTGGTCGAGGCCCACCGCCTGCAAGCGGCCGAGGTTCCAGGGCATGCGGATCGCTGACGGGCCATGTGCCCAGAGCAGCGGGCTCTTTATCTGCCGGTAGTTGACGTCCACCCGATCCAGGGTCTAATCTAGGTATTGATCAGTTTCAGTTTCAAGGAGGTGGATGCGCGCGCGTGGCGTCCGTCTCCCTTCTCACAGGGGAGATCCCGCATGCCTCGTTGGACGGGCCTGCATACGATTCGGGCTGCTCGGGGAAGGAGGTGACCCGAAACAGGCATCAGCGTGCCCCCGTTCTACCCTAAAGAAGTATCGACCTGGATACCCCGGCCACACCGCAAGGCCGGAGGTGAGGGAAGGGGGAACGACCATGGAAAACCTAGTTGCCGAGATTATCGGCACGCTGATTCTGATTCTCCTCGGCGATGGTGTCGTAGCCGGCGTCTTGCTCGCGAGGTCGAAGGCGCAGGGTGGCGGCTGGATCGTGATCACGACAGGGTGGGCTCTGGCAGTCGCGGTCGCGGTCTACGCCGTTGGACGGATAAGCGGAGCCCATATCAATCCGGCCGTGACCATCGGGCTGGCTGCCATCGGCGAGCTTCCCTGGGCAGATGTCCCGCTCTACATCATCGGCCAGTTCATCGGCGCCATCGTCGGCGCGATCCTGGTCTGGCTGACGTACCTGCCCCACTGGGCCGAGACCGATGACCCGGACCTCAAACGGGCGGTCTTCTGCACGGCTCCAAATATCCGCAACTATCCCATGAATCTGGTCACCGAGATTATCGGCACGGCCATGCTGCTCTTCGGCGTGCTGGCGATCCTGGCCAACGAGGAAGTGGTCAACAGCGGTCTCGGGCCGTTTCTCGTCGGGGCACTAGTGTGGGGAATCGGTCTCTCGCTCGGTGGTCCGACCGGATATGCGATCAATCCGGCTCGCGATCTTGGGCCGCGGATTGCCCACGCCATCCTGCCGATCCCGGGGAAGGGTCACTCGGACTGGGAATACTCGTGGGTTCCGGTTGTCGGCCCGATCATCGGCGGCGTTCTCGGTGCCCTACTCTTTCAGGTGCTCCTGGGGTAAGGTCAGAGCGGGCTCTCACAGGAGGAGGATTCGCGGAGCGAACTGGAGGTGTTGCACCCACGACCCCCGCTATTGCCGGCGTGCCTGCACAGGTGAGGGAGGACCCCGATGAAGAAACTGATCAACGATCCACAGAACGTGGTCCCCGAGGCGCTGGAGGGCATGGCAAAGGCGCACCCCGACCTGGTCAAGGTGCACTTCGAGCCCAACTTCGTCTACCGCGCGGACGCCCCGCGCCAGGGTAAGGTGGCGATCATCTCCGGCGGCGGGAGCGGGCACGAGCCGATGCACGTCGGATTTGTCGGGTATGGGATGCTGGACGCGGCCTGCCCTGGCGCGGTCTTCACGTCGCCGACCCCTGATCAGATGTACGAGGCGGCCAAGATGGTGCACGGCGGGGCTGGCATCATGCTGATCGTCAAGAACTATGCCGGCGACGTCATGAACTTCGACATGGCTGCCGATTTGCTGCGCGGTGAGGGGCTTCAGGTCGAGAGCGTGCTGATCGCCGACGATGTCGCCGTCGAGAGCAGTCTCTACTCGCAGGGCCGGCGCGGCACCGGCACGACGGTGCTGGCCGAGAAGATCCTGGGCGCGGCGGCCGAGCAGGGCTACGACCTCCAGCGGCTGGCCGCGCTCGGCCGGCGAGTGGCCGAGAACGGCCGGTGCATGGGCATGGCGCTGACCTCCTGCACGGTTCCCCATGTCGGAAAGCCGACCTTCGAGCTGGGAGAGCAGGAGATGGAGATCGGCATCGGCATCCACGGCGAGCCGGGGCGGTATCGTGAGCCGCTGGCGCGTGCCGACGAGATCGTCGAGCGCCTGATGGAGCCAATCCTGAGCGACCTGCCGTTCCAGAGCGGTGACCGGGTGATCTGCATGGTGAACTCGATGGGCGGCACACCGTTGATCGAGCTGTACATCGTCTACCGCAAGGTGGCACAGATCTGCGAGGAGCGGGGAATCCAGATCGTTCGCAACCTGATCGGGCCCTACATCACCTCGCTGGAGATGGCCGGGACCTCGATCACGCTGCTGCGAGCCGATGACGAGATGCTCTCGCTCTGGGACCACCCCGTGAAGACGCCGGCTCTGCGCTGGGGAATGTGAGCGGCAGCGAGGCACCCTGGACTGCCGAACCCCGTGGCGAGCCCATCGAAGGGAGGTGGGAGTCGGATGCCGTTGACACAGGAGGCTGTACGGGCCTGGTTGCAGCGCTGCGCCGCCGTGCTCGAGGAGAATCGGGACTACCTGACCCAACTGGACGCGGCCATCGGCGATGCCGACCATGGGGTCAACATGGACCGCGGCTTCAAGGCCGCCATGACGAAGCTGGCGTCGCTCGACACGCAGGATATCGGCACGGTCTTCAAGACTGTTGGGATGGCCCTGGTGTCCACGGTGGGCGGCGCCGGTGGGCCGCTCTACGGGACATTCTTCCTGCAGCTCGGGGTGAAGACGACGAACAAGCAGGAGCTAACGCCCCAGGATTGGGCTGAGGCGCTGGAAGCTGCGGTCAACGGGGTCATTGCCCGCGGCCAGGCCCGGCTTGGCGACAAGACGATGGTGGACGCCCTGCTGCCCGCACTGGAGGCGTACAAGGCCGCGCTCCAGGAGGGAGTCCCATTCTCCGAGGCACTGGCCCGTTCGGCGGCCGCGGCCGAGGAGGGCATGAAGGCTACCATTCCGATGGTCGCGAAGAAGGGACGCGCGAGCTACCTCGGCGAGCGCTCGGCTGGACACCAGGATCCCGGAGCGACCTCGTCGTACCTGATCCTGCGGGCAGCCGCCGAGAGCTGGGCTGGCGCGACCTAGCTGTCAGCCGCGTTCTCACCGCTTGCAGAGGGATTGCGTGGAGGTGCCAAGCTCTGTATTCGAGCTTCTCCGTCGCTTTGGTCACGACCAGCATATGAAGGGAGAGCAACCGTGGCTGGGCCATACGTCATGGCAATCGACCAGGGAACGACCAGCACCCGGGCGATGGTCTTCGATCGGGAGAGCAACGTCATCGCCCTCGATCAGCGGGAGCACCGCCAGATCTATCCCCAGCCCGGCTGGGTCGAGCATGACCCGATGGAGATCTGGGAGCGCACCCAGGAGGTGGTCCGCAACGCGCTCGCCAAGAGCAACCTGACCGGCCGCGAGATCGCGGCTATCGGGATCACCAACCAGCGCGAGACGACCATCGTCTGGAACAAGCGCAGCGGCAAACCGTACATGAACGCCATCGTCTGGCAGGACACGCGGACCGATCAGATCTGCACCCAGCTCGAGCGCCAGGGCTATGCCCAGCTCTACCGCGAGCGCGCCGGCCTGCCGATCAGTACCTACTTCTCCGGCCCCAAGCTCCAGTGGATCCTGGAAAATGTGCCGGAGGTCCGGCGCGATGCCGAACGCGGCGAGGCTCTCTTCGGCAATGTGGATACCTGGGAGATCTGGTGGCTGACCGGCGGGCCGGACGGCGGCGTCCATGTCACCGACGTCAGCAACGCCAGCCGCACCATGCTGATGAACCTGCGCACGCTCGACTGGGACGACGAGATCTTGAAGATCCACGGCATTCCCCGCCAGATGCTGCCGCAGATCCGGCCATCGTCCGATCCCCAGCTCTACGGCAAGACCACGTCCTTCGGCCCGCTCGGCGCCGAAGTGCCGGTCTGTGGGGATCTCGGTGACCAGCAGGCGGCGCTGGTAGGACAGGCCAGCCTCGACGTCGGTATGGCCAAGAATACCTACGGTACCGGCTCTTTCCTGCTGCTCAACACCGGCACCGAGATCGTCCCTTCGAAGAGCGGGCTGATCACCACCGCGGCTTACAAGTTCGGCAACGGCCCCTGCATCTACGCGCTCGAGGGCTCGATCGCTATCACCGGCGCGGCTGTGCAGTGGCTGCGCGACAACCTCGGCTTGATCAAAACCTCGCCGGAGGTCGAAGAGCTGGCCCGTACCGTGGAGGACAACGGCGGCATCTACTTCGTGCCCTACTTCTCCGGCGCCTTCGCGCCCTACTGGCGGCTGGACGCCCGTGGCGTGATCGTCGGGCTGACCCGGTTCATCAACAAGGGCCACATTGCGCGGGCGACCCTGGAGGCGACCGCGTACCAGACCCGCGACGTGGTCGAGGCGATGGAGGCCGATTCGGGCATCCGGCTGGCCGAACTGCGGGTGGACGGCGGCATGGTCTTCAACGAACTGTTGATGCAGTTCCAGGCCGACATCCTCGGCGTGCCGACCGTGCGGCCGGTGATCGCCGAGACGACCTCCCTCGGCGCGGCCTATGCCGCCGGGCTTGCGGTGGGCTACTGGAATAGCCCCGAGGAGATTCGCCAGTACTGGAAGGAAGACAAGCGCTGGCAGCCTCAGATGGACGAGGCCCAGCGTGAGAAGCTGTATGCCGGCTGGAAGAAGGCAGTCGAACGTAGCTTCGGCTGGGTGGAGTACTCATAGCGAGTCGTCGCGCAGTCTGGAGCTGGACATCGGCATGAGCCAGGGTGCCGGGCTGGATTGGGAGGCTGCCTGGGCACCCTGCGACGACGAGACCTGCGCCTGGGTGCTGGAGCGCGTGCGGCCTGGCGAGCGAGTGCTCGACATCGGCGCGGGTGACCTCCGGCTCGCGATTGGGATAGCCGAGCGTGGCGCCTTTGTGGTGGCGATCGAGCGGCGGGCCGACGTGCTCGAACTCGGATTGCGGCTGCTCGGAGAGGGGCGGCGGCTGGCGGGGGACCGGCCGCTCTCGCTGCTCGGCGGGCGCCTCACGGTCATCTGGGCCGATGCCCGCGACTGGCCGTTCCCGCCCGTCGGTAGCGCCGTCCTGCTGATGCGGCACTGCTCGTGCTTCGCCCACTACGTGAGCAAGCTTCGGGCCGTCGGCTGTCGCCGGCTCTTCACCAATGCCCGCTGGCGCCTGGGGGTCGAGGAGATGGAACTTTGGGCAGGCCGGCCCTTCGAGTCGGTCGAGGTCGGCTGGTACGCCTGTCGCTGCGGCGCCGTCGGCTTTCGCGAAGGGGAGCCAGACCGGATCGATGCGGCGACGCTAGAGCGAGTTCACGAGGTCGAGCGCTGCCCGGCCTGTGCTCGCAGGCCGTGACCCGGCTCGCGTGCCTCCGGCGGGAAAGCCTGGCGCACGGGCTGCGCTCTCTTCCGTGCCTGCTGCCCGAGAAGCGTGGGAAGCCTCCCCGGGGCGAGCCGAGCACGGAGTTGAATCGATGGATGGAGAGCGGCGATGGTCGGGCTGGTAATCGTGGCACACAGCGCCAAGCTGGCCGAAGGGGTGCGCGAGCTGGCCGCGCAGATGACCCAGGGGCGGGTACCGATCTTCGCGGCCGGCGGCGTGGACGACGACGTTCTGGGCACCAACGCCGAGCGGATTCGCGAGGCGCTCGAGGCGGCGCTGGCCAGCAGCCAGGAGGTGCTCGTTCTGATGGATCTCGGGAGCGCAGTGCTCAGCGCGCGCATGGCGATCGACCTGCTGCCGGAGGAGCAGCGATCGCGCGTGCGGCTGAGCCAGGCGCCGCTGGTCGAGGGGGCAGTGGTCGCGGCGGTGGAGGCCGCCATCGGCAAGGGTCTGGACGAGATCGAGGCCTCAGCCGTGGAGGCGGCCCGGATGCCCAAGGTCACGTAGCAGACTGCGGCACTGTACCCTGCTCGCCCGAGCGGTCAGGCTGGATCACCTTCGGGAGGGCGGGAGCAGGTGTGTAACGAGCACGAGGCTGCTCTGGGAGAGAGCATGGAGATGCAGAAGGTGACGGTGACGTTGACCAACCGGGTGGGTCTGCACGCGCGCCCAGCGGCGCTCTTCGTCCAGACTGCAGCCCGCTTCCGGTCGAACGTCACTGTGCGCTCGCTTACTCGCGGTACCCCGCCGGTCAACGCCAAGGCCATCCTGAGCGTCATGACGCTCGGGGCCGAACAGGGGCATGAACTGGAGCTGGTGGCCGAGGGGCCGGATGAGTCCGAGGCGATCGCCGCGCTGAAGGAGCTGATCGAGTCGCGATTCGGTGAGGAGTAGCCCGTGGACGGCCAGCGCGTGCCTGGTCTCCCGGCATCACCAGGGATAGCCGTCGGGCCGGCGTGGTGGTACCGGCACGGCGAGGTGCGCGTGGTCCACCGTGCTGGCGAGGATCCCGAGGTCGAGCGAGCGCGCCTGCGGCGGGCGCGCGAGGAGTCGGCAGCGGAGCTCGACGCGCTAATCGCGGCGCAGCGCGACCGGCTGGCTCCCGAAGAGCTGGCCATCTTCGAGGCCCAGCGGCTAATGCTCGACGACCCGGATTTGCTGGCCCGGGTCGAGGAGTCGATCGAGGGCGGCGCATCAGCCGAGGCTGCGTGGGAGGAGGGGATTCAAGCCGTCGCCGCGCAGTTGCGCGCGCTTCCTGATCCGTATTTCCAGGCTCGGGCTGCCGACGTCGTGGACGTGGGCCAGCGGGTGCTCCGCCGGCTACTCGGCGTGTCGGAAGTGGCCGAACTTCCCGAGCGGCCGGTCGTGGTGCTGGCTGAGGATCTCACGCCGTCGGACACCGCCACGCTCGACCCCGATCGCGTGCTGGCGCTGGCGACGGTTGGCGGCGGGCCGACCTCGCACGCCGCGATCCTGGCCCGGAGGCTAGGCATCCCGGCCGTCGTCGGTGCCGGGGCCGCGCTCGGAGGGGTGGCGGAGGGTACCGTGCTGGTCGTCGATGGCGATACGGGCGAGCTCATCGTTTCCCCCTCCGTTGAGGAGCAGGCGGGCGCGGAGGCTCGCCGGCAGGTCTGGCTGGCCGCCCGCGCGGCTGCCGGCGAGGTTGCGGCCGAGCCAGCGGTCACGCGCGACGGCCACCGCGTCGAGATTGCCGCGAACGTCGGCAGCCTCGAAGACGCGCGCGCGGCCGTGCGACTCGGTGCCGAGGGGGTCGGGCTGCTGCGTACAGAGTTCCTCTACTTGGATCGGGCCACTGCGCCGGACGAAGAGGAGCAACTGGCAGTCTATCGAGCGCTGCTCGGGGCGCTGGGGGGCCGGCCGGTGGTGGTGCGGACGCTCGATGCCGGCGGCGACAAGCCGCTTCCGTATCTCCCGCTCGAGCCGCAGCCGAACCCTTTCCTGGGCGTTCGGGCGATCAGGCTGGCCCGTCGTCACCCCGAGCTGTTGCGGGTCCAGCTCCGCGCCATCCTGCGCACCGGCTACCCGGCCGTGCGGGTGATGTTCCCGATGGTCGCCACCGTCGAGGAGATCCGCTGGCTGCGTGGCCTCTTCGAGGAGGTCAGGCAGGGACTGGAAGCCGCGGGTACCGGGCTCCCACGTGACCTCCAGATCGGCATGATGGTCGAGATCCCTTCGGCCGCCGTACTGGCCGACCGCTTCGCGCCGTGGGTCGACTTCTTCAGTATCGGGACGAACGATCTGGCGCAGTATGCGCTGGCCGCCGACCGCACCAACCCAGCAGTAGCGGAGCTGGCAGACGCCTTTCACCCAGCCGTGCTGCGGCTGATCCGTATGGTCGTCGAGGCCGGGCACGCGGCCGGTCGCTGGGTGGGCGTCTGCGGGGAGCTGGCCGGCGAGCCGCTAGCCGCGCCACTCCTGGTGGGCCTGGGCGTGGACGAGCTGAGCATGGCTCCGGTCGCCATCCCGGCCGTCAAGGCTGCGATCCGGCGCTGGACGCTGGCCGAGGCGCGTTCCCTGGCCGAGCAGGCGCTGCGGCTCGACAGTGCGAGCGCGGTCCGAGATCTGGTGCGCGCGGCGACCCCGCCCGTGGTTCCGGGTGAGGATGGCGGTTGAGACGGCTCTGCTCGGCTCACTTCATCATCTGTTCCAGGCTGCGGCTCTGGCATCGGAGAGGCTGGCGGTCGCGCGAGGGCGATGCGCAATCGGAGGTGAGTGCATGGATTCGCTAGGAGAGCTTGCCGCGCGGTTGCTGAGCCACCTGGGGCCGGACCTGCGGCCACTCGACGTGGAGCTGCTTCCCGGACAGGCGCCGGGCGAGTTGCCACTCGAGCTGCCGCTCCCGCCCGGCGCGCGGCTGCTCGGCAGCGTAGCCTATCGCTCCGACGGCGCGCTGCAGCAGGCGATCGTGCTGCTGGACGTCGATCTCTCGCCTGAAGACGCACTCAGCTTCTACCGCCGCGAGCTGCCCGCCCGGGGCTGGAGCGCGCTTCCTCCCGCCCCGCAGCCAGGCGGCTTCGTCCTGAGCTCCATGCTTACCGCGCAGACCTTCTGCCAGGGTGAGCGTGACTCCTGGTTGTCCGTCACGGCGCAGCCGCACTCGGAGAACCGCACCGAGGTTCGCATCCAGATCGATCTGTCGACTGCTGGGCCCTGCTCCGGGGCTCCAGGGCCTGCCCCATATGTCTCGTATGCTGGGGAGCGGCTTCCGCCGTTGACTGTGCCGCCAGGGGTTCGGCTCTATCCGGGAGGCAGCGGAGGCTCCGACGATCACTGGTTCGCGCATGCCCTGGCCGAGACCGACCTGAGCGCGGCCGAGCTGGAGGCGCACCTCGCCGGGCAACTCGAACGCCAGGGCTGGGAGCGCGTAGCGACGAGCAGCGCGGGGCCGGTGGTCTGCAGCGCCTGGCGCGTGGCCGGCGAGGACGACTGGCAGGGGATACTGGTCGTCGCTGAGTGGCCTGGCCGTACCCTGCGCTCGCTCCTGGTCACGGTCGAGCGCACCCCGATCACTCGTCGGGGCTGGTGGGCACCGCTGGCCTAGCCAGGCTGGCTTACCGGGCCCGGCGGAGCCGGGCGCGCAGACGGTCGAGCCAGCCCGGCGGCCCGGGCAGCTCTTCCAGGAATTGCCGCACTTCGCGGTCGAACTCTCGCGTCTCCAGAGTCACCTGCGTACGATCCCCTCGCCGGAGCGTTGTGACGACGATATGCCCGCCTCCGCCGAGGAAGGCGCGCCGGTTCGGCATGCCCTCTGAGCTCGTCAGGCCGAGCCGGCTCCGTGGGCCGAAGGCTCGTTCGGCGCGCGTCAGCACTTCATCGGCAGGGAGCCTGGTCTCGGCCAGATAGCGCATGGCTGGCGTCCTTACCGTGGAGAGATCGCCAGTCCTCCGTCACAGGCCCAGGAACCGGTGAAGGTCATGGGTATCACCGGCAAGCTGGGCGATGGCTTCAGCGTCGTAGCCTCTCGCCAGGAGCGGAGCGACGACATCATGCTCGAGGTCGGGCACGCAGCTTGCCAGAAACGTCGCCGTGCCCTCGATTGTCACCGCGTCGATCCGGGCCGGAAGGACGACCGTCTGCCCAACTTTGACCTCAGCAGTTGCTGAGCCTCCGCTTACCCGCGCCTCTCCCTGGGTACAGCTCAGGACGTGGAAGGTCTGCCCCGCCGGCCGCGCGCGCCGGGCTGAGCCCTGGACGCTCCAGCGCTCCAGCAGGAAATAGCGGCAGGCGGCCAGGATGGTCCGGTCCGTGTCCAGCTCCAGCGGACGGGTACGCCGGGCGTGTCGGTCGGGCCGCAGGGCAGCGAGCGCCTCCTCGACGTGGAGCTGGCGCGGGCGACCATGCTGGTCGCGCCGCCCCCAGTCGTAGAGCCGGAAGGTGAGGTCGCTCGACTCCTGGATCTCGTACAGCAGCACGCCCGCGCCGATGGCGTGGACCGTCCCGGCCGGGACGATGACCGTATCGCCGGCGCTCACCGGCAGCCGCTCGAGCAGCGTGCCGATCTCTTCTCGCTCCAGGGCCAGGCGAACCCGCTCCGGAGTGACCGGCTCCTGGAACCCGGTGATGAGAAAGCTTTCCGCGGTCGCGTCCAGGATATGCCAGGCCTCGGTCTTGCCTCGCTGGCCTAGCGGCGCAGCTCCCTCGTCGTCCGGGTGGACCTGCACTGACAGGGTCTCCTCGGCGTCGATGAACTTGGCCAGCAGCGGGAAGTCGTTGAACGGCTGGCTGGCGGCCCGGCCGCGCTCGCCGAGGAGGCCGGCCGGGTCGCGCTCAACGAGTTCCTGGAGCGTCGCGCCGGCCAGCGGGCCATTGACGACCCGAGCCACCCCCGTCGTCTCCCAGGACTCCCCGATTCGCCCAGCGTCGGGGAGCCGCTTGCCTAGACGCGTCGCCAGCCGGCGCCCACCCCATGGCCGCTCATCGTAGCGGGGCTCGAGCGCGAGCGGATAGTCTGCGCTCACCGCGCTCACTCCTCGATCTCGACCAGACTGACCAGCGGAATCGGCCGGGCCGGCGGGCGCTCCGTCATCGGCACGATCTCGGAGAGCGGTATACCACGCTCGGCATGGAGCAGCAGCGCCATCGCGCGGGTGCAGAAGATCCCCTGGCACAACCCCATGCCCGCTCGCGTGCGACGCTTGATGTCGTTGATCGTCAGCGCCCCTTCCTCGATCGACTGCCGCACCTCGCCGATGGTCACCTGCTCGCAGCGGCAGAGCGCAACCCGGCCGAGCGAATTGTCTCGCCCTTCTGCCGTCACCGCCCGACCCCACGATCTCCAGGGCGCACTCGCGTCTGCTTCTACCTGAGCGCGATCCCTTGTCCCTCGTCGCAGCCGATCCACCTCGACGGATCGCTCCGGCGAGCGCGCCCGCGCGAGCGCCTCCTGAGTCGCGGCGATCCGCTCCGTCGCGGCGCCGGCTGCCGCCAGCCCAGCCAGCCGGCCCTCGGCGAACGACTCCGCCAAGTCGGCGGCTCCGGCCGCCTCGCCAGCCACGTAGAGGCCGGGCCGCGAGGTCTCCAGCAGCGCGCTCCGCAGCGGGAGGTGACAGCCGAGCCGGGCGCTATAGCCGAGGTCGACCTGCGCCTGGAGCGCCAGCTCGGGATCTGGCTGGCGACCGAGCGCGATGACGACCGCGTCGGCCTCGCGCCGATCACCGTTCGCGGTCACCCACTCGACCCGCCCTTCGCCGCTCACCACCACCTGTGCCGGGTCTGCCGCTCGGAGGACGACCTCGGCCCCGGCTGTCTCCAGATCGGTGACGAGCTCGGCGGCGTCCAGCCCCTCCCCGAGCACGGCGACGCGGCGGCCGGGGAGCACACGGTGGAGGTGGAGCAAGATCTGCGCTGCGCGGGCTGTCAGTACCCCCGGCAGCGTCCAGCCCGGGAACGGCAGGGCGAGGTCGACCGAGCCGGTGGCGACCACGATCTTCTCGGCCTGCAGAAGGAAGCCGCCGCCTGGCGTGGCCACGGCCAGGCTACCGTCCTCGAAGAGCCCCCAGGCCACCGCATTGGTGAGCACGGACACGTCCGCCGCAGCGAGCCGCTCTTCCAGCCTCTCCACGGCCTGGCAGGCGGGCAGTCCGTCGAGCCCATCGCCGAGGCCGCGCAGCGGCGCGATCCGCCAGCGGAGCTGCCCGCCGACGGACGGGTTCTCGTCGATCAGCGTGACGGCGGCACCAGCTTCACTGGCGGCCAGCGCCGCGGCGATGCCTGCTGGACCAGCGCCGATCACCGCAATTCCCGTCGTCTTCATCCGGCCCGCCCTTCCCACCTGCCGAGCCCGGCCTGTGTCCAGACGACCTGCCCCTCGCGCACCGGAGTCAGACATGCCCGCACATTCGGCTCGCCGTCGACAGTCATCAAGCAGTCGGCGCAGCGGCCCAGCGCGCAGAAGACCCCGCGCGGCTCGCGGCCCCCGGGCATCGTCCGGCAGACGAGGATGCCGTGCGCGAGCAGCGCGGCGGCGATGGTCTCACCCTCGCGAGCGAGCAGTGGCTGCCCGTCGACCGTAATCTGAACGGGCCGGCTCTCCGGCAAGTCGCCGAGCACCGGATGGTGGAGGACCCTGAGATCGCCGGCCTGGTTTCGGTGCGCCTGGTCCACGATGTCACCCCTCTCACCTCACGGCGCGGTGCCGCTGTCCTGGGCTCGATCTTCACCCGGAGCCCTCCGGGCGTCAACCGTTGACCCAACACCAAAGTGTTGTAAGGGCCAATGATCATTCGCTCTCGCTCATGTGCTGGGGAGCGTTCACGACCGGCCACGTGGGAGAGCCAAAGGGAGCCACGGACAGAATCACGGCACGATCACCCTCCCGCGCTCGAGACGGCCTCCTGCGGCCTCGCGTGGCTGCGCGCGTCGCGGGCTCTCGACGAGGTGTGCGAAGATAGGAGCGGTCGAGGGAGGAGTAGCCAGCCCCGGGCATGCCGGGAGGAGGTGACTGATGGCTGAGCGACGGCCGGCACGCGTTCTGCTGACCGGGGACAGCATGATCACCCGGCGGGTGACCCGCGCGCTCGACCCAGCGGTGCAGAGCTTGATCGAACTCGTCCAGAGCGCTGACATCGCCTTCACCAACCTCGAGGTGCTGCCGAACGACTTCCGCGGCTACCC
>ERZ511473.1940-NODE-1940-length-13248-cov-4.314707_pt1 | contig 13248 bp, 12 predicted proteins | sample MGYA00374947_ERZ511473 | MGnify/ENA primary metagenome ERZ511473 (study PRJEB26303, sample SAMN06343854) | sediment metagenome | isolation source: hot spring sediment | place: Canada: British Columbia | collected 2012-09-26 ... | reverse complement strand
ATGCATCGCTCAAGTTCGTGTGCGACTGGGTGTTCGTGCGCGTCGAACAGAACCGGACACCATGGACGAGTCGTCTCGTGCCGGGTCAGGTCTTGCGCCTCCCGATCGCTCACGGCGATGGGAGATATTTCGTCGACGATCGAACACTCCGCGAACTCGAGCGGAACGGACAGGTCGTGTTCCGCTACGTCGGTGCCGATGGGCGTGTGACGCCAGAGGCGAATCCGAACGGCTCGGTCGCGAACATCGCGGGAGTGTGCAACGAGCGGGGTAACGTCGTGGGACTGATGCCCCATCCGGAACGTGCCTACGACCGCTTGATCGGCGGTGACGAAGGACTGCAGATCTTGGCCTCGGTCCTGGCGGTCGGATTGGAACTCGTGCGCGGACATCGCTCGTAGCGGTACGCGTTTCGACGAAGGTCGGTAGTGCCTATGCCAGTCACGCAGGAACTCCTTCGCGAGGTGGCTTTGACTGAAGAGGAGTATCAGCGAGCCGTCGAATTGCTCGGGCGCGAGCCGAATCGCGTCGAGCTCGGGATGATCGGCGCGCTCTGGAGCGAGCACTGTGGCTACAAGCATTCACGTCCCTTGTTGAAGAAGCTTCCGACCGCTGCCCCTCACGTGGTGCAGGGCCCAGGGGAGAATGCCGGAGCCATCGATCTCGGTGACGGACTCGTGGCGGTGCTCAAGATCGAATCGCACAACCACCCGAGCGCCGTCGAACCGTTCCAGGGGGCTGCGACCGGCGTGGGCGGGATCGTTCGGGACATCTTCGCGATGGGGGCACGGCCGATCGCACTAGCCGATTCGCTGCGATTCGGCCCGCTCGACGAGCCGCGCTGAGCAGGGCAGCTCGCGCCAGAGGACCCGGAACGCGTCGCGCGCGGACCGGCCGGCGACCTCGGCGGCCCGGGCCAGGCAGGACGCGACGGCCGTGACCTCCCGGGCCCGGTCCGCCGGGAGCCCGTCGGTCCGGCCGAGCGCGTCGGCCGGGGAGCCGCCCGCCGCCCGCGCCTCGCGGACGAGGTGCCGGGCCTGGGCCGGCGAGAGGCGGGCGAGCTCGGAGGTGAGGAGGGTCTCGACGAGCCCGTCGCGTTCCTCGGGGCGCGCGAGCCAGCGGAGCGCGAGGAGGTAGGGGGCGACCCCCGCCTCCACCGGGAGCGAGAGCCCCCGCTCGGGCACGGTCCGGGGGACGCCGGCGTCGTCGAGGGCGCGGAGGATCCCGGCCAGCTCAGGCCCTTGGCGGCGGACCACCACCGCGAGCGCGCGCCAGGGCACGTCCTCCTCGACGTGGATCCGGCGGAGCTCCCGGGCCACCGCCGCGAGTTCCTCCGAACCGTGGGGGGCGGCCCAGGCCTCGAGGGCCGGACCGTCCAGGGACCTCCAGCGGGTCTCGAGCTCCACGACCCCGGCCCCGGGGAACCGCTCGCGGAACCCGAGCAGGGGCTCCACGGTCGTGCCCTGGAACGAGAACACGTGCTGCTCGGGGTCGCCGGCGACCACCAGGCTCTCGGGCTCGAGGGCGGCCAGGAGCCGTTCGGCCGCGAGGGTGGTGTCCTGGTAGTCGTCGACGAGCACGTGCCGGAAGGGGCCCGGCGCCCCCGCGGCGGCGCTCGCCGCCTCCCACACCATCCCGGCCTGGTCGACCAGGCCCTGCCCGGCCAGCACGTCGAGGTAGCGACGGTAGAACGAGGCGAGCTCGAGCCAGCCCGTGAGGCCCCGGTCCTCGGCCCGGGCCGCCATCTCCTCGGGGGCGAGGAGGGCTTCCTGGGCCCGGAGCAGGAGCTGGCGGGCCTCGTCGGCGAACCCCCGCAGCCCGAGGAGCGCGCCGTACGCGGGCCAGCGCGCTGGCTCCTCGCCCTCGAGCAGCTCCCGCACCAGCGCGGCCTGCTCGGCGTTGGAGAGGACCCGGGGCGGCTCCTCGTAGCCGAGCTCGCGGAACCGGGCGGCGAGGACGCGGTGGGCGAGCCCGTGCACCGTGGTGACGTGGAGCGCGGGGAGCGCCCGGGGGAGCCGTTCGCGGAGCGCCTCCCGCGCCCGGTCCCTGGCCTCCCGGGACCGGAGCACGAGGACGATCTCCTCGGGGTCGGCGCCATCCTCCAGGAGGCGCGCGAACCGCTCGAGCAGCACGGCCGTCTTGCCGGTGCCCGCCCTCCCGGTGACGAGGAGCGGCCCCCTCCGGTGGGCGAGCACCGCCGCCTGTCGGGGGTCGGGCTCGAGCGGCATGGCCGGATGCTACCGCCCGGGTCCGACATCCCCTGGGGCCGCGGGACGATCCCCGCCGGGGGGTTCCGCGGGGTCGCCGGACGCGCGGGCCAGCCAGCGGGCGAGGTCGTCGGCCTCGATCCTCCCCACCGGCCGCCCCTCCGCGAGGACGATCGCGGGCCGCCCGCTCGCCACGATCTCCGCCACGCGGTCCAGGCCGGTCCCGGCCTCAACGGTCCGGAGCGCGTCGGAGGGGAGCAGGGCGTCCCGGACCGGCCGCAGCGGGTCCTCCTGTCCCACGCGGCGGGCGGAGGCGAACGAGACGGCCCCGACGAGGCGCCCGTCGTCCACGACCGGGAACACTTCCCCCTCGTGGCCGCGGAGGTAGCGGTCCAGGGCCTCGGTGAGCGAGATGCCCGCGGGCACGAGGGGCGGTGGTGGCCCCATCGCCTCCACCGCCCTGCCCCTCGCGAGCCGTTCGCGGAGCCGCTCCCGCCGCTCGGCGCCCCGCGCGGCCTGGATCAGGAACCACCCGATGAACGCGAGCCAGATCGCGAACCCCGCGTTCCCGCGCCGGACCTCGACGATCCCCAGGCCGACGAGGGCGACCCCGACCCCGACCCCGACCCAGCCCGCCACCCGGCTTCCCTTGGTCCGGCTCCCGGTCGCGCGCCAGACCAGGGCCCGGAGGATCTGCCCGCCGTCGAGCGGGTAGCCGGGGAGGAGGTTGAGGCCGCTCACCATGGCGTTCACGAGCGCCGTGTAGCCGAAGACCCCGGCGAGCGGCGGGAAGGGGTCGGCCGCCGCGAGGGAGAGCCGCCAGAACAGGAGCGCGAGGAGCCCGTTGCTCAGCGGGCCCACCGCCGAGATCAGGAGCTGGGCGGTGGCCCCGCCCCGGTCGGCCGGCGTCTCGGTCGCGCCGCCCCAGAACAGCAGGCGGATCCCGAAGACGGGGAGGCCCTTGGCCCTGGCCACCGCGGCGTGGGCGAGCTCGTGCACGAGGACAGAGCCGAAGAAGAGGACCGCCGCGACCAGCGCCAGCCCGAGGGCCTCGAGCTCGCCGAGGTGGGGGTTCGTGAGCTCGACGCGGACGTAGAGCGTGTAGGTGATGGGGATCGCGACCCAGACCCACGAGGCGTCCAGGGTGATCGGCACCCCGCCGATCGAGCCGATCCGCCAGCCCCGCCCGAACACCCCTCGAGCCTACCCGCTCCCGGGAGGGGGCTGGTCCTCGGGGCGGCTTCCCCGCCCCCGAGGGCCCGTGTACGCTCGGCCCTGAGCATGCCCGACCCTCGCCTCCGGGAGGTCCTGGAGGTCATCCACTCGAGGTCGTGGCCGGGCCCCCGCGGTTCGAGGAGGAGGACGAGAGCTACGACCTCTCCGCGGACGAACCGCTGGAGCTCGCCCGGTCCCTCGTACCGCTCCCCCCGGTCCCGCCGGCGGCGGGCTGAACCGCCCTGAGCGCTCGACCCCTCGGGGCTCGACCCTCCGAGACGGGCTCGTCGCTCCGGGGGATCGGTCCTCCGCGGTCGTCGCAGCACCGCCGTCCGTCCGCCCCTTCGCACCCGAGATATCCCCCGTTCGTCGCGTCGAGATCCCCCGCCTGAAGTGAGCCACGCCACAGACAGGACCGGCCTGTGTTCGTAAGGTCGGCGCATGCACGGAACGAGCGCGCTCGAGGGGCTGGACCGGGCCGCGGCCGCGTTCGGGAAGGCCGCGCGGGACCTGCTCCGGGCCATCGGCCGCGCCGACCGGGACCGGCGCATCGACTTCGGGGCGGAGGGAGCCCGCGACCTCGCGCACCTCCTCCAGATCCGGCTGGGGATCCCGGCGTGGAAGGCTCGACGGTACGTCCACGCCGCGCGGGCGCTCGAGCGGCTCCCGCTCCTCTCCGAGGCCCTCGAGCGGGGCGAGCTCTCGCTCGAGAAGGCCATCGAGCTCGCCCGGTTCGCGACGCCCGAGGACGAGGCGAAGCTCCTCCGCTGGGCCCGCGACGTCGCGCCCTGGACCGTGCGCCGTCGCGCCGACCTCGCCGAGCGGCCCCAGGTCCGGACCGACCGCGACGCCCACGCCTCACGGCGGCTCGACTGGTGGTGGTCGGAGGAGGAACGTGTGTGGGAGTTCTTCTGCCGGCTGCCGCTCGCGGAGGGGTTCGTGGTGAAGCGGGCCGTCGAACGACTCGCCGAGCGGGTCCCGGTCCTCCCCGGGGAGGAGGGCTTCTTCTGCGCCGAGCGGAGGAACGCCGACGCGCTCGTCGCTCTGGCCCGCGCCAGCCTCGCCGAGGATCCGGACCCCGACCGGGCGACGGTCGTCGTCCATGCTTCGTGGGAGTCGCTGGTCTCGGGCCGCCGCTACGCCGAGCTCGAGGACGGCCTGCCGCTCCACCCCGAGACGGCCCGCCGGCTGCTCTGCCAGTCGCGGGTCCAGTTCCTCCTCGAGGACGACTCGGGGAAGGTCCTCTTCGCCAGCCGGACGAAGCGGCACCCGCCGGCCTGGATGCTGCGACAGCTCCTCCACCGCGACCGCGGGTGCCGGTTCCCCGGCTGCGGCAGCCGCTCGTTCCTCGTCGCCCACCACATCGAGCACTGGAGCGACGGGGGCGAGACGACGCTTGAGAACCTGACGCTCCTCTGCAGCTTCCACCACCGCCTGGTCCACGAGGAGGGGTGGCGCCTGTGGCGCGACGTGGAGGGGACGCTCCAGTGGGCCCGCCCCGACGGCCAGCCCTACGACCCCCGCCCGGGCCCCTCGCTCGGGATCCCCGCGACCGCCGCGGCCACGCCGGCCCCCGGGGCCCTCGTGCCCACCTGAGGAGCAGGCCCTGTCCGACCGGGGCCCCCCGTTCGGCCCGTCGCCCCTTCCGCCCCGTCTGAACGAACGCCATGCTGTCGGCGTTCATGAGGTCGATGGAGGATGCGGCGGGCGCGGCGACCGAGGTGACGCCCGATGAGGCCCAGGGCGGGTTCGAGGCGTTCTTCCGTGCCCAGCACCCGCGGCTCCTCGGGGCGCTGTACGTCGTCACGGGCGACCGGCAGGAGGCGGAGGACGTGATGCAGGAGGCGTTCCTGTCGGTCTGGGAGCGCTGGGACCGGGTCCGAGGGATGGAGGATCCCGTGGGCTACCTCTACCGGACCGCGATGAACGCCCACCGCAGCCGGCGGCGCCGGCTCCTCCGCGCGGCGCGCCGGGCCGTCCTCGGCGAACCCGCGACGGACGCGCTCGCCCTCGCGGAGGCCCGGGACGCGCTGTCCCGAGCCCTCGCCACGCTCACCGTCCGTCAACGCGCGGCCCTCGTCCTCACGGAGATGCTCGGGTACGGATCCCAGGAGGCGGCGCGGATCTTGGGCGTGCGGCCGGGGACGATCCGTTCCCTGGCCTCCCAGGGCCGGGCGGCCTTGCGGGTCTTCCTCGCGGAGGATCGGGGTGCCTGAGGTGCGGGAGCTCCTGGAGATGGTCGCCCAGCGGGTCGCGACGCGGCCGGACGCGTTCGAGCGGCTCGTCCGCGCGCGGCGGCGGCGGGAGCGGAACCGGCGGATCGCAGCCGGGGTCTTGGCCCTGGTCGTCGCCGCCGCCGGTATCGGGGGGCTCGTCGTCGCGTTCCGCGGCGCCGAGCGCACCGTGGTCGGCGGCCCCGGGGCAGGGGCGTTCCCGGGCATCTGGCCCGAGCGGACGTGGGAGGACGCGGAGGCCGCCCAGTCCCGCGCCGACGCGGGCGCGGAAGCATGGCGGCTCCAGCCGCCGTCGATCGGGTACCGGTTCGCGGAGGAGGTGCTCGGCTGGGGCCGACCGGGCACCGAGGTCGTGGTGGGCGAGGTCGCCACCGGGGGCGACCGGATGCTGCTCCGGATCCGCCGCCTCGCCGCTCCGTGCGATTTCCGGGCCGGGGACCCCTGTCCGCCCACCGTGGCGGAGCTGGAGCTCACGGTCGAGCAGCTGATCCGCCAGGGGGAGGGGGGGATCTGGAGCGTTACCCGGGTCGACAGCCCGGACATCGACCTCCCGGTGGACCCCGGGGCGACCCTCCGGATCGGCGAGCCCCTCGACGTGGCCATGCGCCCCCCCGCGGCCGACATCGTGCTCGCCGTCGGCTGGCACCTCACGGGTCCCGGCTGCCCGGGCTGGACGGGGGTCGCCACCGCCCCGGCGAGGGACGGGCGGGTGGTCCTCACCCCTGATGCCCTGCCCGAGGGATGCGATCCTCCCGTCCCGGCCGTGCTCTACGCGTGGATGGGCGAGCGCGCCGGCGACCTCGACCCCTTCATCCGCCCCATCCAGCCGTGGACCCTGGAAGCCCTGCCCGTCGCCTTCGACGTCTCGCTGGAGCCGCCGGCGACGGCCACGCCCAGCCCGGTTCCGGCGATCCCGGTCGTGGCGACGGTCCACTGCGGCGAGGGTGCGGCCGGGGTCGAGGTGGTGACTCCGACGGTGCAGCCCGTGGAGGACGGCGTGCACCTCACCGTTTCGAGCTCGACCGCTCGCGACGTGCAGATCCTCGAGCCGGAGCGGCTCCTGGAGTGGCGCGTCTCCCTCGAGGCCGGCGAGACCCGGAGGCTGGTGCTCCGGGACCTTCCGCCCGGCACGTACCGCGTCTACTGCCTGCCAACGGCCCCCGAGGCCTACGGGAGCTTCCGTGTGGTGGATCCGCTCGGCCTGTGGCACGCGCCGGACCTCGACTGTCCTGCGGGGAAGCTGAGGCTTGAGTTCCGCGTCGGCGGAGCCCCCGGCCTCGCCGATCCCATCGACGCCGTCCGGGCGTTCGCCGGCGTGGAGGCGTCGGACGTGGTGGAGTACGCCGGGTACCCACTGGCCTCCGATGCACTCCGGATCGTCCGTGCGGGGAAGGTGGTCGCCCTGGTCCGGCTGGACCGGGCGGAACGCGGGGGCTGGGTCGTCTCGAGCGTGGAGTTGTGCCGCGGCTCGGGGCTCCTCTCTACCCCTCCAGGTTGAGCAGCCCCTGGAGATCGCGCGCGTTGCGCACCGCGTAGTCCCGGTAGCAGTTGTTGAACAGCACGTGGGTCTCGCGGGTCCGCTCGGCCAGGGACCTGATCTTCGGCACCCACTCCTCGAGCTCGCGGCGCTCGTAGAGGTACTTGAATCGCTCGGCGGCGGTCGCGTCCTTCCGGGCCCACGCCTCCGGGTCGCGGCCGTGGAACCGCACCACCGAGAGGTCGTCGGCGGTCGCGGCGGCGATCGGCGGGACGCTCGAGTCGAACCCCTGCGGCATGTCCACGCAGACCAGGGGCAGGCGGTGCTCCTCGAGGAACGAGAGGGTCTCCTCGCGGTTCCGCTCCTCGAGCCAGCTCCGGTGGCGGAACTCCACGGCGATCCGGAAGTCGGAGAGCCGCTCGGCGCACTCCACGATGTACTCCTTGTTCCGGCGGGAGAGCACGAACCAGTGGGGGAACTGGAACAGCACCGCGCCGAGCTTCCCCGCGGAGTGGAGCGGCATCAGGGCGTCGCGGAACCGCTTCCACACCTCATCCACCACGTCGGGCGGGAGCTGGTCCCGGTAGAGGTTCCGCTTCTCGAGCAGCTCCTCGGGGAGGGCCTCGCGGAGGTCCTTCGGCAGCGAGTCCCTCCTCGTGGGGTGGTTGGTGAGGAGCGAGTACGCCTTGACGTTGAACGTGAAATGGGACGGCGTCCGCTCGACCCACAGGACCGAGTTCCGCTGGGTCGGGGGGTGGTAGTAGGTGGAGTCGACCTCCACGATCGGGAAGAGGCTCGCGTAGTAGCGGAGGCGGGCCTCGGGGGTGCGGACGTCCTTCGGGTAGAAGTCGCTCTCCTCGACGAGCGTGCGGTCGGTCCAGCTCGAGGTCCCGACCAGGATCCGTCCTCCCGGCACGCCCCCGAGCATAGGTGGCACGGCACCCGACCGCACCCCCGGGAAGCCGGGGATGCGGTCGTCCGGTCTGGGCGGGATCAGTCGTCCTCGTGGTCGTCGATGCTCCCCGGTCCGGAGCTCTCGCTCGGACCGGACCGGCCGTCGTGCGCGCTGTCCACGTCGTCCTGCTCGTGGTGATCCCCGTCGTCGGGGTCGTCGAGGTCGTCCCCGTGGTCGTCGTCGACGCTCCCCGGCCCGGAGCTCTCGCTCGGCCCGGACCGGTCGTCGCTGTCATCCGGGCCCGAGCGGTCCTGGTTCCCGACGCCTCCCGTGCACCGCGGGTCGTCCGCGTGCTCAGCCTCGTCGCACGGGCCGCTGACGTCCTGGCCGCCCGGTGCGTCCGAAGGGCTCGCCTGCGGCGCGGCGCCCGTGCCCCCGCACCGCGGGTCGTCCGCGTGCTCCGCCTCGTCGCACGGGCCACTCACGTCGTCGACCCCGTCGTCGGGCGTCAGGGTCGCGGTCGGCGTGGCCATCACCGCCGTCGCGCCGGCGCCTCCGCCGGAGCCCCCGGCCAGCGCCACCGCGCCGACGCCGACCACGAGCGCCAGCGCGACCAGGACCCCGATGATCCCGAGCTTCGTCCTGTCGGTCATACCGTTCCCTCCTCCCTGTCCCGTGTGCCGGCTCCAACGGTAGGGAGGAGGGGGTTAGCGGCTCGCGAACGCGGGGTTAAGGGAGGGGAAAACCTCAGTCGTCGTGGGCTTCGTCCCCGGAGCCGGCGCCGCTCGAGTCGTCCGAGCCGCCCGAGCCGCTGCCGCTGGAGTCGCCCGGTCCCTCGGTCCCGCCCGAGTGGTCGTCCCCGCCCCCCGGACCGCTCCGGTCCCCGGAGCGGTCCTCGCTCCCTCCGCCGTCGCGCGCCCCCGGGGTGGGGCTGGGGGAACGCTCGACGGGGGAAGGGGAGGAGGCGTCTCGGGGCTGGGGGACCTGGACCACCCTGACGGGGTCGCCGAGGTCCCGGGCCACGAGGACGGAGGCCCCCACGGTCATGCCGAGGGCGAACAGCACGCCCGCGATGCCCAGCGCGACCGCGATGAGGGACCGTCGCACGGCTCGAAGGTAGCGCGGTGCGGGATAAGGGATGGTTAAGGATCCGCCGGGCCGGGGTCGCGACCGCCCCGCTCGGTCCCGGCCCCCTGCTCGGCCCCGACCCCCGGCCCGCCCGTGCCTCCCGGTTCGGGCAGGGGCCGGAGCGACACCTCCACCCTCGTCCCCCCGCCCGGCGCCTCGAGCACCTCGACGCCCCCGCCCCACCGTTCCGCGAGCTCCCGGACGATGGCGAGGCCCAGCCCCGAGCCGCCCGGCGGCGCGCCGCGCCCCCGGTAGAAGCGCTCGGTGGCCCGGCCCCGCTCCTCGGCCGGGATCCCCGGGCCCCGGTCCTCGACGGCCAGGACGATGCGTCGGTCGCGCCGCTCGACCCGCACCGCCACCGGGCCGGGCGCGTAGGCGATCGCGTTGTCGAGGAGGTTGTCGAGGATCTGGTCCACGTCGCCCGGCTCGGCCTGGGCCGTCGCGCCGTCCCCCTCCACCGCTCGGAGGGCTGCCAGCCAGTGCTCCAGAATCAGTGCATAGCTCTTCGGGTCCAGCGGCCATTTCTGCTCGTAATAGCAGACCCAGAAACCGGTGTCGTCGAACTTCAGCGCGAGCTCCTGGTTTTCGAGAACTTTGCCGTAGACGTCGCCGAGCACAGCCAGCAGCACGCGGTTTTCCTGCAGGTCGGCAGCTTTGCGGGCCGACGGCTTCCAGTCAATGTCGAAGTAGTGGGCGTAGGCGGAGGCGCGGCCGTTTTCGAGCACGTCGAGCCACCAGGGATTCTCGCTGCTGGCAGCCATATGGTTGGGAACAATATCCAGCAGTAGACCCATCTGGTAGTGCTGCAGGCGCTGCGCCAGCTCCTCGAATTCCTCCGCCGTGCCCAGCTCGGAATTGATGCGCCAGGGGTCGGCGATGTCGTAGCCGTGGGAACTGCCCTTGCGCGCCTTGAAGCGCGGCGAGGCATACAGGTCGGTGATGCCCAGTGCGTCCAGATAGGGAACCAGGTCGCGCGCGTCTGAAAATCGAAATCCGAGGTGAAACTGAATCCGGTAGGTGGCCACTGGAACACGCACGGTGTTTATCCCGGCACGCGAACCAGCAGGTTGTCGCCCAGCCTGCGGAACAGTTCGAGCCAGCGAATACTGTCCGCATCCCCGCTGCGGGCGCGTTGCTGCATCGTGGGGAACACGCTCTGCAGGACTTCCCAGAACAGATTCTGTGCGGTCCAGAGGTTGACGCTGAAAGGCAGCGAGCGGGCCAGGCCCACGGCCGCTTCCAGTCGTTCGAGCCGTTCGAGTGCGTGAGGTTCGGCACGGAAGTGGCGAGCCAGCCGCTCAATCGTGCGACGCAGCGCGAATTCGAGCGTGGGTCCGTCGAGTTGCACGCCGGCGCGCCAGGCTTCGTCCAGCAGGGCGTTGGCGCGCTCCAGGGAAAGGTCTTCCGCTTCCAGCACGCGGCGCAGGTCGGAATTAAGGATGATTTCGGCGGCCACCTGCAGCCGTTTCGGCAGCGGCAGGCCGAGTGCGGTGACGAAATTCATCAGGGCCGCGTGGTGCTGGTACAACTGGCGATAGGCCAGCTCCGCTTCGGTGAGCGCGGAATCCAGAATCTTGCGCAGGATGCGCCGCTGCTCGTCGCGGAACAGCAGCTTCAGCGTGTACATGCCCGGTTCGAAGCTTTCGCTCACTAGGCGGATCACTTCGGGGAAGTCGCCGCGCTGGAAGGTTTCGGTGACGCGCTGCACAAGCTGTTCGTAGGCTTCCGGTCCGCGGAACTCGCGCACGCCGCCGCTCAGGTTGTGATCACCCAGATGGAGCACCCCGAAGCTGAGCGTTTTCGATTCCCACGTGATTTCGGAAGTCACGTGGGCACGGCCGAGCGCCAGACGGGACTTGCCCGCGGTGAGCAGGCGGTAGTCTTCGCGCTCCACGCGGTAGCAGTACGTGCGCGTTTCACGGTCGAAATCTTCAAACAGGGAGCTGACCGCGTAGTGCACGCCCACCTTGGGCAGATCCACCAGCGTTGGCTTGACGAGCTTGTCGTAAATCACCCGGCCGTCTTTGTGCTCGGGGATGTTGCTTTTGGCCTTTTCCAGCCGGTCGAGGAACGCCGCTTCCAGGCTGTCGCCGAACAGCTCGCTGGCGAGTTGCAGCGCCCGCGCGGCGTACTGGATGACCTGCACGGTTTCGATACCGGAAAGCTCGTCGAAAAACCAGCCGCACGAGGTGTACATCAGCATCGCGTGCCGCTGCAGCTCGAGCAGTTTCAGGGCGGTGATTTTTTCTTCCGGGTTCAGGGGACGGACGGCCTGCTGGGCCAGGAAGGCTTCCACGTTCTCGCGGCGGCGGTCGAGCACGACGGCAATGTAAGCGTCGCGTGCTTCCCAGGGGTCGCGCAGCAGCGTGCGGGCCTTTTCTTCGTACTGCGGGGCCAGGGTGTCGCGGAGCCAGTCGAAGGCTTCGCGCAGCGGCGCCCGCCAGGCCTGATTCCAGCCCGGATGGCCGCCCGTGTTGCAGCCGCAGTCGCTGCGCCAGCGCTCCACGCCGTGCGCGCAGCTCCAGGATGTGTTTTCGAAAATTTCCACTTCCTGGGTGGGCGGGTGCAGCTCGAGGTACTGGCCGTAGTTGATCAGCCGGGCCAGCCGTTGTTCTTCGATGTACTGCAGCGCATAGGCGAGGGCCATGTCTCCGTACAGGTGATGATGGCCGTAGGTTTCTCCGTCGGTAGCGATGTGCACCAGTTGCGCCCAGGGACGGGAGTCGTTGAAGGCGCTGACCAGGCGGTGAGCGAAATTTTCTCCCCGCGCGAGCAGACCCTCGAACGCCACGGCCACCTGCCCGCCAGCTCCGCCCGGCGGGCCCGGGAGCTCATCACCCGCTTCCGGCGCCTGAACTGGGTCGGCCACGACGCCCTCGAACAGGAGCTCCAGACCCTCAGCCACCTGGTCCGCGCCGGCAGGGGCCGACGCGCCAAGGACCACGCCCAGGCCCTCCACGAGCAGCTCACCGCCATCGCCAACCTCTGCGCCGCCGACGCCGCCGCCCTGGCCCAGCGCGGCCGCCTCACCAGCATCGAGCTCTAAGGCGCATTATGTGTGTTCATCGTTTACACCAGGCGAAGGAGCAGAAGGGTGTGAGCCAGGATGGTCGCCGCCACCCGGGTGAGCAAGCCCCAGAAGGTCTTGGCCCCATGCCGGGCCAACCCCAGGCGCTCGGTCAGCTCCCCGGTCGTCGTCTCGATCCGATTCCGCAGCACCGCCACCGGCCGCCGCACGGCGGCGGGCAGCCGCTGGCGCTCGGTCCGGCCGGGCGTCAGGACGACCCGCGTGCCGTGCGCTTCCCGCGAGGCCACCCACGCCTGGCCAGCGAAGCCCCGGTCCAGCAGCAGGCCGCGGGGGGCGGTGCCCTCCAGCAGGGCATCGGCAACCGCCCGCTCGTCCACCGCCGCTGGAACGATGCCCCAGGCCCGCACCAACCGCGAGCCCAGGTCGGTCCGCAGCGCCAAACGGAAGCCATAGAACCACTCGCCGTGGGCCGCATCCCGCCCGAAGCCGGCGTGCAGGTTGCCCGGCCCATGCCAGTCGTCTGGCCCCCGCACCCGGCTGGGGTGCTTGACCGGCAGGGCCGTGGTGTCGAGCTGCTGCCAGGCGTCTTCGGGAAGCTGGCTGACCACGTGCCGGCGGAGATACTCGAACGCCCCCCAGAGCCAGCGGACCCGACGGTTGAACTCGCTCTGAACGGGCAGCCGGGGAAAGTAGTGAGCCCAGTCCTGACGGACCTCGGCGAGGAACGCCCTTTCGCTCGGTCGCCGGAGCAGGTGCCGGACCAGGGCGATGGTGAGGATCTCGGCGTCGGAGCAGGCCGGCTGTGGTCCTGGGCGGCGGGGGACTGGCACGATGCCCGCGAGCAGGGCATCATCGACCAGGACGTAGACGTGGACAAACAGCTCAGCCAGTGGCATCATCGGGACAGGCCTCCACGGCAGGGAGTGGTTGCTCACTCCTTCTCTGCCCGTGGAGGCCTCCCCTTGTCAAATCAACCCACATCACGCGCCTCAGGCGGGGACGGGTCCAGGGGCCGCCAGCGTTGCCAGCGCTCCTGCCGCCCCAGCCACGAGCGGACGAACTCC
>ERZ511473.1930-NODE-1930-length-13311-cov-22.406529_pt1 | contig 13311 bp, 15 predicted proteins | sample MGYA00374947_ERZ511473 | MGnify/ENA primary metagenome ERZ511473 (study PRJEB26303, sample SAMN06343854) | sediment metagenome | isolation source: hot spring sediment | place: Canada: British Columbia | collected 2012-09-26 ... | reverse complement strand
CAGCCCTTCTCCCGGGCGCCGTCCAGGAGATAGGCCGCCAGGTTGAAGCGGCGCGGCAGGTCGGCAAAGCCCAGCATGGCGCTTACACCTCGTGCCAGCGGTCGATGCGGTCGTACAGCGGGGGATCGTCGCGGTAGACCAGGTCCACGTCCAGGCGCGTGCCGCAGCCCGGGCAGTAGAATTCCAGCAGGGCGAAGCCCTCCCCCGCCTCGCGGTAGAGGGCGGCCCGAGGGTACTGGTAGGCGAGGCCCTGGTCGTCGCCCAGAGGGTCCTGGAAGAGGAAGAACACGCCCACGGTTATACCAGGTTCAGAAGGGCCTCCACCACCTTCTTGGGGTCGTGCTGGGCCAAGGGGCCCTCCTCCCGGAAGTCCCCCTGGACCACCCGTACCCCGTCCAGGGCGAAGGGCCTGGGGTCAAAGGCCACGGGGTGGCGGTCCTCCTCGGCGTAGCGGGCGAGGACCGCCTCGGGAATGGGGGCGGTGTGGACCAGGACCGCGTCGGGCCTGCGGCCCAGGTGGTAGGCCACGGCCTTGTAGTGGTCGTAGGCGGTGTAGCCGTCCGTCTCACCGGGTTCGGTCATGAGGTTTACCGCGTAGACCAGAGGGGCCTTGGCCTCGCGGATCGCCTGCTGGAGGGGCTTGGGGAGGAAGCTCGGGATGACGCTGGTGTAGAGGCTCCCGGGCCCCAGGACCAGGAGGTCGGCCCTGCGGATGGCCTCGAGGGCCTCCGCCATCACCTCCCTTGGCTCGGGGACCAGGCAGACCTCCCGGACCCTTCCCCGCCGCTTCCTAAGGGTCACCTCCCCCTCCACCTCCTCCCCGTCCAAGAAGCGCGCCTTCAGGCGCACCGCCTCGGGGGTGGCGGGCAGGACCTGGCCCCTCAGGTTCAGGATGGCGTTGGCCTCGCGGATGGCCTCGGCAAAGTCCCCGGAGACCTGGTTCAGGGTGACCAGGAAGAGGTTGCCGAAGGTGTGCCCCTGGAGCTCCCCCCGGTCAAAGCGGTAGGCGAGGAGCCGGGGAAGGGCGGGGTGGTCGGAGAGGGCCGAGAGGCAGTCCACCAGGTCCCCCACCGCGGGGAGGCCGAAGGCCAGGCGCAGGCGGCCCGTGGACCCCCCGTCGTCGGTGACGGCCACGATGGCCGTGACGTTGGCCGTGCGCTCCCTAAGGCCCCGGAGGACGCGGGAAAGCCCCGTCCCCCCTCCGAAGGCCACCACCCGGGGACCGGCCTCCAGGCGGCGGCGCACGTAGACCCGCACCGGCACCTCGTGGGGGTCGGTGAAGGCGGAGAGCATGCTGCGGTTCATGGCCCAGACCCCGCCCACCAAAAGCCCCCCCCCGAGGAGGAGGGCCCAGGGCCAGGCCCCGCCCAGGCTTAGGGAGGGGAAGAGGCCCTTTAGGCCGAGGCCGAGGAGGAGGGCCCCGAGGGCGGCGAGGAGGGCGTAGCGCTTCACCCGCATCCCGGGGTAAAGCCAGCGCCACGAGGGGTGGCGGAGGAGGGACCTAGCCTTCCCGGTCCACATCCCGGTGGCTCACCTCCACGCGGAACCGCCCCGAGAGTTCCTCGGCGAGCCTTTCTGCCACGGCCACGCTCCGGTGCCGCCCCCCGGTGCACCCCACGGCCACGGTGTAAAAGGCCCGGCCCTCCCGCTTCGCCCCCTCCGCCGCCAGGCCCGCCACCGCCAGGAGGGCCCGGTAGTAGGCCTCGGTTTCCTCGCGGAAAACGTAGGCCCTCACCTCCGGGTCCAGGCCCGTCTTGGGCTTGAGGGCGGGGTCGTAGTGGGGGTTGGGCAGGGGGCGCACGTCCAGGACCAGGTCGGCCTCCTGGGGCGGCCCCCACTTGAAGCCGAAGGAGAGGAGCCTCAGGGTGAAGCCCGCCTCCTCCCCCAGAAACCGGGCCAGGACCTCCTTGAGGGCCCTCGGGGAGAGCTCGGAGGTGTCCAGGACGAGGTGGGCCCGCTCCCGCAAGGGGGCGAGCACCCTCCGCTCCTCGCCGATCTCCCGCACCAGGTTCCCCGCCCCCAGGGGGTGGACCCTCCGGGTGAGGTTGTAGCGGCGGAGGAGGATCTCAGGGCGGGCCTCGAGGAAGACCACGGCGGGCCGGAGGGCCTCGAGGGCCCCTTCCAGGTCGCCGAAGAAGGCCAGGGCCCGGGCGTCCAGCACCACCCCCGCCCGCTCCACCCCCCGGGCGGCAAGCTCTTCCAGAAGGGGCTTCCAGAGGCCCGGGGGGAGGTTGTCCACCATGAAGTAGCCCAGGTCCTCCAGAAACCCCCGGGCCGTGGTCTTGCCCGCACCCGAAAGGCCGGAAAGCACCAGAAAGCCCATCTCCCTGACTATACCCGCCGCCTGAGCCAAAGGTTGAAGAGGGAGAGGAGGAAGAGCCCAGGAAGCCCCGCCACCCCCACGAGCCCGTCGTGGGTACGCTCCACCGCCAGCAGGGAGAGCCCCCCTACGGCGTTCAGGGTGCCGTGCAGGAGGGCGGGCGCCCAGAGGGAGCCCCCTTTCTCCCGGGCGTAGAGGAGGGCGGGAGTGAGGGCCAGGGCGAAGAGGACCATCATGCCCACGCCCAGGAGGCGGTGGTCCGGGTAGTTGTGGCCGAAGAGGAGGATCAGGGGCGCGTGCCAGAGCCCCCAGTAGAGGCCGATCTCTAGGCTCGCGGGCCAAAGGCCCCGATCCCTCAGCTTTTCCCAGAGGTAGCCCCGCCAAAAGAGCTCCTCTCCCAGGGCGGCGAGGAGGCTCACCGTGGCCCCGGCGAAAAGCCCCTGGAGGAGAAAAAGAGCCCAGAGCAAAGCCTCGGGGAGCCGGGGGAGGGTCCATGCAAGCCCCTTCCAGGGGGCGAAGGGAAGGCTTAGGGGGAGGGAGAGGAGGGTGAGGGCCACGGGGAAGAGCCAGGCGAAGAGCCAAAAGCGGTTTGGGCGGAAGGAAAGGGGAAGAAAAAGCCCTTCCCTCCGGGCGAAGAGGAGGGCCACGAGGCCCGGAGTCCACATATAGGCCCCTCCCAGGACCAGGTAAGCGGGCGTCTCCGGCCTCACCCCCAGGGCGTAGCCCAGGAGGGCCAGGCCCCAGCAGAGGCCGAAGGTGAGGTAGAGGGCCTTCATCCGCCCTCCTTCCAGGCGAGGAGGGGCCGGGGGTCCTCCGGATTCAGGAGGAGGCCCGTGCCGTCCTTGAGGACCAGGAGAACCCCTTCCCCCCGCCTCGCCTCCACGAAGGCCTCCACGGGAAGCCCCTGGGGAAAGGCTTTTGTCCTTAGGCGGAAGCGCACCCGGTAGTAGCCGGGCATCTCGGCTTTGGGTCCGAAGGCGAGGAGGGGCAGGGCGTAGGCCGTGAGGCCCGCGGCCGCCACCTCCGAGCGGTGGACCTGGCGCTTCCCCAAGGGGTGGTGAACCTCCAAGAAGGGCCCCTGAAGCTCGTAGAAGAGCCTTTCCGGGAAGCCCTTAAGCCAGAGGAAGAGGGCTCCCATAACGAGCCCATCCGCCGCCACCAGGGCGAGGAAGAGGGGCCTCTCGGAGGCCTCGGCCGTGGCGGCCACGGCCAAAAGCGCCACGAGGGAGGCCAGGTAGAGGAAGAGGAAAAGCCCCCTAGGGCTCCCGTCCCTCTTCGGGGTTAGCCTCATCCCGCCACCTCCCCGCCCGCCTCGCCGCCTCCTTGAGGAGGTATTCTATCTGGGCGTTCACGCTCCTGAGCTCGTCCTGGGCCCATTTCTCCAGCACCCGGTAAAGCCTCGGGTCCAGCCGCAGCAAAAACGCCTTCTTTCCCTCCGGTTTTCCCTTCACCTTTCGCTCTTTTCAAGGACCTTTTGCCTGTTCCCCCAGGGGCGGGGGTGGGGTTAGGCGTAGAGGGTGCCCACGTTCACCACCGGCTGGGCCTGGGCTTCGGAGACGAGGGCCACCATGAGGTTGTTCACCATGGCCGCCTTCCTTTCCTCGTCCAGGGAAAGCCCCGCCTCCTCCAGGCCCGACAGGGCCTCCCGCACCATCCCCACCGCCGCCTCCACGATGAGCCTGCGGGCGGCCACCACCGCCAGGGCCTGCTGGCGGCGGAGCATGGCCTGGGCCACCTCGGGGGCGTAGGCCAGATGGGTGAGGCGGGCCTCGAGGACCTCCACCCCCGCCACCTGAAGCCGCGCCTCCAGTTCAGCCTTCAGCTCCTCCGCCACCTCCTCCGGGCTTCCCCTTAGGGACCTCCCCTCGGCGTCGTAGGGGTGGCGGCTCGCCAGGGCCCTTATGGCCGCCTCCGACTGGATGGCCACGAAGCTCTGGTAGTTCTCCACCTGGAAAAGAGCCTTGGCCGTGTCCACCACCCGGAAGACCACCACCGCGGCGATCTCAATGGGGTTGCCCTGGGCGTCGTTCACCTTGAGCTTGTCCGAGGTGAAGTTGTGGACCCTGAGGGAAACCCGCTTCCTTTGGGCGAGGGGGTTGGCGAGGTGGAAGCCCTCCTCCCGGACGCTCCCCACGTACCTTCCCAAAAACACCAGGGCCACGGCCTCGTTGGGCTGGACCGTGAAGAGGCCCGCAGAGAGGAGAAGGGAGGCCAGGAGGGCCAGGGCAAGGTGCCCAAGATAGAATAGCTCCCCTTCCCGGAAAAGACCCGCCCCTGCCCACAGGAGCCAGAAAAGGGTGAGAAGGAGGAGAAGAAGCCCCAGAAAACCGCTTACTCGCCACGCCGGAAACTCCTTTACCTCGCGCATACCCATCCTCCTAATTCCGGTAGACCACGTCCTCCCGTGCGAAGGCGAGGACCGCAAGTCTTAGGGCGATTCCCCCGTAGACCAGGGTGGAGAGCCACGTGAGCCCCGCCTGCAAGGGGGTGGCGCTCCCCTTGAGGAGGGCATCCATAAGCAGGGCCACGTTGAAAAGGGGGAGAAGGTAGTGCCAGGTCTGTAGCTCCAGGAAGCCCCTAAACTGCAGGAATAGGAGGGGCAGAAGGGCCAAAAGCTGCAGGGGCCCTATGTAGCTCTGCGCCTCCTTGAAGCTCCGGGCGTAAAGCCCCAGGCTCACCATCACCGCCCCCATGAAGAGGGCCAGCAGGAAGGCGGAGAGGAAGAGGGCGAGAAAGCTTCCCCAGTCCAGGCTCACCTGGCCTCCCAAGGCCAGGGCCTGGCCCTCTCCTCCGGAAAGCAGGCCGCCGAAACGGCCGGTCAAGGCTCCACCCAGGGCCAGGCCCAAAAGGCCCGCTGCCCCCGAGAGGAGGGCCATGGCCACCGTGGCCAGGGTCTTACCCAAGGCGATCTGCAAAAGGGGCACGGGAGCGGCAAGGAGGGCCTCGAGGGTCCCCTTCTCCTTCTCCCCCGCGGTGGCGTCCACCGCCACCACCTGGCCCCCGCTGAGGACGAAGACCACCAGGAAGAAGGGGAGGAGGAACCCCAAAAGCCCTGCCCTCTTTTCCCCCTCGGGGGAAGCGTCCACCACCTCCACCTGGAAGGGAGTGAGGACCTGGTGGGGGATTCCCCTCTGGGCCAGGGCCTCGGCCACCTTGGCCTCCTTAAGGGCTTGCAGGGCCCCTTGCACCTTGCTCACCGCCACCTGCCCCTCCGTGAGCCCCCCTGCCAGGCGGCCATAGACCCGGTACACCCCCTGCTCGTAGCGGACGCCCACGGGATACTTCCCCTCCCGCACGGCTCCCTCGGGGTCGGGGTGGGCTTTGGGGGAGAGTCCGGCCTGCTCCAGGGCGCGGAGGGCTTCTTCGGGCAGGTTCAGGACCGCCACCTCCTGCTTCCTCTCCTGGGCGCCCTGCAGGAGCCTTTGGAGGACCAGGCTGGGCCCGAACATGAAAATGGGCATGAGCAGCACAGGAAGGATCAGGGTGGAGAAGACCAGCTTGCGGTCGCGAAAGACCTGCACAAGTTCCTTCCAGAAGATGCGGTAGATATCCCTCATGCGGCCTCCTTCACCCTGCGCACGAACGCTTCCTCCAGGCTTCCCTCCCCCAGGGCCAGGGCTTCCTCCTTGCTTCCCTCATAGACCAGCCGGCCCTGGTGCAAAAAGCCCACCCGGTCCGCCACCTCCTCCGCCTCGCTCATCACGTGGGTGGAGTAGAGGATGGTGTTGCCCAACTGGCGGTAGGCCTTGACGAAGTCCAGAAGAGCCCTGCGGGCGAACACGTCCAGCCCGGCCGTGGCCTCGTCCAGAAGGAGGACGGGAGGGCGGTGGAGGATGGCCCGGGCGATGACCACCTTCTGGCGCATACCGGTGGACATCTCCATGACCCTTCGCTCCAGGGTTTCCTCCATCTCCAAAAGGTTTGCTACCCAGTCCAGGGCCTCCTGGAAGGCCTGGCCCTCGAGGCCGTAAAACCCGGCGAAGAACCGGAGTACCTCCCGCCCCGTGAGGCGGTCGTACACCCGCATGCCTCCGTTAACCAGGCCCAGGCGCCGGCGCACCTCGAGGGGGTCTTGGACCACATCGAACCCCGCCACCCTGATCCTGCCCTGGGTGGGGCGGATCAGGGTGGAGAGAACCCGCAAGGTGGTGGTCTTCCCAGCCCCGTTGGGGCCCAGTAGGGCATAGACCTCCCCGGGGGCCACCTGGAAGGTGAGGTCCTGCACGGCCAGGCGCTGGCCGTAGGCCTTGGTGAGACCGGTGACTTCAATCATATATCTAAGTGATATCATGCCACCCTATCCGGGTCAAGGGCCATAATGGATTTGCATGAAGGCCATGACCTTCTGGGTCAAGCCGCAAAGCTCCATTGAGGCCCTGCCCGAGGCCAGGGACCTGGTGCGGGACCTCTTGGAGCTTTTCTATGAGTACTTTCCCGAGTACGAGGGATGCCTGGGGTTTTCCCAGTCTCCGAGAAGGCCCCGCTACCTTTTCCTTTACATGGAGGGTCCTTGCGGAGGGCTTCTTCCCTCAGCCGCCTTGTTCCTGAAGGATCTTCTGGAAACCGCCTTCCCCGGGGCCGAGGTGAGGGTTTACGGCAAGCCCTGGCCCTAGCGCCTTTTCTTCACCAGCCACGCCTCTTCCCGCACCCCTTCCCGGGTGTTCACCACCCGGGCCAGGACGAAGAGGAGGTCGGAAAGGCGGTTGAGGTAGCGGATGGCCTCGGGGTTCACGGGCTCCTCCCGGCTTAAGGCCACCACCTTGCGCTCCGCCCGGCGCACCACGGTTCGGGCCAGGTGCAAGGCTGCCGCCGCCGGATGCCCTCCCGGGAGGATAAAGCCCTGGAAGGGAGGGCTTTCCTCCATGTAGCGGTCGATGGCCTGCTCCAGCCCCTCCACGTCCTGGGCGTCCATGCGGGCGATGTTCTTCTCGTAGGGGCTCCCCATGCGGGTGGCTAGGTCGGCCCCCAGGTCAAAGAGGGCGTTTTGGATGCGCTCCAGGAGGTCGTGGAGATCCAGGTGTTCCCGGGGAAGGAGGCTTCGCGCCAGGCCCAGGGCGGAGTTGGCCTCGTCCACGGTGCCGTAGGCCTCCACCCGGGGATGGGCCTTTGCCACCCGCTCGGCCCCGTAAAGGCCGGTTTCCCCTGCGTCCCCGGTCTTGGTGTAGATCTTCATGGCCCCATTGTAGGGCTTACCCGAAAAAACATTCCCCGGGTTTCCCCGGGGGGTTTTGGCGGGCCCGAGAGGATTCGAACCCCTGACCTGCTGATCCGTAGTCAGCCGCTCTATCCAACTGAGCTACGGGCCCAAGCCGACCCTCAAGGTAGCATGGGAAAGCCCCCCTTGTCAATAATGGGGTTAGTGCGGGATAAGCGTCTGGAAGCCCATCTTCTCCATCTTCTTCGGGAGCCCAGGACCCTCGAGGACCTCCACACCCAGCTTCAATCCCTCCGCCCCGGGCTCAGGAAGGCCACCCTCTTCGCCCTTCTGGTACGGCTCAGGCGGGAGGGAAAGGTGGCCTTTTGCCAGGGATGTTTCTCAGCGAGGAAAGAGAAGGATTCGGATATTTAGCCCATCCGTAAGCTGGATTTCCCACTGGCCTCCCGCGGGAAGGTTTTCCAGGGCAAACCGCACCTCCCCCGCCCGGTGCCAGAGGCCCAAGGCGGTGCGGGTTCCATCTGAAGACACATGGAAAAGGGAAAAGTAGGGGTAGCCCTGGATGTGGACCAGGAGGAAGCCTCCTTCCTCCTTTAGCTCCACCTGGGGTTCCGCCTGGGGAAGAAGGGGGAGGGTGGCCTCCTTGAGGAGCTGGCTTCCCAGGTAAAGCCCCACCCGGGTGTAGGGGTTCAGGGGCAGGCGGGCCTGGAAGTGGAGGGTACCTTCGGAGTCTTTCAGGATGTAGACGGGCACCTCGAGGGGGCCTCCCGGTCCTTCTGCCCGCAGGCGGTAGGCGGAGGGCTTCCCTTCCGGAGCAGCGTTGAGCTTTAACGGAGGGTTGAACACCACCTCCCCATCCCGGATGCGCCCAGAGAAGAGGAGACCGGCTTCCATTAAGGATAAAGGTGCTGGAGGAGAGGTTTCCAGGAAGCTTTGCGCTCCCTCATAGGTGTAATCGGAAACCCACTGGGGGCCGCAGTAGCTCATGAGGTCGTAAAACTGGCTGGGGTCCTTTAAGGAGCCGTTGGCGAGATCGTACCCCCAGGTGCCGATCTTGGCGCCTGCGTAGGGATAGTTGGGGTCGCCGGATACCCCACAAGGGGCGTGCTCCCGGTCAAAGTTATGCCCCAGCTCGTGGGCCATGACCGCAGGAGCGCTCTCAGAGTAGTCCCACCCCGCGGCCACGGGATAGCCCAGGTAGCCAATCCCGGCGATGCCCGAGGTGTAGGAAACCCTGACGAAGCCATAGTAGTAGCGGTTGCTTCCATCGGCCTGGCGGAGGAGGCGAAGTTCGTCCAGAAGCCGGGCCCAGGTGTTTCCGTCGCTGGGGCTTAAGGTACCGGAGAAGGTATAGGGCGCGCGGGTGGTGAAGGAGACTTCCTTTAGCGGCCAGGCCCGCCAAAGGGTCTGGCTAAAGCTGGGTACTTGCGCTTGTTGCCCCTGATGGATCACGGGGACCACGGTCAGGTAAAGCACCGTACCCGCACCCACGCTGGGAATGAGGGTTAAGAGGTTGTCGCTTTCGTTGCTCTCGGCCACCTGACCCTGGGGGTCTGCCTGGAGTTCCACCCGTAGCCCAGGGGCCACCCAGTTGCTCGGCAGGGTGGCGGTACAGGTGGTGGCCAGGTTTCCTGGGTCCGTGGTGGTGGGGATGGGGCTTGGGCAGGAGAAAGCCAGGTTGCCCTGGAAAGTACTGTTCCAATACACCGCTCCGGCCAAGGGGTTGCTCAGGGAAAAGGGAGAGGGGCTTGCCAGAAGATGGACCCTGAGCAAGGCGGGTTTGCCCGTTACCAGACGCAGGTTCTCCTTGAGCACCGTCTGGCCCCATTCGGCCTTGGCGATGTACAGGTTGGCCTGGGTGACGGTGAGGGTCAAGTCCGCTTCCCGGCTGATGCCACCTCCCGTGGCCCGGACCCTAAGGGCGTGGGTACCAGTAGGGGTGAAGGAAGCCGTGGCCAAAGTTAGGGGCTGCGTCACAGGGTCTGGGCTGGTGATGTCCAGGCTTCCAGGGAAGAGGGTTACCCCTGCCGGAGCATTCACCAGGGCCAGGCTTACGGTGCCGGTGAAGCCATTTTTGGGAGTAAGGGTAAGGGTGAGGGTACGGCTTTGCCCTTGCCCAACGGTGAGGGCGGTGGGATTGAGCGTCAGGCTGATATCGCCCGAGGGAGGATTGGGCAAAATGCCGTTGCAGGCGGACAGTAAATGAGCCATGACCAGCAATAGAAAGGAAGGCAACCCTTTTGTCATCTGCTCACCTTAGTCCCCACCCAAGGCCAAAGGATGAGAGATGCTATCCTGGGCCTTAATGCGGCCGGGACTCGAGGCCAAGCGGCTGGTCATCAAGGTGGGAAGCGCCGTGTTGGCGGGGCCCCAAGGGTTGGAGCAGGGGGTGATGCAGGAGATTGCCCGCCAGGTTCTGGCCCTGCGCCAGGAGGGGCGGGAGGTGGTCCTGGTTTCCTCGGGGGCGGTGGCGGCGGGGATGGCGGCCTTGGGCCTGCCCCGCCCCCAGGACATGCCCACCAAGCAGGCCCTGGCCGCCATCGGCCAGCCTCTTCTCATGGCCTATTGGCGGGAAGCCTTCACCCCTACCCCGGTGGCCCAGGTGCTCCTCACCGCCGAGGATCTGGCGAGCCGCGGGCGCTACCTGAACGCCAAGGCCACCCTGCAGGCCCTTTTGCGCCTGAAGGCGGTTCCCATCATCAACGAGAACGATACGGTGGCCTTCCAGGAGATCCGCTTCGGGGACAACGACCAGCTTTCCGCCCGGGTGGCGGCCCTGGTGGAGGCGGGGCTTTTGCTCCTCCTTTCCGACGTGGACGCCCTTTATGAGGATGACCCCAAGAAGAACCCCAGCGCCCGCCCCATCCCGGAAGTGGAGCGGGTGGAGGCCGTGCTGGCCCATGCTGGGGAGGGAAATCCCCTGGGAAGCGGGGGGATGCGCTCCAAGCTCCTTGCCGCCCGCATCGCCGGAAGGGTGGGGATACCCACCCTCCTTCTCCCGGGAAGAAGGCCCGGGGTGATCCTCGAGGCTCTGGCAGGAGCTCCCTTGGGAACGTACTTCCACGCCAGAAGGCGCTACCGGGGCCAAAGGGCCTGGCTTTACAGCCTCCTTCGGCCCAAGGGGGAGCTGGTGCTGGACGCCGGGGCGGTGAGGGCTCTAAGGGAGAAGGGGGCAAGCCTCTTGCCTGCCGGCATCAAGGCGGTGCGGGGGCGGTTCGGTCGGGGAGAGGCGGTGCGCCTCCTCACCGAGGCAGGGGAAGAGGTGGGGGTGGGCCTGGCCAACTACGCCGCCGAGGAGATTGAGCGCATCAAGGGGCACAAAAGCGCCGAGATCGAGGCTTTACTGGGCTATCGCTACACGGAGGAGGTGGTCCACCGGGACCACCTGGCATTGAAGGAGGAGGCATGGGGGAGTTAGCTGCTTCCCAAAGGGAACATCTTGAGAAAACGCTGAGGGAACTGGCGGAGGGGGCTCGGGCCCGGCTTCCCGAGATCGCCAAGGGGAACCGGGACGGGGCTCTTCTGGCCATGGCCCGCCTTTTGGAGGAGGCCTGGCCGGAGGTGCTAAAGGCCAACCAAGAGGACCTCAAGGAGGCGGAGGAGGCGGGGCTATCCCGGGCCAAGCTGGACCGCCTGGCCCTCAAGGACAAGGACCTTAGGAGCCTCACCGAGGGTCTTCGTCAGATTGCCGCTCTCCCGGATCCCTTGGGGAGGATCGAGGGGCTTAGCAAGCGGCCAAACGGCCTTAGGGTGGGAAGGATGCGGATCCCCTTGGGCCTCATCGGCTTCATCTACGAGGCCCGGCCCGGGGCCACGGTGGAGGCGGTTTCCGTGGCCTTAAAGGCGGGAAACGCCATGCTCCTCAGGGGAGGGAAGGAGGCTTTCCGCTCCAACCAGGCCCTGGTTTCCCTGTGGCACCGGGCCTTGAGGGAGGCCGGGCTTCCTGTGGAGGCGGTGAGCCTGGTGCCCACCACCGAGCGAGAGGCCATCCTGGCCATGTGCCGCCTGGAGTTATTGGACCTCCTCATTCCCCGGGGTGGGGAGGAGCTCATCCGTCTGGTGCAACAGGAGGCCCGGGTGCCGGTCCTGGCCCATGCCAAGGGGGTGAATCACCTCTACGTGGACGAGAGGGCGGACCTGGATATGGCTCTCCGCCTGGTCGTTAACGGTAAGACCCAGCGGCCTGCCGTGTGCAATGCCCTCGAGGCCGTGTTGGTGCACGAGAGGGTGGCCGAGGTCTTTCTTCCCATGCTGGAAAAGGCCTTGCGGGAAAGGGGAGTGGAGCTCAGGGCCTGCCCCAAAGCCCTACCCTTCCTGAAGGAGGCGGTGCCCGCTCAGGAGGAGGAGTGGGACCGGGAGTATCTGGACTTGATCCTGAGGGTGAAGGTGGTTTCCAGCCTGGAAGAAGCCCTGGAACACATCGCCCGCTACGGCTCCCGCCACACCGAGGCCATCTGCACGGAGGATCCCAAGGCCGCCTGGCGGTTTCTGGAGGAGGTGGACGCCAGCCTGGTCCTGTGGAATGCCTCCACCCGCTTCAACGATGGCTTCCAGCTGGGCCTGGGGGCGGAGATCGGCATCAGCACCTCCAAGCTCCACGCCTACGGCCCCATGGGGCCCATGGAGCTCACCACCACCAAGTGGGTGGCCCTGGGGGAGGGGCAGGAGCGGGAATAGGTGCCCCCTAGGGGAGGGTGTCCGCCGGGGGGAGCGGGTAGGAAAGGGGAGCCCGTGTTGCACAAGGCGTTACGCCTCTACACCCAGGCCCATGTGCCCTTCTTCGCCGCTGCCTTGGCCTACTACGCCCTTCTTTCCCTCATGCCCCTTCTCTTTCTCCTGGTGGGGGTCTTTGGCCTTTTCCTCTCGGGAAGCGAGGCTCTGAGAGAGGGTTTTTTGGAGGGAGTGGAAACCTTGGCCGAGGGTCTTTTCCCGGCCCGGCCCGAGCTGGCCCAGGACCTTCTCCGCTTCCTCACCCGGGGGGCCTTTCCCCTCACCCTGGTGAGCGCCCTCTTCCTCCTTTGGTCGGGAAGCAATTTCTTCGCCGCCCTGAGCTACGCCCTGGGGCTCATCTTTGGCCGTCCCCCGGGTTTTCGCCACCGCCTTTTGGGCCTCCTCATGCCGATGGTCTTGGGCCTTGCCCTCATTCTCCTTGCCCTTTTGGGCTTGGTCCTGGGGTTTCTCCTCCGCTTCCTTCCCCCGGAGTGGCGGGGGGCCTTGGGGCCCCTGGAGGCTTTTTTACCCCTCTTCCTGGCCTTTTTGCTCTTTCTCCTCACCTACGCCTTTTTCCGCGGTCTCAAAGGGTTTCGCCACCTGGTGCCCTTGAGCGTGGGGGCAGGGGTGGCGGCCCTTCTCTTCGAGGGGGTGCGGCTTGGGCTTCCCAAGCTCCTTCCCCGCTCCCAGTACGAGCTCCTCTACGGACCCCTGGCGGGGTTTGTCCTGGCGCTACTCGGCCTATATCTCGTGCTTTGGGTCTTCCTCCTGGGGGCGGTGGTGGCGAGGGCGATGGAGGACTAGGGCGCCCCACGCTTTTTTGCCGGGTTGCAGTATCATGTTCCCATGAGTCCGGCCAGGCTAATCCCCTAAGGCGGGAAGGGGCCTGGCCGTCCCTTCCCCTTGGGGGAAGGGTTTTTTTGAGGGAGGAGCGCATGGAGAAGTACAACCCGCACGCCATAGAGCCCAAGTGGCAACGCTTCTGGAAGGAAAAGGGCTTCATGAAGGCCAAGGAAGTCCCGGGAAGGAAGGGGAAGCAGTACGTGCTGGTCATGTTCCCCTACCCCTCCGGGGACCTGCACATGGGCCACCTGAAGAACTACACCATGGGGGACGTCCTGGCCCG
>ERZ511473.1925-NODE-1925-length-13341-cov-4.241631_pt1 | contig 13341 bp, 12 predicted proteins | sample MGYA00374947_ERZ511473 | MGnify/ENA primary metagenome ERZ511473 (study PRJEB26303, sample SAMN06343854) | sediment metagenome | isolation source: hot spring sediment | place: Canada: British Columbia | collected 2012-09-26 ... | reverse complement strand
CGCCGCCTCCGGCCGGCCGGGCTGCTCCTGGCCCTGGGGCTGGCCGGCCTGAGCCTCTGGACGCTCGGCGACTACCGGGCCGGCCGGGTCGACCGCGACCACTTCCTCAGCCTGGGCCGGGCGCTTCTGGCCTACGCCCGGCCCGGCGAGGCCGTCGTCCTCTACCCCGAAAGCGACTGGCCGCTCTTTCGGGCCGCCGGCGCGGGACCGCTGCCGGTCCTGCACCTGGACGCCCGACCGCTCCCGGCGGCCGAGCGCCGGGCCGAGGTCCGGCGACTGCTGGCCTCGGGAACGACCGGTCTCTGGGTGGTGGTCAACCCGGACGCGCCGGCGGTGGACCCGGAGCGGGTGGTCCTGGCCGAGCTGGGGCGTGTCTGGCCCCTGCGGGCGACCTTCACGTTCGGCTCCCGGCAGCTGCTCCTCTACGCGCCGGCGGGGCGCGATCTCGCGCTGGCCGCCGACTTCCGGCCGCTGGTCGAACGCCGGGAGACCGTCGCGCCGGGGCTCGTCCTCCTCGGCTACGACCAGGTGGTCCGGCGGGTGACGGCCGGGGAGCGGCTCACTCTGGTCCTCTACTGGCGGGTTGAGGCCGGCGGCGCGGCCGTCCGGCGGCTGCGGCTGGAGCTGATCCAGGGCGAGGAGGTCCTGACCCAGCGGAGCCACCCTCTCGAGGCGGGGGCGGGCGGCCTGGTCCGCGACCAGTGGGATCTGGGAGTGCCGATCGGCGCGGGCGGCGAGGTCACCTTTCGGCTGCGCCTCTTCGACGTCCAGGATCAGGAGGTCGCCCGGCTGGCCCTGGGCCGGCTGACCGTTGTCCCGGTCGGCCGGCCGCCGCGCCAGAGCGTCGGTCCGACCGGCCAGGAGCGGCGGGTCTACCTGGGCACCGAGATCGAACTGCGCGGCTTCGCCCTGAGTCCCGCTCTCGACCGGCCGCTGCCGCCGGGCGGGACGCTCGACCTCACGCTCTTCTGGCGGCCGCTCCGGGTGCCGAGCGGCGATTACAACGTCTTCGTCCAGGTGCTCCGCCACCCGGCCGAGGCCGGCGGGCGCGACCGCGATCGTCTCTACGCCATCCGCGACCAGCGGCCGGTGGACGACACCTACCCGACTCTCTCCTGGGTGCCGGGCGAGGAGATCGCCGACCACTACCGGCTGACCCTGGACCCGGCGACGCCCCCGGGCCGTTACCGCCTCCTGGTTGGCCTCTACGACCGGGGCACCGGTCGGCGTCTCCCGGTCCGGGGCGAGGACGGGGCGGTCCTGGGCGACGCTCTCCCTCTGGTCGAGTTCCAGGTTGCCCCCTGAGGCCGGTCGTCCGGGAGGTCTCGCGCCCGTTTTGGGCATGCCGCCTGACGCTCGCTCGGCGCCGAGCGCACAGTACAGAAGGGGGCGCCCATACGTTCTGTTCGGCGTCCTCCTCGGTGAATCAGCGCTCGGGCGAGGGCAGCCGGCGGTCGACCGGGAGGAGCCGCGGGCACCCGTCTGACTGGCGATCACGGCCGACCGGCCGTCCCCAACGCCCCGCAGTCCGGCCGGCCCACTCCCCACCGCCTGCGTGCTCTGCGTGGGGAAACTCGGGGCGGTCCAGGACGAGCACCCCGGTCTCGAGGCTGTCCCGGGCCTCGGCCATCCGCCGCCGGTGCTGCCGGATAGCGTCGTCCTCCCAGGCGCCGTCGCCGGTGGACTGCTGCCTGGCCTGAACGTTGCCTCCCACCAGGGCACGGGCCCTGGGTTTCGAAAGGCCCGTTGTCGTCCCCGGAATTTTTGTCCGAGAGCGAAGAGGCCGGGGTTGACAGCAGTTGCCTTTTTTGTTAACATCTATTCAGACGAACGGATGTACGATTGTCTGAAGGTTCTGCAGGCGTTCCGTTTCGAACTGGACCCGAACCGGGCGCAGCGGGTGGCTTTGGCCAAGCACGTGGGGGTCGCCCGCTTCGCGTACAACTGGGGATTGCAGCGGTGTCTCGAGGCGCTGACGCAGGGTCAACCCCTTCCCACCGCCGTCCAACTCCACAAGGAATGGAACCGCTGGAAGAGGCAGCACGCCCTCTGGTGGCAGGAGGTCTCGAAGTGCGCCCCCCAGGAAGCCCTCCGGGACTTGGAGAAGGCCTTCCGGAACTGGCGAGAGGGCCGGGCGAAAAGACCCCGGTTCAAGCGCAAGAAGAGCCTGGAGGACAACAAAGCCCGGCTGACCGGCACCATTCGGGTGTTCCCCCGCCATGTGCAACTGCCGCGTCTCGGGAAAGTGCGCACCAAGGAGCGGACGGACAGGCTGCTGACCCTGCTCACCGCGCAGAAGGCGCGGATTCTCTCGGCCACGATTGCTCGGGAGGCGGACCGGTGGTTCGTGAGCCTGACCTGCGTGGTGGAGCGGCCCGACCCTCCGCCGCGGCAAGGGAAGCCGGTCGGTGTGGACCTGGGACTCCAGGCGTTCCTGGTGCTGTCGGACGGAACACGGGTGGACGCGCCCCAGCCGCTCCGGAGGGCGCTGCGGCTTTTGCGCCGCCGCTCGCAGCAGCTCTCCCGGAAGCGGAAGGGGTCGCGGAATGCGGCCAGAGCCGCCCTGCGGCTGGCCCGGCTGCACCGCCGGGTGCGGAACATCCGCCGGGACTTCCTGCACAAGACGACCACCTGGCTGGCGAAAACCAAGCCAGTCATCGTGGTGGAGGACCTGGGGGTGCGGGGGATGATGCGGAACGGGCACCTTTCCCGGTCGGTGGCCGATGCGGGCTGGGGCCTTTTCCGGCGGCTGCTGGCGTACACGTGCTGCTGGGAGGGGGCCCGGCTGATTGTGGCGCCGCGGGATTTCCCCTCGACCCGGATGTGCTCGGCGTGCGGGTGGGTGGGGCCCCGGCTTCCGCTGTCCTGCCGGGTCTTTCGGTGCGCGGCGTGCGGGCTGATGCTGGACCGGGACCTGAATGCGGCGCGGAATCTGGAGCACGACGGGCTGGCCGTCCTGAGCGGCCCTACCGGGAGTTCCCCGGGAAGGAGAAGGTCTCCGGTGGAGACCTTCTCCCTGTGGAGATCCCTCTGGCGGCGGACCGGCGAAAAGCCGGTCTACGAGCTACGGGTCGAGGAAGCAGGAAGCAACCGGTCATTTTGTTCGCCCATGACGGTGAAAGAAATGACGATGCGTTGCAGAACGGGATCCGCCGCCGAACGATGTCCCACAGGGTCGGGTTATCGATGGCGAAGTAGGCGTGGGCCAGAATATCCCGCAGCCCGGCGATGGACCGCCATTCCACCTCAGGATGGCGCCGGCGGATATCTTCGGGCACTTTTTTGGCCGCCTCGCCGATGACCTCCAGGTTGCGCACAACAGCGTCAAAGACGAGCTCATTGGCCACGAAATCCGAAAAATCCAGGCCCCTGGTGTAGCGCTGGATCTTTTCGCCGGCATCAACGATGTCCTGGAGAAACAGCCGCCAGTCACGGGACATCGATAGCCTGCTTCTCGACCACTTCCCGGGCCCACGGTCTGAGGGCACCCTTCATCACCAGGTCGACCTTCCGGCCGAGCAGGGATTCCAGATAGAGTTTCACGGCCATGTACCCATCGAAGCCGGGGGCTTTTTCGAACTCCACCAGCAGGTCGATGTCACTTTCAGGTCCCAGCTCCCCACGGGCGGCGGAACCAAAAAGGGCGATGGAGCAAACCCCCATCTGGGTGAGTCTGTCTCGGTGCGCTTTGAGCCTTTGGAGGATCTCCTCACGGGTTATCGCGGCCACGCTTTCCCATCCACGACCGGGCTCAGGCGGCCCACGGGTCTTTCTGGCTTCACCCCAATTTTACCTCACCCAGTGGGGCCCTGCTGAGGAGTCGGGCATCCCGGCAGGGTGGACACCTGGGCGATTGGGGCCGGTCCGGCCGCTCGGTGAGAGCCTCTGCACCGGTCGAATCCGGAGAAGCGCCGGGTCGGGGGTGGCCCGAATGCCCGTGCCAGCATAAGCAGAAGCCGGCCCTGCCGGGACGCTGGGGCGAGGCGGCCCGCTTGGGGCCTCTACACTGGTCCTCTCCGCAGAGGCCAGGCTCCGTTCCACACCGTTATCTCACACCGGCCCGGTGGACGGTTCTCAAACCATGCTCTTCACCGGCCGCCGACTGCCGGCGTGGGACACTCTGCCGACCGGGGCCGCCATGCGGCCTTGGAAACGTCCCTAAAGAATCGGCGGACACGACAATGCCCAAGGGGCGCGCACGCGTGAGCCGGGCGAGGTCATTGGAGGCCTTCGTGTCGTAGCGCCCCAGAATCGCGCGAGAGGAGCCACGCCCGCGTCCGTTCGACGGCCTCGGCGCGCGCCATAGCGCCTCCCGCCCGGCTCCACCAGCCTCTCCTCCCCGAGACGGCGGAGGTGGGGGGTGCGGCCGTGCGCCGCGGCGGCGCGGCCGCTCGCCCAGAAGGACGTTGATGGTCTGGACGAGCGGCCTGCAATCGTGCACGGCGGCTCCCGCGCCCCCAGCGTCGCGTCCGGTTTGAGGCGACCGCCCGGGTGGAGGCCCACCGCGTCCCCCACACGCACCGTGCCCCTGGCGCCGGCGGCCGGGCCCCGGGCCACTCCGCCCAGCGCCGCGCCGTCGCTGCCCAGCATGGCCCTGCGGCGGTAGATAGGCGCCTTCCCGGCCGCGCGCGGCTGGCCGGTGCGCGGGGGCGGATCGACCTCGGCCCGAAGGGGAGTGGGGACGCGCCAGATGGGCGGCAGCGCGTGGATGGCTCGTGGGCGTCGTGGCACGCGGCGCCATCCCGGTCACCAGATTTTGACCCATGATCTCCCTCCCGAAGCGCCCGTTTCGGTTCATAGCTGAGAAAGCGATCGTCTAGGGTAGTAGCCTGAACCGGCGCTGGCCAAAGGGGACGCGTCTCGGCCGGCGACGATGAAAGCCTTCGTCTCCGTGGCCATGACCCGATTGCTCTCAGGAGGCTAGCCGTGCGGCTCCTCGTACACCCCTGAGGCCGGTCGTTTGGGCCGGTCGTCCAGGATCGTCTCCGTCCGCCTTGCGCAGCCCGCCCGAGGGCCCGCCTGGTGCTGGGCGCGCCGCTCAATCAGCGTGGTTGAGATCTTCTGGCGGCCCGGCCGATGAGGCCGGGCCGCCCTCCTCTCTAGAATGCCCACCGAGGCCGGTGCGAGACCGGCCGCGATCACCGCCTACGGAAGGAGAGGCACGATGCCTGCGCGGTTGTCACGACGCTCGTTTCTGGTCGGGACCTTCGGTCTGAGCGCCGCCTGGCTGGCGGCGGTGGGCGGGTGCGCTCCGCCCCCGGCCACGCCCACTCCCCTGCCGGCGACGCCCACGCCGGTCGCCAGGGCCGGCCCGGCCCCGGGGGCGGCGGGCGTCATCAAGGTGGGCATCCTCCACTCGCTCAGCGGCACGATGTCGATCAGCGAGACCTCGGTCAAGGACGCCGAGATGCTGGCCATCGAGGAGATCAACGCCGCCGGCGGCGTGCTGGGGCAGAAGCTCGAGCCCATCGTCGAGGACGGTGCCTCGGACTGGCCGACCTTCGCCGAGAAGGCCCGCAAACTCCTGCAGCAGGATAAGGTGGCCACCGTCTTCGGCTGCTGGACCTCGGCCAGCCGCAAGGCGGTGCTGCCGGTCTTCGAGCAGTTGAACGGTCTGCTCTGGTATCCGGTGCAGTACGAGGGGCTGGAGGCCTCGCCGAACATCTTCTACACCGGCGCCGCCCCCAACCAGCAGATCGTCCCGGCGGTGGAGTGGCTGCTCAAAGAGGGGCGGACCCGGTTCTACCTTCTGGGCTCCGACTACGTCTTCCCCCGGACGGCCAACGAGATCATCAAGGCCCAGCTGGCCGCCGCGGGCGGGGTGGTGGTCGGCGAGGAGTACACGCCGCTTGGCCACACCGACTACAGCACGGTCATCACCAAGATCAAAACGGCCCGGCCGGACGTCGTCTTCAACACCTTAAACGGCGACTCCAATGTGGCCTTCTTCAAGCAGCTGCGAGACGCCGGCCTGACGGCCGACCGGCTCCTGACTCTTTCGGTCAGCATCGCCGAGGAGGAGGTGCGGGGCATCGGCCCGGAGGTGATGGTCGGGCATCTGGCGGCCTGGAACTACTTCCAGACGACCGACACGCCGGAGAACAAGCGGTTCGTGGCCGCCTACAAGCGCCGCTACGGCGAGGGCCGCGTCACCGACGACCCGATCGAGGCCGGCTATCTCGGCGTCTACCTCTGGGCCCGGGCCGTCGAGAGGGCCGGCGCGACCGAGGTCGCCCGGGTCCGCGAGGCCGCCCGCAACCTGGAGTTCGCGGCCCCCGAGGGTACGGTCAAGGTGCACGAGAAGAATCAGCACCTCTGGAAGCCGGTGCGGATCGGACGGGTCCGGCCCGACGGCCAGTTCGACGAGATCTGGAGCACGGGGAGCGCGGTCGAGCCCGACCCCTTCCTGGAGAGGTATGCCTGGGCCGCCGCCCTCAAGAAGGGGCGCTGAGGGCTCGGGACGGCCGGGCAAGGGCGCCCGGCGGCCGGCGACGTCGCCGGATATCCCGGCACATCGTTCGGAGGTCGACCGGTGGAGATCGTGCTGCTGCAGGCCTTCAACGCCCTGAGCCTGAGTTCGATTCTGCTCCTCATCGCCCTGGGCCTGGCCCTCTCCTTCGGGCTGATGCGCGTCATCAACATGGCCCACGGCGAGTTCATGATGCTGGGCGCCTACACCGTCTACGTCCTCCAGCCGCTCTTCGCCCCGCTCGGCGGGCCGGCCCTGGGCCTCTACTTCGTGGCCGCTCTGCCCCTGGCCTTCCTGACGACGGCCCTCCTGGGGGCCGGACTGGAGCGGCTGGTGCTCCGCCACCTGGTCCACCGGCCGCTCGACACCCTCCTGGCGACCTGGGGGGTGGGGCTCGTGCTCCAGCAGGCGGCCCGCTCGCTCTTCGGCGCCCCCAACGTCCAGGTGACCAGCCCGGCCTGGCTGAACGGCGGCCTGGCCGTTCTCCCCGGGGTCCTGCTCTCGGCCAAGCGCCTGTTCATCCTCGGGCTGGTGCTGCTCTGCCTGGGAGCGCTGTTTCTCTACCTGTACCGCACGCGGGGCGGGCGCCGGCTGCGGGCGGTCATGCAGGACCGGGAGATGGCGGCCTGCCTGGGGGTGCCCACCGACCGGGTGGACGCCCTGACCTTCGCCCTGGGCTCGGGCCTGGCCGGGGTGGCGGGCTGTGCCCTGACGCTGCTGGGGCCGATCGGCCCGACCCTGGGAACCTACTACATCGTCGACGCCTTTCTGGTGGTCATCCTCGGCGGGGTGGGCCAGTTGCTCGGGACCGCCCTGGCGGCCCTCACCGTCGGCAGTCTGAACACCCTGTTCGAGTTCGGCAGCACGGCCACCCTGGGCAAGGCGCTGGTCTTCGTCCTGGTGATCGTCTTCCTGCAGTGGCGGCCGGCCGGGCTGCTGGCCGTGCGGGCGCGTTAGGAGGGATGGGATGCGGGCTGACCGCTGGACGGCGCTGGCCCCAACGCTGCTGGTGAGCGCCGGCCTCCTGCTGCTGGGGGCGCTGGCGCCGCTGGGGCTGAGCGATTTCCGGCTGAGCCTCCTGGCCAAGTTCCTGACCTGGGCCATCGTGGCCCTCAGCCTGGATCTCCTCTGGGGGTACGCCGGCCTCCTCAGCCTGGGGCACGGCGTCTTCTTCGGGCTGGGGGCCTACGCCATGGCGATGTACCTGAAACTGGAGGCGGCCGGCAGCGATCTTCCCGATTTTATGGCCTGGAGCGGGCTGCGGGCGCTGCCCTGGTGGTGGGAGCCGTTCCGCCAGCCATGGGTGGCCTTGCCGGCGGCCGTCCTTCTGCCGATGGGGCTGGCCGGTCTTTTGGGGTATCTCGCCTTCCGCAGCCGGGTGCGCGAGGTCTACTTCGCCCTGATCACCCAGGCCCTGGCCCTCATCGCCACGATCCTGCTGGTCGGCCAGCAGCCCTACACCGGGGGCACCAACGGCATCACCAACTTCCGCACGGTGCTGGGCCTGCCCCTGGCCGCGCCGTCGGTCCGGCTGGGCCTGTATGCCCTCACCCTCCTGGCCCTGGTGGGCTGCTACCTCTTCTGCCGGGCGCTGACCGGCAGCCGGCTCGGCTGGCTGCTGGTGGCGCTGCGCGATAACGAGGGGCGTCTGCGCTGCCTGGGCTACGATGTGGTCTGGCTCAAGACCCTGGTCTTCGCCCTCTCGGCCGGCATGGCCGGGCTGGCCGGGGCGCTCTTTGTCCTGCACGTCGGGATCATCTCGCCGGCGCTGGTCGGGGTGGTCCCCTCGCTGGAGATGGTGATCTGGGTGGCGGTCGGGGGACGGGGAACGCTCAGCGGCCCGATCGTGGGGGCGGTGCTGGTCAACGCCGCCAAGAGCGGGCTGAGCGAATCGTTCCCGGAGATCTGGCAGTTCTTCCTGGGGGCGCTCTTCGTGGGGTGCGTGCTCCTCTTCCCGGAGGGCCTGGCCGGCGCCCTGCGTCGGGTGGCCGCGCGCGGATGGGCGCGGGCGCCGGTGCCGCGCCTGCCGCGGGCGCAGCGCCCGGCCCGGGAGGCGCTCCCGTCGCTCGAGGGGGAGGCTTGAGATGGCGCCGGTCCTGGTCTGCGAGCGCCTGGTGGTGGAGTTCGACGGCTTCACCGTCCTGGACGGGCTGGACTTCACGCTGGAGGCGGGCGAGCTGCGCTTCCTCATCGGCCCCAACGGGGCGGGCAAGACCACCCTGCTCGACGTGATCGGCGGCCAGACCCGCCCCCGCGCCGGACGGGTGCTCTTCCGGGGCCAGGCGCTGACCCGCCGGCCGGAGCACGCCATCGCCCGCCTGGGCGTCGGGCGCAAGTTCCAGACCCCGGCGGTCTTCCCGTCGCTGACGGTCTGGGAGAACGTGGCCGTCGCCGCCCTGGGCCGGGCCGCCGGCGGGGGATGGCGGGGGGACCGGGCGCTGACGGCGCGGGTCGCGCGGGCCCTGGAGCGGGTCGGGCTGGCCGAGCGGTCCGGCGTCCGGGCGGGGAGGCTGGCCCACGGCGAGAAGCAGTGGCTGGAGATCGCCATGGTCCTGGTGCAGGACCCGGCGGTCGTGCTCTTCGACGAGCCGGTCGCCGGGATGACCCACGAGGAGCGCGAGCGCACCGGGGCGCTCCTCACCGCCCTGGCCGGCGCCCACACCGTGCTGGTCGTCGAGCACGATATGGAGTTCGTCCGCCAGTACGCGCGGCGGGTGACGGTCCTGCATCAGGGGCGGGTCCTCTGCGAGGGGCCACTGGCCGTGGTGCAGAGCGACCCGCGGGTGCGGGAGGTCTACCTCGGACGGGACCACCGGGAGGGCGACTGATGCTGCGGCTGGAAGGGGTGACCGTCGGCTACGGCGAGAGCCCGGTCCTGACCGGGGTCGATCTGATGGTCGGGAGCGGTCAGGTGGTCTGCCTGATGGGGCGCAACGGGGCGGGCAAGACGACCCTCCTCAAGACGGTGATGGGGGTGCTGCGGCCCTGGGCCGGGCGGATCTGGCTGGAGGGGGTCGAGGTGACCGCCTGGCCTCCTCCGGCCCGGGCCCGGGCCGGGATCGGCTATGTCCCCCAGGGGCGGGGGATCTTCCCCTACCTCACCGTCCACGAGAACCTGCTCCTGGGGCTGGAGGCCGCTTCCCACCGGGAGCCTGCGGCCGTCGCCGAGATGTACGCGCTCTTCCCCGCGCTGGCGGCCCACCGGGAGCGGCTGGCCGGGCGGCTGAGCGGGGGCCAGCAGCAGCAGCTGGCCCTGGCCCGGGCCCTGGTCCGGCGGCCCCGCCTCCTGCTCCTGGACGAGCCGACCGAGGGGATCCAGCCGTCGATCGTGGCCGAGATCCGGGACCTGCTTCTCGCCCTGCGGGCCCGGCGGGCGGTGACCGTGCTGCTGGTCGAGCAGTTCCTCGACTTCGCCCGGGCGGTGGCCGACGCCTACTACATCCTGCACCAGGGGCGGGTCGTGGCCCACGGCCCCATCGCGGCGCTGACCGAGGCGGTCGTCCACGCCCATCTGGCGGTCTGACACACCGGTGAGGGGGGACGATGCTCTGGCTGACACCACGCGAACAGGAGAAGCTGCTGATCTATCTCGTCGCCGACCTGGCCCGCCGGCGGCGGGCCCGCGGGCTGCTCCTCAACGGCGCCGAGGCCACGGCCCTCATCGCCGAGGCCATCCTGGAGGGGGCGCGCGAGGGGCGCAGCGTCGCCGAGCTGATGGACCTGGGGCGCCGGGTCGTGACCCGCGACCAGGTGATGCCCGGGGTGGCCGAGATGCTGGAGGTGGTCCAGGTCGAGGCGACCTTCCCCGACGGCACCAAACTGGTGACCTGTCACCAGCCCATTGTCTAGGAGGTCTGGCGCGATGGGCCACTACTTCCCCTATCGCCTCGCCGACACCCCGATCTCCCTCAACGCCGGCCGGCCGCGCCGGCGGCTGGTGGTCAGAAACACCGGCGACCGGCCGATCCAGGTCGGGTCGCACTTTCACTTCTACGAGGTCAATCCGGCCCTGGTCTTCGACCGGGCGCAGGCCCGGGGGATGCGGCTGGACATCCCGGCCGGGACGAGCGTCCGCTTCGAGCCCGGCGAGGAGCGCGCGGTCACGCTGGTGGCCATCGCCGGGGCCGATCCGGCCGCTCTCCGTCACGCCCGGCGCGATCCCATGGCCGGGGAGGTGTCCGATGCAGATCCCGCGGCGCCAGTACGTTGAGCTCTACGGTCCGACCGTCGGGGACCGGGTCCGGCTGGCCGACACCGACCTCTGGCTGGTCATCGAGCGCGACGCCACCGTCTACGGCGAGGAGCTGGTCTTCGGCGGCGGCAAGACCGTCCGCGACGGGATGGGCCAGTCGACCCGGACCAGCGCCGAGGGGGCGCTGGACCTGGTCATCACCAACGTCATCGTGGTCGACCCGGTCATCGGGGTGGTCAAGGCCGACATCGGCATCAAAGAGGGGCGGATCGTCGGGCTGGGCAAGGCCGGGAACCCGGCGACGATGCCGGAGGTCCACCCGCGGCTCGTCGTCGGGCCGGGGACCGAGGTCATCGCCGGCGAACACCTCATCGCCACTCCCGGGGGCATCGACACCCACGTCCACCTGGTCTGTCCGCAGCAGGTCTGGGAGGCGCTCTCCAACGGCCTCACCACCCTCATCGGCGGGGGGACCGGGCCGGCCGACGGCACCAACGCCACCACCTGCACGCCCGGGCCCTGGAACATCGGGCGCCTGCTCCAGGCCATCGAGGCCTTTCCGGTCAACTGGGGGCTGCTGGGCAAGGGGAACTCCTCCCGTCCGGCCCCCCTGGTCGAGCAGATCCTGGCCGGCGCCTGCGGCCTCAAGATCCACGAGGACTGGGGGGCGACCCCGGCCGTCATCGACTGCGCCCTGCGGGTGGCCGACGAGTACGACGTCCAGGTGGCCATCCACACCGACACTCTGAACGAGGCGGGCTTCCTGGAGGAGACGATCGCCGCCATCGCCGGGCGGACGATCCACACCTACCACACCGAGGGGGCCGGCGGCGGCCACGCCCCGGACATCATCCGCATCGCCGGCGAGCCGAACGTCCTCCCCTCCTCGACCAACCCGACCCGCCCCTACACCGTCAACACGCTGGCCGAGCACCTGGACATGCTCATGGTCTGCCACCATCTGAACCCCGCCGTGCCCGAGGACGTGGCCTTCGCCGAGAGCCGCATCCGGGCCGAGACCATCGCCGCCGAGGACGTCCTGCACGACCGGGGCGTGCTCTCGATGTACTCCTCGGACTCCCAGGCCATGGGCCGCATCGGCGAGACCTTCACCCGGCTCATCCAGACCGCCGACAAGATGAAGCGCTGCACCGGACCGCTGCCCGAGGACCCGCCGGGGGCCGACAACGCCCGGGTGCTGCGCTATCTGGCCAAACTGACGATCAACCCGGCCCTGGCCCACGGCATCGCCCACGAGGTGGGGTCGCTGGAGCCGGGCAAACTGGCCGACATTGTCCTCTGGCCGATCCAGAGCTTCGGCGCCAAGCCCAAACTGGTCCTCAAGGGGGGCCTCATCGCCTGGGCGCTGATGGGCGACCCCAACGCCTCGATTCCCACCCCCCAGCCGGTCCTCTACCGGCCGATGTTCGCGGCCTACGGGCGGGCCCTGGCCGCCACCAGCGTCACCTTCCTCTCCCAGGCGGCGCTGGCGGCCGGGGTGCCGGAGCGGCTGGGGCTCCAGCGCCGGTGCGTGGCGGTCCGGGGCTGCCGGACGGTCAGCAAACGCGACCTGGTCCGCAACAACGCCTGCCCCCGGATCGCGGTCGACCCCGAGACCTATGAGGTTCGGGTGGACGGCGAACGGGTGACCGTTCCCCCGGCCGAGCGGTTGCCCCTGACCCAGCTCTACTTCATCGTCTGAGGGAGGGATCCGTGCTCATCCGGCATCTGGTCGAGCGTCAGAACGTCGACCCGGCCGGGTGCGTCCGCGACCCGCGGGCCATCCGGCACGGGCTGATCGTCGGGCGGCGGGTGGCGGCGCTGGCCGGCCCCGTCGACCCGGCGACGCACCTGAACCGCGATTTCCCCGGGCACCGGGCCGACGTCTGCATCGTGGTCGAGGCGTTCGTCATCGGGGCGCCGGTCGTGCTGGCGGGCGACGGCTTCGCCACCGCCCGGGTGGCGCCCGCGGCCCTGGCCCCGCTGGGGCCGGTGGACCTCGCGGCCCGCCACCGGGCCTGGGCGGCGGTGGCCCGGCGCGGGGGGAGCGGCCGTGGCTGACCGGCTGACCGACCTGGCGGCCCTGCTGGCCGCCCTCCAGATCGGCGACTCGGCCTTCCCGACCGGCGGCTACACCCAGTCGCACGGTCTGGAGGCGGCCGTCGCGATCGGCCGGGTGCGGGACCTCCCGACCGCCGAGGCGTACCTGCACAGCCTCCTGGCCGGCGTGGTCGGACCGACCGACGTGGTCGCCCTGGTCCACGCCGCCACGGCGACCGACCTGGGGACGGTCGTGGCCATCGACCGGGCCCTCTTCGCCCGGAAGCTGGCCCGGGAGCCCCGGCAGGCCAGCCAGCGGGCCGGACGGGCCCTGCTGGCCGTGCTGCCGGCGCTGGGCGTCCCCTCGCCGCTTCTCCGGGCCTACGCCGAGGCGGTCCGGTCGGGGCGGACGCCGGGGGTGCAGCCGGTGGCCTTCGGGCTGGTCGCCGGCTGGCTGGGGCTCGACCCGGCCGTGGCCGCCGCCGTCTATCTCCACAGCCTTCTCCTGAGTTGCGTCGGGGCCCTGGGCCGGCTGCTGCCGGTGGACCACCTCGCCCTCCAGGGGCTGGTCCGGCGGGCCCCCCCGCTGGTCCAGACCGTGGTCGCCCGGGCCCTGGCCACCCCCTGGCGGCGGATGGCG
>ERZ511473.1918-NODE-1918-length-13423-cov-3.040237_pt1 | contig 13423 bp, 9 predicted proteins | sample MGYA00374947_ERZ511473 | MGnify/ENA primary metagenome ERZ511473 (study PRJEB26303, sample SAMN06343854) | sediment metagenome | isolation source: hot spring sediment | place: Canada: British Columbia | collected 2012-09-26 ... | reverse complement strand
ATGCCGGCAACGATCAGGACGACGAACCGGACGGCCGACTCGATGATGCTCGCCAGCGTGTTGAGTCGTAAGGCGATCTCGCGCGGTGCCTCGCCGCGCCGCTCGAGCACCCGGCGGATCGTTTGCCGGATCGCTCCGCGCAGCATCCGCAGGACGAGCCAGGCCAGGCCGACGGTAATCACAATAGAGGGCAGCGCGGTGAGGATGCGGTCACCGAGCGCCTGACCACGATCCACGAGCGTGCCGGTTACGGTCGCGGTGTTGGTTGCCGCCTCGAGGATCCACCTGGGCACGGCATTACCCCTCCTCTCCCGGAACCCACGACGCTTCGGCGATCAAGGCTAACACTCTCGCTTGCGTCGATACAGCGCTCCGGCTACCTGCGGTGGCCGGGTTGGGCTTGTGAATTCTGATACAATCTGGTTGCGAAATCCTGGCTGATTGCATTCTTGCTTCGCCGCGTCCGGATCAGCGACGGAGGGAAAGGGCAGAACAATGGAGTGGCTTCGTCCAGGTGAGCAGCAACCCCCGCGCATCCTGATCCTCGGCGGCGGCTTCGCCGGCGTCTACACCGGCTACGAGCTCCAGCGCCGCCTGCGCCGTAGCCAGGCTGAACTCGCGATCGTCAACCGGGAGAACTTCTTCGTCTTCTATCCGCTGCTTCCGGAGATCATCTCTGGCTCGATCGCTGTCGAGGCGATCCTCAATCCGATCCGGCTGGTGGTGCCGGCAGCTACGCTCTATGTCGGCGAGGTCACCGACATCGACCTGGCCGAGCGCCGGGTGACGATCCGTCATGGACTGTACCAGCACCAGCAGGCACCGCGCGCGCTCTACTACGATCACCTCGTGCTCGCGCTCGGCGGCGTGCCGGCGACCTTCGGCATCCCGGGGCTGGCTGAGTACGCCTTCGATGTTCAGCGGCTGAGCAATGCGTTCGCCCTGCGCAACCACCTGATCGACGTGCTGGAGCAGGCGGACATCGAGACCAACCCGCTGGAAAAGCGAAGGTTACTGACCGTGGTCGTGGTAGGGGGTGGTTCGACCGGGATCGAAGTCGCCTCGGAGGCCTGGAGCCTGTTCACCGATGCTGCTCGCTACTATCGGAACATCGAGCCAGAGGACTTCCGGGTCGTGATCGTTCAGGCCACTTCGCGGCTCATCCCCGAGTTCCCGGAGAAGCTCGGCGAGTACGCCGCCCGGTTGTTGAGGAGGCGGGGTGTCGAGGTCTTGCTCGACCGCAAGGTAGTGCGGGTCGAGCCCGAGCACGTCGAGCTGGACGACGGGTCGATCATCCCGGCCCACACCATCATCGGGTCGGTTGGGGTGCAACCGAACCCGCTCATGCAGAGCCTCGGAGTCGAGATGGATCGCCGGGGTCGCGTCATCGTGGATGAGTTTCTCCGCGTGCCGGGCCACGACAATGTCTGGGCGCTGGGCGACAACGCGCTGGCGCTCGATCCGGAGACGGGTGAGCCCTATCCGCAGACGGCCCAGCACGCGGTCCAGGAGGCGAAGGTGGTGGCCTACAACATCGCTGCCACCCTTTTGGGCCGGCCCTTGAAGCGCATGGAGTACCGGACGCGCGGCATGCTGGTGTCGCTCGGCCACCGGTCGGCTGCCGCCGACATCCGCGGCTGGACGTTCTCCGGCTTCTTCGCGTGGTGGCTATGGCGCACCTATTACCTGCTGCAACTGCCTCGCTGGGAGCGCCGGCTCAGAGTCGCATTCGATTGGACGCTCGATCTCTTCTTCCCGCCCGAGCTGGTGCAGCTTAAAGTGGGCCAGCCGGCTCCGGCCGCGCGGCGTCTCGTCCACACTGCGCTTGGCCGGCGTGAGCCTGAGCCGGTCCGCGAGTGAGGCTACGCCGCGCGGTGCGCGCCGGTAGAAGAGCTATGGCATGCATGCCGCCGGGGCTGCGGCCCGAGCGTGGCCGAGTGCTTCGCCGGGAGCGTCAGGTCTTGTGTTCTGACGATGTCCTTGGTACACTCGTACGTCGTTCACGCCCGGACGGAACATGCATGGGCGTTGGGGGGTGATTCACTTAGCAACGCGGAGGTACATGGGGGAGTGAAGAGCCTGGGTCGACATGTCATTGTCGAACTCTGGGGATGTAAGAACATCGACTCCCTGCCTGTAGTCGAAGAGGCGCTGCGTGACGCCGTCGCTGCGACGAACGCGACTCTGCGCGACCTTCAAGTCTTTCCCTGGGAACCGTACAACGGCGTGAGTGGTATCGCGATTCTGTCCGAGTCGCACCTGAGCATCCATACCTGGCCGGAGCTCGGGTATGCGGCGGTTGACATCTTTACCTGCGGCGACCACACACAGCCGGAGGCTGCGGTTCCAGTGCTGCGGGAGTACTTCCGCCCCGAGCGGATGGAAGTGATGCAGGTGAGTAGGGGGTTGATCGTTGATTGACGGAGGGCTGTGGCACACCGATGACCCTGAGGTACCCAGCCAGCGGGTCATGCTCCAGGTGCGCGAAGAGCTGTACCGGCGGCGATCGCAGTTTCAGGAGATCGCCATCCTGGATACGGTGCTCTTCGGGCGCGCGCTGATTCTGAACAACATCCTGCAGACCGCCGAACGGGACGAGTTCTGCTATCACGAGATGCTCGTCCATCCGGCAATGCTGGCGCACCCCTCTCCTCGCCGAGTCTTGATCATCGGTGGTGGCGACGGAGGGGCACTGCGCCGGGTGCTGGAGCATCCGGTCGAGCGCGTGACGATGGTCGAGATCGATCGCGAGGTCGTCGAAGCCTGCCGCGAGCATTTGCCGGCGATCCACGGCGACGCGTTCGACGACCCGCGGCTCGACCTCCGCTTCGAGGACGGGTTCGCATATGTCGAAGCCCGGCCTGAGAAGTTTGATGTCATCATTGTCGACGGGCCGGATCCGATCGGCCCGACGCCGGGAACCGTCCTATTCGCGCGAGACTTCTACCGCGGGCTGGCCGACATGCTGGAAGACGGTGGCCTGGTCGTCCAACAGACCGAATCGCCGATGCTCCTGCCGGCGCAGACAGCCGCCACGCACCTGCATCTCCGCGAAGTGTTGCCGATCGTGCGCACCTATCTGACTCATGTCCAGTCGTACGACGGGTGGTGGAGTTTTACCGTCGCTTCGCGGACGACCGACCCGGCTGCAGTTGAGCTCGACGTGCTGGCCCAGCGGATGCGCGAGCGTGGCATCGATCAGTGTCGGTACTACAGCCCGGAGGTACACCGCGGTGCGTTCGAGCTGCCGGTCTTCCTCCGGCGTTACCTCGAGGAGTCGATCGCCCTCGGGCGACCTGCCGATACGCACCCGCTCATGCCGGAAGTCAATGCCCGGCTTGCCCAGACGTCCTGATCCTCGAGCTGTGTATGGCAGCCGCGGGCCACAACCCGCGGCTTTTTCGCCTCCGCCAACGATCTGCTGAGCGCGTGGGGCGGTTTCGGCCCGGGAGCGAGGCGGTCAGCCGGCGCCCGGCCCCGGCTTCCCGCGTGGTTCTGACCTCGCGCCTGTGACTACGGGTCGACGAAGTAGCTGTGGCAGGCTCGGTCGATCAACTCCGGCGTCAGCCGCGGCTCCTGGCCCAGGTAGCGGGCTGCCCCGACGAGCGCGCGCAGGATGTCCCGCGGATGGCAGGCCCGGAGCTCGCGCTTGTTCACATAGTAGGTCCGGAGCAGGTAGGCCAGGCCCTGCTGGTCGAACGGGATGCCGAGCATCTGGCACTGGCGCTGGAAGATCAGCGCGAACTGGCGCACCGAGGGATTGCCGATATGGATCTTGTTCGGGATACGGCGCAGGAAGGCCTCATCGACCAGATCGGTCGGGCGGAGGTTAGTCGAGAAGATCAGCAGGCCCTCGAAGGGGATCTCGAGCTGCTTCCCGGTGTGCAAGGTCAGGAAATCGACCCGTTGCTCCAATGGGACGATCCAGCGGTTGAGTAGTGCCCGCGGTGAGATCTGCTGCCGGCCGAAGTCATCGATGAGCAAGACGCCGTTGTTGGCGCGCATCTGCAGCGGAGCCTCGTAGACGCGCGCGTGAGGCTCGTAGATCAGATCGAGTGCTTCCAGAGTCAGCTCGCCGCCGACCATAATCGCCGGCCGCTTGCACAGGACCCAGCGACGATCGGCATTCGCGTGAGGCGCGCTGCCCACCGGGTGGTGATGGTGCCGGTCGAAGACGCGGATGATTTGCCCATCGGCGATGACTGCGTACGGGATCAGTACCTCCCCGCCGAACATCTCGGCCACACGCTGGGCCAAGGCTGTCTTGCCGTTGCCCGGCTTGCCGAACAGGAAGATCGCTTGCCCGCTGTTCAGCGCCTGGCCGAGCGCGTCGATAACCGATTGGTCGAGCACCAGCTCGGCGAGGGCGCGGTGGATATCGGCCGGCGTGACCCGGCGGCCACGCAGGCTTTGCTGCAGGACCACCTGGCGATAGGCCTGGATGGTCACCGGTGCGGGTCCGACATAGCCGTTGCGCTCGAGCATCTCCTGGGCGCGAGTCAGTCCCCTGGCGGTGAGGGCGAAGCGATACGCGAGCTCGCCGATCCCGTTGCTCCCGGTAATCTCTACCAGTTCCTCGCGTTTCGCCTGTGTCAGGGCGCGCTCCAACACCCCCACGTAGGGCAGGCAGAGTTCCTCGACCAGGTCTCGAGCCAGCATCGAGCCACGCGCGTACAGCGTCTTGAGCAGGAGTTCGGTAATCAGGCCGAGATCGAGCCCTGTCTCTTCGATCGACGTCGCTTCAGCGATGACGGGAGGGTTGAGCATCGATCGCGCCTGCGCCTGCATCGTTCACAGCCTCTCGCTCTCAAGCTGCGCGCGTAGCTCCTTCCGTTGAAGTTATCGTCCGAATCGGCGCGAAGATTAGATGCCGAAGGGTCCTGAAATCGCGCGGGCCAAAAGTCCGGCCGGGTGAAGCGGTTACTCCCGTAAGATGACCCGCTCCCCCTCTTGTAGTCCCGAGGCCACCTCTACCATCCCCCCGCTACGCAGCCCGAGTTGCACCTCTCGCTCTTCCTGGCCGCGCTCGGTCACTACCGTTACGAAGGCGCGCTCGCCGACTGTCCGCACGGCCTGCTCCGGTACGACGAGGACACCGCTGCGGAGCACCGCGCTCACGCGCACAGTCGCGGTCATCCCTGGCCGTAGCGCCAGGCCCTCGGGGGTGTCGAGCGCGATAAAGGCAGGGAAGCTCGTCACTCCGGCGGCCTGTTGGGCCACCGTGGCGAGCGTCGCTATGCGACCTGGGATCTCCTGACCCGGGAAGGCATCGACGCTCACGATCACTGCGGTGCCCGGCTGGACATAGGCCAGGTCGACCTCATCGAAGCCGGCGCTCACGCCGAGATCGCGAAGATCGGCGAGCTGCGCGACCACCGTTCCGGCGCCGACCGGCATTCCGCTCGTCACCGGGACTTCCAGGACCACGCCCTCGATCGGTGCCAAGATGAAGGTCTCTGCCAGTGCCCGCTGCGCCTCTTGGTATGCTTCCTCGGCCTGGCGCAGTCGCTGCTCAGCAATGAGCCGATCCTCGAGCGCTGCTTCCTGTCCCGAGCGATCCAGCATAGCCACTGCAACCTCTGCGGCCAGGAGCTGATCTTCCACCTGGCTGAGCCGTGCCTCTAGCGGGGCTGGATCCAGGGTGACCAAGATATCGCCCGCCTGCACGCGATCGCCCACCTCAACCGCGATGGTCTCCACCCGGCTCTCCACGGCGCTGCGCACGGCGACTGGGTGCGCCGGCGCGATACGTCCGCTCACCTCGATCGTTCCCTCGATGTCGCCCCGCCGCACCGTCCAGGTCTCCGGCTGACCGTGTCGTTGACTATTCAGGATCAGGACGATGACCACGAGGAGCAGGACGCCGAGCGCGATGACCGCAAGCCGGCGCCTATTCATAGCGCAGTACCTCGACGGGACGGAGCCGGGCTGCAAGCAGGCCCGGCGCGCTGCTCCCAATCGCGGTTGCCAGCAGCGCCAGCATGAGGGCCAGAATGTAAGGTGCCGGGGAAAGCGTGAAGGAGAGCCGGAAGAGCTGGTGACCGGTGAGATCGACCAGGTAGCGGGCCAGCGGGTACCCCACAGCCAGCCCGGCGGCATAGCCGATGGCAGCGAGACCCAAACCCTCGTTCACCACCACGGTGAAGACCTGCCCGGCGGCAGCGCCGAGCGCGCGGAGGATGCCGAATTCCCGTCTTCGCTCAGCGAGGTTGAGTAGAAGGGTATTGGCGATCCCGAACAGCCCGACCAGCGCGACGATGATCACGACCGTGCGGAGGAGAAGAGTCAAAATAGCGATGACCTGCCGGGCAACCTGCTGATCCTGGTAGAAGGCGAGCGTCAAGGGACGGAACGCGCGATAGCGCTGCTCGAGCTGGGCCAGTGCCTGATCCACCGCGGCTGGCGCGCCGTCGCGAAGCTGGATCCCGAACAGCGATGCCCGCCCATTTTGCCCGCGGAGACGCTGCAAATCCTCGAAGCGCATGAAGACTTTGCCGGTCGTCGTGGCACCGAGGTACGTGCTCTCGTCGTCGACGATCCCGACCACCTTGACGAGAACCGCGCGGTCGTCGATATCCAGTCTACGAATGCTCCCGACCTGAGCGTCCGCTCGCTCGGCCAAGTTCCGGGTCAGCACCGCCGGCATGGGCCGATCCGCTCGTAACCAGTGGCCGGCCACCAGGCGCGGCCGGTAGATCTGGCTTGCCGCCGGAATTCCCCAAATATCGGTGCGGACGCTCCCGAGCGCTCCGGAGGCGCGTGCCCACGGCTCGGCCGCGACGACGCTCGGAGTGGCCTCTAGCTCGCGCGCGAGCGCGGGATCGGCCGGGCGGTGGAAGAAGATCCAGCCATCGGACCGGTAGCGGGCGTAGAGCTGGTCGACCGTGAGGCTGACGGACTGGGTGACAGCCTGGCTCGCGACGAAGGCAGCCACCGCCACAGCGACGACGCTGGCGGTGATCCACGTCCTGGCCGGCCGCCTGGGAAGGTTACGCCATCCGAGCAGGGCGATCAGACGCCAGCCGGTCGCGCGTACTCCCAGCCGGTGCAGGAGACCGCGCCGCGCTTCGGCAATGATGCCGGGGGTGGCGAGCGACTGGGACGCGGGTAGGCGCACGGCGCCCCAGGCCGGCACTAACGCGGCGCCGAGACTCACGATCAAACCGCTGCTGAGCGCAAGGGCGAGATCGGCCCACCGGATGGACAAGGGCGGCAGCACGAGCCCGGTGAGTCCAGCGAGGTAACTCGTGATCGCCTGTCCCCCGAACACGCCCGCGAGCAGTCCACCGGCTGCGCCGAGCAACCCGAACGTCAGAGCCACTGGGAGATACACCAGCAGGATATCGCGACGCCCGGCGCCGAGTGCCTTGAGCACGCCGATCTGTCGTCGCTCCTCGATCATGATGGCCGCCATCGTATTGGCCACCAGAAAGGTGCTGATCACGATACCGAGAACCGAGAACGCTTCGAGAAGTACGAGCAGCGTGGTCAGCTCGCGGCTTCCCACGAACGCCTCGGGGTCGCGGACCGTCCACCCGCTGCTCGCAACGCCGCGGCGAGCCAGAAAACGCTCGATCTCGTTGGCGGTCGCGCTCGCGAGCCCGGGGTCGAGCGTCTTGATCAGCACGGCATTGTCGTAGCGTGAACCAATCGCACGGCGAACATCAGCTGCCGGGGCGAAAGCGAGCGCCTGATGCCCGATGGAGGCGTCGAGCGTGGCTGGCGCTCGGGCAAATCCGCTGACCCGGCTATAGGTCGTCGCATCCGCGGCAGTGGGCTGGAGCGCGACGATGTCACCGACCTGGATACCCAAGAGGTTGCGAGCAGTGACGTCGAAGACGACCTCCCCTCGCTCAGGCCACCGGCCCTCGATGAGCGTCGGGACATCGAGCTCGATGTCGTGGAAGTCCTCGACTCCGATCAGCTTGGTGCTGACCCAACCCCGGCCGCTGCTGGCCCGCGTGTACTGGATCGCCCGGCTATCGACCGCGGCGACGTTGTCGCGCCGCTCGATCACGCTGAGGAGAGACGGCGACGCCTGCGCGACGAAGGCGGTAATGTCTGGCTGCGAGGTCGAGGCATAGGTCGCGCGCTGCGCTTCCGCCAGGTTGTGCCCGGTCGCGTTGATCGAGACGAGCGCAGCCACGCCGAGGGCGATCCCGCTGACGGTGAGCAGGGTGCGGAGCGGGCGGCGCGTCAGATCACGGATGGACTTGGTGAAGGAGAGCTTCATCGTGGTCGCTCTTACGGGATTGTCGTCCCCTTGCGATCATCTGGTCAACCGCTGCCAATTGTAGCGGGTTAGGGACAGCCGATCTGCTGAACGGCAGAGCTTGTCGCAGGACGAGATGGCGGTGATCGACTGGTACGGAGTGTCGCTTGCAATTCGCTAGTGCCTCGAGCATACTGAGCCCGGGTGGGGAGTAGCCTACCGGTCGGGCCGAGAGGCCCGCCGGTCCGGCCAGTCGTCAACACGGGGGCCGTGTGGTTCCTCGGCTGGTCGGGGCTCTCGGACAGGCGAGACCACTACGGCACACGCGTGACGTAGCGGCTCGCCGTCGTCGTTGGCGAGCCTCGGCTAGGAGGAAGTGAATGACGGTTCCCTTGTGGGCTTGGATCCTCTTCGTCGCGGTCATTCTCGTCCTGCTCGCAATCGACCTCGGAGTGTTCCATCGCCGAGCCCATGCGGTCAGCATGAAGGAAGCCGGCATCTGGGTGTCGGTGTGGGTGACGCTGTCGCTCCTCTTCGGGATCGGCGTGTGGCTCGTGCGAGGACCGGAACCGGGCCTCCAGTTCTTCACCGGCTACCTCATCGAGCTCTCGCTCTCGGCCGACAACATGTTCGTCTTCGTGCTGATCTTTACCGCCTTCGCGGTGCCGGCGGCTTACCAGCACCGGGTGCTCTTCTACGGCATCCTCGGCGCGTTGGTGATGCGCGCCTCGATGATTCTCGGTGGGGCGTGGCTCATCCAACAGTTCCACTGGATCCTCTACCTCTTCGGGGCCTTCCTGGTCTTCACCGGGATCCGGATGGCGCTGGAGCGCGAGGAGAAAGAAGTCGACGTCGAGAACAACATCGCGATCCGGTTGGTCTCGCGCTTCGCGCCGATCGTGCCGCAATACCGGGGCGAGCACTTCCTGGTTCGGGAAGGCGGCCGGCTCGTCGCGACGCCGCTCCTGGTGGTGCTGGTGCTGATCGAGCTGACCGATCTGGCGTTCGCAGTGGACTCGATCCCGGCGATCTTCGCAGTGACGCAAGATCCGTTCATCGTCTTCACCTCGAACGTGTTCGCCATCCTCGGGCTGCGCTCGATGTACTTCCTCCTAGCCAACCTGGTGCAGCGGCTTGTGTACCTACGGCTGGGGCTCGCGGTGATCCTGACCTTCATCGGTGTCAAGATGCTGATCGCCGACTTCTACAAGCTTCCGACAGTGCTCTCGCTGGGCGTCGTGATCACGACGCTTCTCATCAGCATCATCGCCTCGCTCATCGTCGCGGAGCGTCGCGGGGTGACCAGGCCGTTGGCCGAGGCCACCGCGGCGGCGCGCGAGCGCCCGCATGCGCCGACCAGCGAGACCGGGTCGTGAACTACGCGGTTGGCTGCGCGGGAAAAAGCGATCCGTGACTGCGACCGGAAGTGGTCGGAGGACGAAGAGAGGACAGAATGCCGACGATTATCGTGCCGCTGCTCTGCGACCGGACGAAGACTGATCCCCACGGCGTCAGCGAACGCGCGCTGCCCTGGGCGCGCGGACTAGCAAAGCAGCTCGCCGCCGAAGTCGTTCTGCTGACCGCGCTGGACATTCCGCCGAGGCTTCTGGCGATGGCCGATCAGGCCCTGCTCAGACAGCTCCTCGACGACTGGCGGGCGGAGTGCCGGACCTATCTCGAAGAGGTCGCGCGTACCTTCGACGGTCGCGTCGTCTCGCTCGAGGTCGACGAGGGCGACCCGGCTTCGGCCATCGTTCGGATTGCCAGTCAGGTCAACGAACCGCTGGTAACGATGGCCAGCCACCTACGCACGGGTCTGAGCCGGCTGGTCCTCGGCTCGATCGCCATGCGGGTGGTGTCATTCATCGAGTGCCCGGTGTTCATCGTCGGCCAGCGTGTCCCGGCTCCCCCCGAGACAGCGGCGGTCGAGGTATCCCGTGTGCTCGTCCCGCTCGATGGCTCATCGCTCGCTGAGCAGGCGCTCGATGCACTGTCTGTTGCGGGGTTTACGGGACTTCACGTCATTTTGCTCTACGTGACGGAGCCGGGGGCTCGTGACCGCCTCGGCGAGCGCGATCTCCGACCGGACGCCTACCTTGCAGATGTCGCCGCGCGGCTCAAAAAGCGTGGCTTCACCGTGGAGACCTCGGTTCGAGAGGGCAAGCCACCGGCGGCGATCGTCGCGACAGCCGGGGAGATGCGAGCTGACCTGATCGCCATGACCACACACGGGCGGAGTGGCCTGCGCGCAGTGCTGATGGGCTCGACGGTCGAGCAGGTGCTCCACGGGGCGAACACGCCGGTGTTGCTCGCCCGCCCCCGAGGCGAATCGAGTGGCTAACCGCGGCGTCTCATTCTTCCAAGTGGTAGGGAACACCGGTGACCGCCAGATCCGGGACGTGGGCCAGCGCTCGCTTCAGGCGCCAGGCGGTCTGCGTATGCAGTAATCGCTCCCACCAGTGCGCTGGCACGAACTCGGGGATCACGACCGTGATGTACGGGCATCCCTTTTCGAGGTGGAGTTTCTCGATGATCGCCACGAGCGGGCCGATGAGCTCGCGGTAGGGCGACTCCACGATGACGAGCGGTATGTCCAGCTCGGCCTCTTGCCAGCGTTTAAGCAGGACATCGTCGCTCTCCGGCTCCGTAGACACATGCACTGCCGTCACGTCGCGGGCGATGGAGCGCGCGTATTCGAGCGCGCGGAACGACGCGCGGTTGAGCGAAGCGATCGGCACGACGGCGGCGACGGTTCGTGGCACTGGCCGCCGCCGGCGTCGGATCTCGACCGGGCTGAGCCGGAGCTGGTCGGCGACGTGCCGGTAGTGCTGGTTGATGGCGAGCATTACCCCGACCAGAAGCGGAATCAGCAGGATCACGATCCATGCGCCGTGGACGAACTTGGTGGTGGCGATCACGAGCGTGACGACGGCGGTGGTTGCCGCGCCGACCGCATTGATCGCCAGGCTCGCCCAGGGGCGTCTCCCCTCGCCCAGCCGCCACCAGTGCACGACCATGCTCGACTGCGACAAGGTAAAAGCGAGGAAGACGCCGACCGCATAGAGCGGGATGAGCGCCGAGACGCTGGCGCCGCGCGCGATGACCAGTAAGCTGGTCACCACCCCGAGCACGATGATCCCCGCGGAGAAGGCCAGGCGGTCGCCCTGGAAGCGGAACTGGTGCGGGAGGAAGCGGTCGCGGGCCAAGAAGTAGGCCAACCGCGGGAAATCAGCGAAGGCGGTATTGGCTGCCAGGAAAAGAATGCCGGCGGTCGCGGCCTGCACGACATAGTAGAACGGAGACCCGTCGACGAGCGTCCGCGCGAGCTGGGAGACGAGCGTCTCCTCTTCCGTCGGTACCAGGTGGAAGTGATAGGCGAGCACGGTGATACCGAAGAAGAGGCTGCCGAGGATCAGCCCCATCCAGGCGAGCGTCGTCCGGGCATTCTGGGCCTCTGGCGGCTTGAAGGCGGGCACACCGTCGGCGACCGCCTCTACGCCGGTCAGCGCCGCGCTCCCCGAGGAGAATGCGCGCAGGACGAGGAACAGCGTCAGCGCATGTGTCGGCTCGGGCGCATGAGTGGCGACCGGGTGAGGGGTGACGCCCCAGCCCAGCCACGCTGCGGCCCCGATCGCGAGTAGTGCATACATGCTGGCGATGAAGGCGTAGGTGGGCAGCGCGAAGATCGTGCCGCTCTCGCGCACGCCGCGCAGGTTCGCGATCGTGAGCAGGGTGATCGATGCGACCGCCAGCTCGACCCGCAGCGGCCGGAGTTGCTCGAAGGCCGAAGTGACCGCGGCGACCCCGGCCGAGGTGCTGACTGAGACGGTGAGCACGTAGTCGGTGAGCAGTGCTGCCGCCGCAACCAGGCCAGGATAGGAACCGAGGTTGTCCTTGGTGACGATGTAGGTGCCACCGCCGTGCGGGTAGGCGCGAATCGTTTGCCGGTAGGAGATCACGACGATCGCCAGCAGCAGGACGACGGCCAGGCCGATGGGCAACACGAAGCTATAGGCTGCCATCCCGGCCAGGATCAGGACGCGCAGGATCTCCTCCGTCGCGTAGGCGGTCGACGACAGCGCGTCCGAGGAGAAGACGGCAAGCGCCTTGACCTTGCTGAGACGCTCGTGGGCTGCCTCAGCGGTCGAGAGTGGCCGGCCGATGAGCAGCCGCTTGACGGCGTACCACGCTCGGCCGATCGGTCCCTCAGGCTGCGTCGGCTCGGCAATGTACACGTTCTTGCCGACAGGCCTGAGCGGCAGATCGGCAGCCGGAACGAGGCGAATATAGCGATCCCCAGGATGGGTGCCCGGGACGGTCGCGCCCGGGGAGAGCTGAGGTGAAGGCTCAGACTCCTCTGGCATGACTGGCGACATCGACGCCGATGACCTCCAACAGGTGTTCTCAGGTAGCCTGCCGGGAAGCCGGCATGGCCGCGTCTAAGTATACCGCTCATCGCTCTGAGGAAGATTCCGTACCCTGGCGGCGACTGATGCCTATGGTAGGCTTGTGACGGACTGCACGGAGCGGCGGAGGCTCTAGGGCAGAACGACGAGATGCTAAGCCTGCTACCTCTTCTCCACGGGGACGCCAGCGGCCCATTCTGGGCTGCCTGGAGCTGGAATCCACCGGTACTGGTTCTCCTGCTAAGCGCCGGGCTTGTCTACGGCGCGGCTCTGCGGTACCTGCGCCAGCGCGAGAGACCGCTGCCGCCGGCCTGGCAGCCGATTGCCTTCTACGCTGGGTTGGCCTCAGCGGCGCTCGCGCTGATGGGGCCGCTCGATCTGTACAACGACGAGCTGCTCACGATGCATATGCTCCAGCACCTCGTGCTGATCCAGGTTACTGCTCCCCTGATCCTGCTCGGGAGACCGGTGCAGCTCGTGCTACGCGGCTTACCGCCGGAGCGGTTGGGAGCAGTGCTGCGCGTCGCGCTGCGACCGCAGTGGGTTCGGACCGCCCTGACCGTGCTGACCGCGCCGCTGACAGTGACGCTGCTGGCCAACGCCGCGCTCGTCTTCTGGCACTTCCCTCGTTTCTACGAAGCGGCACTCTACAGCACCGCCGTGCATGACCTGGAACACGTGAGCTTCTTCGTCACCGCCCTGCTCTTCTGGTGGCCGATCATCGACCCGGTGCCTCGCCATCACAAGCTGCCGGCGCTCTGGGCCATCGCGGCGATCTTCGCGACGCTGGTGGTTAGCATGAGTA
>ERZ511473.1914-NODE-1914-length-13465-cov-3.595981_pt1 | contig 13465 bp, 22 predicted proteins | sample MGYA00374947_ERZ511473 | MGnify/ENA primary metagenome ERZ511473 (study PRJEB26303, sample SAMN06343854) | sediment metagenome | isolation source: hot spring sediment | place: Canada: British Columbia | collected 2012-09-26 ... | reverse complement strand
CACCAGGTAACGATAGTGCCTGGCAAGGGCTGCCTTCCGGGCGTTAAAACCCTCGGGCACCCGCCGGGCCTTAAGGACGGCGATATCAGGCGGCAGGTAGTAGTTAAGGGCCGCCACCAGCCGCTCGGCCGGAAGCTCCCGGTCGGCCCGGAAGCTTACGGCCTGGCCCCGGGCATGAACCCCGGTATCCGTCCGGCCGGCCCCGACCGTCTTTACGGGGGCCCCGAAGAGGCGGGCCAGGGCGGCCTCCAGCTCGGCCTGGACGGTGCGGCCCCGAGCCTGCCGCTGGAAACCTGAAAAGTCGGTGCCGTCGTATTCGATTGTTAAAAGCCAGGCCGGCACCCTTAAACCAGCTCGAGGCGGGCGATTTTGGCCCCGTCGCCCTTGCGAAAACCGAGCTTGATAAGCCGGGTGTAACCGCCGTTGCGTTCGGCGTAGCGCTTGGCCAGGACGTCGAACACCTTCTGGGCCACCCGCTCGTCGGTCAAAAAGCCGATGGCCCGACGGCGGGCGGCCAGGGTGCCCTCCTTGCCGAGGGTGATGATTTTCTCGGCCAGCCGACGCACCGCCCGGGCCTTGGCCTCGGTCGTCTCAATCTTCTCGTACCGGAGCAGGTCGGTCACCAGGTTCCGGAGCATCAGCATCCGGTGCTCCGTCGGCCGGCTGAATTTTTTGCTCTCAACCCGGTGCCTCATTCTTCTTCCTCCTTCTTCCTCCTCCGGCTCCTCGTCCGGATAGGCCGCATAAGTCAGGGGCGTCTGGCCGGCCTCACCCTCATCGGGCAGGTAGCCCCGCTCCCGGAGGCGCTGACGAAGTTCTTCTAAGGACTTGCGCCCAAAGTTGCGGATAGCCAGGAGCTCGTCGTCGCTACGCTCCACCGCCTCCCCAACCTTGGTGATATTGGCCCGCTTAAGGGCGTTGTAAGTCCGAAGGGAAAGGTTAAGCTCCTCGATGGGCAGGTCGTAGATATGGGGCGGCAACACCCGGGCCGTCGGCTTCGCCTCGGCGGTCCGGACCACCGCCCGGCCCACCCCCTTAAACCGGGCAAACTGCCGCTCGAGGATCTCGGCCGCGTAGGCGACAGCATCTTGGGGGGTGATGGTCCCATCGGTCCAGACCTCGAGGACCAGCCGCTCATAGTTGGTAACCTGCCCCACCCGCACGTTCTCCACCGTGTAATTCACCTTACGGATGGGGGAGAAGATGGCGTCGACGGGGATGACTCCGATTACCCCCTGCCCGTCCGACTGGGCCGGCCGGTAGCCCCGGCCCACCTCCACGGTGAACTCCGCCGTAAGCCGGGCGTCGGGCGAATCCAGGGTTGCCAGGTGCAGTTCGGGGTTGACGACCTCGAAGTCGCCGAAGACCTTAAGGTCGGCGGCGGTCACCCGGCCCTCCCCCTGGGCCTCGAGGAGCAGTCGGCCGGGCCGGTCGGAGAGGGCCCGAAGCCGAATCTGCTTTACGTTAAGGATAAACTCCATTACGTCCTCTTTGACGTGGGGGATGGCCGCAAACTCGTGCTGCACCTGGTCGATGCGCACCGAGGTTACGGCCGCCCCGGGCAGGGAGCTGAGGAGCACCCGGCGCAGGGCGTTGCCGAGGGTCACCCCGTAGCCGCGCTCCAGCGGCTCGGCCGCAAACTTCCCGTAATTGCCTTCAATTTCGACCACCCGAATTTGGGGTTCGGTAATTTCGACCTGCAAGTCCATCCCCTCCCATTGCCGGGCCTGCAAGGGCCCGGTAAGGCTATCTCGAATAATACTCAACGATGAGGGCCTCATTAACCTTTGTGTCGATCTCCGCCCGGCTGGGCAGGTAGAGGACCCGGCCCGTCAGGTTCTCCGGGTCCAGGCTGAGCCAGTTGGGCGGGGTGTAAGTCTTAAGAAATTCCCGCCGCTGCTTGAAGTACTCCAGGTCCCGGCTCGACTCCACCACGCTTATCACGTCGCCGGGCTCCACCAGGGTGGACGGAATGTTGTTGCGCCGGCCGTTAAGGCCAAAGTGGCCGTGGGTCACTAGCTGGCGGGCCTGCCGGCGGGAATCGGCAAAGCCCAGCCGGTAGACCACATTATCCAGCCGCCGCTCCAGAAGCTGCAGGAGGTTCTCCCCGGTGACCCCGGGCATCCGCTCCGCCTCCTCGAAGAAGCGGCGGAACTGCTCCTCCATCAGGCCGTAGGTGAACCTGGCCTTCTGCTTTTCCCGCAGCTGGAGGCGATACTCGGACTGCCGCACTCGTGTGCGACCGTGCTGCCCCGGCGGATAGTTGCGGCGCTCGATCGCGCACTTGTCGGTAAGGCAACGCTCCCCCTTGAGGAAAAGCTTCTCGCCCTCGCGGCGGCAGAGCTTGCAGACGGGACCGGTGTAGCGCGCCAAGGCTCAGACCCTCCGCCGCTTCTTCGGTCGACAACCGTTGTGCGGGTGGGGCGTGACGTCGCGTACGGAGATGATCTCGAGCCCCGCCGCCTGCAACGAGCGGATCGCTGTTTCGCGCCCCGATCCCGGCCCCTTGACGAAAACCTCGACCTTCTGCACGCCGTGCTCCATCGCCTTTTTCGCGGCGCCGTCAGCGGTCACCTGTGCGGCGAACGGCGTCGACTTGCGCGAGCCGCGAAAGCCGGCCGACCCCGCGGACTCCCAGGCGATCACGTTGCCGTCGCGATCGGTGATCGAGACGATCGTGTTGTTGAAGCTGGTCTTGATGTGGGCCTGGCCAACCGGCACGTTCTTGCGTGCCTTGCGGCGACCGCGCTGCTTCGTGGACTTCGCTGCCATCCGTCAGATGCGATCCAGAATCCGTTGCCCTCAGTGCTTTCGCACCTTTTTCTTGCCCGCACCTGCCGCGCTGCCCTTACGAGGACCTTTGCGCGTCCGTGCGTTGGTCTTGGTGCGCTGACCGCGAACCGGCAGGCCACGCCGGTGACGCAGCCCCCGGTAGCAGCCGATCTCCATGAGCCGCTTGATGTTTTGAGCGCGCTCGCGCCTTAGGTCACCCTCGACGACGAGCTCGCTATCGATGATCTCGCGCAACCGACGCACTTCGTCGTCGGTGAGATCTTTCACGTACGTGTCGGGGTCGACACCTGCCTGCGCAAGCACGCGGCGAGCCGTCGAACGACCGATCCCGTAGATGTACGTGAGTCCGATCTCGACCCTCTTGTTGAGGGGGATGTTGATGCCTGCGATGCGCGCCACGGTGCGGCCTACCCTTGCCGCTGCTTATGGCGCGGGTTTTGACAGATCACGAGCACCGCGCCGCGGCGCTTGATGACCTTGCACTTTTCGCACATCGGCTTGACCGAGGGTCGGACCTTCATCGCTCCGTGATCTGTCGCCTACTCGAGAGGAACCGCGCGAAGCCCAGGAGACGGCCTCGCGCCAGCGGGCAAGCCTAGCATCATTCGCGCTGAGCTTGCGCCGAGACCCTGGCTGGCTGGATGGCTTCTGCATCCCTCCTGGTGAAGGCCAGCCATTGCGGTGCCTGGTCATCCCAGGGGGTGAGAACGAGGGGTCCTTCCCGGGTGACGGCAACCGTGTGTTCGAAGTGGGCTGCGAGCGAACCGTCGCGCGAGTAGACCGCCCAGTTGTCCGCGCCCAGCTCGACCTCGTGCCCGCCGGCATTGACCATCGGCTCGATCGCGAGCACCATCCCTTCCTCGAGCCGCGGGCCGGTCCCAGGCGACCCGAAGTTGGGGATTTGGGGATCTTCGTGCATGGCGCGGCCGACACCGTGCCCGACGAGCGAACGAATGACCGAAAAACCGGCTTCTTCGACGCGTCGCTGCACGGCATGAGAGATGTCTCCGAGGCGGTTACCCGGTCGCGCTTGAGCGATGCCGTCGTAGAGCGCCGCGCGTGTGGCGTCGATCAGGCGCCGTGCCAGCGGGCTCGCTTGGCCGACCACGACGGTCAGCGCGGCGTCCGCTATCCAGCCGTCGAGCTCGACACCGACGTCGATCGAGAGCACGTCGCCATAGGCGAGCTCGTAGTCGTCGGGGATCCCGTGTACGACAAGCGAGTTCGGCGACGCGCAGATCGAGGCGGGATAGCCGTGGTACCCCTTGAACGCAGGCCTGCCGCCGCGCGCACGGATCAAGCGTTCGGCGATGGCGTCGAGATCGCGCGTGCGCACACCGGCCCGAGCGTGGCGCCGAAGCTCGCGCAGACACTCGGCGACGATCTCGCCGGCGGCGGCGATCTTGGCGACCTCGGCCGGGGTCTTGCGTACGATCACGCGCCTGAGGTTAAAGCTCGGCCTCGAGCCGCAGGGTGGCGAGCGTGGCGCGGATGTGGCGGTGGACCTCGTCAGGCGACCTGGTGCCGTCGAAGCGGCGTAGCAAACCGCGCTGCTCGTACCAGGCGACGAGCGGCTCGGTCTCGCGGTGGTAGACCTCGAGGCGACGTCGGATCGTCTCGGGCTTGTCGTCGTCGCGTTGAATCAGGCGGGAACCGTCCTGGTCACACACGTCGGGGTTTTTCGGCGGGTCGAACTCGACGTGGTAGACGTGCTGGTTCTTTACGCAGATGCGGCGTCCCGACAGGCGCCGAACCACCTCGTCGTCGGGAACATCGATCACAAGCACAGCCGTCAGCTCGCGGTCTCGAGCAGCCAGCGCGTCGTCGAGCACCTCGGCCTGGCGAACCGTGCGTGGAAAGCCGTCGAGCAGGAAACCGTCGCGGGCGTCGGGGTCGTCGAGCCGCTCCATGATCAGGTCGCAAACGAGCTCGTCGGGCACGAGCTCACCGCGGTCCATATAGGCCTGCGCTTGGCGACCGAGATCGGTGCCGTCGCGCACAGCTGCCCGCAGGATGTCGCCGGTGGCGAAGTAAGGGATCTCGAAGTCCTCGCGCAGCCGTTCGGCTTGTGTGCCCTTGCCAGCGCCGGGAGGCCCCAGTAGGACGAGATTGAGTGGCTTCATTTCAGGAACCGTTCGTAGTTGCGCATCATCAGCTGTGCCTCGAGTTGCTTCATCGTGTCGAGAGCGACACCGACGACGATCAGAAGCGACGTGCCACCGAACGCGAAGTTTGTCGCTGTCTGGTTGGCGAGCAGGGTCGGCATCGCCGCGATCGCGGCGAGATAGATCGCGCCGGGCAGGGTGAGCCGCGCGAGGATGCGATCGAGGTACTCGGCCGTCGGCCGTCCGGGACGAACGCCGGGGATGAAGCCGCCGTACTTCTTGAGGTTGTCGGCCTGTTCAACCGGATTGAAGGTGACCGCGGTGTAGAAGTAGGTGAAGAGGATGATGAGTAGCGACTCCCCGATCAGGTAGGGAGCTCCGCGATAGTCGAAGAAGGCGGAGAGGTCGCGCGCCCACGCCGCGTTCGATATCTGCCCGATAGTCGGCGGAAACGCCATCACCGAAGCGGCGAATATGACGGGGATCACGCCTGCCATGTTGACCCGCAGCGGCAGGTATGTGGATCCGCCGGACTGCATGCGCTCGCCGAGCGTGCGCCGGGCGTACTGAACGGGTATGCGCCGCTGCCCCTCCTGGACGAAAACGACAGCTGCGGTCACGGCGAGCACCAAGAACGGTGCGATCACTTGGAAGACACGGTCGGGACTCGTCCACCACGACTGCACACCCTGGGGCAGGCCGGCGATGATGCTGGCGAAGATCATCAGCGAAATGCCGTTGCCGATCCCGCGCTGCGTGATCAGCTCGCCGAGCCACATCACGAGCACGCAGCCGCACGTCAGCGTCGCGACGATCACGATCACGCGACCGAGCGTGAACCCCTCGATGATGTCAGCGCTTTGCGTGCGGTAGATGAAGATGAAGCCGACGGACTGCAGGAACGCGAGCCCGACGGTCAGATAGCGGGTGTACTGCGTGATCCGCTCCTGGCCGACCTCGCCCTCCTTGCGCAACTTCTCGAGCGAAGGCACCACCACGGTCAAGAGCTGGAGCACGATCGACGCGGTGATGTAGGGCATGATGCCGAGCGCGAAGATCGAGAACCGCGACAGCCCGCCACCGGTCAAGAGGTTCGCGAGCCCGAGCGCGCCAGCAGCTTGGAAGCGCCCTTGTATCTGTTCGAGTACGTCGGTGTTAATGCCGGGCGTCGGGATCTGCGAGCCGAGCCGGTAGAGGGCCAGCATCGCCGCGGTGAAGAGCAGCTTTTTGCGGATCTCGGGGACCCGCAGCGCTGCTGACACCATCCCGAGCATTGGCGTCAGCGTTCGATCAGCTCGATAGTGCCCTGGGCGGCCTCGATCTTCTTGCGCGCCGAAGCCGACACGGCGTGGACGCGAACCGTGAGCGGCTTGGAGAGCTCGCCTACCCCCAGCACCTTGACGGGCACTCCCTTGCGCTTGGCGAGCCCACGAGCGCGGAGCGTCGACGGCGTCACCTCCTCGCCCGCTTCGAAGCGCTGCTCGAGGTCACGGACGTTGACGGCCTGCGTGACGGTGCGACCGAACGCTTCGAAGGGCATGGACTTCTTCATATGCGGGCCGCGCAGCTTGCGCAGACGCATGTGCAAGGGGTTCTGGCCACCCTCGTACCACGCGCGCCGCTTGTTGCCCGAGCGGGCGCCGGCGCCCTTGGTGCCGCGCCCGGCGGTCTTGCCGGTTCCCGATCCCTCGCCGCGCCCGACGCGCTTGCGTGCGCGCCGAGATCCGGGGGCGGGAGTGAGGTTGTGAAGCCCGGGTTCGCTCACCGCGCCGCTGGCACCTCCTCTATCTCGACCAGATGACGCACGGTCCGCAGCTGACCGCGAACGATGGCGGTGTCAGGCCGTTCGGCCGTACGACCGATACGTCCAAGGCCCAGCGCTCGCAGCGTAGCGAGCTGACGACGGTCGGCGCCGTTCGCAGACCGAACCTGGCGGATGACGAGCTTCGCAGCGCTCACGACTCCACCTCCGATCCAGCGGCTTGGCCGACCGGCTCGAGACCGAGAACCTGGCGCACAGTGAGACCGCGCAGCTGCGCAACCTCCGCGGGATCGCGTAGCTTGCGCAGCGCGTCGACAGTCGCTTTGACGACGTTGATCGGGTTCTGGCTGCCGAACGACTTGGAGAGCACGTCGTGCACGCCGGCGAGCTCGAGCACCGCCCGCACCCCGCCGCCGGCGATAACGCCGGTACCGGGCGCAGCGGGCTTGAGCAGCACTCGCGAAGCGCCGTGCTCGCCGATGACGTCGTGCGTGATCGTGCTGCCGTGCATCGGCACACGGAACATCGCTCGGCGCGCCTTCTCGACAGCCTTCTGGATCGCTAGCGGCACCTCTTTCGCCTTGCCGTAGCCGACCCCTACGTGGCCCGCCTCGTCACCGACCACCACGAGCGCGGTGAAGGAGAAGCGGCGGCCGCCCTTGACGACCTTTGCCACGCGGTTGATTTCGACGACGCGCTCCTGCAGCTCCGTCGTGCTCGCCGGGCGCGTTTTGTCCCTGGTTGCCATCGCGTCCTGACCCTAGTCGATGGTTTCGGTCGCTGACCTCTCGCTTGCCTTCGCGCTCGCCTGCTCGTCGCTAGAAGCGCAGCCCGCCCTCGCGCGCACCCTCGGCAAGAGCGCGCACCCGGCCGTGGTAGCGGTAGCCGTTGCGGTCGAAGACGCACGCCTCGATCCCCTTGGCACGGGCGCGTTCCGCCAGCAAGCGCCCGGCGGTTCGCGCCTGCTCCATGCGCGGGAGGTCGCGCAGTTCGGGCTCGGTCCATACGACGTGAGCGAGCGTGTGACCGGCGTCGTCGTCGATTAGCTGCGCCTGGATGCCGCGATTCGACCGGAACACCGACAGCCGTGGCCGGTCTGCGGTGCCATGGATCCGTGCGCGCACACGGCGCCGGCGGCGCGCCCGCCGGATGCGCTTCATCCGCCTTTCCTTGGACTCGATCACGTCCGCTTGCCCACCTTCCTTGCGACGTACTCGCCCTGGTAGCGGATGCCCTTGCCCTTGTACGGCTCGGGCGGTCGGACCTTACGAATCCGCGCCGCGATCTCGCCAACGAGCTGCTTGGAGATCCCCTTGACGACGATCTGGGTCGGTTGCGGCACCTCGAACTCGATCCCTTCCGGCGGTTCGATCTCTACCGGGTGCGAGTAGCCCACCTGGAGCACCAGCTTTCGACCCTGCAACTGGGCGCGATAACCGACGCCCTGGATCTCGAGCCGCTTTTCGAAGCCTTTGGTGACGCCCTCGACCATGTTCGCGACGAGCGTCCGGGTGAGGCCGTGCAAAGCCTTGTGCTCGCGCCGGTCGGTGGGGCGTCGCACGACCAGCGAACCGTTCTCTTCGGCCACCTCGATATCGCGGGCGACCCGCTCGCTGAGCTCGCCCTTCGGCCCCTTGACCCGGACTAGTTCGGCCTCGATCTGCACCGCGACGCCGTCCGGCAGCGGTATGGGCTGTTTTCCGATGCGGCTCACCTGTCGCTCCTCACCAAACCTTGGCGACCAGCTCGCCTCCGACGCGCAGGCGGCGCGCGTCGTGATCCGACAACAAGCCGCGCGACGTCGAGACGATCGCGATCCCGGTGCCACCTTGCACCTTGGGGATGCGCTCGACCGCAACGTACTGGCGGCGGCCGGGTTTCGAGACGCGCTCAAGACCGCTGATGGCCGAGCGGCGGTCGGCTGTCCAGCGCAGCTTAATGCGCAGCGTCTGCCCGACCCGCGCCGGTTCGACGGCGTAGTCGTCGATGTAGCCCTGCTCTTTGAGGATCCGCGCGAGCTCCGCCTTGAACTTCGACGAAGGCATGGCGACCTCGCCGTGACCGGCGTTGATCGCGTTCCGAATCCTCGTGAGGAAGTCGGCGACGGGGTCGGTGAGCGTCATCGTGCTGTTACCAGCTCGCCTTTGTGAGACCCGGGATCATGCCTTGGTGCGCCAGTTGCCGCAGGCAGATCCGGCAGAGGCCGAACTTGCGCAGGTACGCCCGCGGCCGACCGCACCGCCGGCAGCGGTGGTAGTGGCGCGTCGAGTACTTCTGGGGACGTTGCTGCTTGACCCACTGGGATTTCTTGGGCATCGCTAGTGCACCTCGTTGCGTCAGGAAGACTGGTTCTGGTTCTCGGCGGCGGAAGCAGCAGTTTGCCGGAACGGCATGCCGAGCTCGGCGAGCAGGGCGTACGCTTCCTCGTCGGTCGCCGCGGTGGTCACGATCGTCACGTCGAGACCGCGAACCTGGTCGATCGAGTCGTAATCGACCTCGGGGAAGATGATCTGCTCGCGGATGCCGAACGAATAGTTGCCGCGACCGTCGAACGAGCGCGGATCGAGACCACGGAAGTCGCGGATACGGGGAATCGCGATTGTGGTCAACCGGTCGAAGAACTCCCACATCCGCGCTCGCCGGAGCGTGACCGTGACGCCCACAGGCATCCCCGCGCGCAGCTTGAACCCGGCGATGGAGCGCTTCGCACGCCTCACCGCTGGGCGCTGGCCAGCGATCTGCGCAAGCTGGGCTATCGCCGATTCGAGAACGTTGGCGTCCTGCTTGGCTTCGCCCACACCCATGTTGAGGACGATCTTCTCGAGCTTCGGCACCTGCATTGGGTTGCGGTAGCCGAAACGCTCCTGCAGACGCGGACGCACCTCGCGCTCGTAGCGCTCGCGCAGTCGGGGCTTGACAGCGACGCCGGCTTCCATCAGTCGATCTCCGCTCCGCTGCGCTTGGCGATACGCACACGGCGTCCGTCGCGCCGCGCGACGCCGACCCGTGTCGGCTGGCCGCTGTTGGGATCGATGAGCATCACGTTCGAGATGTGGACGGGCCCCTCGCGTTCGAGCACCCCACCCACCTCTTGCTGGCGCTGGACGTCGCGCAGCGTGCGCGGCTTGAGGTGCTTCTTCTGGATGTTCACGCCCTCCACCCAGACCCGCTGCGTTTTCGGGTCGACGCGCAAAACACGCCCCGTCTTGCCGCGATCGCGACCGGAGATGACGCGCACCATGTCGTCCTTGCGGATGCGCAGGCGAGCCATCTCCTCAGAGCACCTCCGGAGCGAGCGAGATGATCTTCATAAAGTTGCGATCGCGCAGCTCGCGGGCTACCGGACCGAAAATGCGCGTGCCTCGCGGGTTGTTCTGGTTGTCGATGAGAACGGCAGCGTTCTCGTCGAAGGCGATGTAGGTGCCGTCCTCGCGGCCGTACTCCTTGCGAGTGCGCACGACTACGGCCTTGACGACGTCGCCCTTCTTGACCGAGCCGTGCGGCGTGGCCTGCTTGACCGTCGCCACGATGACGTCGCCGACGCGCGCGTAGCGCCGATGGCTTCCGCCAAGAACGCGGATGCAGAGGATCTCGCGCGCTCCGGTGTTATCGGCGACCTTGAGTCTGGACTCCTGCTGGATCATCTTGCTCGCTCGAGGATCTCAACGAGTCGCCAGCGCTTGAGGCGGCTGAGCGGCCTCGATTCAACGATTCGCACGACGTCGCCTTCCCGCGCCTCGTTGCGCTCGTCGTGCGCGTGGAACTTCTTCGAAGTGCGGACGATCTTGCCGTAGACCGGGTGGGGCTGCTGCCTTTCGACCCGAACGACGATCGTCTTATCGGCGCGGGCCGAGGTTACCACCCCCTCGCGTACCTTGCGTCTGCCACGCGGGCGCGCTTGGGAGCCCGCGCTGGCCGGCGCAGCTCCCGCGCCAGTCGCGGCCTGCTTGCGCCGCGTGCGCTCGCGAAGCCGCCAGCGCCGCCTGGCAGCCTTCTTGCGTCGCCGCGCCTCGGTCTTCTCGGCCGCTCGTTGGGCGGCGCGCTCGCGCTTCGAAATCGTGGCGTCGTCGCCTGCGCTCACAACAACCTCCGATTAGTTCCTTTGCGCGCGTTCACGGCGCAGCGCTGCGAGCTCGCGCTCGACGTCGATACCGCGCTCGCGTGCCACCGTCAGTCCGCGCGCGATGTCCTTCTTGACCTGCTTGATCCGCGCGGTGTTCTCGAGCTGACCAACCGCGTGCTGGAAACGCAGGTTGAACAGCTCCTGACGCGCCGAATCGATGAATTCGACGAGCGCCCGATCGTCGAGCTGCCTGACCTCGGCAGGTTTCAATGCTCGGCCCCCTCCCGCACAACGAACTTCGTTTTGATCGGGAGCTTGTGTCCGGCGAGGCGCATGGCTTCGCGCGCCAACGGCTCGGGCACACCGGCGAGCTCGAACATCACACGCCCAGGCTTGACGACGGCGACCCAACCTTCCGGCGATCCCTTGCCCGAACCCATCCGCGTCTCGGCGGGCTTCTTCGTGTAGGGCTTGTCGGGGAAGATGTTGATCCACACCTTTCCACCGCGCTTGATCTTGCGGGTGATCGCAACGCGCGCGGCCTCGATCTGACGGTTCGTGATCCACGCCGGTTCGAGCGCCTTCAAGCCGTACTCGCCGAATTGGACGCGTGTTCCGCCCTTCGACACTCCGCGCATACGGCCGCGGTGATGTTTACGGTGTTTGACCTTGCGTGGCTGGAGCATCGTTCAAGCCTCCTGCCCGACTGGGCGGCGTTCGTCGCTGCGACGCCCACCGTTGCGGCCACGCCCCGGGCCGACGGCACGCGGCGCCTCCACTTCCGTGAGGTCCTGTGCGAAACCTTGGGGCATGATCTCGCCCTTGTTGATCCACACCTTCACGCCGATGCGGCCGAAGGTGGTGTGCGCCTCGTGGAAGCCGTAGTCGATGTCAGCCCGCAGGGTGTGCAGCGGCACGCGGCCGTCGGAGTACCACTCGGTTCGCGCCATCTCGGCACCGCCGAGGCGACCGGACACCTGGATCCGCACCCCCTTGGCGCCCGAGCGCATCGCCGAGGTGAGCGCACGCTTCATCGCACGCCGGAAGGCGACACGGTTCTCGAGCTGTTCTGCGATCGATTGGGCGACGAGCTTGGCGTCGAGCTCGGGCCGCTTGATCTCGAGGATGTTGACCTTGACGGCCTTCTTGGTGAGGTCGTGAAGCTCCTTGCGCAACGCCTCGACTTCGCTTCCGGACTTGCCGATGACGATCCCGGGCCGCGCGGTGTGGATGTTGACCTCGACCTCGTTCTTGTTCTTCTTGATGATGATGTCGCTGAGACCAGCGTGCGCGAGCTTGCCGACGATGTGCTGACGGATGCGGACGTCCTCCAGCAGATAGTCGGCGAAGTCGCGCTCGCTGAACCAGGTCGACTTCCAATCGTGGATGTAGCCGACCCGAAGCGCCTCGGGATGAACTTTCTGCCCCACGCTTTACCTCCCGCCCACGATCGGCTCGAGCTCAACAGTGATGTGGCTTGTGCGCTTGTCGATGCGCGTGGCGCGACCGAAAGCGCGCGGACGCCAGCGCTTGATAGTCGGCCCTTCGTCAGCCCAGATGCGAGCGACGCGCAGTTCCTGTGGCGTGAGCTCGTGCTGGTTCTCGGCGTTGGCCACCGCCGAGTCGATCAGCTTGAGAACGTCGCGGGCCGCGGCGCGCGTGGTGTTGCGCAGCAGCGCACGCGCCTCCTCAACCGGCTTACCGCGCACGTGGTCGATCACAAGCCGGACCTTGCGTGGGGTGCGGCGCACATAGCGCGCCCGGGCCCGGACCACGACGCCTTCCCGCACGGCGCGCTTGCCCGGTCGCTCAGTGGCACCGGCCTCGCCCTCTCTGCTCGACCGATCACCTTCGGAATCGGCGGGACTGCCGCTTGCCGCTCCCTCGGTGGCCTCGCTGGCAGCCTCGGCGCCCACCGCGCCCTTGGGCGCGTCCGCATCGGCAGCCGAGGTCTTGTCGTCTGCGGCTGCGGCTGCGTCTGCGGCTGCGGTTTCGGCAGCCTCGGCGCTCGGCTCGCGCTCGCGCTTTTCGCGTTCTTCGCTCATCGACCCTTCACCTTCTCGCTACCTGCGTGGCCGCGATACGTGCGCGTGGGCGCGAACTCGCCGAGCTTGTGCCCCACCATCGCTTCGGTGATGAAGACCGGGACGTGTTTGCGACCGTCGTGGACGGCGATGGTGTGCCCAACCATCTCGGGAAAGATCGTCGAGTCGCGCGACCAGGTCTTGATGATCTGCTTCTCGCCGCGCTCGTTGAGCTCTTCGATCCGCCGCATCAGGCGCTCGTCGACGTAGGGTCCCTTTTTCGTCGAGCGACCCATCAGCGGTTACCTCCCTTCTTGCGCCCGCGACGACGACCACGAACGATCAGGCGGTCGGAGGCCTTGCGCTTCTTGCGCGTGCGGTAACCGAGCGTCGGAACGCCCCACGGCGTTACCGGGTGCCCGCCCGGCGTGTGGTGAGCCTCGCCGCCACCGTGCGGGTGGTCGACCGGGTTCATGGCGACACCACGCGTCTGCGGCCGACGACCCAGGTGGCGGGAGCGGCCCGCCTTGCCGAGCGTGATGTTGGCGTGCTCGGCATGACCGATCTGGCCGACGGTGGCACGGCATTCGGCGAGCACCATGCGCATCTCGCCCGACGGCAAGCGCAGCGTCGCATAGCGGCCTTCCTTCGCCACCAGCTGCACGGAGATCGGAAGAGCACACGTCTGAACTCCAGTCACCTTGTAATCTCGTATGCC
>ERZ511473.1902-NODE-1902-length-13550-cov-4.025236_pt1 | contig 13550 bp, 15 predicted proteins | sample MGYA00374947_ERZ511473 | MGnify/ENA primary metagenome ERZ511473 (study PRJEB26303, sample SAMN06343854) | sediment metagenome | isolation source: hot spring sediment | place: Canada: British Columbia | collected 2012-09-26 ... | reverse complement strand
AAGCGATCCAGTTCCCATCCGGCGACCAGGCGGGGGCGTAGCTGCCGTCGCCCCCTTGCACCAGCGGGACTACCTCGCCGGTCGTCAGGTTCAGCACCCACAGGTCGGTCCGACGGCGTAGCCCGTCCTCGGTCGTCGTGCGATGTGCGAAGGCGATCCGCGTGCCATCCGGTGAGACAGTCGGTGACTCCACGTTGTCGCCAGGCACGGTCGAAGCGGGGATCTGCTGCGGCGCTCCGCCGTTACTCGGAATCAGCCAGAGGTAGTTCTTGGCCGAGTTGAGGTCGCTCACGTAGACGATCCGCTGGCCGTCCGGCATCCACGCCGGGTCGAGCGCCCAGACGCTGTTGCGGACATACGCTTCGGTTCCTGGTTGGATCGGGGGCTGGTTCTGCGTGAGCTGCTGCAGGCTCTGCCCGTCGGCGCTTGCGATGTACAGGTCCGAGAAGGCGTCGCCGAAGCGGACGAACGCGAACCGGCTCCCGTCCGGGGACCAGCTCGGTGAGGCGGCATTCCCGAGCTCGAGCAGGCGCCGGATCTTGCCGTCCTGCCACAGGTAGATATCGCCGCGCTGGACGAAGAGGATACGACCCTTCGGCGAGGCACCGGCGACCCATTCAGGGTTGGCGACCGGGTCTGGCTCTCCACAGGCTGCTGCGAGCAACGCTGTCGCGATCAACGCGCTCAAGAGCAGTCTGGCTAACCTCGCTCGCTGTCCACCGTTCCGCTCTCGGTTCATTCGACCTCGCTTCGATAGCCGAGCTCGGCCAGCGCCGCGAGCGCCTCGGCCGACTCGTCCCAGGGACGACGCTCTGAGCCGTAGATAATACATCGCTCGTGGCCCTTGCCGAGTAGCAGGACGGCGTCGCCCGGCGTGGCCCGCCGCAGCGCCTCGCGGATCGCCTGCGAACGGTCTTCGATGCAGAGAAAGTCGCGGCCCTCTATGGCACCTGCGCCTCGCGCGCCCTCGGCGATCTCGTCGATGATCCGCTCCGGATCCTCGAAGCGAGGATCCTCCGACGTGAAGACGGAGAAGTCTGCGAGGCGGGCCGCGATAGCGCCTTGCAGAGGCCGCTTGGCACGGTCACGCTCGCCCGCGCTGCCGAACACGGTGATCAGGCGGCCCGGAACCAGTTCCCGGACAAGCTCGAGGACACGTTGCAGCGCCTCAGGCGTGTGCGCGTAGTCGACGATCACCGTGAAGGGCTGGCCGGCATCGATCCGGCGCAGACGACCGGGTACATGATCCAAGCTTTCCAGGCCGCCCGCGATCTGCTCGCGGCCACGGCCAGCCCGGTCGCCCGCCAGCCAGGGCTCGTGGCCGCGCGGCGATCGCCGGCGACAACCCCCCAGTCGGGAGCCGCCTGAGATGCGTCTGACCATTCTCATCTGGCACATCCACGGCAGTTACCTGCGTCTCCTGGCCGAGCTGCCCCACACCTTCATCGTCCCGGTCCGCCCCGGCCGGCCCGAGGGCTATGGGGGACGCTGGGGCCACTTCGACTGGCCCCCCAACGTGGTCGAGGTCCCGGCCGAGCGCGTCCGCGACCTGCCTCTCGATCTCCTCATCTTCCAGACCCCCCGCAACTACCTGCGCGACCAGTACGAGATTCTCACCCCGGCCCAGCGGTCGCGGCCCCGCCTTTATCTCGAGCACAACACCCCCAAAGGCCATCCCGACCGTCTGCGCCACCTGGTCGACGACCCCTATACGCTCGTGGTCCACGTCACCCACTACAACCGCCTCTTCTGGGACTGCGGCCGCAGCCCGACCTGCGTCATCGAGCACACCGCCCTGGTTCCGGAGACACTCCGGGCCGACTACGCCCTGGCCCGGGGCCTGGTGGTGGTCAACAACCTCGCCCAGCGCGGCCGGGTCTGCGGCTACGACATTTTCCAGACCCTGCGCCAGCGGGTGCCGCTCGACCTGGCCGGGATGGGCTCCGACGACCTGGGCGGATTGGGCGACCTCCCCCAGGCGGTCCTCTGGGCCAGGGCCAGCCGCTACCGCTTCTTCTTCAACCCCATCCGCTACACCAGCCTGCCGCTGGCCGTGGTCGAGGCCATGCACCTGGGCCTGCCCATCGTGGCCCTGGCCACCACCGAACTGCCGACCGTCATCCGGCATGGGGAGAACGGCTTCATCAGCAACGATCTCGCGGTCCTGACCGAGGCCATGCGGGCGCTCCTGGCCGACCCCGATCTGGCCCGGCGTCTGGGCGAGAACGCCCGGGCCACGGCCCGGGCGCGCTTCGGTCTGGAGCGCTTCCGGCGCGACTGGCAGCGGGCCCTGGAGTGGGCCCTGGACCTCGCCCCGCCCCGGGAGTCCTGACGATGCGGATCGCCTTTATCAGCGAGCACGCCAGTCCGCTGGCGCCCCTCGGCGGCGCCGACCAGGGCGGCCAGAACGTCTACGTGGCCGAACTCAGCCGCCACCTCGGCCAGCTGGGCTTTCTGGTCGATATCTTTACCCGCCGTGACGACCCGGCCCTGCCCGAGCGGGTGCCGCTGGCCCCCAACGTGACGGTCGTTCACATCGCCGCCGGTCCGCCCGAGCCCATTCCCAAAGACCACCTCTTCCCGCTGATGCCGGCCATGGTCGAGGGGATCGACCGGGTGGCCGCCGCCACCGGCGGCTACGCCCTGCTGCACAGCCACTTCTGGATGTCGGGCTGGGTCGGCTGCGTCCTCCGGCGGCGCTGGCGGGTCCCGCTGGTCCAGACCTTCCACGCCCTGGGGGTGACCAAGCGTCGCCACCAGGGCGCGGCCGACACCAGCCCCCTGGAGCGCATCCCGACCGAGCGTCAGATTGTCCGTCAGGCCGACTGCATCATCGCCACCGCTCCGCACGAGGTCGAGGAGCTGGCCCGCGACTACTGGGCCGACCGGGCGAAAATCACGGTCGTCCCCTGCGGGGTGGACACCACCCACTTCCGGCCCCAGCCGGCCGGGGCGGCGCGCCAGCGCCTGGGGCTGCCGCTCGACCGGCTCATCCTCCTCTACGTCGGCCGGGTGCTCCCCCGCAAGGGGATCGACACCATTCTGCTGGCCCTGGACCGGCTGCCCTGCGACCTGCGGAGCCGGGTTCTCGGTCTGGTGGTCGGGGGGGCGGCCGACGCGACCGATCCCCTGGCCGACCCGGAGGTGGCCCGCCTCCACGCTCTGGCCTGGGCCCTGGGGCTGAGCGACCAGGTCCGGTTCACCGGCTGGCGGCCCCGGGCGGTGCTCCCCGACTACTTCGCCGCCGCCGACGTGGTCGTCACCACGCCGTGGTACGAGCCGTTCGGCATGGTGCCGCTGGAGGCGATGGCCTGCGGCCGGCCGGTGGTGGCCGCCGCCGTCGGCGGGCTGGCCTTCTCGGTGGTCCATGAGGAGACGGGGCTGCTGGTCCCGCCCCGCGACCCGGCGGCGCTAGCCGTGGCGCTCACCCGCCTGTTCCGCCAGCCCGACCTGGGCCGCCGCCTGGGCGCGGCCGGCCGGGCCCGGGTGGTCCAGCATTTCCGCTGGCCGGTCATCGCCCGGCGGGTGGCCGCCGTCTACGCCGGGCTGCTGGCCGGGACCCCGGCCGTTCTCCCGCAGGGAGCGATGGTGAGCCGTGAAGACCGTTGAGGTCCTGATCCCGACCTGCAATCGGCCGCTGGCCCTGGCCATCACCCTGACCGGGCTGCTGGGGCAGACGTTTCGCGATTTTGATATCATCATCTCCGACCAGTCCGACGAGCCGGTGGCGGACCGGCCCGAGATCCAGGCCCTGGCCCGCCTCGCGGCCCATCGGGGGATCGGGCTGCGGATCGAGCGGCATCTGCCCCGGCGGGGGATGGCCGAGCAGCGCCAGTTCCTGCTGGATCTCAGCCGGGCGCCCTACGTCCTGTACCTGGACGACGACCTGTATCTGGAGCCGCCGGTGGTCGAGCGCATGGTCGAGACGATCCGCCGTGAGGGCTGCGGCTTCGTCGGCTGCGCCTGTATCGGGCTCCGGTTTCGCGACGACGTCCGTCCCCACGAGCAGCAGATCGACCTGTGGGAGGGACCGGTTCGGCCCGAGCCGTTCACCTGGGAGACCATCCCCTGGGAGCGGCACCGGCTGCACAATGCCGCCAATCCCCTGCACCTGGCCGAACGGCTGGCCGACCGGATCGCCCGCGAGGGGGTCGTGCGCTACAAGGTGGTCTGGGTCGGAGGCAACGTCCTCTACGACCGGGCCAAGCTGCTGGCGGTGGGCGGCTTCAGCTTCTGGCCGGAGCTGCCGCCGGAGCACTGCGGCGAGGAGGTGGCGGTCCAGATCCTGCTGCTGCGGACCTACGGCGGCTGCGGGCTCCTGCCCAGCGGCACCTACCACCTGGAGCTGCCGACCACCATCCCCGACCGCCGGCACAACACCGACGCCATCATCCGCCGCCGGCTGGCCGTCCTGGCCGGCCCGCCGGCCCACGGAGGCTAGAGGCCTGTGGAGTGGTTCAACGACCAGCCGCTGCGGCCGCGGCCGCACCTGGCGGTTCTCTTCTACGACGCGATCGGCGACTTTGTGGTGGTGACGCCGCTCCTGCGGGGGCTGCGGGAGAAGTATCCCGGCTGCACCATCGACTACCTCAGCGGCGAGCGGACCCGCGACCTGGAGGCCGCCTCCCCGCTCATCGACGCCCGCTTCTCGGTCTTCGGCGACCCCGAGGCCCTGCGCCGTCTCCCGGCCTGGGTGGCCGCGCGCGAGGCGGCGGCCGGCCCCTACGATCTGGCCATCAACTGCGACTTCCACCCCCTCCTGGCGGTGGTCACCCGTCTGCTGGCCCCGCGCTACGTGGTCGGGCGCTGCCTGGGCCCCGATCTGCGCGATGATCTCCCCCGGGCGCCGGGCAAGGTCCACCAGCTGCACGACGAGTACTGGGCCGCGCCGGACCTGCTGGAGCGCTACGGGGATGTGCTGACCTCGACCTTCATCGGCGAGATCCTCTGCCGGCTGGCCTTCGTCACCACCGATTTCCACCGGACCACCGTGCCGGCCACCCCCCCGCCGGCGCCGGTGCCCGACGTCCTCATCGCCACCGGCGGACGCCGACCGGCCAAACTCTGGCCGGCCGCCCACTGGCGGGCGGTCATCGCCTGGTGCGCCGCCCAGGGGCTCACGGTCGGGCTCCTGGGCGACCGGCCGGCGGCCCAGGCCGCGGTCTACCACGCCGGGGCGCTGGAGGCGGAGCTGCTGCGGACCACGCCGCTGGTGGATCTGCGCGGGCGGTTCCGTCTGCCGGAGGTGGCCGGGGCCCTGCAGCGGGCCCGGGCCTGCGTCAGCGTCGACAATGGTATCATGCACCTGGCCTACAGCGTCGGGACGCCGACCATCGCCATCTTCGGGGCCAGCCCCTGGTGGCTCTGGACGCCGCGCGTCCCCCATCTGCAGGTGGTCACGCCGCCCGAGCCGTGCGCCTGCGCGGCGGCGAGCCGCTTTCGCCACGCCGCCTGCGCGCAGCCGGCCCGGCACTGCCTGGCCCAGATCCGGCCGGAGATGGTCATCGAACGGCTGGCCAGCGTCCTCCGGCCGGAGGACCCGGACACCGTGGCGGGCCCGAACGGGCCCCGCGAGGGAGGAAGAGCATGCAGTTCTGGTTCGGCTTCCTCATCGGCGCCGGGGCGGTGATGCTCTGGCAGTATCGCCAGCAGCAGCGCCAGGCCCTGGTCGAGCAGGTGCGCTGGGCGCTCCAGGCCAACCCGCGCACCCGGCTGGTGAACATCGACGTGGCCTGGGAGGACGGGGCCATCGTCCTGCGCGGCCAGACCGACCGGCCCGAGGTGCGTCAGGCGGCCGAGGAGATCGCCCGGGGCATTCCGGGGGTGGCGGCGGTCCGCAACGAGATCGTCGTCACCACGCCGGGCGGTCTGACCACCGGCGAGGCGCCGGCGTGACCGTCCCGCTCGTTCTGGCCGGCGAGGTCGAGGCGGCCCTGGCCCAGGGCCAGCCGGTGGTGGCCGTGGAGACGGCGTTCCTCACCCACGGCCTGCCCTGGCCGGTCAATCTGGAGACGCTGCGTGATCTTGAGGCGATCATCCGGGCGGCCGGGGCCGTCCCGGCCGCCATCGGGCTGGTGGCCGGCCAGGTCCGGGTGGGGCTGGAGCCGCCGCTCCAGGAGCGGCTGGCCACGGCTGACGATCGGGCCAAAGCCAGCGTGGGCGACCTGGCGCCCCTGTGCCTGGCCGGGGCCGACGCCGGGCTGACGGTGAGCGCCACGGTGACGGTCGCCGCCTGGGTGGGCATCCCGGTGATGGTCACCGGCGGGCTGGGCGGCGTCCACCGGGGGGCCGTCCGCACGTTCGACATTTCGGCTGACCTGGGAGCGCTGGCCCGCAGCCCGGTCCTGGTGGTCTGCAGCGGGGCCAAAAGCGTCCTGGACCTCCCGGCCACGCTCGAACTGCTGGAGACGCTGGGGGTGCCGGTGGTCGGCTACCAGACCGACGACTTCCCGGCCTTCTACGTGGCCCGGTCCGGTCGGCCGCTGGCCCACCGGGTGGAGACGCCGGCGGCGGCGGCCCGGCTGCTCCATCTCCAGCGGACGCTGGGGCTGCCCCAGGCGGTGGTTCTGGCCCAGCCGGTCCCGGCCGAGGCGGCCCTGGCGGCCGAGGCGGTCGAGCGGTGGCTGGCTGAGGCCGAGCGGGCGGCCGAACTGGCCGGTGTGCGGGGAAAGGCCGTGACACCCTATCTGCTGCAGGCGCTGGCCACGGTCAGCCAGGGGGCGACGCTGCGGGCCAATCTGGCGCTGCTGCGGGCGAACGCCCGGCTGGGGGCGGCGGTGGCCGTGGCCTACCGTCAGCTGGTGGCCAGCGAGGCTGTCCGCTAGAGCGCGGGCGGCCCGACTGTAGGTGCCCGAGGAGACAGCGATGACCGAGCCGCGCGACCTCTATGCCATTCTGGGCGTGGCCCCGACGGCCACCCTGGCCGAGATCCGTCAGGCCTACCGGCGCCTGGTCCGCCAGTACCATCCCGACCGGCACCCCGGCGACCCGGCCGCCCACGCCCGGATGGTCGAGATCAACGCCGCCTACGCCGTCCTCTCCGACCCCGACCGCCGGGCCGCCTACGACGCCGCCCGGCGGCCCTCCACGCCGCGCGGCGGGACGTCGCCGGTCTGGACCGCGCCCGCTGACCCGGGCGACCCCTTCGTCCGGCTGGCGGCGCTGCTGGAGCTGATGGAGGTGGCCGTCTGGGCCGATCTCTGGGCTCTCCGGCGGCTCCTCAGGCTTCTCGGCCGCTGGTAGCCGGGAGCACCTGGACCCAGACCTCCCGCTGGCGGGGGCCGTCGAACTCGCAGAAGAAGATCGCCTGCCAGGTTCCCAGTTGCAGCCGGCCGTCGGCGATGAGCACGGTGACGCTGTGGCCCACCAGGCTGGCCTTGATGTGGGCGGCGGCGTTGCCCTCGGCGTGGGCGTAGGGGCCCACCCAGGGGACCAGCCGGTCGAGGTGGGCCAGGATGTCGCGGGGCACCGCCGGGTCGGCGTTCTCGTTGAGGGTGACCGCCGCCGTGGTGTGGGGGATATACACGGTGCAGAGCCCCTGGCGCACCCCGCTCTGCCGGACCACCTGTTCGACGAGCGGGGTGATGTTCTCCATGGCGTCGCGCTGACGGGTCTGAAGCGTCAGCCGTCGGATCATCGGTCGACCTCCCACGCGAACCGTCCGGCCGGCCGCCGGCCCCCTGCCCGGACCATGGCCGCACGCGCGCCGGCGCCGCAATTTTCCCCTCTCGTCAGCCCGCGCGGCATGGTGTATAAGAGGGCGCGGCCGGCCCACCGGCTGATTCTCGCAGAGAAGGATGCTGCGCACAATGAGTCAGACCGTCAGAATCGGCATCATCGGCGCCGGACGCATCGCCCACGTCCACGTCAAGTACTTCCAGCAGATCCCCTGGGTGGAGATCGTCGGCGTGGCCGACATCGTCGCCGAGCGGGCCCAGGAGGCCGCCCGCGCCTGGGGCCTGCCGCCCGATCGCGCCTTTACCGACCACCGCGACCTGCTGGAGCGGGTCGAGATGGACGCGGTGAGCATCTGCACGTTCAACATGGCCCACCGCGAGCCGACGGTGGACGCCCTCAGCGCCGGCAAGCACGTGCTCCTGGAGAAGCCCATGGCCGCCACACTGGAGGACGCCCGGGCCATTATGCGGGCCTGGGAGGGCTCGGGCAAGATCCTCATGGTCGGTTTCCAGCCCGACTTCTCGGCCGAACACCGGGCGGCCAAGCAGGTGGTGGACGCGGGCGCGCTGGGATGGATCTACTACGCCGAGGCGGTCACCCACCGGCGCTGGAACATTCCCGGCGGCTCGTTCGTCAAGAAGGCCTCCGCCGGCGCCGGGACCCTGGTGGACACCGGTGTCTACGCCCTGCACACCGCTCTCTGGCTGATGGGCGACCCCAAACCGGTCAGCGTCAGCGCGATGACGGCCGACTATCTCAGCAAGAGCTACCCGGGAGTGGGCCGGGGCTGGGGTGGCACCTGGCGGGCCGAGGACATGGAGGTTGAGGAGTTCGCCGTGGCCTTCGTGCGCTTTGAGAGCGGGGCGGTGCTGGTCCTGAAGTCCTCCTGGGCGGCCAACATCGACTCGCTGGGGCGGACGTTCTTTCTGGGGACGAAGGGTGGGATGGCCCTCAACCCGCTCGAGCTCTACTTCAACCACCACATCGGCGACCTCAATCTCACCGCCACGGTCCAGGGGCTGCGGCCGGTGGACGAGTGGGCCGAGAAGATCCGGGGGCCTTCGCCGAGGCGGTCCGCGACGGCCGGCCCTCGCCCATCGATCCGCGCGGGGTCTTTCTGACCAATGTGATCATGGACGGCGCCCTGCGTTCGGCCGCTCTGGGCTACGAGGTCAAGGTCGACCCGACCTACTGAACGGCGGAGGCCCGCCGTCTCGGGCTGCCGAGCAGGGCCACCAGCCCGAGCAACCCCTGGAGCACCCGATGATTGGCATCCGGCGCCGGGGGATCGCCCATCGGCGGCAGAGCCTTTGTTCGCCCGAAGAGCCGGGCGTGGGCGGCCTGGACCTCCGGTGGAGCCCCCACGAGGTACGGCCCCACCCGTTCCCGATCGGCAAAAGCAGCCGGAGGCCGTACACTGGACGGGCCAGCCACCAGGCCCAGCGACAATCCCTGGCGGTGCCAACGATCAGAACCACCTGCACGCACCCCAGCGCCAGGTCCAGCGGCCACTGCGGCCGGCCGCACGGTCGTTCCAGGGGTCCCGGAAACCGCTGAAACTGCACGAACGGGTGCCTTTCAAGGGGAAGGAGGTCACCGGACACCCTCAACTGGGAGCTAGAACATGACACTGAAAGATCTCCTCACAGAGAAGCGCGAGGAGATCCTGCGCATCTGTGCCAAGTACGGGGCACGCAATGTGCGGGTCTTCGGCTCGGTCGCCCGCGGCGAGGCCGACGAGCGGAGCGACATCGATTTCCTCGTGGAGATGGAATCCGGTCGCAGCCTGTTCGATCTGGGCGGCTTGCAGTACGAATTGGAGTGCCTTCTGGGCTGCTCAGGGGACATGGTCACCGTGCGCGGGCTCAAGAGCCGCATCCGCGACCGGTGCTTCGGGAGGCCCTGCCCCTCTGAGGGATCCTAAAGAACGCCGGCGCGACATTCTGGAGGCGATCGCTGCCCTGGAGCGCTATCTTCCCCGGGGCCGGGAGGCTTTTGAGCAGGATGAGCTGCTTCAAGGGTGGTTCGTGCGTCATCTGCAGATCATCGGCGAGGCAGCGAGGATGTTGCCCGAGGAAGTGCGCGCGCTGGCGCCGGGCGTTGAATGGTCTAGGATAATTGGGATGCGCAACGTGCTGGTCCACGGCTACTTTGCGATCGATCTGGACATTGTGTGGGAAGCAGCCAGTCGTGATGCTCCTGATCTGAGACCCGCGGTCGAGAGGCTCCTGAAGCGACTGGAGGAGCAGGGGGAAAGTGTCCCGCTGGAATGAAGAGATGTTGGACAGAAAGTTGCGGAAATGCTGCGGAATGCTCGGTAATGACTGGTTTTAGTCCTGTCGCCTCGGGGAGGACGGGAATTCTTGCCAGAACCGGAGATGCTTGGTGAGCCCGTCGGCCATTGCCGGGGCACGCTGCGCGGAGCGCCGACCCGTGACTGGCCCGGTCAAAGCCGCGCTTGAAATCTCCCCAATCAAGACGCCCCGCACCGTCTGGGCACGCCGCCCGCGCGTACTACGGGCTGGCTCACTGAGCAGATGGTCGCGGGGAATCGCCCGCCGAGTCTGACCGCTCCCAACCCAGACCCACGGGTTGAGGTTCGCGTGGATTGGGGAGAGCGGCAGAAGGATTTCTCCCTGACCGGCGACCGCCGACTTTAGCCGACGGCTTCTTGTGGGCACGACGGTGACGGGAATCCTTTTCAACCGCCGCGGGCCGGCTCCCTGCCCTCTTTGTCTTCCAGGCCTCGAAGGGGAGGATCTCCGTTCACTGGTTGGCGGAAGGGCGGCCGTTGTGTTCAATGAGCGGCGGGTTTCTAACGATTAGAGTATAATTTTTTAGGTGTGAACGGCGAAATTCGGGTCGCTGTTTCTTCCCATAGTGGAGAGTGCCCTCGAGCGCCGCGACCGGTATACCGCAAGCGGGAGGAGGTGTTAAGGAGGCGCATGCCCCGAACGGCGGAAGCTGTCAGCCATGCGCCGGATGTCTGTGGAGAGATCGGCAACCATCGAGCAGATTGTTCGGGAGTTCCACCAGCGGGTGGAGCAGGCCCTCGGGACCCCGGTGAAGGTGGTTCTGTTTGGGTCGAGTGCCCGTGGGGAGGCCACTGAGGGGTCGGACATCGACGTGCTTGTCGTGGTGCCGGTTCTTGATGCAAGAGTTGAAGACCTGATCGGTGACCTTGCCTGGGAGGTTGGCTTAAACGCCGGGGTGGTCCTGGCGGTGGTCCCGGTCGCTCAGGATGAGTTGAAGGTCCTGAGTCAGTCTCCCTTCTTCCAGGCTGTTCAGCGCGAGGGAATACCCCTGTGAACGAAGAGCGCAAGGCGCTCATCCGGTATCGGCTCACAATGGCCCGGGGGACGCTGGGGGATGCTTTGCTCCTCCAACGCCAGGGAGGGAGTGCCTGGAGTGTGGTAAACCGGGCCTATGACGCTCGGTAGGCGCCAGAGGATGGCGACCGGCCCTTCGGCAAATATGGCTCTAAGTGGTGCCTCCGCCACGTAGACCGTGCTATTCAGGCCTTCCCAGAAGGAGGCGCCCGTTGGTGTTGCGAGTCCGGCCGATGTCGGCCGGTGAGGGGATAGATAAGAGAGGATTCTGGTTGGATAGTGCACCATATATTGGTATGACAGCCAAGAGCGGAAGATTCCCGAGAAATTTATGGCCGGATTAAAAAAGGAATTCCTGGCCTGAAAGAACGGCCTAGCCGGTGCGGGCGTAGTGCTGGCCGCCCAGGTGGCGGACCAGCCCCTTGAGCTCGAGGGTGGTGAGCAGCGCGCCCACCTCGGCCGCCGACCGGCCGCTGGCCCGCACGATCTCGTCGATGTGCAGCGGCTCCACTCCCAGGAGCGCCAGCAGCCGTCCCTCGGCCTCGTCTGGGGGGAGCAGCGCCCGCAGGGCCAGCTGCTCGCCCACCGGCCCCATGTTCAGCGCCTCCAGGATGTCCTGAGCGCTCTGGACCAGCGTCGCCCCCTGCTGGATCAGCCGGTGGGTGCCCTGGCTTTTGGGCGAGAAGATCGAGCCCGGCACCGCGAAGACCTCACGCCCCTGCTCAGCCGCGCAGGTGGCGCTGATCAGCGCCCCCGAGCGTTCGCCGGCCTCGACCACCAGCACGCCCCGGCTCAGCCCGCTGATGATGCGGTTGCGGGCCGGGAAGTTCCCGGCCTCGGGACTGGCCCCCAGCGGCAGCTCGGAGAGGAGCGCCCCGTGCTCCACGATGCGGGCGGCCAGCCGCCGGTGCTCGGGCGGATAGACCTGGTCGATGCCGCAGCCGAGAACAGCCAGCGTTCGCCCGCCAGCCTGCAGGGCCGCCTGGTGGGCTTCGGCGTCGATCCCCCGGGCCAGCCCGCTGACGATGGTCAATCCGTGCCCCACCAGCGCCGTCACCAGGCGCTGGGTCACCTGCCGGCCGTAGGCCGTGGGATGACGGGTGCCGACCACCGCCAGCGCCCAGTCGTCGGCCGGCTGGAGCGCTCCTTTGATGAAAAGCAGGGCCGGCGCCCCCGGCACCGCCCGCAACCGCTCGGGGTACTGGGGATCAAGACAGGTGAGGACCTGAACGCCCAGAGCCGCCACCGCCTCGCACAGCGCCGCCGGCTCCAGGCGGGGCCGGTGGGCCAGCACCGCCTCGACCGCCCGGGGGTCCAGCCCGGCGGCGGCCAGCGCGGAGGGAGAGGCCCGCCAGGCCAGCGAGAGATCGCCAAAGTGTTCGGCCAGACGTCGGAGCTTCACCGGACCGACGCCGGGGATGCGGTGCAAGGCCAGCCAGTAGGCCAGGTCGGTCCGGGCGGCCTCCACGCTCAGAGCCACCCGATCATCTTCAGACTCAGCGCCAGGAGGAACCCGAGCAGGAAGGCCACCGTCAGCGCGGCGAGTATGCGGACGAAGAAGCGCCAGCCGTAGCGGCGTTCCAGGCGCGCCAGCCGGGCCTCCAGGGTCTGGAGGCGGGCCTGGGTCGTCTGGAGGTCGGCCTGCAGAGCCTGGAGCGCTGGCAGCAGGGTCTCCAGGCCGGCCGGCGCCTCCTCACCGGCGACCAGCGCCGGGGTGCGCTGGGCCAGCCGCTGCATGACGTTCTCCAGCACCCGGTCGGTCAGGTAGCGGACCAGTTGGGCCCGGGCCAGCGGCAGAACCATCAGGCCAGCTCCGGTTGCTCGAGCTGGAAGGCGTCGTGCAGGGCCTGGACCGCCTCCTGCACCCGCGCCTCGTCGATGATGCAGGTGATGCGGATCTCCGAGGTGGTGATCATCTCGATATTGATATTGCGGTCGGCCAGGGCCTTGAACATGCGGGCGGCGTAGCCGGGGCTGTGCTGCATGCCGGTGCCGACGATCGAGACCTTGGCCCAGCCGTTCGAGGCCACCACGTCGCGGGCCCCGATCTGGCGGGCCACCGGCTCGACCAGTCGCAGGGCCTTGCTGAGATCGCCCCGGGCCACCGTGAACGAGAGGTCGGTCAGCCCGTGCAGGCTGGCGTTCTGAACGATGACGTCGACGTTGACCCCGTGCTCGGCCAGCGGGGCGAACAGCGCCGCGGCGATGCCCGGCCGGTCCGGCACCCCAACAATGGTGATCTTGGCGACGTTGGTATCGTGGGCGATCCCCCGCACCTTGTTGCGAATCTCCACCGCGACCCCCTTGTGGATCAGCGTGCCGGGGTTGTCGTTGAAACTGGAGCGGACCACGATCGGCATGTTGTAGACCGCGCCCAGTTCGACCGCCCGCGGGTGCATCACGCGGGCCCCCTGCTGGGCCAGTTCCAGCATCTCCTCGTAATCGATCTCCGCGAGCTTGCGGGCCCGGGGCACCAGTCGCGGGTCGGCGGTGAAGACGCCGTCCACGTCGGTGTAGATCTCGCAGCGGTCGGCGCGGAGAATA
>ERZ511473.1901-NODE-1901-length-13551-cov-3.881624_pt1 | contig 13551 bp, 15 predicted proteins | sample MGYA00374947_ERZ511473 | MGnify/ENA primary metagenome ERZ511473 (study PRJEB26303, sample SAMN06343854) | sediment metagenome | isolation source: hot spring sediment | place: Canada: British Columbia | collected 2012-09-26 ... | reverse complement strand
TCCCGGTCTTCAAAACCGTGGCGCCGGCGTCCAGGCGTCGGCGGGTGGGTTCGATTCCCATACGCTCCCGCCAGGGCCGTGTGGGAAAAGTGTGGGAAGCCGGGCTGGACAGGAGAGGCGGGCTCTGCTAGACTGAGGATTGTCGGGGCGCCCAGCCCGCCCTGACCACGCCTGGGGTGCTCCCACACCGCCAGGCTCTTTGTTTGTGAATGTGCAGGCCCCAGGGTACACCCCTGGGGCCGGGCTGTCAAGAGGGGGGCCCGGCGTCCCGACCGGGCCCCAGGGGGCTCACCGGGTCAGCCACTCCTCAAAGGCCGAGGCCATTGCCAGGATGTTCTCGGCCGAGGCCCAACTGGCCCCGGTCTCGGTCGTGTAGACCCGGACCGCCAGCGCCAGGGCGTACTTGCGCAGCGCCAGCCGGTCCGGGGTCGGGGCCCCGGTCTCCTGCGGGGCCCCGGTCTCCTGCGAGGGCTCGGCCAGGACCTCCAGGGCCTTCACCCACTTGCCCTGGGAGACCTGGAGCCGGACCTGAGCGCCGGGCTGGGGGGCCTCAACGGTGGCAAACTTGGAGTAGTTGTACCACTGGCCCTGCACCTTCAGGCCCCGCTCATTCCGGGCCTCCACCGTCCCCTCCACCACCACCGTGCTGCTCTTGACCGTCCCATTGGCCTGTGCCATCGCGCACCTCCTGTGCTTTGTGTGGGGCCGGGCGATCACCCCGGCCCCTGTCCACGCCTCACCGGAGCCCGTAGGCCTCGACCAGCACCCGGCTGGCGTGCTTGCAGGCCTTGCCGCTCTGACCGGCCGGGCACCCACACCGGGCCTCGGTCCCCTCCAGCACCACCGGGTACCAGGTCCAGGGGTCCCGGTCCGACCGCGCCCACCACTGACGCCGGCTCACCCGCTCCACCGCCCCGTGGTGCTGGACGGCCCGGCGCAGCACCTCGACCAGGTCCACCGCCCGCCCGTTCAGCGTCCACCGCTCTGTCTGCACCGCCACCTGGCTCACTGCCAACCTCCAGGATGTGTGTCTGCCAAGATGATAGCGATATAATCTTGCTGTGTCAAGAGGGGAGAGGGTAGTACTTTTTTCCTACCGTAGCGCACCCTTCTTGACGCCTGGCCGGCCGGCGTGGTAGGCTCCTCCTGGGGAGGGGAGGACGATGATGATGGATCCCTCGGCAGCCGCCCGCGCACTGGCCGCTCGTCGGCGGCCCAAGGAGCGTATCTGTCCAGTCTGTGGGAAGCCGTTCACCTCGGTGAGTGGCCAGGCCCGCTACTGCTCACGCGCCTGCCTCAATCGGCGCTACTACCTGGCCCACCGGGAACGCCTTCTGGCCGAACGGCGCCAGAAGAAAGCCAGCCCCACCGACCAGGCCCCCACCGACACCGAGAGCCAGGACTAGCACCCACCCCTGGCCTGGCCCGCTCCACCCCACCGGGCCCCGCACAAACAGCGACGATCCCAGGTCCCAGAGTAATAATGGCTGGGACCTGGGATCACGGTCGCACCCCAGGGGCGCCGCACCGGACCATGAAAAGGAAGGCCCCCAGGGCCGGGGTTTTCCCCCGCGGGCGGGCAAGGCCCCGCGTGGGTTCCCGCCCCACGAGTATTCCTGGCCAGTTTTTCAGAAAGCAGACAGGCAGACAGGCCCGGGGGATTCTGAGGGGGCAGGTGTTCCCACCGTCACCGGTGCGGATGCCAGGGAAAAGGCGTTGAGGGAACCCCTGGCAGGGGGGGGTCCTAATCGCACCATAGTGGGATTGAAACCGAATAGCCTGGCGATCAGCCCCTGAAGGCGCCGCCGTCCTAATCGCACCATAGTGGGATTGAAACGCGCTGGATTCTGGCCCACGAGCTGGGCCACCGGGTCGTCCTAATCGCACCATAGTGGGATTGAAACGGTGCTCGGCGGCGCTGCGTCCAGGGAACCGGGTGGGTCCTAATCGCACCATAGTGGGATTGAAACGGAGGGCCACCGCGGCCAGCCCCTGGAGGCTGACCTCCGTCCTAATCGCACCATAGTGGGATTGAAACAGGGCCCGGAGGCCCTTGCGGGTGGCCGGGTCAAACAGTCCTAATCGCACCATAGTGGGATTGAAACGGGCCCCCGCTGCAGCCCGACTGGCTTCGTGGAGCGGTCCTAATCGCACCATAGTGGGATTGAAACGAAGGATCACGGCCCAGAGGAGGAGCGCCGCCATCTTGTCCTAATCGCACCATAGTGGGATTGAAACCGCGTTCCTGCCCGAGGTCCCCGCAGCGCCCCCCTAGTCCTAATCGCACCATAGTGGGATTGAAACCTGGCCAAAGCACTTCGGACACGCCCACCCCACCCCGTCCTAATCGCACCATAGTGGGATTGAAACGGTCTGAGGAATAAAATTTACGTGTCTCCACGTTCCGTCCTAATCGCACCATAGTGGGATTGAAACGGCCGAAACACAGCGGGGGCATAACACCACCCCCGCGTCCTAATCGCACCATAGTGGGATTGAAACGCGGCTGTCGATTTTCCTGGGGCCGCCGGGGGACAGCGTCCTAATCGCACCATAGTGGGATTGAAACTGCAGGCCGCGGCGGCCGAGCGGGCCCGGCTGGCGGGTCCTAATCGCACCATAGTGGGATTGAAACCGAGATCGTATTCTTCATCGCCCTCGCGCGGAGGGCGTCCTAATCGCACCATAGTGGGATTGAAACGGACGATTCGGCGAACAACGTTGTGCGCACCGCGACGTCCTGATCGCACGATAATGGGATGAAAACATCCTCCTTGCTGGCAGACGGACGACGGCCAGCCCGAGTCCCGATCGCGCCATAATGAGATTGAACCGCCTCAGAGCCGAATCGAATCTTGACAGCCAGCCGTAGCCGGCGCTATAGTACTAACGGTCCGAATCTTCTCTATGGTGGGGTTAAAACCCAACGATAGCCCCATCGAAGGCCTGCCGTGCGATGCTGCAAGCACCGGGCGCGACACCCCTGATCGTCCTGGAGCAGGTCAGCAAAGCCTACGGGCCCCGCCCCGCCGTCTGCGACCTCTCCCTGACGGTGGCGGCCGGCGAACTCCTGGTGCTGCTGGGCCCGTCCGGCTGCGGTAAGACCACCACCCTGCGGCTCATCGCCGGGTTCGAGCAGCCCGACAGCGGCCGGATCATCCTGGCCAACCGCTGCGTGGCCGGCCCCTGCTGGGTGCCCCCCGAGCAGCGCGGGGTGGGCATGGTCTTCCAGGATGGCGCCCTCTTCCCTCACCTCACGGTGGCCGAGAATGTGGCCTTCGGCCTGGCAACCTGGCCCCGCGCCGCCCGCGCCGCCCGCGTCCAGGCGGTGCTGTCCCTGGTCGGCCTGGCCGATCTGGCCGGGCGCTACCCCCACCAGCTGTCGGCCGGCCAGCAGCAGCGCGTCGCCCTGGCCCGGGCCCTGGCCCCGCAGCCAGCGGTGCTGCTGCTCGACGAACCCTTCGCCAATCTGGACGCCGACCTCCGCAGCCAGATGCGCCAGGAGGTGGCGCGTATCCTCCGCCAGACCGGGGTAACAGCCGTCCTGGTCACCCACGACCAGGAAGAGGCGCTGGTCCTGGCCGACCGGGTCGCGGTGCTCCACCAGGGCCGGCTGGAACAGGTGGGCCGGCCCGAGGAGGTCTACGAGCGGCCGGCCACCCGCTTCGTGGCCGATTTCCTCGGCCAGGCCGATTTCCTGCCCGGTCTGGCGCAGAACGGCACCGTCCTCACCGAAATCGGCGCCCTGCCCACGGCCACCGCGCACCAGGGGCCGGTCGAGGTCGTCATCCGCCCGGAGACGGTCCGGCTGGCGCCCGCCCCCGACGGACCCGCGGTCATCGCCGACCGGCAGTTCCGGGGCAGCCAGACGCTCTACCAGATCCGGCTGCCCTCGGGCCAGGCCCTGCACAGCAGCCAGCCCTCGACCGTCCGCTACCCGGTCGGCCTGCGCGTGCGGGTCTGGGTGGAGAGCGGACCGGTGGTGACCTTCCCGACCGCCACGCCGGTGTCCGCTCCCCTGCTGGCCACCGTCCCGGCCTGAGCCACACCCGGACCGGCGGCCTAGCGGGCGACGAACCCGACGACCCCGATCCCCAGCAGCAAAAGCAGCAGTCCCCAGACGACCAGCCAGAGGAGCAGCGTCTGCGCCAGCCTCCGCATCGTCCCCTCCCGCCGGGACCCGGCCGTCCCCGGCGACACCCCGCCCGCTTCGGGCAAGGGCCGTGCCGCTCCGGCTCAGCGGGCCGGCGGCGAGTCGCGCCGGGTTCGCCCCGGCGGCCAGGGGACGACCAGCCGTCCGTCTGGAGCGCGGTAGAAGCGGCGGTTGCGCCAGAGGCGCAGGACCTGGCGGGCGACGGTCCGCAGCAGCGCCCGCTGCGGCCGGGGGTCGCGGGTCAGATCCTCCAGCGCCGCTTCGAATTCAAAAGGATCGGGGTTGGTGCGGATGAAATGGGCCAGGACGATCCCCAGCTGCAGGGTCCGGACCCCGGTCAGGGTCCGGGGATCGACCGCCCCCCGGGCCGCCTCCCAGAGGGCCTGACAGAACTCCTTGGGCTGCACCGACTGGAGGTTGGACTGCCGCCGGGCGGGGGACACGACCCCTCCTTCACACCGCTGGACTGTCGGCCGGGAACCGACCTGACATGGATTGTAGCCAGCGGCCGGACCGGCGGCGATTAAGGGCGAATAAAAAACCTTGACACCCCGGCCCCTCGACCGTATACTTTCAGTAAGTCCACATACGGACTTGGACATGGGGCGATGAAACTGGGGGAGATTCTGGCCCAGGTGCCGGGGTTGCCCAAGCGGTTCGTCTACTATCTGGAGGCCCAGGGCTACATCCGGCCGACCCGACTGCCCAAGCAGCGGATCGCCCGGCGCGAGTACAGCCCGGCCGATCTGGAGACCATCCGGGCGATCTGGCAGTACTACCGCCAGGGCTACAGTCTGCCGGTGGCCAGCGCGCTGGCCGCCGCCCAGACAACGGTCTACGTCCTGCTGCGCACCCCGCCCCGGCGGGCGGCCGAGGCCCTGGCGCTGCTGCAGAGCGCCGACCGGGTGGCCGAGGCCGGCCTGGTCTACGGCGAGGACAATCTGCTCGTCCTCCGACTGCGGGCCGCCCAGGAGAGCGACGTCTTCGCGGTCCTCAACCCGGTCTTCGATCAGGGGGCCATCGCCGGGGTGCCGGTCGTCCTCAAAACCGTGCGCTGGGTCCGCGCCCCGCTCCCCGAAACACCAAAGGAGCCACCCATGCTGGCCTACGTCCTGATTAAAGTGCCGGCCAAACACGCCGACAGCGTCCTGGAGCAGCTCCGCCAGTTCCCCGGCATCGTCGAGGCGGCCGTGGTCTACGGCGAGACCGATATCATCGCCAAGATCGCCGTGCCCAGCCAGGCCGAACTGGACGACCTGGTGATCCGCCGCATCCAGGGGCTCCCCCAGGTCGAGTCCACCCGCACCTTCATCGTCGTCGGCGGCATGCACTGGCAGCGCGATCAGTGACCGTTTTCTGACCGGTCTCTAAGTACAGGTTAGGACTTGGACTTTATCCTTGAGCATGAAAAACCGACAGTAAGGAGGATCGGCCATGTACACCGCCCAGCGCACACCGGCGGCCCGACTGCGGGCCTACGCTCAGGAGCTGCAGGAACTCTACGCGGAGGCTCTGACCGCGCGCGACTGGGAGCGGGCCCGCCGTCTCTGGGCCCAGCGCCAGCGGGTGATGGCGGCCCTGGTCGCGCCTGCCCGGACCCCGGCGGCCCGGCCGGCCCTGGTTGCGGTGGCCAGCTGAGGCCGCTGGCACCCCGTGTGCAGCGGTCGGTCGTTTCCGGCCACGGGCCGGTGAAAGGAGCCTGATGTACACCACTGCCCGCACACCGCTCGCCCGCCTGCGGGCCTACGCCCGGGAACTCGCCGACCTCTACCAGCAGGCCCTGCTCGAGGGCGACTGGGACCGGGCCCGCTGCCTCTGGGCCCGGCGCTGGCGGGTCTGGCGAGCCCTCCGCTGGGCCGAAGAGTGGGCCGCCGACCCCGACGCCGCTCCGTCGGCGCCCTGGCCGCCCGCCCCGGCGGGCCGGTAGCCCTGGCCGGTGGGGGAGGCCCCGGAGGAGTGTGCCCGGCGGCCATCCCTACCGGTCTGACCGCCACCCCTCCCGCAGCGCGCGGCCCGGCGGCGGCGGTGGTCTTCGGGCGGTGACCGGCGACGTGCCCGTGTCCTTCTGCCGGCGGGGCTCTCTGAGGAATCGGTCCGCCCCGGTCGCGGGACCATCGTGTGAACGGTCTGTCTCCCTGCCCACGGGGGCTGCTGGGCGCCGGGGCGGCCTATCCCCCGTCCCCTGGCCGCCGGGGTGGCCGCCGGGCCGGCGGCCCGCGGTGCGGCCGCTCGGGCCCCAGTCCGAACTGGGCGCGCATCGCCTCGGAGAAGTACCGGTAGGTGTCACGCCCGGTCCGCTGGTCGACCTGGGCGCGCAGGTCGCTGATCAGTCCGAACTCGTCGGCCAGACGGAAGAGGGCCAGCGCCTCGCCCAGGGCCAGCTGGCGGACCGGATCGGTCGGCGGGCGGCCCTCGTAGGTGCGGGTGGCGCGTTCCAGCGCCTCGACCAGATAGGCCAGCAGGTCCTCGCGGCTGAGCGGCCGGGTCGGTGTCACACGCGGTCTCCTTCCGGTCAGTTGCTGCCAGCATACCACTGTCACCCCTGCCGGGCAAGCCCTGGCACCGTCTGCGCCCCTTGACAGCCAGGCCGTTCGCGGAGTAGTACCATGGGCAGAGAGACCGGGGAGCCAGGCCATGCCCCAGTCTGTCCGACGGATCCTCGTGGTCGAGGACGATACGAAGACCGCCGATCTGGTCAGCCTGTACCTGGAGCGGGCCGGCTTTCAGGTCTACCGGGCGGCCGATGGCACCACCGCTCTGGAGAGCCTCCGCACCGTTCGACCGGACCTGGTCATCCTCGACCTGATGCTCCCCGGCCTCGACGGCTGGCAGGTCTGCCAGCGCCTGCGGGCCGAGTCCGACGTGCCCATCATCATGCTCACCGCCCGGGTGAGCGAGAACGACAAACTCCACGGGCTGACGCTGGGGGCCGACGATTATGTCACCAAGCCGTTCAGCCCGCGGGAACTGGTGGCCCGTGTCCAGGCGGTGCTGCGGCGCAGCCGCGAGGCCGGTCCGCCGGGGCAGATTCAGGTCGGCGACCTGGTCATCGACCTGGCCAGCCGGGAGGTGCGGCTGGGCCATCGCCGGGTCAGCCTCACCCCGGCCGAGTTCCGCATCCTGGCGGTCCTGGCCAGCGAGCCGGGGCGCGCCTTCAGCCGGGCGCTGCTTCTGGAGCGGGCCTTCGGCTACGATTTCGCCGGCGTTGACCGCAACATCGACATGCACATTATGAACCTGCGGCGCAAACTGGAGGACGACAGCCGGCGTCCGCGCTACATCAAAACCGTCTACGGCCTGGGCTACAAACTGGAGGCGCCGTGAGCCGTCTGGACCGCCTCTGGCTGCGCCTCTTGCTGGCCTTCAGCCTGGTCCTGCTGACGGCGGTGGGCGTCACCGCCCTCCTCACCTTCCAGTTCCTGGGCGACCAGGTGACCAGTTACGTTATCGCCGGCGAGCAGTCGACCACCCAGCGCCTGCGCAACGCCTTCATCCGCAACTACCGTATCCACAACGGCTGGGACGGTGTGGAGAACCTGACGCAGCGGATGAGCGAGGCGCTGGGCGAGCGGCTGGTGGTGACCGACGCCCGGGGCACGGTCATCGCCGACTCCGGTCAGGAGCTGATCGGCCAGCCCGAGGACCCCCGCTGGGGCCCGCTGGTGGTGCGCCTTTACGATGAGGGCACCTACCTGGGAGCGGTCTTTCTCAATCCGCTGCGGGCCCAGCGCGAGCGGGAGCGGCGGACGGCCGAACTGATGCAGGCCATCAAGTGGTCGGTCCTGGGGGCCGGCCTGATCGCCGGGGCGCTGGCCCTGCTCCTCAGCCTGGGCCTGGCTCGCCGCCTGGTGCAGCCACTGGAGGCGGTAATTCGGGCGGCCCGGGCCCTGGGCGCCGGCGACCTCCACCAGCGGGTGCCGGTCAGCGGCAGCGGGGAGGTGGCGGAACTGGCCCGGGCCTTCAACGCCATGGCCGAGGGACTGGAGCGGGCGCAGAAGCTGCGCCAGAACCTGGTCTCCGACATCGCCCACGAACTGCGCACCCCGCTCGCCAACATCCGCGGCTATCTCGAGGCCCTGCACGACGGGGTGCTGCCGGCCACGCCCGAGACCCTGGCGACCATCCACGAAGAGGCGATGCTCCTCAGCCGGCTGGTGGACGATCTGCAGGACCTGGCGATGATGGAGTCGGAGCAGCTGACCCTGCGCCGCGAGGTGGTGGCCCTGGGCGACCTGGTCCAGCAGGTGGCCCAGGCGATGCAGCCGCTGGCGCAGCAGAAGGGCCTGGCGCTGACGGTCAACCTGCCCACCGCTCTCCCGCCGGTTTGGGTGGACCCGGAGCGCATCGGCCAGGTCCTGCGCAACCTGGTCAACAACGCCCTGACCTACACCCCGCCCGGCGGGCGGGTGGAGATCGGCGCGGTGGCCCGGGGCGGCTGGGTCGAGGTCGCCGTGGCCGACACCGGCTGCGGCATCGATCCCCAGGACCTCCCCTACATCTTCGAGCGCTTCTACCGGGCCGACCGCTCGCGCACCCGCGCCACCGGCGGCGTCGGCCTGGGGCTGACCATCGCCAAGGGGCTGGTCGAGGCCCACGGCGGCCGGATCACCGTCCAGAGCGCTCCCGGCCAGGGGACGACCTTTCGCTTCACGGTGCCGGTGGCCGTGGCGGCCACGGCCGGCCAGATGGTCGGCGCCCGCCGTTAACTCAGGTACTCGGCCACCCGTTCGCGCAGCTCCGGCCGGCGCAGTTTGCGCAGGGCCTCGGCCTCGATCTGGCGGACCCGCTCCCGGCTGAGGTTGAGGGCGGCGCCGATCTCCTCCAGGGTGTAGGCGCGGCCGTCGCGCAGCCCGAAGCGCATTTCGATCACCGCCCGCTCCCGTTCGGAGAGTTCGGCCAGGAACTGACGCAGGACGTCGCCCAGCGAGCGGGCCTCGGCCGCCTCGACCGGCGCGACGGTCTGGCGGTCGGCCACCAGATCGATCAACCGGTCGTCCTCCTCCTCGCCGATGGGCGTCTCCAGCGAGATCGGCTGGTGGGCGGCCCGGATGGCCTGGCGCACCCGGTCCGGGGTGGTGCCGAGGGCCTGGGCCACCTCCTCGGCGGTGGGCTCCCGGCCCAGTTCCTGGTGCAGCCGCCGGGCGGTCCGGAAGACGGCGCCGATGAGTTCGATCATGTGCACAGGAATCCGAATGGTGCGGGCCTGGTCGGCGATGGCCCGGGTCACCGCCTGACGGATCCACCAGTGGGCGTAGGTGGAGAAGCGGAACCCGCGCCGGTAGTCGTACTTCTCGACCGCCCGGGCCAGACCCAGATTGCCCTCCTGAATGAGATCGAGGAGCGGCACGCCCCGGCCGATGTACTTCTTGGCCACGCTGACCACCAGCCGCAGGTTGGCCTCGGTCAGCCGCCGGCGGGCCTCCTCGCCGGCCCGGACCTGCGCCTCCAGGGCGGCCCGCTCCTCGGGCCTGAGATCCGGACGGGCCAGGCGCTGGGCGGCCTGACGGCCGGCCTCGATGGCCTTGGCCAGCTCGACCTCCTGCTCGGCGGTGAGGAGCGGCACCTGATCGATCTCGCGGAGATAGAGGGCGATCGGGCCGGCCACGCCCTCCAGCGCCACCTCGTCGGCCAGGTCCTGAGCCCCCATCTCCAGTTCATCGAGCGGGGTCTCCGGCTCCTCGACCTCGGCGGTGCCGGGGCCGTAGACCGACTGCTCCCACTCGGCGGTGTAGGCCTCGTCGAAGAGGCTCAGCCCCACCGCGCGCAGGACCGCCAGCGCCTCGTCTGGCGTCAGTTCGGGGTCCGCCGCCGGCCCCTCGGGCGGCCACGGGCCACGGGTCGTGCTCATCGGCCGCGTCCCCCTTCGGTCGCTGAGGGCGTCTGGCCTGCAAAAGCCGTGCCCGGTCCGCCGGTTGCCCTGGACCGAGGGCCGGTGTATAACTATGGCCGCGAGATCGCCCGGTCGTGCGGGTCGTGTGCAGGTGAGGCGATGCCCCGACGGCGAACACCCCCGGTGGAGACGGCCGGCCTGGTGGTGGCCGAACTGCCGGTCATGCCCATCCGGGACTTCGTGCTCTTCCCACGGGTGGTGACCGGGGCCAGCGTCGGCCGCGAGCCCTCGCTCCAGGCGCTGGAGGCGGCCCTGGCCCGCGACCGCACCGTCGTCGCCGTCGCCCAGCGCGACCCCACCCAGGAGACGATCACCACGGCCGCCGACCTCTACCCGGTCGGCACCGAGGCCGTCATCGGCCAGACGGTCCGGCTGCCCGACGGCAGCACCAACATCGTCCTCCAGGGTCTGCGCCGCGTCCGCCTGCTCGAACTCACCCAGACCACCCCCTACCTGGTCGCCCGGGTCGCTCCCCTCGACGAACCGGTCCGCCAGGGCCTGGAGATCGAGGCCCAGATGCGGACGGTCCTGTCGCTCTTCGAGAAGTGCCTGAAATTCCTGGAGAACGCCCCCGAGGACGCCTACGTCACCGCCCTCAACGCCGACGACCCCGGCTGGCTGGCCGATTTCGTCGCCTGGACGATGGAGTGGCCCCTGGCCCGCCGGCAGGAGATCCTGGAGATCCTCGACCCCCGGGCCCGGCTCCGGCAGGTCAGCGTCTACCTGGCCCGGGAACTGGATCTCCTGGAACTCAAGCACCAGATTCAGACCCAGGTCCAGCAGGAGGTCGACCGCTCCCAGCGGGAGTACTTCCTGCGCGAGCAGCTCAAGGCCATCCAGCGCGAACTGGGCGAGAGCGACCCCTTCACCCGCGAGATCCACGACCTGCGCGAGCAGGTGGCCCGGGCCCAGCTGCCCGAGCCGGTGGCCCGCAAGGCCCACGAGGAGATCGACCGCCTGAGCCTGATGCCGCCGGCCGCCCCGGATGTGGCCATCATCCGCACCTACCTCGACTGGCTGCTGCATCTGCCCTGGCACACCGCCACCCCGGACAACCTGGATATCACCCAGGCCGCAGCTATTCTGGACGCCAACCACTACGGCCTGCCCAAAGTCAAAGAGCGGATCCTGGAGTACCTGGCCGTACGGCACCTGGCCGGGGCGCGGATGCGCAGCCCGATCCTCTGCTTCGTCGGTCCGCCGGGGGTGGGCAAGACCAGCCTGGGCCGCTCCATCGCCCAGGCCATGGGCCGGCGGTTCGTCCGGGTCAGCCTGGGCGGCATCCGCGACGAGGCCGAGATCCGTGGCCACCGACGGACCTACGTCGGAGCGCTCCCGGGCCGGATCATCCAGGCCATGCGCACCGCTCAGACGATCAACCCGGTCTTTATGCTCGACGAGATCGATAAGATCGGCATGGACTTCCGGGGCGACCCCTCGGCAGCCCTCCTCGAGGTCCTCGACCCGGAGCAGAACCACGCCTTCAGCGACCACTACCTGGACGTGCCCTACGACCTCTCCCAGGTGCTCTTCATCACCACCGCCAATATGCTCGACCCGGTGCCGCCGGCGCTGCGCGACCGGCTGGAGGTCATCGTGCTCTCCGGCTACGCCGAGGACGAGAAACTGGCCATCGCCCGCCGCTTCCTCATCCCCCGGCAGCTGGCCGAGCACGGGCTGGAGTCCAGCCCGCTCGTCTTCACCACCGGCGCCCTGCGACAGATCATCCGCGACTACACCTACGAGGCCGGGGTGCGCAACCTGGAACGTGAGATCGCCACCATCTGCCGCAAGGTCGCCCGCCAGGTGGCGGCCGGCCAGCGTCCACCCCGTTCCATCACCGCCCGCAGCCTGGCCCGCTACCTGGGACGGCCCCGGCATTTCTGGGGGCGGGCCGAGGAGGAGGACGCCGTCGGGGTGGCCACCGCCGTCTACTGGAACCCGGCCGGCGGCGACGTGGCCCCGGTCGAGGTGACGCTCATGCCGGGGAGCGGACAGCTCATTCTGACCGGGCAGCTGGGTGAGGTGATGAAAGAGTCGGCCACCGCCGCTCTGAGCTACCTCCGCTCGCGGGCCCAGGCCCTGGGCCTGCCCGAGCGTTTCCACGAGAAGATCGATATCCACATCCATGTGCCGGCCGGCGGTGTCCCCAAGGATGGCCCCTCGGCCGGCATCACCATGGCCACCGCCCTCATCTCGGCCCTGACCCGTCGGCCGGTCCGCCGCGACGTGGCGATGACCGGCGAGATCACCCTGCGCGGACGGGTCCTGCCGGTCGGCGGGCTCAAGGAGAAGATCCTGGCCGCCCACCGGGCCGGCATCACCACGTTCATCATGCCCAGGCGCAACGCGGCCGACCTGGAGGACATCCCGGCGACCGTCCGCCGGGCCCTGCGCTTCGTCCTGGTGACCTCGATGGATGAGGTTCTGCCGGTGGCCCTGCGCCCGGCCGCCGAGGGTCCGGTGGCCCTCCTCGAGGTCGAGAGCGAGGCCGAATGTTCGGCCCGCACCGCCGGAGGAGGCTGATGCGTCGCTGGCCGGTCCACCGCTGGTCCCTCTTCGGGCTGGGGCTGCTTCTGCTGCTCCTGAGTCTGAGCGGCTGTCTGGAGCGGCCGCTGCTCTCGGACCTGACGCCGGCCGAGGTCCTGATCACCCCCAACGGCCAGGGTCTGCACCCCACCGCCCGGATCGGCTTCCGCCTGGGGACCCGGGCCGCCGTCTCGGCCGTCCTGCGGGCCCCCGATGGCCGGGAGTTCGTCCTGCGCGACCGGGCCATGCGCGCCCCCGACGAGTACGAGATCACCCTCGACGGCACGGTGGCCATCCCCGGCTCGTCCGACCGCCGGGTCCTGCCCAACGGCACCTACACGCTTATCGTCACCGCCGAGGACGACCAGGGGCGCCGGGAGAGCCGCAGCGCCCGCGTCATCATCGCCGAGGCCGACACCACCCCGGTCGAGATCACCAATCTCCAGACCGACCGGCCGTTCTTCACCCCCAATGGCGACGGCGACGCCGATGATGTGCGCATCACCTACGGCCTGACCAAGCCGGCCGAGGTCCAGGTCTACGTCACCGACACCGAGGGCAACCACTACCTCATCGATCCGCCCACCCAGCGCAACGCCACCCTCCAGGCCCATGTCTGGGATGGCACCACCGGCGGCCGGCAGCGCGGCGGCAAGCTCCTGCCCGACGGTCAGTACACCATCCACGTCGAGGCCCGCGACGCCGCCGGCAACGTCACCCACCGCACCGTGCCGGTCGAGATCCGCGGCGGCGGCATCCCCCGCCTGGAGATCGTCGAGGTCCGCTTCAGCCCGATCACCCTGGCCTACGGCGCCGTCCTGGACGTTCAGATCAAGGTCAAGAACACCGGCACCGTGCCGCTCAAGACCAACGGGCCCCCGCCCGGCACCCTCTACACCACCGAGCAGAACTACGCCAGCTTCCGCGACCCCAACCGCCCCGGCGAGCCGCTCTACTACGAGCGGCCCGGCACCTGGCG
>ERZ511473.1900-NODE-1900-length-13562-cov-15.711012_pt1 | contig 13562 bp, 19 predicted proteins | sample MGYA00374947_ERZ511473 | MGnify/ENA primary metagenome ERZ511473 (study PRJEB26303, sample SAMN06343854) | sediment metagenome | isolation source: hot spring sediment | place: Canada: British Columbia | collected 2012-09-26 ... | reverse complement strand
CCCCAGCGACTTTAGGACGGTCGTGACCTTCGCCGACGGGGCAGGGGCAGTGGTGCTAAGCCGCCACCCCGATCCATCCTATGGCCTCAAGTCGTTTAGCTGTGGCTCGGATGGCGAGAAGGGCCTGATGGTGTGGATACCGGCTGGCGGGATCAAGCAGCCGCTTACGCCGGAAGCCCTGGCCCAACGCCTGCACTATATGCGCTTCAACTTCCCAGGGATTTATCCCTACGCGGTGGAGAAGATGGTGTACTGCACGGTGCAGGCGGTGGAGCGGGCCGGGATCACACTTGACGATGTGAAGTGGGTCGTGCCCCACCAGGCTGCGACCAACATCATCCTGGACGTGGCCTATCGCCTGGAGCTGCCGCCGGAGAAGTTCATCATCGTGTTTGACCATACCGGCAACACCTCCAGCGCCTCCATTCCTATTGCGCTGGACGAAGCCAACCGGGCGGGCAAGTTCGCCGACGGCGATTGGATCGTCATGCCCTCAGTCGGCGGGGGCATGGCCTGGGGGGCGGCCTGCCTAGTGTGGTATGACTATAAGGCCGCGCGCAATGGGAAGAATGGGGAGATCGCTGCTTAGCGCGTGTTTTAAAAGTCCACTTCCCGCTTATTCTGAGCTGAGCGAGGAAGAAGCTCGCCAGGCGGGGAGGCTTCTTGTGCACTTCGCGCCTCGGAATGACACGCGCTGAGCGTTTCAAAACACAAAGCATCAAGTGGAGGAGATACATGAGTAAAGTGATTATCGGCACCGGCAGCGACCTGCCGGAATGGGCTATCACCAACGACGACCTGGAACGCATGGTGGAGGATTACGACCGGGAACGGGCCGGGGGGATCAGCCTGAATGAATGGGTTATGAAACGCATTGGCGTGCGCGTGCGTCACCGTGTGCGACCGGGCGAGGGCACCTCCGACATGGCCATCCGCGCCTCACAGCGGGCGTTGGAGGACGCCGGGCTGACGGCGAATGACCTGGACCTGATCGTCTTGTCCACGGTCACCTCCGATCACCGCCTGCCGCAATCGGCAGCCCTGTTGCAGAAGCATCTGGGCTGCCGCTGCAAGTTCTTCCAGTTGGAGCACGCCTGCGCCGGCTTCGTGGACGCCATGATCGTCGCCAGCGCGCTCATGGATGCGCACGGCTACCGCACCACGCTGGTCGCCAGCAGCGAAGCCGGATCGGTGTTGCTGGACCCCAAGCGGTTTATGAACCAGAGTGTCTTCGGCGATGGGGCCGGCGCGGTGATCTTGCAGGAGCGCGATGCGCCGGGATACGGCCTGCAGGCCACCTACACCGCCTCGGATGGGAGCATCGCTGAGTGGACGTATGTGCCCGCAGGCGGGACGAAAATCCCCATCACGCCGGAGGTGATGGAGAAGGGCCTGCACTACATCGTCGTAGATTACAAGCACGTCTATCCTTTCGCTGTGGAAAAGCTGGTGGAGTCCACCCGCGAAGTGCTCAAGCGGGCCGGGGTGCGGTTGCAGGAGATTGATGTGTTCATCCCCCACCAGACCGGGCGCAACATCATCATGGAGGCAGTCCGGCAAATGGAGATCCCCGAGGAGAAGGTGTTCATCAACCTGGATCACACCGGCAACACCTCCGGCGCCACCATCCCCATCGCCATTGATGAGGCCAACCGCAGCGGCTGGCTGAAGGACGGCGCGAAGGTGGTGCTCTCGGCGATTGGCGCCGGCATGGCCTGGGGCGCGCTGTATCTGGTGTGGTATGATCGGCGGGTACATTAGAAGAGAAGCTGAGGGCGGATGACGGATTTATCTCCGTCCTCCGTTCTCCGTCCTTCGTCCTATGATGACATCCCTTGAAGGCAAAATCGCGCTCATCACCGGCGGCTCGCGGGGGATTGGCCGCGCCATTGCGCTGGAACTGGCCCGCCAAGGCGCCGATGTGGTGGTGAATTACCGCAATCGCGCTCAGGATGCCGAGGCGGTGGTCAACGAGGTCGCCGGGATAGGCCGCCGCGCCATCGCGGTGCAGGCGAACATGGCCGACCCTGCCGACATTGAGCGCCTGTTCCAGATGGTGGTAGAGGCGTTCGGCGGGCTGGACATCTTGGTGTGCAACGCGGCTACCGGCTACATCGGCGACATCATGCAGCAAACGGTCAAGACGTGGGACCTGACCATGAACGTCAACGTCCGCGCTGTGTTCCTGTGCGCGCAGGCGGCTTTCCCCATCATGTCCAAACGTGGGGGCGGGCGCATCGTCGTCCTGACCAGCCCTGGCAGCGGTCGTGCCGTCCCCCAATACGCGGCTGTCGGGGTCTCCAAGGCGGCGGTCAATGCGCTGGTGATCTACCTGGCGGTGGAGTTCGCCCCGTATGGCATCACGGTCAACGCTGTCTCGCCCGGGCCATGCGATACCGAGGCGCTGCGCTATTACTCGTCTCTGATGGACACGATAGAGGCCACCGAGGCGATTACGCCCGCAGGCCGGCTCGTGACGCCGGAGGACGTGGCCCACGTTGTGGCTTTCCTCAGCAGCGACAAGGCGACCATGATCTGCGGCGAGGTGATCACAGTGGATGGCGGCCTCTTCCGCCTCTCCCCGGTGGCTCAAAAGAAGGTGCTTAACGGATGATTCTAAAGTCCGAGGAACTGGAGACAATGGTCGGTGAGTTACCCCCCGTCCGTCGGGTGGGCGTCATCGGCGTCGGCGCCATGGGCGCCAGCATCGCCCACCTGACCAGCAGCGTGGGCCTTGAGACAGTGATCAAAGTGCGCGCCCGCCCCGGCGCGATTGAGCAGGCCTGGCAGACCATGCGGGCCTCCTATGCCCGCGAGGTGGAGGCCGGGCGGGCCTCGCCGGCCGAGGCCGAAGCGGGGCTGGCGCGCCTCCGCATCACAGACGACTACGCCGAACTGGGCCGGGCAGGGTGTGAGATCGTGATTGAGAGCGTGCCGGAGCATCTGGCGATCAAACACGAGGTGCTCCAGGCGGTTGAGGCTGTCACGCACGACGACTGCATCTTCGCCAGCAACACCTCGTCGCTGCCCATTGCCTGGCTGGCGCGCCGGTCAAAGCGGCCTGACCGCGTCGTCGGTATGCACTACTTCTGGCCGGCCCACCGCCAGCCGCTCTTGGAGATCAGCGCTCTACCGGATACGGCGCCGGAGGTGCTGAAACGCGTCCGCCTGCTGGGGCGGCAGCAGGGCCGGGTAGAGCTTTTGGTGCGCGACAGCCCCGGCTTCCTCACCACGCGCATCCTCATGCCCTACGTAAGCGAAGCCGTGCTCCTGGTGGGACAGGGCGTCTCCGTGGACCAGGTGGATACGGCGCTGGAGGCCTTCGGCTGGCGCATGGGCCCATTCCGACTGATGGATGTGGCCGGGATAGAGACCGTTGCCTATGTCCACGATTGCCTGCGCCCCTTCCTGGGCGAGCGTATTGCGGGCCTGGAACGGTTGTGGCCGCTGGTCCGCGCAGGCTATGTGGGCCGCCGCGTCAACGCGGGCTTCTACACTTATGGCCCGGAAGGGCGTCACCCCAACCCAGTGGCCCACGACATGCTGCGCACCGATGCTGAGGTCTGTGCGCCTGAGCCGGATGAACTGGTCCACCGACCCGTGTGGATGATGGTCCGTGAGGCGGCCCTATGCGTGGCCGAGGGCGTGGTGGCGAGCTGGGAGGAGGCCGACGTGGGGGCGAATCTGGGCCTGGGCTTCCCCATGAGCCAGGGTGGGCTACTAGCCTACCGTAAGCGCATCGGCGATGCAGTTATGCGACGCCAGTTTGCGGCCTGGGAACGCCGCTACGGGCCGCGCTTCTGTCTCTGATCCCCGGCCCCATCGAGGGGCGCTTGGGAGGACGGACGACGGAGGACGGTAGGGGCGCCAGCAGGCGGCACGCCTGCCCCACTGGTGCCCATACGTCCTCTGTCGTTTTCCGTCGGGCGCACTGCGCCCGTCCGTTGTCCAACATGGCCGGAGGTGCTATAATTTCGCTATGATGAATACGCTCAAACCTGTGATCGCCGTGTGGCTCGTCCTCGGTCTGCTCTCCTTCGCCTGCACCGATCGTTCGCCAGACCGCGTGCCCGAAGAGCCGACCGCCACGCCGTCGCGACCCGCTGCCACACCCACCGTGCCCCAGCCTGGCGCCAGTGCCACGGCGCCCCGGCCCACAGGCCGGAACCCCTTTGGCCTGATGTTGCCATCTCAACTGGTGCGCTCGTCTCAGGGGATGCAGATCGCCAAAGCGCTAGGGGTGGTCTACTTCCGACCCTCGGCCATCTTCCTGGATGAATGGAACGGGACCTGCCCCGAGTGTGATATCGCCCTGAAGGCCGGTTTGCAGCTCGTCCTCACCGTGCGCAACAACGGCCGGGGGCAAGCCACCTCCCCGCCCAGCGATCTCGCCGCCTATCAACGTACCCTGAGCCAGATGCTGGACAAATATCGCCCGGCGGTGCTGGTGGTGGAGAACGAGGAGAACTCGGCCCTGTTTTACACCGGCACGCCGGAGGAATACGCTGCCCAGTTGAAAGCCGCCTGCCAGGTGGCCCACCAAAAGGGTATCCCCTGCACCAACGGCGGACCGGTCAGCTTCTTAGTGGCCCTGTTGGTCTATGACCATTACCTGAAGAGCGGGCAGACGGCGGCCGCCCAGGACTTCGCTACCAGGGCCTTCACAGCGATGGAGCGGCAATTGCTGAACTCCCCCAAGGCTCAGGAGCAGATTCGCAAGGGCAAAGCGCTCCTCGCCTCCTATCGTGCCGCCGGTGCGGACTACGTGAACTTCCACTGGTACATCGCCGATCCCAAGGCGCTGGGGGAGGCGGTGGCATATCTGAAAGCACAGACGGGCCTGCCGGTGATTACCAACGAAATCGGCCAGCACAACGATGACCCCAACCAGACCACCGCCATCATGGGCAAGGTGGTGGAGTTGGGCCTGCCCATCGCGGTTTGGTTCAGCGTGGATGCGCCGAAGGCACGGGCCTTGGTCAATATGGATGGCACGCTGCGGTCCACCGGCCAGGCGTTCCAGCGTTTCATCCAGCAAAATCTCAAATGATAGTGTAGGAGCGAACAATCATGCGTATATTCAGCAAGGAGAGAGGTGTAGAAGAGATGAGAAGTAAATTGCTACTCGTGGGAGTCGTGCTCACGGTTTTGGGCTTTTAGTCGGGAGCGTCTAATCAGCAGATTATCAGCATGCCATTCGGTCGCCAGGTGCGTGAGAAAGGCCGCCACCTCGGCGCCGGCGGTTGTACGCCGGCGGGAGCGACTTGAGCGTGACCAGGAGCTGCACCAGCGCAGCCATTACCGACTCCAAATTGATTGTGCTGAATGAATTTCTGCAGTCTTAGGTTCATTTTAGCTTATCCTGACAACATGTGATGATTCCCGCCATATGTGTGGCGGAAAAGGGAGGTATCTTAAAAGAATCCAAAGCAGTGTGGGGTCTCAAAGACATCGCTGCTAAGTTAATTTATCAATTTTTGAGTTTCTAATGTTCCGTGTGGAATTGAAAGTGAAATCTTTCAGTATCCTCAGTCGGATCGTGGGCGCTGCAACTCGTCGGGTCTGGCATAGGAACGGGCTGCGGGTCTTTCTTTCAGTATCCTCAGTCGGATCGTGGGCGCTGCAACAGGCGGTAATGCCACCATCTCACCCCCTTATCACATACTTTCAGTATCCTCAGTCGGATCGTGGGCGCTGCAACTAGGAGAGAAGGTGATTGATCCAAGGCCAAAAGTTAGCTTTCAGTATCCTCAGTCGGATCGTGGGCGCTGCAACGATATTGAGGAGCTAGCGGCTACTTATGACATTCTGACTTTCAGTATCCTCAGTCGGATCGTGGGCGCTGCAACTGGGGAGAGAGCGGCGACGGAGGCGGCCGAGTTAACTTTCAGTATCCTCAGTCGGATCGTGGGCGCTGCAACTCGCCAGGGCCGGTTCGTGGTGCCCGCCTCCCTCACTTTCAGTATCCTCAGTCGGATCGTGGGCGCTGCAACTAGCCCAGGGATGAGTGCCGCCGGCGCCGCGTGATCGAGGTCAAGAAGCGGCGCCGGGTCGCGTTGGGCGAGTTCCTGTCCCTCGTCTTCGAAAACCGGGACACCGTCCTCTTCCAGATCCAGGAGATGATCCGGACCGAGCGGATCGACGACCCGGCGGAGGTCCTGCAGGAGGTAGAGGTCTACAACGACCTCATCCCCGGGGACGGGGAGCTGCGGGCGACCCTGTTCATCGAGATCCCCGACCACGACCGCCTGCAGCGGCTGCTGCCCCGCCTGGTGGGCGTCGAGGGCGCCGTGTCCCTGTGCATCGGCGACAAGGAGGCGGTCCCCGGGCTGCCCGACCCGGGCCGCAGCAAGGAGGACAAGACGAGCACCGTCCACTACCTGACCTTCCGGCTGTCCCCCGCGGCGCAGGAGGCGCTGCGGCGCGGGGAGGACCCGGTCTTCCTCGTCGTGGACCACCCGGAGATCCGCGCCAGGGCCGAGCTGCGCCCGGAGACGGTGGCCTCGCTGGCGGAGGACCTGCCCGCCGGCGCGTGAGGGGTCACCCGCCGGGTGTGGGGGAATGGCGCCCGGCCCGTCCGGGCATCCTAACGCGAGATTTTGGCAAAACCCGCGAAAGGAGAGGTGGACATGGTTCAGATCCAGAAGAAGGCGCCCGACTTCGTCGCCCAGGCCGTGATGCCCGACGGCACCATCCGCGAGGAGTTCTCGCTCTCGGAGTACCGGGGCAAGTACGTCGTCCTCTTCTTCTATCCCCTCGACTTCACCTTCGTCTGCCCCACGGAGATCCTGGCCTTCGCCGACCGCATCGGCGAGTTCCGCCGGCGCAACTGCGAGGTGATCGGGGTCTCCGTGGACAGCGTCCACTCCCACCTGGCCTGGCGGCGGATGCCGCGGGAGGAAGGGGGCATCGGCGACGTCCCCTATCCCCTCGTCTCCGACCTGGACAAGAGCATCTCGCGCGCCTACGGCGTGCTCCTGGACAAGCCCTCCGTGGCCCTGCGGGGCTGCTTCCTCATCGACCGGGAGGGCATCGTGCGCAGCATCATGGTCAACGACCTGCCGCTCGGGCGGAACGTGGACGAGGTGCTGCGCCTCCTGGACGCCCTCCAGTACACCGAGGAGCACGGCGAGGTGTGCCCGGCCAACTGGGAGCGGGGCCAGCCGGGCATGAAGGCCACCGTCGAGGGCGTCAAGGAGTACGTCCGGCGGCGCTACGCGCCCGTCGCCTGAGCGGGACCGCCCGGGTCGCCCGCTGCGGGAAGGAGGGGGCGGGGACCGGAGGCACGGTGCCCGCCCCCGACTCTCTATCAAGGCGAGCTTCATGGCTGAACGACACGGCTGAGCGGCGGGGCCTGGGCGGGTCGCCGGACGAGGAGGAGGTGATCGGTGGCCGGGTGGTGAAGATAGAAGCGCCCGGCGGGCGGCGACGCCGGCTGGCCTTATGGGCCTCTTTGCCTCCGCCTGCCTCGCCGGCGGCCTGCTCGTCTTCGTCTTCGGGCTACGCGCTTGGGAGGCCACTGGCCCGACGGCGGGAATCCTCATACCTTATCTCTGGTACTTGGTGCCCGCCATCCTGTGCGCGTTCGGAGGGCGGTCTCTTCTCCGCCGCGCCCGCACGTCACGCGCCTCCGGCCTCTGAGGCCTCGGGGCGGCGCACCGCCGTCACCGACGATCCGCTTGACCTCGGACTTATCCCGAACAGTTGGACAAAGGAGTTATAATAGGACAAAAGCATTAACTGGAAGGAGTGGTCTTAAATGCCGAGGGTCAGCTATGCCTATCCGGTGGAGTTTAGGGAGCAGGCGGTGAGACTGGTGCGGGAAAGCGGGAGGCCGGTGGCTGAGGTGGCCCGGGGGTGAGCTCTTTGAGGCTGTGGGTGAAGCGGGAGGAGGAGGCGGAAGAGAGGAAGAGGAGAGGGCTCAAGATCTCCGAGAGGGAGGAGCTGGAGCGGCTGAGGAAGGAGAACCGGACGCTGCGGGAGGAGAGGGATCTATTGCGGGAGGCGGTGGCTTTTTTCGCCAAGGAATGGGGAAGGAGGCGATAAGGGTCTCTTATCGGTTCCTGGAGGAGAAGCGGATTTTGAGGGCGTGCCGCCTTTTGGGGGTGTGCCGGAGCGGGTACTATGCCTGGAAGGCTCGCCCTTTGAGCCGGAGGGCCAAGGAGGATTTCGCTCTCACCCAGAAGATCCTGGAGATCCACCGCCAGAGCAAGGGCCTCTATGGTGCGCCCCGTATATGGGCGGAGCTGAGGCTCAAGCATGGGGTCAGGTGTTCCCGGAAGAGGGTGGCGAGGCTCATGCGGGTAGCGGGGATTGCGGGAGCGAGAAGGAGACGGGCCCGGGGAACCACCCGTTCCGAGGGGAAGCGGGCTCCCCATCCCGACCTGGTGAGCCGGAACTTCGCCGTGGAGGCCCCCCACCGGCTCTGGGTGGCCGATCTCACCCCGAACCCCACTGAGGAGGGGTGGCTCTATCTGGCCTGGCTACCTGAGCCCGGAGGAGTTCGAAAAAAGACTTTCAGTATCCTCAGTCGGATCGTGGGCGCTGCAACCCCTAATCTCATCTGCACAGTCGTCCGGAAATGGCCTTTCAGTATCCTCAGTCGGATCGTGGGCGCTGCAACCGCCACCCTGAGCGTCGCTAACGCCATCACCCTGGCTTTCAGTATCCTCAGTCGGATCGTGGGCGCTGCAACGATGCCGCTCCCGCTGCCGTACCGCCGGTACCACTGGCTTTCAGTATCCTCAGTCGGATCGTGGGCGCTGCAACCTCTGAGGAAGCATAGAATGCCATCCACAATCCCCCCTTTCAGTATCCTCAGTCGGATCGTGGGCGCTGCAACGACGGTGTACGCCATCCGGTCCGCGACGGCAAACAGACTTTCAGTATCCTCAGTCGGATCGTGGGCGCTGCAACCTGAGGCAGATGGCGCACTGATTGGAGAGGGGAGTTTAACTTTCAGTATCCTCAGTCGGATCGTGGGCGCTGCAACGCTCAGGATCACCCCGCGGGGCAGGAAAAGGTTTCCCTTTCAGTATCCTCAGTCGGATCGTGGGCGCTGCAACGAAAAACTCCGGTTTTTAGTTCAGTTAGTATTATTATAAACTTTCAGTATCCTCAGTCGGATCGTGGGCGCTGCAACCGACTCTAAATTGTGTTAATGTGCTCCACCAACGTCCTGAACTACGGGTAAAAAATGAGTGGAATACGGGTAGTATATTCCACCACTTCTTCCACTCCCAAACATGGCCGTTCGCAAATCGTTTTCTGCTCCAAAACCCCACCGATTTGCGCCTGTAACATCGCCTCTTCCAATAGGCCAGAGCCCGGAACCGTCAAATGGCGCATCGCCTATTGCTCTCTAACTTCTTACTCCCTACTCCCTATTCCCTACCCCACATCATTACAGAACCGCCGGAACTCACAGTTGACGCAAGGTTTCCGAGAAGAGGGTGGGTCCGGCATTCGCTCCTGCTCCACCATCTCCCGCATCGCCGCCGCCGTCTCCCACACCTCCCGCCGCAGCGCCGCCGTCAGCAGCACTTCCTCCGCCCGCCGGGTGAGCAGGGAGTAGATGAAGCCCCGCCGCACCACCCCGCCCCACGTCTCCTCCAGCATGATGCCGTATGCCGCCAGTTGCCGCCGCAGGTGCGGCCCCGCCCGCCGAGCCGTCTGTTTGTAGTCCACTGGAATCCACTCTGCCGGGCCGGATGAATCCGGCGCTACGGCACTGCCGGATGAATCCGGCGCTACTTCCAGGACCAGGTCTATCCGGCCCGTCAGCCCCAATTGATCAGAGGCCACCCAGACGTCAAAGTGGCGCCGGGCGTTCTCCAGGCCGTATATTCGCAGCGTCCGCCGCCGCTCCCGGTCCCGCGCCTCTTCATGGGCCAGCCGCCCCTCATCCATCTTCCCCGTCGTCGGCCGGACCAGCGGCAGACAATAGGTGTAGAAGACGATACGCGGGCAGTAAGCGTATTGCTTCAGGTCGGTCACGGTGAAAACGGTCCGTTCCATTCCAGCAAACCGCCAGGGTGAGCAACCATCGGGGGGCAATCACAAGGGTTACCCCTACGTTTCTTCCCGGATGACCTCCAGCCGCTGCCCCCAGTCTTTCTCGCAGATGACAAATAACTGGACTTTCCCCTCCCGCTTCCCCAGGGTCCGTTTCACCTTCAGCATCAGTTCCTCCTGGTGAGTGCGAGAGAGGTCGCCCAGGAACGCGGAGTACTGGATGCGGTCCAGGCCGTAGTCCAGACAGTGGTCGGCCACTTTGGTCCGCACCCGGTCGTCGGGAATGTCGTAGACCACCAGGCAGCGCATGCTCACCAACGGGCAATGAACGGTTCGTAGGCAGCCCGGTCACCGCGGACGAAGGTGGCGATGTGGCGAGCCTGGCTCTGCAGGACCACCCGCAGCGGTTGCCGCTTCTTCTCGTACCGCTCCGCCGCCTCCAGCCGCTCCAGGATTTTCTCCGCTATCGTCCGTCGGGCTGTCTCCGTCAACCGTCCCCCCTCCATCTCCAGTTTCACCCCCTTCGTCACCATCCCTACCACCGTCCGGTCCACCACGACGGTGCGGAATTCCTCTATCAGGTCAAAGACCAGGCTGGGCTTGCCGGGACGGTCGGCGTGGATGAAGCCACCGTACGGGTCCAGGCCCGCCAGGACCAGGGCCCGCTCCACCTGGCCGTAGAGGATGCCGTAGCCGTAGTTGAGGGCGGCGTTGACGGGGTCCCGGGCGCCGCGCGTGACCCGCCCGGGCCAGTCGTACGATTCGGGGACGACGGCCTTCAGGGCATCCCAGTACCGCTGCGCGGCCCGGCCCTCTATGGAGAGAATCTGCCCCCGGACTTCCTCTACGGTGTCTCCCTTCAGGTGACGCAGTTCATCCAGACTGTCCCGTACCCTTTCGGCCTCTTTTTTGAGGAGACGGCCGACCTGGGGGGCGGCCTCCTCCCGGTATTTGGCCGCGTAGCGCAGGAAGTTGGCCTGGTTGGTGATCTTGCCCCGGGCGAAGGCGACGGCCAGTTCCACGCCCCGCCGGTCCCGGTAGGCCAGCAACTGCTCCCGACGGGTCAGGACGGTCCCGGTCAGGCCAGCGGAGTAGAGAGCCGCGTAGGGCCGACCGGCGGGGTCCAGGAAGTGGATGGGGATGCCTGCCGTACAGCAGGCCCGCACGGCGTCGGCGGAAAGGGAGACGCGGGTGCCGATGACCAGGACCTCATCCAGGTGCAGGAGCGGGGCTTCCGCCAGCACCTCCCCATCCCGGCTCACCCGCAGGCGGCCCTGGTGCTTGCCCACGAAGGCGCCGTATTCACTGATGACCAGTTCACGAACAACCGGCATCCCCCTCCTTTACCCCCTACTCCCTAATCCCTACTCCCTACTCCATACCACCCATTCCCCTTCACCGCATCCTTCCCCACGTGGGTGAACTGGCCCCAGAGGAGCCAGGGCCAGAAGGGGGACCAGTCCTCCGCCTGGAGGGCGACGGTGCCCAGGAGGCCGGAGGTGGGGGATTCCCCCCGGCGGCGGGTGGAGTAACTCCAGACCTCCTCCCAGCGCAGGCCGTTCTCCACGACGCGCACCCGTTCGGCGGCCGCGATCAGCCCCCGGGGGTCATCAAAGACCAGCGGGGTATCGGAGAAGTGGCGGGTGAGCGCCTCCAGCCGTTCCATGAGCCGATGGAAGAAGGGCCGGAAGGCGAACTGATCGGGCTTGACCAGGGCTCTCCGCTGGGTCAGCCGGACCGGGGTGCGGAAGTGGAGGGTGACGACGGCGCCGGGCGGGGGGACGGGCACGGCCAGAACCTGGGCGTGGGTGATGGGGATGTCGGGGACCTGGACGGTCCGGTCGCCAGAACGGAGGACGGATTTCTGCTCGCCAGTGAGGGGGTTCTCGGCCCAGATTTCGCGGATGGCGAGGGTGCCCCGCCGCCAGGAGGGGCGGGGGCGGCCCGGCTCCTCCCGGGGGACCCGGCGGCCCAGGCCGCCCCGCTCCAGTTCGGTCACTGCCAGGACGACGTAGGGGAAGAGTTGGAGCGCGCGGGCGTAGAGGGTGAGGCCGAACTCCAGCCGCTCTCCAGGCTCGTAGCGGAAGAAGCGGCGACCTCCCTGCTCCACGGGATGGCCGCTGCCCGGCAGGGGCGGCTGGACGGTGAAGGGGCGGGGGACGTCCCGGCCCCGGTCACTCGCCGGGTCCAGCGTGCTCACCAGGAAGGCGACGGGGCATGCGGCGACCAGGGGGCAGAGGGCGCACTCCTCCGCCTCCCGATTCATGCAGAAGCGGTACCGGAGGGCGTGGAAGAGCGCGCCCCGGATGGCCGACCCCTGGTGCTCGTTCAGTTCCACCGGCGTCCGCACTTCGGTGATGAATCGGAGGCGGTGGGCGGTGAAGGAGAGCATTACATCATCATCCTGGCTCGCAAGGGTTGGACTCCACACCGCACTGTTGCTTTTGCTTCCGTACCCAAATTTCTCTTAGCAACAGGGCGTCGCCGTCAAATGCCACGATATACTGCCCGCATTCAAAAACAGCCATCCGCCAGTCGGTGTAACCGAGCATCTCTTTGGGCAACACAATAAAGATATGTGGCTTGGGTTTGACAAATGAATATGAAGCCGAAGTCTTATGCCCTTCGCGGAACAATACCATATTGGGGTAGTCTGCGGTGGTTTTCAGACTACCACAATCATCATTGTTGAACGTTTGCATAAAGTAAACCCGATGGGGTTTTCCCCAGCCGCCAGTAACTACCATTTTGCGGGTTTTGTCGTTATAGCGGAACTGGTGGGCCTTACGCACGAGAGTATAGATGTCTACGGTGTAACTCGCAAACTGCGAACCGCGTCGCTCCACCTCATCCTTATCGTATACATCAACACTCGGCAGTGATGTACGGAAGGCATCAATGGCTTCGTAATCACGAATCCATTGCTCGTACTTACTTCCTTTTGCCAATCATTCGTACCGTTTGCGGACTTGCAGTAACCTACTCTCTATTCCCATTTTGGCAGCATATTCATCCAATACCCCGTCTAGCCATTTCGAAATGGCACTGATGCGTTCCGGTTCAGCGTGATGCGTTTCCTCTGCCCGACGACGCAGGGCATTAGCCTGTGCAAAGACGGTTAGAACGCCCATTTCCGTGCCCACGAACCACGGGCGGGCATCGGCTGTATCGTAGAGGGCATAGACTTGTTTTTCCAAATCATCACGGCTCATTTGAGTTTGCGTGTTCAGTGCCTCGGCCACGCGACTGCTTTCCAAGAGATAGGCTGTCCCTGGTTGGTGCCGTCCCACGCGCCCAAAGCGCTGCATAAATCCGGCGGCATCACCTGCCTCAAAGATAAGATAATCGCACTTAAAATCAATGCCCACCTCAATCGCTGACGTCCCGACCCCCAATGTTTTGCCACGCACATCGCGCGCCGCCCGTGAGACCAAGCCGCGCACCGGGGCAATTTCTTCGCGTGCAAAACCTCCTGGTGTCCCTTGACCACTGTCTCAACTGGCCCTATAATTGTGGACGAATATAGAGTGAGGAGGTTCCCAATGGGC
>ERZ511473.1899-NODE-1899-length-13566-cov-5.365780_pt1 | contig 13566 bp, 17 predicted proteins | sample MGYA00374947_ERZ511473 | MGnify/ENA primary metagenome ERZ511473 (study PRJEB26303, sample SAMN06343854) | sediment metagenome | isolation source: hot spring sediment | place: Canada: British Columbia | collected 2012-09-26 ... | reverse complement strand
AAGCCGATCGCGATGGAGGAGGGCCTCCGGTTCGCGATCCGGGAGGGCGGCCGCACCGTGGGCGCCGGCCGCGTCACGAAGGTCATCAAGTAGGGGAGCGGGCGAGGCCGTGCCGAAGACCGACAACCGCCCGAAGATCACCCTCGCCTGTACGGACTGCCGTCGGCGGAACTACCACACGGTGAAGAACCGGCTGAACGACCGGGACCGGTTGGAGCTCAAGAAGTACTGCCGGTGGTGCCGCCGGCACACGGTCCACCGGGAGACCCGTTAGGGCCGCCCATCCCCAGCCCGGCGCCCCTGGGGGCCGAGCGGCGCCACCCTGCCGTGGCGGATCGCGAGCAGCACGGCCTCGAGCTTCGAGCGGACGCCGAGCGTGGTGAGGATCTCCTGCACGTGGGTCCGGACCGTGTGACGGTGCATCCCCAGCGGGCCGGCGATCTCGTCGTTCCGCCGGCCCAGGGCCGCCTCGCGGAGGGTCTCGAGCTCCCGGGCGTCGGGCTGTCCACGCGGTCCGCGGGATCGTCGCGGCGCGCGCTGCGGCGGCGGAGCCGTCGCGCGGAACCTTCGACCACGACCTGGTCGTGGATCGGACTCCCCGCGGAGCGCTCGCCGGACGGCGTCGACCAGCTCCACGGCGCCGTCGGTCCTGAGCACGCACCATGGCGGCTCTCGAGCTCGTGGGCCGTGGCCGCGCACCGCCCCCGCCCTTGCTAGGGTCCCGCGCCGAGGTGGCCCGATGAACGAGGGGCTCGACGGGAAGCGCTACCCGGAGGTCCGGGTCGAGGTGGAGGCGGAGCTGGTCCGCGCGTTCGCGCAGGCCGTGGGCGAGCGGGAGGGCTCGGTGCCTCCCACGTTCGCCACCGTGCCCGAGGTGGCGGGCCTCGCGCAGGTGATCTCCGACCCCGAACTGGGCCTGGACTTCTCCCGCGTGGTGCACGGCGAGCAGTCCTACGAGTGGCGGCGCCCGCTCCGGGTGGGGGACGTGCTCCGGTGCCGGCCCCGGATCGAGGCCATCAGGTCGCGGGGCGGCACGGGCTTCCTCACCGTCGTCTCCGAGATCACGGACGTGGAGGGGGAGGTCGTGGTGGTCGCCCGATGCACGTTGGTGGAGCTGAGCCGGTGAACCCGCGGTTCGAGGACCTCTCCGTCGGCGACGAGCTCCCCCCGCTGGCCCGGACCCTCACCCGCGACGACGTGGTCCGCTACGCGGAGGCCTCCGGCGACCGGAACCCGCTGCACCTCGACGACGCGGCCGCTCGCGCCGCCGGCTTCCCCGGCGCGATCGCGCACGGGATGCTCACCATGGGTCACCTCGCCACCTGCCTCACCCGCTGGCTCGGCGGGCCCGAGGGCCTCGAGCGCCTGACGGCGCCGTTCCGGGCGCCGGTGTTCCCCGGCGAGACCATCGTGGCCGGCGGGAGGGTCCGAGCGCTCGACCCCGCGGCGCGCCGCGCCGAGCTCGAGGTTTGGGTGACGGTCGAACGGGAGGGCCGCCACGAGCAGGCCATCCGTCGCGGGACGGCGGTGATCCGCTTCCCGTGAGGAGGGAGCCGAGCCGTCGGCCGATGTCCCCGCGTCATCTCCCCCGTAACCTGGGCGACGAGGACGGTGTCCAAGCGGTGGTCGACGGAGGGGTCACGAAGGAGCTGCTCGCCCGGTGCCGGCGGAACGACCCGCGGGCGCTCGAGGAGCTCGTCCGGCGGACGCACCGCCGGGTGTACGGGCTGGCTTACCGCCTGGTCCGCGATCCGCACGAGGCCGAGGACGTGGCGCAGGAGGCGTACCTCCGGATGTTCCAGGGCCTGGGCGGCTTCCGGGAGGAGGCGAGGTTCGAGACGTGGATGCACCGGATCGTGACGAACACCGCCTTCAACCATCTGCGGCGCCGGGGGCGGTTCGGCGAGCTGCTCGAGGACGGGGCCCTCGACGTGGCCACGGCGGTCCGCTCCGAGTCCTCGTTCGCCGACCGCGACGAGCTGGAGCGCGCGATGGAGCGGCTGCCGGCCGGCCAGCGGATCGTGCTCGTGCTGAAGGACGTGTACGGTCTCTCGTGCCGGGAGATCGGGCACGAGCTCGGGATCGAGGAGGGCGCGGTCAAGGTCCGGCTGCACCGGGCGCGGAGGCGCCTGCGCGAGGTGCTCACGGAGGGCGATGGCGATGAGGTGTGAGGAGGTGCGGGAGCTGCTCCCCGCCTACCTCGACGGCGAGGCCGCGAGGCAGGCTGAGATCGACGCGCACCTCGCCTGGTGCGGGGAGTGCCGGCGGGAGCTCGCCGGGTACCGCTCGATGGTGCGGTCGCTGGCGGCGCTCCGCGAACGGGGGGCGCACCCAGCGCCGCAGCTCGTGGAGCGGCTGGTGGCCCTGATCCCGGCTCCCTCGCTCCTGGACCGGGTGCGGTTCAACGTGTACGACCACCCGGGGTGGTACGCGGCCGCCTCCCTCGCCGCCGCCGTCGTCGCGGCGTTCCTGCTGCGGAGGCGCGCACGGGAGCGGCCGGCCCTGGCGTAGTTCCCGGCTATCCCACCCGGACCCGCTCGGGGTCGGGCCGGGACAGGCTCGCGATCGCGTGCATCGCGTCGCCCATCCGCGCGATGACCTCCTGGAGCTCCCGCGCCGGCCGCCCCGCTTCCTGCACCCCGGACGCCACGCGCTCGATCCGCTCGGAGAGGACCTCCGTGGACCTCGCCACCGACTCCGCCATGGCTTGGGTCTCGCGGTGGAGCTGCTCGGCCAGGGCCGCGAACCGGCGGTCCACGCGCTCCACGATCTCGGCGGCCAGGCTGGCCTGGAGCTCCTTGACGGCCCGGAGGGCCTGCTTCGCGGGCTCCTGCTCGGCGGCCTGCTGGAGCCGCTCGGCCAAGATCCGGTTGTCGGAGCGGATCATCCGGGCGAGGGCGGCCACCCGCTCGTCGACGTGACGGGCCAGGGCCGCCTGGGCGTCGCCCTGCAGGCGGTCCAGCCGGGACACGAGGAGGTCCATCCGCTCCCGCAGCCGTTCGACGGCCTCGATCGACGACTCGAGGCGGTGGGCGGTGTCGCCGACGTGGGTCGCGATGGAAGCCTCTGCGGCCTCGGCCGCGCGCTGGCCGACCTCGCGTCCGACCCGCTCCAGCTCGGTCTCGAGGGTGTCGGCCAGCCGGACCATGTTCCGGTCGATCGCCGAGACGACCTCGTCGAACCGGCCGGAGACGGCGCCTTCGGCGAGCTCGGCGACCCGGCGCACGGTCTCCTCCGCGGTGAGCCGCGTGAGGTCGCCGAGGGCCTCCGTCACCTGCCCCAGCCGATCGTCCAGGATCCGGGCCGTCCGTTCGTCCAGGCCCGAAGCCACTTCGACCAGCTTGTCGCGGAGCCGCTCGGAGTCGGATCGGACGAGCCGCGCGAGGCCCATCACGCGGGCCTCGAAGGTCCGGTGGAGCTCCTGGGCCGTCCGGATCGTCGCCTCCCGGGTGGCCTCCGTGATGGCCCGGGTCTGCCCGGCGAGCGCCCGCTCGAGCCGTTCGGCTTGCGCGTCCAGGTTCCGGTCCAGCCGCTCGCCGTGCTCCTCGAGGGTCCGGTCCAGGCGGTCCCCGACCGCCTCCGTCGTGCGGATCACCCACCCCTCGTGGGACCTGAAGGCGTCGGCGAGCGCCCGGCCCTCCTCCGCGATCGCCCGCTCCAGGCGTTCGATCTGCTCGCGCACGGTCCGCCCGAGGTCCTCGGCGATCCCGTCGTCCCGGCTCCGGACCGAGGCCACGTGATCCTCGACCTCCCGACGCACCCGCTCGAGCTCTCGCTCCATCCGCTCGCGGACCGTCCCGAGCTCGCTCGCGATGCCCTCCCGGACCGCGCCGAGCTGGCTCTCCAGGGCGTCCCTCGCCGCGCCGAGCTGGCTCTCCAGGGCGTGCCTCGCCGCCCCGAGCTCCCCCTCGGTCCGCTGGGCGAGGCGTCCCATGGCGTCGACGCCCGAGGCCACGTAGCCCTGGACCGCCTCGGCGATCCGGCTCGTCTCCTGGGCCACGAGCTCACCGTGCTCACGGATCTTCGCCCGCACCGACTCCACCAGGGCCAGGTCGCGCTCGGCCAGGTGCTTGAAGGCCTGGGCGATGTGCTCCTCGATGCGGGCGAGCTCGTCGCGGACCTCCTCGACCCCGCGGAGCGCCGGCGAGTCGGCGGCGTCGGCCAGGGCCCGCGCCCCCCGGGCCAGGACCTCCTTGAGGGCGCGGGTGGACTCCGCGAGCTCGGCGATGGTGTCCTCCAGCCTGGCGGTGCGGACGGCGAGCGCCTGGAACCGTTCGTCGCTGTGGGCGATGAGGCTGCGGATCGTCTGGTCCCGACTGATCAGCGACAGGATCTGGGACTGGGTGTCCCGGACGTCGCCGGAGGAGGCCCGCCACATCTCCGCCGCGATCTCGTGCATCAGCGAGACCGCGGTCTGCTGGATGGCCCGGAGCCCCTCTTCGAGCCGCTCCTCGATCCCTCGCTGGTAGCTGGCGATGAGGTCCTCGAGCCCGGGAGGGAGGGGACGGGCTTCGGGCGGGTCGCGCCGCGGGAAGAGGCCGCCGCGCCTGGGTCCCGGCCCCTGGGCCGGGTATGCCGAACCAGATCCCTGCATGGGGACGCTCCATCCCGGGGCCGGCGCGGCGCGTCTGCCGCAGAGTGTAGGGCAGGCCGGGGCCGGTAGCACGTAGGGAGGCCCCCCGAGGGCCTTTGCCGGGGGCTCCCGGGGACACCTATACTTGGCTGGCGATGCCCCCCGCCACCTGGAGCGCCGGCCGGGTCTCGAAGGGGCGTAGCTCAACCTGGTAGAGCACCGGTCTCCAAAACCGGCGGTTGGGGGTTCGAGTCCCTCCGCCCCTGCAAGGAGCACCATGAACAGGCAGATGAAGCGGATGCAGCGGCGTCAGGCCCGCTCGCCGGTCGAGCGGGCCCAGGCCGCGGCGTCGGCTCGGCGGGCGCAGGTCCAGGAGCGGCGTCGCCGGACCCCCCCGGGGCAGTTCCTCCGGGAGGTGCGCCAGGAACTGAAGAAGGTCAACTGGCCGACGCGCCAGGAGCTCGTGGCCTACACGGTCGTCGTGCTCGTCTCGGTGACGGTGCTCACGGCGTTCGTGTTCGGTCTCGACTTCGTCTTCTCCAAGGCGATCCTCGAGCTCCTCGGTCGCTGAGGCCGGGAGGTTCACCCCGGATGGACGATCTCCGCCACCAGGAACCGGACGACGACGCGCCGGTCCCCGAGGAGGGGGATCGGGCCGAGGAGGAGCGGGCCGGCGGCGGGACCGCCGAGGGAGCGTTGGAGGAAGTGACGGAGACGACGATCGAGGAACCCGCGGTCGCGGAGGCCACCCCGGAGGTCGCGGAGGCCACCCCGGAGGTCGAGGGGCCCGCCGCTGAGGGGCCTGTCCCGGAGGTCGCGGAGCCCGCGGCTGGAGAGCCCGCGGCCGAGGCGGCTGAGGAGGCCCCACCGGAGGAGGAGACCGTCAGGGACCCGTTCAAGGGACCCGGGGAGTGGTACGTGGTCCACACGTACGCGGGCTACGAGAACAAGGTCAAGGCGAACCTGGAGTCCCGCATCCGCACGATGCAGATGGAAGACAAGATCTTCGACGTCGTCATCCCCATGGAAGACGTCATGGAGATCAAGGGCGGGAAGAAGCAGGTCGTCCAGAAGAAGGTCTTCCCCGGTTACCTGCTCGTGAAGATGATCTACGACAACGACTCCTGGTACGTCGTCCGCAACACCCCGGGCGTGACGGGGTTCGTCTCCGCTGGCACCGGCTCCAAGCCGACGCCGCTCTCGCGCCGGGAGGTCGAGAAGATCCTGGCCGTGAAGCACGAGGAGGTGAAGCCCACGTTCCGCCTGGAGTTCGAGGAGGGCGACGTGGTGCGGATCATCTCCGGGCCGTTCGCGGACTTCACGGGCTCGGTGGCCGAGATCAACGTCGATCAGAGCAAGCTCAAGGTCCTGGTCAGCATCTTCGACCGGGAGACCCCCGTCGAGCTCGGGTTCGACCAGGTCGCGAAGGTCTAGGGACGGCGGGAGGCCGCCCGCGGGGCGGCCGCACGGACCGCTGGGAGGTGATGCAGGATGCCGCCGAAGAGGAAGAAGGTCCTTGCCGTGGTCAAGCTCCAGATCAGGGCGGGACAGGCCACGCCGGCGCCGCCCGTCGGCACCGCGCTCGGCCAGCACGGCGTGAACATCATGGAGTTCTGTCGGCAGTACAACGAGGCCACCCAGCAGTGGGCGGGCCAGGTGATCCCGGTCGAGCTCACGATCTACGAGGACCGCACGTTCTCGTTCGTCCTCAAGCAGCCGCCCGCGGCCGAGCTGATCAAGCAGGCCGCGGGGCTCGAGAAGGGCTCGGCGGAGCCGAACCGGCAGAAGGTCGCCCGCCTCACGCGGGAGCAGATCCGGCGGATCGCCGAGCGGAAGATGCCCGACCTCAACGCCCGGGACCTCGAGGCCGCGATGCGGATCATCGAAGGCACCGCGCGGAGCATGGGCGTGGAGGTGGCGTCGTGAAGCGGGGCAAGCGGTACCGGCAAGCGCTCGCGGCCTTCGACCGGGAGCGGCTGTACTCGCCGGCCGAGGCGGTCCGGATCCTCAAGGAGCTCCCGGCGGCTCGGTTCGACGAGACCGTGGAAGCGGCGTTCCGCCTCGGCGTGGACCCACGGAAGGCGGATCAGATGGTCCGGGGTACGGTCCTCCTCCCCCACGGGACCGGGAAGGAGGTCCGGGTGGCGGTGTTCGCCGTCGGCGAGAAGGCCCGCGAGGCGCGGGAGGCTGGCGCCGACCTCGTGGGCGGCCAGGAGCTGGTCGAGGAGGTCCTCAAGGGCAACATCGACTTCGACGCCGCCGTGGCGACCCCGGACATGATGCCGGTGGTGGGGAAGGCGGGGCGGATCCTCGGGCCTCGGGGGCTGATGCCGAACCCCAAGACGGGCACGGTCACGAACGACATCGCGAAGACCGTCCGGGACATCAAGGCCGGGAAGATCGACTACCGGGTGGACCGGACCGGCAACGTCCATGTGGTGATCGGGAAGCGGTCGTTCGACGAGCGGCGCCTCCTCGAGAACTACCTCGCGGTCGTGGAGGAGCTCCTGCGGGCCAAGCCCGCGGCGGCCAAGGGGAGGTACATCAAGAGCGCCGCGATCTCCGCCACGATGACGCCCGGGATCCGGATCGACCCCAACCGGGTCAAGGAGGTCGAGCTCGCCGCGGTCCCGGCCTGAGCCACGGCCCCTGGCCGTCGGGCGCGTGTGATATGAACGGCGCATGGCCGCCGACGCCGAGCTCGCCCGAGAGATCCTCCGGCTCCTCACGGAGCAGCCCGAGCTCCGTGAGGAGGTCGGTCGTGTGCTCCGGGTGGCCGAGCTGGACCGGCTGACCCGCGCCGTCGCGGACCTGGCGGGGGCCCAGGGGCGAACCGAGGAGCGTATCGCCACCCTCACCGCCCGGGTCGACGCCCTGGCGGAGCAGATGGCCACCCTCACCGCCCGGGTCGACGCCCTGGCGGAGCAGATGGCCACCCTCACCGCCCGGGTCGACGCCCTGGCCGCCCGGATGGACGCGCTCGCGGCTCACATGTCGACGCTCGCGGGGTACGTGGACAGCCTCCGGGGACAGATGTTGGAGCTCCGGTACCCGAGCAAGGCCCCCGCGTACCTCGGCGCGATCGCCCGGCGCCTCCACGTCCTCTCCCACGAGGAGCTGGACGACATGTTGGAGGAGGCCCTGGCCGGGGGGCGGTTGCGCGAGGAGGAGGCCGAGCAGGTGCGGCTCGCCGACCTCGTGGCGCGGGGTCGCCGCAGGGAGGACGCCTCGGTGATCTACCTCGTGGTCGAGGTGTCCTGGGGGGTCGGGGTCGACGACGTGCGGCGGGCCGCGGAGCGGGCGGAGCTGCTGTCCAGGGCCGGTGTGCAGACGGTCGCGGTGGTGGCCGGCTCCTGGATCGGCCCCGACGCGGCCGAGATGGCTCGCGGCTCGGGCGTGTGGCAGGTCGTCGACGGCCGTGCCGAGGCGCCCGGCTCAGCCTCCCGCTCAGCCGGCTGAGCCGGCTGATCCCCGGAGCGCAGCGCCTGGACCGCCGGCGCCCCGCCGGGGGAGGTTTCGCTCGCTATGGCCGAGGACGTGTCGCGCGTTCCCTCGGGGTTGCGTTCGCGGCCGACGGAGGGCGGAGGCCCGGCCGAGGCCCGCGCCCTCCGGGTGCCGATCGTCGATGACCATCGCCTGTTCGCCGATGTCCTCCGGATGCGCCTTGAGACCGAGGAAGGGGTGGAGGTCCTCGGGGCAGTGGGAACCGCGGCGGAGGCGGTCGAGCTCTGCCGGCGCAGGTGCCCGGAGGTCGTGCTGATGGATCTCGACCTCCCAGGGGTGGACGGGGCCGAGGCCACGGAGCGGGTGCGGGAGCTCTGCCCGGAGGCGCGGGTCGTGGCCGTCGCGGCGGTCCAGGACCGGGCGCTCATCGCCCGAGCCGCGCGGGCCGGGATCTCCGGCTTCGTGCCGAAGACCCGTCCGGGCGATGAGCTGGTGCGGGTGATCCGGGCCCCCGGGGAAGGCGTGATCGTGCTGCCGCCAGGCGACCCGCTCGGCTTCCTCCGGGCCCTGGCGGGCGAGGAAGCGGCTGGGCCAGAGCGCCGTCCGCGGGACCCCGGACGGGCCGGGCTCGAACGCCTCACCCCTCGGGAGCGCGAGATCCTCCAGGCCCTGGCCGAGGGCCTGAGTACCGCCCGGATCGCCGAACGCCTGTTCATCAGCCCGCGGACCTGAACAGCCACGTGGGGAACATCCTGACCAAGCTCGGGGTCCGCTCGAGGCTCGCGGCGGTCCTGTTGGCCCTCCGCCACGGTGTGGTGGCGCTCGACCCGGTCCGCGACGGTGGGCTACCTCATACCGGGTAGTCCGTTCGCAGTACGGAATGGTCTCGTTCCGGACCGGGGGACCCCCGGGTGGTCGCCCGTTCCCGGGCGGAGCGGCCAGCGGATGGGAGGCAGCGATAGCAGGTCTGGGAGACAGCTGGGCGTTCGGGAAGCCGTACCGGGGACCACGGAGCAGGGCCAGGAAGCCGTTCACGATCTTCGTGCTGCTCATGGTGCTCGTGGGCCTCCTCGGCCCGGCCGCCTTCGCCGAGGACCCGGGGACCCCGGGACCACGACGGAGACCACCGCCGACCCCAGCCCCGAACCGTGCCCCACCGACAGCCCGACCCCCGAGCCCGCCTCCGGTCCTTCTGCGACCGAGAGCCCCACCGCCGAGCCCTTGCCGGAGCCCAGCCCCACCGACAGCCCGAGCCCCGAGCCGAGCCCCGTCGAGTCCCCGAGCCCCGAGCCGAGCCCCGTCGAGTCCCCCGCCCCCGCGCCCGCCGCGACCGAGACCATCCTGGTGCGCCTCCGCGACGGTCTCTCCGAGGCCGAGCAGGCCGACGTCATCGCCCGGAACGGCGGCGTGGAGGTCTCGAGCATCGCCGTCCTCCGACTCCACGTCGTGGCGGTGCCGCAGGGAACGGTGGCCGAGCACCTCGACGCGTACCGGGCCGATCCCGACGTCGAGAGCGCCGAGCGCGACCGCGTCCGCGAGGCCGAGGGCACGCCCTCCGACCCGGCCTACCCGACTGGGGCTTCACGGTCGAGGTGCCGGGGTTCGGGTTCCTCCGGGACGAGTTCCCCGAGCCCTTCATCGCGATCTGGGAGCTGGCCGACGGGTGGGCCACCTCCCGCGACTTCCCCGGCGTCCGGATCCCCGGGGCGCCGTTCATGGGCACCATCGGCCTGGCGCCCTCGCGGGAGCTGATGGAGCGGATCGCCGCCCGCGAGCGGGAGACGCTCGAGCGCGGCGGCTTCGTCCTGCCCCCCGACCCCGCGGGCGCCGTCCCCTCCGACCCAACCATCGCCCGGGAGGCGCTCCGGACCATCCCCCGCGGGAGAACGTGGGGAACGTGGGCATCAAGCAGCTCGCCGCCGGGACCCGCCTGCTGATGCCGGTGTGGGTCGAGGGCGGGCTGTTCTCCGCCGGCGACGCCCACTTCGCCCAGGGGGACTGCGAGACCTGCGGCACGGCGATCGAGATGAACGCGACGCTCCGGGTCCGGTTCGACCTCCGCGAGAGCGTGGCCCGGGAGCGGGGGATCCGGGACCTCCAGTTCGAGCGGGACGACTACCTCGTGCCGCCCGAGTACCAGGCGCCCCGGCGGCTCTTCGCCACGACCGGGATCTCGGTGCGGAAGGACGGGCGGAACGAGTCCGAGGACGTCACGGTGGCGGCCCGGAACGCGCTCCTCGACATGATCGACCACCTGGTGGCGGAGTACGCGGCAGCAGGCCTACGCGCTCTGCAGCGTGGCGGTGGACCTCAAGGTGAGCGAGGTCGTGGACGTCCCGAACTTCGTGGTCTCGGCGTTCCTGCCGCTCGACATCTTCGCCGGGTAGCGCGCCGGCCGCCGGTCGCCGCCGCGATCCGGTCGCCGACGCGGTCCGGCCCCCGGGCGCGCTCCGCCGGCGGGAGGGGGGAAGGGGGGCGCCCCCGGGGAGGGGCGCGGGCCGCCGGCGGAGGGGCCTACTCGATCAGGTGCCGCCGCAGCGCCTCGGCCACGGCGGCGGTCCGGTCGGAGGCGCCGAGCTTGCGGAAGATCCGGTCCAGGTGATAGCGGACCGAGCGGGTGGTCATCCCGAGCTCCTCGCCGATCTCGGGGTTCGTCCTCCCGGCGGCGAGGAGCCGGAGGATCCGGAGCTCCTCCTCGGTGAGGGCCTCGGGCGAGGGCTCGTCGAAGCCCTGCCCGGCCAGGCGCTCGACCAGCGTGAGGTCGATGACCATGCCGCCGTTCGCGACCACCCGGACCATGTCGAGGAGCTCGTCCCCGTCCACGTCCTTGAGCGCGTAGCCGCGGGCCCCGGCCCGGACCGCCTCGACCATCTGGCGGGGGTCGTCGTAGGCGGAGAGCAGGATCACCTTGACCGCGGGGTGCTCCCGGGAGAGCCGCCTCGCTACCTCGAGGCCGTCGATCTTGGGCATCCGGACGTCCAGCAGGACCACGTCCGGTTCCTCCTCGGCCTCCACCAGGTCGAGGACCTCCCGGCCGTCGGCCGCCTCCCCCACGACGACCACGTCGTCGGCGGTCCGGAGGAGCTGGACCAGGCCCTCCCGCGCGAACGGGTGATCGTCCGCCACCCCGACCCTGATCACCTCTCCCACGGGACCGCGACCTCCCGGCGTGGACCGCCGGGACCGATGCTGCGCCAGAGGGCGACCGTCGCGCATCCCGCGGGCGGGCGGGTTTCGGCTCCCAGATGAGCCGTCCCTCGTTCGGGCCCCCCGGACGCGGTGGGGGGCGGTGCGGGTGACGCCCGGCAGGCCGATGCGGCCCCGACCTTCGACCGGGGCGTTCGTCGGCCCCCCGTTCGAGGGGCCGTTTGTCGGCCCCGGCCGGGCCCGCTACCCTGGACCCGCCGCAGACAGCAGGGGCGCCGCGTGCGCATGATCCCCAGCCGGGGTACCTGCCGAGGCACCGGGACCGCCGCGTTCCGCGCGCGCCTCCGCTCGCCTGCGGGGGCGCTTTCCTTATCTCCGAGGGGGATCGATGCCGAGCGCGGAGAAGGTGGAGAAGGTGCGGGAACTCGCGGAGCGGATCCGCCGCTCCCAGGCGCTCCTGCTCACCGGGTTCCAGGGCCTGTCGGTCGCCGACGCCACCGAGCTCCGCCGGGACCTGGCCGAGGCCGACGCCAGGTTCTCGGTCGTGAAGAACACGCTGTTCAAGCGGGCCGCGGAGGAGGCCGGGCTGGCCGATCTGGAGCGGCTTCTCGAGGGGCCGACGGCGGTCACGTTCGCCTTCGGCGACCCGGTGGCGGCGGCCAAGCGGGTGGTCGAGGCGGCCAGGCGGTTCCCGGCGCTCGTCCTCAAGGGGGCCTGGGTCGAGGGCCGGGTGCTGCCGGCCGAGGACGCGCAGCGCCTCGCGACGCTCGAGTCGCGGGAAGCGCTGCTCGCGAGGGTGGCGGGCGCGCTCGTGGCCGAGCTGGCGCGCGCCGCGTACGCCTTCCAGGCGGTCCAGGCCCGGTTCCTGGCGGTGCTCGAGGCCTACCGGGAGAAGCTCCCCGCGGAGCCCGCCCGGGCCGAGCAGGCGGAACCCGCCGAGGCCGGAGCTGCGGCGGCCCGAGAAGACGTTGCTCGCGTATGCCGATGCCGTGTATGGGGAGGCGGGGCCGGAGAGCGCCGTGGGGCGGGCCTTCAGCAGCGCGTTCGGAGAGTTGAAGAAGCTGCCGCCTTTGCCCTTCAGCCGTCGGGAAGTGCAAGGCATCGCCGCGCTCTATTCGAGGGAGGAAGTGACGCTTCATCTGGGCGCCGAGGCGCGGGAGGAGAACGTCAAGGGGGAGTCGCTCGATCGGTATCGGTTCGTGCATTTTGCGGCGCATGGGCTGCTCAATGAGAATGCGCCGCAGTATTCGGGGCTTGTGCTGACGTTGCCTTCGGCCCTTCGGGATGCCCGTGAGGATGGAGTGCTACAGGTGTACGAGGTCTTCAACCTCAAGTTGAATGCGGAGCTGGTCGTGCTCTCGGCCTGCGAGACGGGCTTGGGGAAGCAGCTCCGGGGTGAGGGATTGATCGGATTGACGCGGGCGTTTTTCTACGCCGGGGCCGAGGCGGTCCTCGTCAGCTTGTGGAAGGTCGCGGACGTTTCGACGGCGGAGTTGATGGTGCGGTTCTATCGGCACCTGAAGGCGGGCAGGGGGAAGGCCGAAGCGTTGCGGCAGGCGCGGCTGGAGTTGCTTGAGCAGGGGCGGTTCGTGCATCCGTTTTATTGGGCTCCCTTCGTCTTGGTGGGGAAATCGTAAAGGCTAACGGCGACGCGAGCGGCTGCGCCCGTCTCCCTGAGGATTCGCCTTCAGGTAGCCCAACGGAACGTGTTCCTCCGACCCGCTCGCTTACGCCGACTTTCCCCGCAGATGCCGGGCGGTCATTCGTACATCAAGGCCTGAACCGGGTCTTGAAGCGCGGCGCGCAAGGCCGGATAGAGCGCGCCGATGGCGCCGCTCACTACTCCTACGGCGATCATCGCCAGGATTCCTCGCAGCTCCATCTCCACGTGAAGAGGTGTGAGTTCATCCAGCAACAGCTTCAGGGCGAACGAGAGTCCGAGCGCCAGCAGAATCCCCAGGCCACTGATCACAAGCGCTTGTTTCTCGATGAGCGCGGCGATAAAGGCTTTTGACGCGCCCAAGCTCTTGAGGATGCCGATCTGGCGCGTTTGCTCCAGCACGGTCGTGTACATGGTGAGCGTGATGAGAAGCGCGCTCACGATAGCGGCGACCAAGAGCATGGCCGTGAGAAAACCGGTGATCAGCGGATTCCCATCGGCGTACAGGCGCGGGAGATCGCGCGTGAGGAGGACCTGTCGGTCGGGGAGCCGTCGCTGCAATTCGGCGGCGATCGCCTCCTGATCCTCCGCGCGCGCGCACTTGATGAGGAAGGCGGATCCGCGCCCCGGAGCGCCGAGCGCCTGTTGCATCGTCTCCAGCGGGATCTTGATGCGCGGGCCAAGCGAGGGCTCATAGATGCCGACGATGCGGAACGGCCGGCCGAAGATCTCGATCGTGTCG
>ERZ511473.1898-NODE-1898-length-13571-cov-4.710983_pt1 | contig 13571 bp, 14 predicted proteins | sample MGYA00374947_ERZ511473 | MGnify/ENA primary metagenome ERZ511473 (study PRJEB26303, sample SAMN06343854) | sediment metagenome | isolation source: hot spring sediment | place: Canada: British Columbia | collected 2012-09-26 ... | reverse complement strand
TTTTTTTTTTAATGATACGGCGACCACCGAGATCTACACTCTTTCCCTACACGACGCTCTTCCGATCTCCCCTACGCGGCGACGAGCTTCGCCAGCCGGTCGCAGATCTCCCGGGCGAGTTCCCGCTTCGTCCAGGTGCGCAGGGGCGCGTCGTCCCCGGAACGGGAGAGGATCATCGCGTGGTTGGTCTCGGAGCCGAAGCCGGTCCCCTCCCGCCCGACCTCGTTCACCACCACCAGATCGAGGCCCTTCGCCTCGAGCTTGGCCCGTCCAGCCGCCTCGAGGTCCTCGGTCTCCGCCGCGAACCCCACGAGGATCCGGTCCCCCTTGCGCTCCCCCAGCTCGCGCAGGATGTCGGGGGTCGGGACCAGCCGCACCTGGGGGGGCCCGGCCTCCTTCCTGAGCTTCCCCGGCGCGACCCGCTCCGGGCGGAAGTCGGCCACCGCCGCGGCCATCACGACCGCGTCGACCTCCTCGAACCGCTCGAGCACCGCGGCCCGCATCTCCTCGGCCGTCGTGACCCGCACGACCTCCACGCCCGCCGGGGGCTCGACGGTCCCCGGACCCAGCACGAGGGAGACCCGGGCCCCCCGGTCCCGCGCCTCCCGCGCCACCTCGACCCCCATCCGGCCCGAGGAGCGGTTCCCGAGGAACCGGACCGCGTCGAGGGGCTCGAACGTCGGCCCGGCGGTCACCAGCACCCGCCGGCCGGCGAGGTCCGCCCCGCGGCCCAGGAGCGCGCCGGCCGCCGCCAGGATCTCCTCGGGTTCCGCCATCCGCCCCACGCCCTCGTCGCCGGCCGCCAGGGGACCGACGGCCGGCCCCACGAACCGCACCCCGCGCTCTGCGAGCAGGCGGACGTTGGCGCGGGTCGCCGGGTGCTCCCACATCCCGGTGTGCATCGCGGGGGCGACGAGCACCGGACAGGTGGCCTCGAGCAGCGCCGCCGTGACGAGGTCGTCGGCGATCCCGTGGGCCAGGCGGGCGAGGACGTTGGCGGTGGCGGGGGCCACGATCGCAAGGTCCGCCTCCCGGGCCAGCCGGACGTGGAGCACGGCCCCGGGTTCCTCGAAGACCGAGGTGTGGGCGGGTCGTCCGGTGAGCGCCGCGAACGTGTCGGGCCCGACGAAGCGGGTCGCCGCCTCGGTCATCGCCACCCGGACCTCGGCGCCCGCCCCGGTGAGGAGCCGGACCAGGTGGACCGCCTTGTAGGCGGCGATCCCGCCGGTGACGCCGAGGAGCACCCGGCGTCCTTCGAGCGCGCTCTGGGTCACCCCGGCCTCCCGGCGGCCGCGGGCCCCGGCCGGCCTACGAGCCCTCGGCCGTCTCGGGGCGCTGGGCCGTGATCTTGCCCTCGGCGATCTCCTGGAGCGCGAGCGACAGCGGCTTGCTCCGCAGCCCGCCGGTCTCCACGAGCGGCGGCACGAACTCGCCCCGACCCTCGCCGAGCTGGTTGTAGTAGCTGTTGATCTCCCGCGCGCGCTTGGCGGCGAGCATCACCAGCGTGTACTTCGAATCGACCTTGGCGAGCAGGTCGTCGATCTTCGGCTCGATCATGGGGATGGGTCCTCCCCTCCGCGACCCTCGCGGTGCGCAGCGATGATAGCAAGCACCTCGTCGGCCGCCCGCTCCAGGTCGTCGTTCACCACGACGTGGTCGAACCAGGAGGCCTCGGTCAGCTCGCGTTCGGCCTCCGCGAGCCGGCGGGCGAGCGTGCGTTCGTCCTCGGTCCCGCGCGTGCGGAGCCGGCGCTCGAGCTCCTCGCGGTTGGGCGGGACCAGGAACACCAGCACGGCGTCGGGGGCCCGCTGCTTCACCTGCCGCGCCCCCTGGACGTCGATCTCCAGGAGGACGTCGCGGCCCGCCGCGCGGGCCCGCTCCACGTCCTCGGCCGGCGTCCCGTACCGGTGGCCGAACACCTCCGCCCACTCGAGCAGGGCGTCGGACGCGACCAGCTCGTCGAACGCCTGGTCCGAGACGAACCGGTACTCGCGCCCGTCCCGCTCTCCGGGCCTCGGGGGTCGGGTGGTCCAGGACACCGAGAACCACAGGCCCCCCGGATCCCGCTCGAGGAGCCGCCGGACCACGCTCCCCTTGCCGACGCCCGAGGGCCCCGAGATCACGAAGAGCGCGCCCCTGCGGGACAGCGCTACTTCTTCGCGAACCGCTCGAGCAGCATGTCGCGCTGCTTGGCCCCGAGGCCGCGGATCCGGCGGCTCGCGGAGATGTCCAGCTCTTCCATGAGCTTCCTCGCCCGGACCTTCCCCACCCCGGGCAGGGACTCGAGGACCGTGGACACCTTCATCTTGCCGACGGTGTCGTCGTCGGACCGGGCGAGGATGTCCCGCAGCGTCCGCTTCCCGGACTTCAGCTCGGCCTTGATCTCGGCGCGCCTGCGGCGGGCCTCGGCCGCCTTCTCGAGCGCGCGCTTCCGGTCCTCCGGCGAAAGGGTCGGTAGCGGCATCCCACAGCTCCTTCGCTAGGGGGTTCAGGGACCGCGGGATTATAGACACCGGCCTCCGTCGGAGGCAACGAGACCTGCGCCGCCACCTGCGGTTCCGCGGCCGTTCCTCGACCTCCGCTGGAGGTCGACGGCGGCCCCGCATCTAGCGGACCTCGCGGAGGATGGCGCGGGCGGCGGCGCCGGGGTCGGGGCTCTCCGTGATGGGCCGGCCCACGACGAGGTAGTCGGCGCCGCGCTCGACCGCCTCCCCCGGCGTGAGGACCCGGGCGTGGTCGTGGCCGTCGGCCCCGGCCGGGCGGACGCCCGGGACCACCAGGCAGAAGGCGTCGCCGAGCGCCTCGCGCACCGCGGCGACGTCCTCCCCCGAGACCACGGCGGCCCCGGCCCCCGCGGCCCGGGCCTCGAAGGCCAGCGAGGCGGGGCTCGCGAGCCCCTCCCCCGCGAGGCTCGAGAGCACGGTGACGGCGGCCACGAGCGGGGGCGGGCGGCCGGCTGCCAGGGCCCCGGCCCGCGCGCCCCGGACCGCCGCGGCCACCATCGCCTCCCCCCCGAGCGCGTGCACGGTGAGCATCGCGACGCCGAGGGCGGCCGCGTTCCGCGCCGCCCGCTCCACCGTGGTCGGGATGTCGTGGAGCTTGAGGTCCAGGAAGACCGGCCCGTGGCGCCCGATCCGGCGGACGGCCTCCGGGCCCGCGGCGGTGAAGAGCTCGAGCCCCACCTTGAGCATCGCGACCTCCCCCGCCAGGGCCCGGGCCAGCTCCTCGGCCCGGTCGAGGTCGGAGAGGTCGAGCGCGACCACCAGCGGGTTGGGGGGCGGGGGGATCATCCCGGCCCCTCCTCCCCGGGCAGGGCGAGCCGGCCCCGGAGGTCGGCCGGCGAGCGGAGCCCGGCCGCGGCGAGGTGGGCGGAGATCCCCTCGGCGACGGTCGCGGGGGCCGCGGGGTCCACCAGGATCGCAGTCCCCACCTGGACCGCCCAGGCCCCGGCCAAGAGCAGCTCCACCGCCTCATCGCCGTTCGACACGCCCCCGCCGGCCATGACCGGCACCTCGGGCAGCTCCCTCGCCACCTCGAACGTGGCCCGCACCGCGAGCGGCCGGACCGCGGGCCCCGACACCCAGCCGGTCACCGCCCCGAGGGCGGGGCGACGGCGGGCGGGGTCCACGGCCATCCCGGGGAGCCCCCCGCCGATCGAGAGCCCGTGGGCCCCCGCGCGGACGCAGGCCCGTGCCGTCTCGGCCAGGGTCGGGAGGAAGCCGGGGAGCTTCGCGAAGACCGGCACGTGGGCCAGGCGGGCCACGGCCCCGGCCACCTCGGCGGCCCGGTCGGGCCGGGCGCAGAACGACGGCCGGTCCAGCTCCTCGTCGGGGAGGTCCAGGGCGACCTCGATGGCGACGACCCCGGGCGCGGTGTGGACGCGGGCCGCGACCGCCACGTATTCCTCGAGGCTCCCCCCGGCCACCGAGACGACCACCGGGGCGGCCCGGGCCAGGCGGGGCAGCTCCTCGTCCACGAAGGCCGCCGCCCCGGGGTTCTGCAGGCCGACCGACCACAGGATCCCCGAGGGGGTCTCCGCGACCCGCGGGGGCGGCGAGCCCCGGCGGGGCGCGAGCGTGACGCTCCGCGACACGACGGCCCCCAGGACCGAGGCGTCGACCAGCCCGACGTGCTCCCGGCCCGTCCCGAAGCAGCCGGCGGCGGCGATCACGGGCGAGCGGAGCCGGAGGCCGGCCAGGTCGACCTCGAGGGTCGGTCCCGCGTCCCTCATCCCTCGGGGGCCGCGGCCTGCTCGGCGCCGGGCCACGGCCACCGCTCCCACGAGACGCGGCGGGCGTTGAAGACCGGTCCCTCCACGCACGCCCGGAGGTGGTCGTAGCCGGTGCCATCGCGGCGGAGGATGGGGACCGCGCACGCGAAGCAGAGGCCGACCCCGCAGGCCATCGGCCCCTCCACGGCGACCTGGGCGGGGATCCGCCGCTCCCGGCAGACCTGGGCCACGCGGCGGAGGGTCGCGTCGGGGGCCGCCGCGTAGACCACCTCCGTCCCCCACCGATCCATCGCCTCCGGGAGGGCGTCCGCCACCCGTCCGCGCCCGCCCATCGAACCGTCCTCGGTGTAGATCGCGATGTTCGCCGCCAGGCGCTTGCCCTCGATGGGCTCGAACACCCCCTCGATCCCCTCCGCCCCCACCAGCATGTCCACCCGCTTGCCGCGGGCCCGGAGCTCCTGGGCGAGGAAGTGGAGGGGCGCCACGCCGTGCCCCTCCCCGACCAGGAGGCAGTTCGAGAGGCGGCGGGGGTAGGCGAACCCGGTGCCGAGCGGGCCGATCACGTCGACCGCCCCGTGGGCCCGCGCCCCGGCCAGCCAGGCGGTCCCCGGCCCGCGGACGTCGAAGGCGAACTCGAGCGTGCCAGCCCACCCGCCCCGGCGCGACGCCGCGTGGATGAAGAAGTGGCGCCGGAGCAGCGCCGCCCCGCCCGGCGGCGGGGCGACCCCCACGAACTGCCCCGGCCTCGCGCGCTCCGCGATCTCCGGCGCCACGAGCGTGAGCGTGTGGTAAGCGCCGTGCTTGCGGACCGAGAGGATCTCGGCGCGGACCCGCCTCATCCCCCCTCCCCCGCCGCGCGGGCGTGGTGCTCCTGGAGCGGCCGGGGTTCGGCCAGGCCCTCCCGCAGCGCCTCGATCCCCCGGACCGCGGCCTGGACGCCGGGGAGCGTCGTGATGCACGGGACCCCCGCCGCCGCCGCGGCCTGCCGGATCAGCGAGCCGTCGCTCCGTGGCGAGCGGCCGAAGGGCGTGTTGATCACGAGGTCGACCTCGCCCCGGGCGATCAGGTCCACGACGTTCGGGCTCCCCTCGGAGACCTTCGCCACCGGCTCGACCCGCACCCCCGCCCTGGCGAGGACCCCGGCCGTGCCTCGCGTCGCGAGCAGCCGGAACCCGAGGTCGGCGAGGCGGCGCGCGGGGAGCACGATCGCCCGCTTGTCCCGGTTCGCCACGGAGACGAAGGCGGTCCCCTTCTCGGGGAGCCCGGCGCCGCTCGCGACGAGGGCCTTCGCGAGGGCCGCCCCGGGGTCCGCGTCGATCCCCATCACCTCCCCCGTCGAGCGCATCTCGGGGCCCAGCACCGTATCGACCCCGGGGAAGCGGGCGAACGGCAGGACCGGCGCCTTCACGGCCGTGTACGGGAGGTGCCGGTAGTGGGCCGGGTCCCGGGGGAGCATCCCCGCCGCCCGCAGCTCGCGCAGCGTCCGCCCCACCATCGCGAGGGTCGCGACCTTCGCGAGCGGGACGCCCGTCGCCTTGGAGACGAACGGCACGGTGCGCGACGCCCGCGGGTTCGCCTCGAGGGCCCAGACCCGCTCGTCCTTCACCGCGAGCTGGACGTTGAGGAGCCCCACGACCCCCAGCCGCCGCGCGATCGCCTCCACGATCCGATGGATCTCGTCGAGCTCGGCGTCGGAGAGCGTGGCCGGCGGGATCTGGCAGGAGGAATCGCCGGAGTGGACCCCCGCCTCCTCGATGTGCTCCATCACCGCGCCCACGAACACCTCCCGCCCGTCGGCGACGGCGTCCACGTCCACCTCGATGGCCCCCTCGAGGAACCGGTCGATCAGCACGGGGTGCTCGGGCGACGCGGCGGCTGCCGTGGCCACGAACCGGTCCAGCTCCTCCTCGTCGTAGACGATCTCCATGGCCCGCCCGCCGAGCACGTAGGAGGGCCGGACGACCACCGGGAAGCCGATGGCCCGCGCGATCTCCCGCGCCTCCGCCGCGCTCCGCGCCTCGCCGTGTCGGGGCGCCGGGATCCCGAGCTCGGCGCAGAGCGCCGCGAACTTCCCCCGGTCCTCGGCGAGGTCGATGGCCCGGGGCGGGGTGCCGAGGACCCGGAACCCCTCGGCCTCGAGGACCCGGGCGAGCGCGAGCGGGGTCTGCCCCCCGAACTGGACGATCACGCCCTCCGGCCGCTCGGCCCGGCAGACGGCGAGGACGTCCTCGGCCGCCACCGGCTCGAAGTAGAGGCGGCTCGAGGTGTCGTAGTCGGTGGAGACGGTCTCGGGGTTCGAGTTCACCATCACCGAGGCGAACCCCGCCTCCTCGAGCGCGAAGGCCGCGTGGACGCAGGCGTAGTCGAACTCGATCCCCTGGCCGATCCGGTTCGGCCCGGCCCCGACGATCACCACCCGGGGCCGGTCGGCGGGGCGGACCTCGGTCTCGTCCGCGTAGGTCGAGTAGTGGTACGGGGTCCGGGCGGGGAACTCCCCGGCGCAGGTGTCCACGGTCTTGAAGACCGGCTCCAGGCCGAGCGCGGACCGCCGGGCCCGGACCTCCTCCTCGGGGGCCCCCGTGAGGAGCCCGATCCTCGCGTCGGAGAGGCCGGCCCGCTTCGCCCGGCGGAGCTCGTCGGCGCCGATCGACGCGAGCGGCCTCCCGCGGAGCGCCTCGGCCTCCCCCACGACCTGGGCGATCTGATCCACGAACCAGGGGTCGATCCCGGAGGCCTCCGCCACCTCGTCGACCCCGTGGCCGGCCCGGAGCGCCGCCTCGATCAGGTGGAGGCGGCGCTCGCTCCCCTCGCGCAGCTCCCCGAGGGCCCCGGGCGGCGCCAGGCCGGGGTCGTCCCCCCCGACCTCGAACCCCGCCTTCTCCATCGCCCGCCAGGCCTTCCCCAGGGCCTCCTTGAACGTGCCCCCGATCGCCATGACCTCGCCCACCGACCGCATCGTGGTCGACAGGCGGGGGTCGGCGCCCGGGAACTTCTCGAACGCGAACCGCGGCACCTTCACCACGACGTAGTCGAGGGTCGGCTCGAAGGCCGCGCGGGTCTCCCCCGTGATGTCGTTGGCGATCTCGTCGAGGCGGTAGCCCACCGCGAGGAGCGCGGCGATCTTCGCGATCGGGAACCCGGTGGCCTTCGAGGCCAGGGCCGAGGACCGCGAAACCCTGGGGTTCATCTCGATCAGCACCTGGCGCCCGGTCCGGGGGTCCACCGCGAACTGCACGTTGGACCCGCCCGTCTCCACCCCGATGGCCCGGATGCATGCGAGGGCCGCGTCCCGCATCCCCTGGTACTCACGGTCCGAGAGCGTCTGCTGGGGGGCGACGGTGATGGAGTCCCCGGTGTGGACACCCATGGGATCGACGTTCTCGATGGAGCAGACGACGATCGCGTTGTCCGCTCCGTCCCGCATCACCTCGAGCTCGAACTCCTTCCAGCCGCGGACCGACTCCTCGACCAGGATCTCGTGGGCCGGGCTCTCCGCGAGGCTCCGGCGCGCGAGCCGGGCGAGCTCGTCCGGGCCGTGGGCGAACCCGCTCCCCCCGCCGCCGAGCATGAACGAGGGCCGGACGATCACCGGGTAGCCGATCCCCCCGGCCACGGCGAGCGCCTCCTCCACGCTCCCGGCCACGCCCGAGCGCGGGACCGGGAGGCCGGCCTCCACCATCGCCCGCTGGAAGCCGCTCCGGTCCTCGGCCCTGCGGATCGCGTCGAGGCTCGCGCCGATCAGCCGGACCCCCAGCCGGTCCAGCTCCCCCGCCTCGGCCAGGGCTACGGCGAGGTTGAGGGCGGTCTGCCCCCCGAGCGTGGGGAGGAGCGCGTCGGGCCGCTCCCGTTCCAGGACCGCCAGGACCGACTCCGGGGTGAGAGGCTCCACGTAGGTCGCGTCCGCGAGCTCGGGGTCGGTCATGATCGTGGCCGGGTTGGAGTTCACGAGCACCACCCGGTAGCCCTCGCGGCGGAGGACCTTGCAGGCCTGGGTCCCCGAGTAGTCGAACTCGCAGGCCTGCCCGATCACGATGGGCCCCGAGCCGATCACCAGGATGCTCCGGAGGTCCCGACGGGCCGGCACTACCCACGCTCCATGAGCCGGCGGAACGCCCGGAACAGGTGGCGCGCATCGTGGGGCCCGGGGGCCGCCTCGGGGTGGTACTGGACGGCGAACGCAGGCACGTCGAGGCAGCGGAACCCCTCGAGGGTCCCGTCGTTGAGGTTCCAGCGCGTGAGCGCCACCCGTCCGTGGGCGGTCTCCACGATCGGCGGCGGGCCCGCGCCGGCCGGGGCCTCGCCCCCCCAAGCCCGCGGATCGACGGCGAAGCCGTGGTTGTGGGAGGTGATCTCGACCCGGCCGGCCTCGAGATCGATCACCGGCTGGTTCCCCCCGCGGTGGCCGAACTTCATCTTGTAGGTCCGCCCGCCGAGGGCGAGGGCCAGGAGCTGGTGGCCCAGGCAGATCCCGAACAGCGGGAGCCCCGCCTCGAGCGCTGCCCGGGCGGCCGCGACCCCGTAGCTCGTCGCGGCGGGGTCCCCCGGCCCGTTCGAGAGGAACATCCCGTCGAACCCCCCGGCCAGGACCTCGGCGGGCGGGGTCTCGGCGGGGTAGACGGTGGCCTCGATCCCGGCCCGGGCGAGGAGCCGGAGGATGTTCCGCTTGAGGCCGAGATCGTAGGCCGCCACCCGGAACACGCGCCCCGCCGAGGGGTCGGCCGGCCCGACCACCTCCTGGGCCTCGTAGGGCCGTCGGGCCGAGACCGTGGCGGCCAGGTCCGCGCCCTCCATCCCGGGCTGCGCGCGGACCCGCTCCAGGAGCGAGCCGGGGTCCAGGTCCTCGGTGGAGATCCCGCACCGCATCGCGCCCCGCTCCCGCAGGCGGAGCGTGAGCCGGCGCGTGTCGACGCCCTCGATCCCCACCACCCCCGCCGCCGCGAGCTCCTCGGCGAGCGTGCGCTCGGCCCGCCACCCCGTGGCCCGGCGGGAGGCCTCGCGGACCACGAACCCGGCCACCTGGACCCGGTCCGACTCGGGGTCCTCCCGGTTCGTCCCGTAGTTCCCCTGCTGCGGGGCGGTCATGACCACGACCTGGCCCGCGTAGGAGGGATCGGTCAGGACCTCCTGGTAGCCGGCCATCGCGGTGTTGAACACGGCCTCCCCGAAGGCCTCCCCCGGCGCGCCGAACGCCGTGCCCCGGAGGACCGTTCCGTCCTCGAGGACCACGATCGCGGGAGGGCCGGGGGTGGGGCTCACCGCGTCGGCTTCCCCCACGCCACCGTCGGCTCCCCCCGGAGCAGCGTGTGCACCACCCGGCCCCGGAGCGTGCGGCCGAGGAACGCCGAGTTCCGGCTGCGGGAGGCGAACGGCGGCTCCACGACCCAGGTCGCCCCGGGGTCGAACGCGACGAGGTTCGCCGGGCGGCCGGGCTCGATCGGCCCCCCGTGGTCCCCGGCCCCCAGGATCCGCGCCGGCGCCGTGGACATCGCCTCCAGGGCCCGGGCGAGCGTGAGGATCCCTGGCTCCACGAGCTCGGTGAGGACGACCGCGAGGGCGGTCTCCAGCCCGATGGTCCCCGGCGGGGCCTGGTCGAACTCGGCCTCCTTCTCCTCGACGGCGTGGGGGGCGTGGTCGGTGGCGATGGCGTCGATCGTCCCGTCCAGGAGCCCGAGCCGGAGCGCGTCCCGGTCCTCGGCCGAGCCCAGGGGCGGCATCACCTTGAGGTTCGCGTCGTAGGAGGCCAGGGCCTCCTCGGTGAGCGCGAGGTGGTGGGGGGTCACCTCGGCCGTGACCCGCACGCCCTCGGCCCGGGCCCGTCGGACCAGCTCGACCGCGCGGGCCGACGAGAGGTGGCAGAGGTGGAGGCGGCCGCCGGTGAGCCTGGCCATGGCCAGGTCCCGGTGGACCGCGACCTCCTCGGCCTCGGCGGGGATCCCCTGGAGGCCGAGGGTCGCCGACCAATAGCCCTCGCGGACCTGGCCGCCCTCGGCGAGGTCGGGGTCGAGGGCGTGCGAGGCGATCGTCGCCTCGAAGGCCTTCGCGTACTCGAGGGCGATCCGCAGGACCCGGGCGCTCGGGACGGGCCGGCCGTCGTCGCTGAACAGCCGGACGCCCGCCTCCGCCATCTCCCCCATCTCGGCGATGGCCTCGCCGCGCATCCCCTCCGTGACCGCGCCCACCGGGAACACGTCGCAGAGCCCGGCTCGCGCGGCCAGGGCCCGGACCTCCTCGATCACCGCCACGTGGTCGGCGACCGGGTCCGTGTTCGCCATCGCCGCCACCGCGGTGTAGCCGCCCACGGCCGCCGCCCGGGATCCGGTCTCGATCGTCTCCTTGTGCTCGAACCCCGGCTCCCGCAGGTGCGCGTGGAGGTCGACGAGCCCGGGGGCCACGACGAGGCCTTCGCAGTCGAGGATCTCGGCCCCGGCCCGTGCCGCCCCGGGGCCGACCGCCGCCACCCGGTCCTCCTCGACGAGCACGTCGGCCACCTCATCCCGGCCGGCGGCGGGGTCGACCACCCGCCCTCCCCGCAGGAGCACCCGCCGACCCATCAGGCCCCCCCTCCCTCGCCGGCGCCCCCGAGCATCAGGTACAGGAGCGCCATCCGGACCGCGATCCCGTTCGTCACCTGCTCCTCGATCACCGAGCGGGGGAGGTCGGCCACGTCGGAGTCGATCTCGACCCCGCGGTTCATCGGGCCCGGGTGCATGATCAGGCACCCCTCGGGGAGCGCCGCCACCCGCTCCCGCGTGAGGCCGTAGCGCCTCGCGTACTCCCGCACGCTCGGGAAGAACCGCTGGCGCTGGCGCTCGCGCTGGACCCGGAGGAGGTAGCACACGTCGAGCTTGGGCAGGACGGCGTCGAGGTCGTAGGAGACCTGCGCGCCCCACTGGGGGGCCTCGGGCGGGATCAGGGTCGGGGGGCCCACGAGCGTCACCTCCGCCCCCATCTTCACCAGGCCGAACGTGAGCGAGCGGGCGACCCGCGAGTGGAGCACGTCGCCCACGATCGCCGCGCGGAGCCCCTCCAGGCGCCCCAGCTTGTCCCGGATCGTGTAGAGGTCGAGCAGCGCCTGGGTGGGGTGCTCGTGGGTCCCGTCGCCGGCGTTCAGGACCCGGCCCGAGACCCAGCGGGTGAGCTGGTGGGGGGCCCCCGAGGAGGAGTGGCGGATCACGATCGCGTCGGCCCCCATCGCCTGGAGCGTGCGCGCGGTGTCCTTCAGGCTCTCGCCCTTGGCGACCGAGGTCCCGCTCGTCGTGAAGTTGATGACGTCGGCCGACAGGCGCTTGGCGGCGAGCTCGAAGCTGATGCGCGTGCGCGTCGAGTTCTCGTAGAAGAGGTTCACGACGGTGCGGCCGCGCAGCGCCGGGACCTTCTTGATCACGCGCGTGCCGACCTCGCGGAAGGACTCGGCCACGTCGAGGATCCGCACGATGTCCTCGGCGGTGAGGTCGTTGATCGAGAGCAGGTGCTTGTTCATGCGGATCCCCCCGGTTCCTCCACGTACACGGCGTCCTCACCGTCCTGCTCGCGCAGGCACACCCGCACGATCTCGTCCTTGCGGGTCGGCACGTTCTTGCCGACCGAGTCGGCCCGGATCGGCAGCTCGCGGTGGCCGCGGTCGACGAGGACCGCGAGCTGGATCGCCCGCGGCCGCCCGAGGTCGACGAGGGCGTCCATCGCCGCCCGGATCGTCCGGCCGGTGTACAGGACGTCGTCGACGAGCACGACGACGCGGTCGTTCAGGTCGAAGCCGATGCGGGTCTCGTGCACCTCCGGCGCCTCGGCCCGCATGCCGATGTCGTCCCGGTAGAAGGTGATGTCGAGGACGCCGACCGGCGGGGCGACGCCCTCGATCCGCTCGATCTCGGCCGCGAGCCGCCGGGCGAGGTCGTCCCCGCGCTTGGCGATGCCGACGAGGGCCACGTGCTCGGCGCCGTGGTTGCGCTCGAGGATCTCGTGGGCGATCCGCGTGACGGCCCGGCGGATCTCCTCCTCGTCCATGATCCGGGTGGCGCTCACCGCGCGCACCCCGGCCGGATACGGCAAGCGCCCGACCGCGGTCGCGGCAGGGCGCGGCTGGTGCTGCTCATCCTCACGCTCCCTTCCCGGCCTCACGGGACCGGACTTAAAGGGGAAGGTCCGCCGCTAGGATACCGCCCGCCGGGCCGCCCGGCACGGGAAGCCCTACACTTGAGGGGTCGGCGGACGGAAGGTGGTCATGAGATGCCAGGACCGAGTGAGTGGCTCGTCGTCGCGATCGTCGCCCTCGTGGTGATCTTCGGCGCGAAGAAGATCCCGGAGATGGCCCGGTCGCTCGGCCGCGCGCAGAGCGAGTTCAAGAAGGGCCTCCGCGAGGGGCAGCAGGAGCTCGGCGAGGCCCCGCCCGCTCCGCAGCCCCCGGCCCAGGCGAGCGGCGCCGAGGCCCAGGCGAGCCCGAACCCGCCCCAGGCCGGCGGCGCCGAGGCCGGCGGCCCGCAGGGCTCCTAGCCCGAGGTCGAGCCCGGGCCCCGCTCCGTGCCGGCGAGCTCGCGCGCGATCGCGCCGAGCACGCCGTTCACGAACCGCCCCGAGTCCTCGGTCGAGAGCTCCTTCACGGCCTCCACCGCCTCGTCGATCGCGACCGCCGGCGGCACGTCCGGGCGGTGCAGGAGCTCGTAGCAGGCCACCCGCAGGATCGTGCGGTCCACCGAGGGCATCCGCGCGAGGCTCCAGCCCTCGCTATGGGCGGCGATGAGCCGGTCGAGCTCCTCGCGGTTCTCGGCCACCCCGGCCACGAGCTCGCGGGCGAACGGGGAGACCTTCCGCCCGGCCTCCTCCCAGGTCTCGAGCACCTCCATCGGGTGCTCCCCGAGCACGTCCGCCTGGTAGCAGATCTCGATCGCCTGGCGCCTGGCGCGGCGGCGCCCGGCCACGGCTACTTCACCCGCTCGATGTACTCGCCGGTGCGGGTGTCGACCTTGACCCGCTCCCCCGGCTCGACGAAGAGCGGCACCTGGACCTGCAGGCCGGTCTCGAGGACGGCGGGCTTCATCGCGGTCGTGCGCGTGTCGCCCTTCACGGCCGGCTGCGTGTCGGTCACCGTGAGCACGATCGAGGCCGGGAGCTCCACCGCGATCGGGGTCCCCCGGTGCATCGCGACGGTGGCCGTGGAGCCCTCCGTGAGGAACCGCTCGGCGCCGGCGGCCACCTCGACCGGGACCGGGATCTGCTCGTAGGACTCGAGGTCCATGAAGACGAGGCTGTCCCCCTCCCGGTACAGGTACTGCATCTCCTTGCGCTCCACGATCGCGAGCCCGACCTTCACGCCGGCGTTGAAGGTGCGCTCGCGATCGTGGAG
>ERZ511473.1892-NODE-1892-length-13635-cov-3.691326_pt1 | contig 13635 bp, 12 predicted proteins | sample MGYA00374947_ERZ511473 | MGnify/ENA primary metagenome ERZ511473 (study PRJEB26303, sample SAMN06343854) | sediment metagenome | isolation source: hot spring sediment | place: Canada: British Columbia | collected 2012-09-26 ... | reverse complement strand
GTCCTCTCGAGCGCCGTTTCGCCATCCTATTCGGCATTCCCTCCCAGTCTAGCGCAGCGGCCGCCTTGCGCCGCGAAGGCCGCCTGCGCGACCTCCTGACCTTACCCGGCTCGAGCGAAACCGGCCCAGCGCGCTCTCGCGCCGGTCGTTCACATCAAGCCTATCAGGTCAGGACCTCCTGGATACGGCGAAGCTCGATGATCTGGTCGCGGATGAGGGCTGCCTTTTCGAACTCGAGCTGCTTGGCAGCTTCCTTCATCTGCTTCTCCAGGTCGCGGATCATGCGGGCCAGCTCGTCCGGCGGTAGCTCGGTAATGATGCCCGGCTTGTCATCGGCTTCTGCACGGTAGCCGGCCCGCTCTTCGGCGACGGCCTTGACCCGGTCGGTTAGATCTCGCACCTGCTTGACGATGCCGCGTGGGACGATACCGTGCGCTTCGTTGTACGCGAGCTGGATCGCGCGGCGGCGGTAGGTCTCGTCGATCGCGCGTCGCATCGAGTCGGTCACCGTGTCGGCATACATGATCACCAGGCCGTTGACATGGCGCGCTGCCCGGCCGATCGTCTGGATCAGCGACGTCTCGGAGCGCAGGTAGCCTTCCTTGTCGGCGTCGAGGATCGCGACCAGCGAGACCTCGGGGAGATCCAGTCCTTCTCGGAGCAAGTTGATCCCGACCACCACGTCGTAGACGCCGAGCCGCAGATCGCGCAGGATCTCGACGCGCTCCAGCGTGTCGATCTCGCTGTGCAGGTAATGGGTGCGGACGCCGACCTCCTTGAGATAGTCGGCCAGATCCTCGGCCATCTTCTTCGTCAGCGTCGTCACCAGCGCCCGCTCGCCGCGCGCTACCCGCTGGCGGATCTCGTGGATCAAGTCATCGATCTGGCCCCTGGTCGGCCGGACGCTGATCTCCGGATCGACGAGGCCGGTCGGGCGGATCACCTGCTCGACCACTTGCTGGCTCACCTCCAGCTCGAACGGCCCGGGCGTAGCCGAGACGTAGATCACCTGGTTGATGCGATCGAGGAACTCCTCAAAGGTGAGCGGCCGGTTGTCGCGGGCCGAGGGGAGGCGGAACCCGTACTCGACGAGCACGTCCTTGCGGGAGCGATCCCCGTGGTACATCCCGCGCACCTGCGGGATGGCCATGTGCGACTCATCGATGAACATCAGGTAGTCTTCGGGGAAGTAGTCGAGCAGCGTCCAGGGCGGCTCGCCCGGTGCCCGGCGCGAGAGATGCCGGGAGTAGTTCTCGATGCCCGAGCAGTATCCGACTTCGCGCAGCATCTCCAGGTCGTAGAGCGTTCGCTGTTTGAGGCGGGCGGCCTCGAGTACCTTGCCCTCTGCTTCCAGCTCGCCCACCCGCTCTTCCAGCTCGGCCTCGATATCCTGGATGGCGAGCAGGAGCTTGTCCTGGCTGGTGACCCAGTGCTTAGCCGGGTAGATGTCGATCTCGGTGCGCTCGGCTAGGATCTCTCCGGTCAAGGGATCGATCTCGACGATCCGCTCGATCTCGTCGCCCCAGAGCTCGACCCGTACGGTGATCTCCTCGTAGGCTGGGAAGATCTCGATGACATCGCCGCGGGCGCGGAAGGTGCCACGCACCAGGGTTAGGTCGTTGCGGTCGTACTGGATATCGACCAGATGACGGAGCAGCTTGTCCCGGCGAATTTTGCCGCCGCGCCGGAGCGAGATGACAGTCTTTCCATACTCCTCCGGCGAGCCCAGCCCGTAGATGCAGGAGACGCTGGCGACGATGATCACGTCGTGCCGGGTGAGGAGGGCACGGGTGGCCGCGTGGCGTAACTTGTCGATCTCGTCGTTGATCTCCGTCTCTTTCTCGATGTAGGTGTCCGTGCGCGGGACATAGGCCTCTGGCTGGTAGTAGTCGTAGTAGCTGACGAAGTACTCCACCGCGTTGTGCGGGAAGAACTCGCGGAACTCGCTATAGAGCTGCGCGGCCAGCGTCTTGTTCGGCGCGAGCACCAGCGTAGGACGCTGTACCTGCGCGATGACATTGGCCATCGTGAAGGTCTTGCCTGATCCGGTCACTCCTAGCAGGGTCTGGTGCCGGTAGCCGCGACGCAGCCCATCGACGAGCTTCTCGATCGCTTGCGGTTGATCTCCGGTGGGCTGGAAGTCGGTCACGAGCTGGAACTCTGGCATGGCACACCTTCAGCGGGGCGGTAGCGACCTCGACAGCGCCAGAGAAGTATACCCGAGCCGGTTGTCCGGACACCCGCGCTCTGGTTGCTCCTCCAGGCGTCGATTAGTACGGCCTCTGTACAACGAACCGTAGTGGCGAATAGACGTCCGACCCTACCGCGTTCACACATCGCGCGAGGGGAGGCTTACGCACGTGTTCCTGAGGTTGGCCGCAAATGCGGAGCTTCGCCGGCTGGTCTGTCTACTGCATGCGGCCCCGCGAACGATTTCGGAAGGCCGGGATCCCCTGCCGAACCGGATCGGCCCTCAACTGGCTAACTGCGGGCAGGAACCAGTGTCAGGCGCGCGCCGAAGGCCTGATCCGGACCGATAAGGAGGCCAGCCCGGGCCGGGGCGGGCTCGAGCGCGACCCCGGACTGCTCCAGGTTTCTTCGCGTCTCATCCAGATCCCTGACCTGGAGCACCACGTCGAATGGGTGCTCGCCGTCCTGCTCGAGCGCCTGCTGCACTGGCCCGTCGCCGGTCGGAGCCAGCAAATCGATCGCGAATTCGCCGAGCTGGAACCGCGCGCGTCGAGCGGTGAGCTCTGGCACCTCGTCCTGGGCCTGCACCGCTAGGCCGAGCTGTCGCTCGTACAGGTGCAGCCCGCGCTCCAGGTCAGTTACAGCAATCGATATCCCGACCACACCGGTCGTGCCGTTCGGGTGGTTGCCCGGTCGTTCCCACGTAAGCCGCTCGTCGTCGGGGATGTCCCACTGGATCAGGAATGGCCAGGGCCGTAGCCAGGACACACCACTCGGGACGAGCAGGCGCCACGAGAGGAGCCGGCCGTCGGGGCGAAGCCGTTCCATCGGGAAGGGGCCGACCGCCTCGAGGCCGGTCTGCCGGAACCGCTCGGCATCGGTCTCGATGTCGGACGTCGCCAGCGCGTATCCCACCAGCCCGCCAGCGCGCTGGTCGAACAGCGCGACCAGCGTTTGCCCGCTCGGGCCACCGGCGATGGCTTCTTCCCGGTCGGCCACGGAGAGGAGCTCGAGGTAATCGAGCCCGAAGCGGATGATGGCGTTGTAGGTTCCCAGCCCGGTGTGACGACCGCCGGGATGAACGTCGAACCCAAGGTGGCGAAAACGAGCGATCGCCGCGTCGAGGTCGCGCACCGCGATGACGGCATGGTCGAATCGGGTAATCATTCGCCACGTCCTCTCGTTATGCGAACGCGGGGAGCACCTCTCGGGTGACCCGCTCGAACTGTCCCTGCTGGTCGTGGCTAGCCAGGCGCAGCGTGATCGTCGTCGCGCCGGCCTCGACGAATGCCCGGATCTGCTCGATGCACTCCTCTGGCGTGCCGAGCGCCACCCAGCGTTCGACCAGGGCCCGGTCGTAGTCGACCCCATAGTAGGCATCCAGATATCGCTTGGCCTCCTGGAAGGCCGCCTCGCGGTCCGCGTTGACGTTGATGTTGTAGTAGAGGCAGGCCTCGAAGTCAGGACCGAGCTCGCGCCCCTCCTCACGCGCGTACTGCTCGATCGCCTGAAGGTTGGCCGCGAACGATTCCGGCGTATTCATCGTCGTCATCCAGCCGTCACCGAGACGGGCCACGCGCCGGAGTGCTCGCTCGCGCATCTTCGGCTTGTCGACCGGCGGGTTGGCGGTGACCCAGATCGGGATCGGTTGCTGGACGGGGCGCGGGAGAATCGTGACGCCGTCGAAGGAGTTGTACTCGCCGTGGTAGCTGACGTTCTCCTGGCTGGAGGTCAGGCGCAGGATCTCGATTGTCTCCTCCATGCGCCGCATGCGGCTCGAGGGATCGATCCGGAACGCGGCGAACTCCTCTTCGAACTGGCCGCCGCCAGGTCCCGGCTGTCCCTGGCAGGCGACAAAGATGGTTCGTCCTCCGGAGAGAAAGTCCAGGCTCGCCCACTGGTACGCGAGCAACAACGCGTCTCGCAGCGGTGTGCTCGCCATGCAAGCCGGGCCGAGCTTGACCCGTTCGGTGATCGCGGCGAGCGCGCCAAGGAGTACCAGCGCGTCCAACCGCGGCTTGGCGAGGATCGAGTCGCCGACCCACACGGAGTCCCAGGCCGGCTCCTGGTCGGCTAGCCGTGCCAGGCTGTACAGGTCTTCCGACGTAGCCGCTCCGGTGATCACTCCTCTGTTCGAGAGCGTCAGGCCGAAGCGCACCTTCGATCGCGCCATCGGGCAATCCCTCCTTCGTGTATCACGCAGAGTCTCCCGCAGTTAACTCGGGTGCTCTCTCGGGGTTGGATTTGGAACCGCGCGCCGTGCCGAAGTAGCGCTCGCGTACCTCGGGGTTCTTGGCCAGCTCTCGGGCCGGCCCGCTCAGCACGATGCGGCCCGTGTGCATGATGTATCCACGCTCGGCTGCCTCGAGCGCCAGCCGAGCGTTCTGCTCCACGAGCAGGATCGTGACGCCACGCTCGCGCAGGTCGCGCAACAGGCTGAACACTTGCTGGACGATCACTGGCGCCAGGCCGAGACTCGGCTCGTCGAGCAGCAGGATGCGCGGTCTGGACATCAGCGCTCGGGCAATCGCCAGCATCTGCTGTTCGCCGCCGGACAGCGTGCCAGCGGCTTGATGCGACCGCTCACGCAAGATCGGGAAGAGCTCATAGACCTGGCGCAGGTGGCCGGCGATCTCCTCTCGGGTGCGGCGGTATCCCCCGAGATAGAGGTTATCGAGCACGGAGAGGTCGCCGAACACCCGCCGGCCCTCCGGTACCAGCGCGAGCCCGCGTCGCGGTAGTTCGTGGGCCGGCACTCCCCGGATCGACACGCCGTCGAGCAGGATATCTCCCCCTGCGACAGGGGCTAGCCCGGCAATCGCGCGCAGCGTGCTGCTCTTCCCCGCGCCGTTCGCCCCGATGATCGCGACCAGCTCGCCCTCAGCTACCTGGAACGAGGCGCCGTCAACCGCGCGGATGCCGCCGTACTGCACAGTGAGTTCGGTAATTGCCAGTACCGGTTCCCTCATGCCGCCTCCCCGAGATAGGCACGAATGACCTCGCGGTGCTGGGTCACTTCCTCGGGGGTGCCGCTTGCGATGATCGCCCCCTGGTCCATCACGATGACCCGCTGGCAGAGCCGTTCCACCACGTCCAGGTGATGCTCGATCAGCACGAGCGAGAGCCCGTACCGTCCTTGCGCCCACTCGAGGAAGTCGCTCAACGCGGCCGCTTCGCTCTCGTTCATGCCGGCCGCCGGTTCGTCGAGCAGCAGCGCTCGTGGTTGTGTGGCCAGCGCGCGGATGATCTCGACCCGCCGCTGGTCGCCGTAGGGGAGGACGCCGGCCGGCCGGTCCTGTATCGCCATGAGCCCGGAAGCTTCCAGCAGCTCGTCGACCTCCTGGCGCCAGCGCTCGACTTCCCGCCGGTAGCGTCTCGTGCGGAGCGCCACGTCAATCGTGGAGATCTGCAGCCTTGGAGCCGCCGCCACCTCAACGTTCTGCCGAACCGTCAGCTCGCTGAACAGGCGGATGTGCTGGAAGGTGCGCACGAGCCCCAGGCGAGCGATCCGGTCCGGACGAGCCTGGCTAATGTCGTGGCCGGCGAACGTGATGCGGCCGCGTGACGGACGGTGGAAGCCGGACAACAGGTTAACGACCGTGCTCTTGCCGGCGCCGTTGGGCCCGATCAGGCCGACGACCTCGCCGGGATAGAGATCCAGCTCGAAGCCCCGTACCGCCTGAATGCCGTCGAACTCTTTCCACAGATCACGGACAGTGAGCAGCGCCTCGGGCATCAGGCCCCTGCCTCCTCTCTGGTCGACGGCTGCGTTTGTCGCTCCTCGGAGCTCGCCTCCGCGGTGACCCGCCGGGGCACCAGAGACGCTGGCGGCCGGCCACGCCAGCCCGCGAACAGCCTGCCCTGGCCGAGCAGGCCCTGCGGGCGTAACCAGATGACCAGCATCAGCAGGATGCCGTACAAGACCATGCGTAGATCAGCCAACCCGCGCAGTACCTCGGGCAACAGTGTCAACAAGACGGCGCCCACGATGGGCCCCGGAATGGTGGCGATGCCACCGACTGCCACCATCGCCAGGAGCGCGATCGTGTGCGTGAGCTGGAACGGTTCCACACTCACGAACGTGATGTAGTGCGCGTAGAGTGCCCCGGCTGCTCCCGCAAAGAAAGCGGCCAGAGCGAACGCCATCGTGCGGACTCGCGCTACGTCCGTCCCGATACTAGCCGCCGCCTGATCGTCTCCACGCGTCGCGATCAGGCTCAGGCCGAAGGGGGAGTCGACGAAGCGACGGATGACCACGATGGCGAGAACCAGGAGGGCCAACCCCAGATAGTAGTTGTCCCGGTGAGTCGTTGCGACCCAGCCGAAGAGTTCCGCTCGGGGTATCCCGGGTAGACCGCTCGGGCCGCGGGTGACCGCGTCCCAGTTGTAGGCGACGAGTACCAGGATCTCTCCGAGGGCGAGCGTGGCCATGGCGAAATAGTGCCCGCGAAGGTGCAGGATCGGCCGCGCGAAGATCCAGCCAGTGATGGCCGCTGCCAGCGCCGCGACCGGGAGGGTGACAAGGAAGGGGGCGCCGAGATGGAGCGCGAGCAGAGCCGTCAGATACGCGCCGATGCCGTAGAAGCCGGCGTGGCCGAGCGAGATGAGCCCGCCATAGCCCAGAACGAGGTTCAGGCTGACCGCCAGTACCGCTTCGAGGGCCGCGACTGCTAGCAGCCGGTGTAGGAACGGGTCCTGAACCAGAAGCGGCAGCAGGATGGCCAGAACTAGGAAGGGCCAGCCTGGTCGGATGGGTGTGGCTCGCCACCGGCGCATGCTACAACCTCTGCGGTATGGCCCGGCCCAGGAGCCCCTGTGGCCGGAGCACGAGCACCCCGATAAGCAGCGCGAAGATGATCGCGTCCGACCACTTGGGCGACACGTAGCTCTCCAGCAAGACTTCGAAGACGCCGAGCAGTAGCCCACTGATCACGGCGCCAACCAGGTTGCCCACGCCACCGATCACCGTAGCGGTATACCCTTTGACCAACGCCGCAATCCCCATGCTCGAGTAGACGACACCGTAGAGCGCAGCTACGAGCACGCCAGCCGCGCCGGCGAACGCCGAGCCGACCGCGAACGCAGCAGCGATGATGCGTATGGTGTTGATCCCCATCAGCCGGGCTGTCTCGGGGTCACTCGCGGTTGCCCGGATAGCTCGCCCAAGCTGGGTGCGCCGCAGCACGAGCTGTAGCCCAGCAAGCAACGCCAGCGCGGTGACGAAGATGACGACCTTGAATGCCGGAATCGTGGCCGGTCCCAGAGCCAGGTTCCCAGGTGCCCAATTGAGCACGAAGGGGTGCAGTTCCGCGCCCCATAGGAAAGCTGCTAGGTACTGGAGGGCGATCGAGAGTCCGATAGCGCTGATGATCGCCGCGAGATGCGGCGCTGCCATCAGGGGCCGGAACACCACGCGCTCGACCGCCAACCCGATCGTGGCGCCGAGGAATAGAGCGAGAACGAGCACCAGACCGAACTGACTAAAACCGCCGAGCGGTAACGCCGGGAGCGCCGTCAGGACCAAGAACGCCACCAGCATGTAGACCTCGCCGTGGGCGAACTGGGCGACGCGGAGCACGCCGAAGATCAGCGCGAAGCCCAGCGCGACGAGCGCGTAGACGCCTCCGATTGCCAGCCCGCTGACGAGCTGATCGACCAGGACAGGAATCGTCACGGAGTCCATGGCTTGAACTGCCCGTCCTGGACGATCAAGAACTCGAACTCCGTGTAGATTGCCTGGCGGTTCTGGTCGAAGCTCAGCGGGCCGATGGCGGTATCCAGATTCTCGATCGCCTCCAGGCCCTGGCGGATACCGTCGCGCGTCGCGCCGCCCTGGCGCGCGGCTTCAGCGATTGCCTGGGTGGCGGCATAGGCATAGATGACGAACGGGGTCGGCTCGGCTCCGTACTTCTGCCGGTATTCGGCGGCCACGGCCTCCCAGTTTTCGCCTTGCGCCACTCGGGCCGTGATCACCCCTTCGACAGCCTCACCGCCGACCTCCGGGAACTGGTTGGAAATGATGGCTGCCGATGCGAACCAGCGGGTCTGCACCCCTGATGCGACGGCCTGCTTAATCAGGAGCGCCGCGTCGTTGTAATAGCTGCTCAGGTAGACCGCCTCAGCGCCAGCGTTCTTCAGCTTGATGATCCCGCTTGTGAAGTCCTTGGTATCTGGCTGGTACGGCTCGTCGAGCACGATGGTGCCGCCGTTTTGTTGCACTCGCTCGACGAAGTACTGGTGCTCCGACTTGCCGAAGTCCGTGTTCAGATAGAACGTGGCAATACGCGTGAGACCGAGCTGCTGGACGAGCAAATCAGCCGTGGCCTGCGCGCCGAGATCGTTGGTCGGGCTTACGCGGAAGACCCATTCGTTCCCTTGCTGCGTGATCTTAGGGTCGGAGGCGGAGATTACGACCAGCGGCAACCTGTTTGCCTTGTAGATCGGCATTGCGGCGTAGACCGTGCTGCTGGTGAAGTGGCCCATGCTGGCAAGGATGCTGGAGTCGGAGCCGATCCGCTGAGCGATGTTTGCGGTCTCGGTAGTATCGTTCCGGTCGTCGAACTGCTCGATGACGATCTCCTTACCGTCGACTCCACCAGCCGCGTTGATCTTCTCAGCCGCCATCTGGGCGCCACGAACGAAGTCCTGCCCGTAGGTAGCCGCGTCACCGGACATCGGCCCGACGACCGCGATCTTGATCTGGTCTCCACCGGCTCCGGCGAGCCCGCCGATATCGCAGCCGACGAGGATGAACGCGGCTGCCAGAACCAGGGCAAGCAGGCGACTGCGCACGATGTTCATCCGACAACACCCTCCTCGATCCAGCCCACGGAAGGTTGGCCTGTCGAATCCATGGACCGGCACTCAACCCATGTGGGGACAGGGACTCCGGCTTGCTTCCGCTCTCGAGCCATCACCGATCACCGCGTGCGAGGCCGTAGCGGAGGCTCGTCCACCATGACCGTGCGCCACGGGGATTCTTCCCAGCGCGTCGATTGCTCGGGCAAAGAGGGGACTAGTTACAGTCGCAGATTCGCGGCCAGTAGGCCAGCACGAGGATCGTCATCGGGCACGGCGGTACCGGCCGGGCGAGGACTGGATATGAAGCCTTCAGGTCGATCTCCATCGCATCACCCAAAGCGAGTACCCGATACCGCCAGCCGCCGCGCGGCAGTCTCAGCAGCGCAAGTATCCGGATTTCCGTGCCCGCTGTCAAGTCCGCGCGGAATACGAGCGACCGTCAGGAGCCATGCTCCCGTGGCGTCCAGTGCCTGCCTCACCCGGACGACGGACGCCACAGAGCACGGGCGCGCTGCCGGAGAGCCAGCGTCAGGGCACGATTGCCCACTCATCTGGCAGGCGATAGTGGTAGAGCATGCGCGTCGGTTGGCCGGATCGGCGGATTCGCCCTCGGTCCTCCCGCTGTAGCTCGCCGTAGCTATTCACTACCTGGACGATACGCCGCGCGCCGAGGTTGTAGAGAATGAGCCCGGACTCTACCGGTTGCAAGCTGAGGTCCCTCGTGACCTCGTCCAGGACGCGGAACGGGGGCAAGGTCGAGGGGGACGCGTGCTCGATTATGGAGTGAAAGGCTGACGGATCGTCAGGAGTGTTGTGCTCATCGAACACCGCCAGGCCGTTGCGAACTTCGGTGATGAAGTCAGCATCGTAGGGCCGCGTGAACTCCAGGAGTTCCGCGAGCGACCGCGGGTTGCGGCTACAGGCGGCTGCGAACATTTTGATGGCGTGACCAGGTCCAACGAAGCTCGCTGCTCCTTGCGCGTCGATCACGGTAAACCGAACCAGCGTCACGGTCTCACCTTTACCCTTCAGAAGGAATTCGGCTCTTCGAAACGAACTCGGCTCGGTTCGGAGCCGAGAGTGCCTTGGGAAGAGCCTCCGGCAACTGTACCATAGAGGTCAAGCGATCACTGGTGAGGAGTTCTCCGTGAGCAGCTCGCTCGTCGTCTCTCAGCGGTACCACCGGCAGGAGTTGATCCCGGAGATCGGCCGCGAGGGTCAACGGCGTCTCCGGGAGGCTCGCGTCTGCATCATCGGCATCGGCGCGCTCGGCACGCATGTGGCCGACCACCTCGCCCGAGCGGGTGCCGGCTTCCTGCGACTGGTCGACCGCGATGTTCCCGAGCTGACGAACCTGCAGCGCCAGGTGCTCTTCGACGAGGCGGATGTCGAATCTGCAACCCCCAAGGCGATCGCAGCCGCCAGGCGCTTGGGAGCGATCAACCACGAGGTCGCGCTGGAGCCGGTCGTCGACGACGTTAACCCGTACAACATCGAGCGGCTGATCTCCGACGTCGACGTCGTGATCGACGGGAGCGACAACTTCGAGCTGCGCTATTTGCTGAACGATGCGTCGGTCAAGCTGGGCCGGCCGTGGATCTACGGCGGTGTCATCGCGACGCACGGGACGACGATGACGATCATCCCCGGAGAGACCCCTTGCCTGCGCTGCGTCTTCCCGGAGCCGCCTCCACCGGGCGCCGCGCCAACCTGCGACACGGCGGGGGTGCTAGGCCCCGCCGTGGCCGTCATCGGCGCGTTGCAGGCCGTTGAGGCGATCAAGTTGCTGACCGGCAACCGCGACGCGCGGAGCCGATGGTTGACCAGCTTCGATGTCTGGGCGCACGAGCTCGTTCGCATCGATCTCCCGGCGCGCAATCCGGAGTGCCCAACTTGTGGCCTCGGCCGGTACGAGTTTCTCAATCGAACGCTGCCGACCCAGACGATTCAGCTCTGTGGACGCGATGCGGTGCAGGTCGTGGTTCACCCCCGCGCCAGCCTCTCGTTCCCTGCGCTCGCTGAGCGACTGAGTCGATCCGGTGAGGTAAGCTATAACCGTTACCTGATGCGGTTCCGGGCAGGAGCTTATGAGTTGACGATCTTCCCGGACGGACGCGCGATCGTACGGGGTACGACCGATCCCGCCGAGGCGAGGTCAATCTACGCTCGCTATATCGGGATGTAACAAATGATCTACCTCGATAACGCTGCTGCGAGCTGGCCCAAGCCGGAGGTCGTCTACCGGACACTCGGCGACTTCCTGCGCGGGACGGGAGCCAGCCCCGGCCGCCATGTCCATCGGATGGGCGTCGAGGCTGCTCGCGCCGTCGAGGAGACTCGACAGAAGTTGGCCCGGCTGCTCGGTCTCGAGGACGCCTGGCGGATCGTCTTCACCGCCAACGCGACCGACGCGCTGAATCTCGCGATCAAGGGCGTGCTCTCGGCGAACGACCATGCCGTGACGACGGTCATGGAGCACAACGCGGTACGGCGGCCGCTACGGGCGCTGGAGGCGATCGGTGTCGCCATGACCAAGGTGCGAGCAGACGGGCAGGGGTTTGTCGATCCGACCGCCGTACGGGCAGCGCTTCGCCCGAATACCCGCCTGGTCGTGGTCACGCATGCCTCGAACGTGAACGGAGCACTACAACCGGTCCGCGAGGTGGCGGAGATCGTCCATGAGCACGGTGCGCTCCTGCTGGTCGATGGCGCGCAGACGGTGGGCGCTTTACCGTTTACGCTCGCGGACCTCGACGCTGACTTGCTCGCCTTCGGCGGCTATCGGGCCCTTTTGGGTCCGCCGGGCACAGGAGCGCTGGTCATCGGGCCCCGGGTCGATCCTTCCGAACTCTCACCGCTTCGTGAGGGAGAAACCGGGGTAAACTCGGAGAGGGATATCCAGCCAGCCGAGCTACCACACCGGTACGAGGCCGGTATGCTCAATACCGTCGGCCTCGCCGCGTTGGGGGCGGCGCTGGACTTCCTTCACGAGGTCGGAATCGACCGGATTGCGGCGCATCTGCGAGTCCTGACCGACCGGCTGATCGAGGGATTAGGAGGCATTCCGGGCGTGCGAGTTCTCTCACCGGACGACCCGAATCGCCGGGTTGCGGTCGTCTCCTTCGTTGTCGAGGGGTGGGATCCGGTCGACTTCGGTGACGTGCTGGACCGGACCTTCGGTATCGCCTGCCGGGCTGGTCTACATGGTGCGCCGGAGGCATGCCGGGCGCTGGATGCCTTCCCGCACGGAACTGTACGGTTTTCGCCGGGGTTCTTCACCACCGAGCAGGAGATCGACCAGGCTGTTGCCGCCGTGCGCGAGCTTGCCCGCACGCCGCTCCACTTAGCCTGAAGGGGCGTGTCCATGCCTGAGAATCAACGCTCGACTCGCCTCGAGGAGCAGATCCGAGAAATCCTGGAGCAGGCAGATCGCGAGCCGGCCTGGCGGCGCTGGCTCCGGCGGCTTCGACGCCCACGGCCACACCTGGAAGCTTTTCCACCTCGCCCGAGGCGCCGAGCTTGGTCGATCGAGCCGACCTGGGTTTGGATCGGCGCGACGTTCGGCCTCGCGCTTCTTGCGATCCTCGTCTCGGACTGGTCCCGCACGCTCGCTCTGGCCGTGGCCATCACTAGCCTCGTCGTCTTCTTCGCGCCGATCGTCGCGCGCTTTCGCCGGGGCCCAGTGGAGGTGTCCGGCTCGCGCCGCTGGCGAGGGCGAGATATCGATCTTCCCCCGCCCCGCATCGGCCTGATGGGCCGGCTCCGCTACTGGCTCTGGCGGCTTCGCCAGCGCCGGTGACTGCATGACCGGCGCGATCCTCTCGGCTGGGTTATGCTTCCGACCGAGGGAAGGGCAGCCGCTCCTGGTACGGGGATGTGGGTGGGGGATGCCGAAGATCGTCAGCGACATCGTCGATGTCTACGTCTTTCGCCACTACCGCAAAACAGCCCAGTTCCTGCTCCTGCATCGACGCCCCGATGTCCCGCTCGGCAATACCTGGCAAGCCGTGCATGGCAAGATCCTGCCGCATGAACGCGCCGTGGAGGCCGCACTCCGCGAGCTGCGGGACCAGACCGGGCTTGTCCCGCAGAAGCTCTACTCGGCCGACTTCATCAACCAGTTCTATGATCACACGACGGACTCGATCGTGCTCGCGCCGTCGTTCGCCGCGCTCGTCGAGTCGAGGGCGAAACTCCAGCTCGCCAGCGAGTACAACGATTACGCGTGGTGTGATCTCGAGGAGACGGTCGCTCGGCTGCCCTGGACCGGGCAACGCTGGGCCGTCCGGCACATCTACGACGTGATCGCCCTCGGTGGCGAGGAGGCCGAGTTCTATGCCCTGACCTGAGCGCGGGAGCGGTGGAGAGCGGCGCTCGGCCCAGGCTCACGACACGAGTGTGTAGTCAGGGTGCGACTGCTAGAGCCGAACCGCTGTGCCCGAGGCCGTCACCATCAGCATACCGCCGCCACCGCCCATCTCGATGGTCTCGTAGTCGAGGTCTACACCGATGATCGCGTTGGCGCCGAGTTGCTCGGCGGCCTGCCGCATCTCGTCGAGCGCGATCTCGCGCGCCCGCCGCAGCTCCTTCTCGTAGGCGCCGGAGCGGCCGCCGACGATGTCGCGGATGCTGGCGAAGAGGTCG
>ERZ511473.1878-NODE-1878-length-13748-cov-3.031015_pt1 | contig 13748 bp, 11 predicted proteins | sample MGYA00374947_ERZ511473 | MGnify/ENA primary metagenome ERZ511473 (study PRJEB26303, sample SAMN06343854) | sediment metagenome | isolation source: hot spring sediment | place: Canada: British Columbia | collected 2012-09-26 ... | reverse complement strand
GAGGCGGGAGGGCCTGGAAGGGACGGCCGCGGGAGAGCCCTTTCCCCAAACTCACCCACCGTCCGTGTGACAGTGCCACCGCTGTCATCACATTTGACGCGACACCCACTCTCGACTACAATTCAGGCGGGCGCCCCGCCAGCCCGGGCGCCCTCTGGGACCGATGACCGACTACCGCTATATCATCGTCGGCAGTGGCATCGCCGGGCTCTACGCGGCCCTCCTGGCCCAGGCCGCCGGGTCGGTCCTGGTGGTGACCAAAGACCGGCCGGCCGAGAGCAACACCCTGTACGCCCAGGGGGGGATCGCGGCCCCGGTGGGCCCTGACGACGACCCCGCTCTGCACCTCCAGGATACCCTGGCGGCCGGCGCCGGCCTGGTCGACGAGCGAGCGGCGCGGGTGCTGACTGCCGAGGCCCGGGAGCGCATCGCCCACCTGATGGCGCTGGGCGTGCCCTTCGACCGCACCAACGGCCACGTGGCTCTGGCCCGCGAGGGCGCCCACACGGTCGCGCGGGTCCTGCACGCCGGCGGCGACGCCACCGGCCGGAACATCGCCGCCGTGCTCCTGGCCCATGTCAGCCGCTCCGACCGGGTGACACTGCTCGAAGAGCAGATGCTGACCGACCTCCTGGTCGCCCAGGGGCGGGTCCAGGGCATCGAGGTGCTGGACTGTCGCACCGGACGCCGGCGGCAGTTCACCGGCCAGCACATCATCCTGGCCACCGGCGGCGCCGGCCGGCTCTTCGCCCGGACGACCAACCCACCGGTGGCCACCGGCGATGGCCTGGCCGCGGCCTTCCGGGCCGGGGCGGCCCTGGCCGACCTGGAGTTCTTCCAGTTCCATCCGACGGCCCTGGCCCTGCCCGGCGCGCCGGCCTTTCTCATCTCCGAGGCGGTGCGGGGCGAGGGGGCGGTTCTGCGCAACGCCGCCGGCGAGCCCTTCCTGCGGCGGCTCGACCCGCGCGGCGAACTGGCGCCCCGCGATATCGTGGCCCGGGCCATCTTCCAGGAGATGGCCCGCACCGGTCAGCCCTGTGTCTACCTGGATCTCACCCATCTGCCGGCCGACCGGGTGCGTCAGCGCTTCCCGACCATCGCCCAGGTCTGCGCCCGCTACGGCCTGGAGATCACGACGACGCCCATTCCGGTGGCCCCGGCCGCCCATTACTATATGGGCGGCGTCTGGACCGACACCTGGGGCCGCACCACGCTGCCCGGCCTCTACGCCTGCGGCGAGGTGGCCTGCACCGGGGTCCACGGGGCCAATCGCCTGGCCAGCAACTCGCTGCTGGAGGGCCTGGTCTTCGCCGCCCGGGCCATCACCGCCAGCCTCCGGCCGGTCCCGCCGGAGGACCCTCCCGCTCTGCCGGCGGAGTGGCTCGCGGTGCCGCCCCTCGAGACGGCGGCCGGCGAGCCGCCCGATCGGGCGGCCCTCCAGACGCTGCTCTGGGAGAAGGCCGGTCTGGTCCGGACGGGCCCGGACCTGGCCGCCGCCTACGGCCGCCTCACCGCCTGGCAGGCGGCCCTGGCCGGCCGGCCACCGCAGACCCGGGCGGACTGCGAGCTGGCCAATCTGGTGCTGGTCGGGCGTCTGCTGGTCCTGGCCGCCTGGCGACGGACCGAGAGCCGGGGAGCCCACTATCGGGCGGATTATCCGGCGACCGACCCGGCCTGGCGACGGCGTCAGGTCTGGACGGTGGCGCCGGTGGAGGTGGACCGTGGAGTTCCCGTGGACTGCGGCGCGGGCGGCGGTTGAGCGGGCCCTGGCCGAGGACCTCGGCTGGGGCGATGTCACCACCGAGAGCCTCATCCCGCCGGGCCTCCGGGCCGAGGGGCAGATCGTGGCCCGTGAGGCCGGGGTGGTGGCCGGTCTGCCGGTGGTCGAACTGGTCTTCGCCACCCTCGACCCGCAGGTCCAGGTCGAGCCCTGCCTGGACGAGGGGGCTCGTATTGAGGCGGGCGCGGTGGTCTGCCGGCTCCGCGGACCGGCCCGCAGCCTCCTGACCGGCGAGCGGACGGCGCTGAATTTTCTGCAGCGCCTGAGCGGCATCGCCACCCTGACCGCCCGGATGGTCGCCGCCGTCCAGGGACTGCCCGTGCGGATCGTTGATACCCGCAAAACGACGCCGGGTCTGCGGGCGCTGGAGAAGTACGCTGTGCGCGTCGGCGGCGGCCACAACCATCGTCAGAACCTGAGCGACGGCGTGCTCATCAAGGACAACCACCTGGCCGCTCTGGCCGGCTGCGGGCAGGGACTGGCCGAGGCGGTCCGTCTGGCCCGGGAGCGGGCCCCGCACACGCTGCGGGTCGAGGTCGAGTGCGAGACCCTGGACCAGGTCCGGGCCGCCCTCGCGGCCGGCGCCGACATCATCCTGCTCGATAATATGCCGCTGCCGCTTCTGCGCGAGGCGGTGCGGCTCATCCAGGGCCGGGCGCTGGTCGAGGCCTCGGGCGGCATCACGCTGGAGACCGTCCGCGCGGTGGCCGAAACCGGCGTGGATCTCATCTCGGTCGGCGCCCTCACGCACGCGGCCCGGGCGCTCGATTTCAGTCTGGAGCTGACCTTCGCCGCTCCCTAACCTCGGCGCGTGGACCGGAACCAGACCCGCGCGCCACGGTGGCTGCAGCCTCTCCCCCGGCTCGCCGACTGCCGGTCCTGGGGATGGGCCGTGGGGCCGTCCGCCCGGCGGTTGCGTCGGGCGGTGCCCTCGGGTACAATCCCTGCCGACAGGGGAGGCGCCGATGCAGGGAGGGAAGCTGCCGCCCGCTCTCCTTCAGAGCCTGGTCTTCCCCCGCCGGGGCCGCCGGCGGCCGGAGACGGTGGTTGGTGCCGGGATCGGCCTGGACGCGGCCCTGCTCGACCTCGGTGCTGAGAGCCTGGTCGTGCTCACCAGCGATCCGATCACGGCGGCCGGTCGGCACGCCGGCTGGCTGGCGGTCCACGTCAACTGCAACGATGTGGCGGCGGCCGGCGGCGACCCGGTGGCCCTGCTGGTGACCCTGCTCCTGCCCCCCACGATCACCGAGGCCGATCTGACGGCGCTGCTGACCGAGCTGGACGCGGCCGCCAGCGCGCTGGGCGTCGAGATCGTCGGCGGGCACACCGAGGTGACGCCGGGGCTGACCGCCCCGCTCCTGGTGGTGACGGCGGTCGGCCGGGCGCCGCGTGGCCGGCTGGTGCACGCCGGGACGGCCCGCCCGGGCGATCTCGTCTATCTGACCAAGGGCGCGGGGATCGAGGGGACGGCCATCCTGGCCAGCGACTTCGCCGCCGAGCTCACCGCCGCGCTGGGGGCGGACCTGGTGGCGCGGGCCCAGGCCTTCCGCTGGGAGATCAGCGTCGTGCCCGAGGCCCGGCTGGCGGTGGCCCATGGGGCGACGGCCCTCCACGACGTCACGGAGGGAGGGGTCCTGGGGGCCCTGTGGGAGCTGGCCGAGGCCAGCCAGGTGGGGCTGCGTGTCTGGCAGGAGAGTATCCCGGTGCGGCCGGAGACCGAGGCCATCTGCCGCTACTTCGGTCTCGATCCCTACGCCCTCATCGGGAGCGGGGCGCTGCTCATCGCCGCGCCGCCGACGGCGCCGATCCTTGCGGTCCTGCAGGACGCCGGGATCCCCGTGGCCCGGATCGGCGAGGTGGCGGCGCGCGACCGTCGTCTCCTGGTGCGGGGCAAGGCGCTGCCGCTGGTGCCGCCTGAACGCGACGAGCTGTGGCGGCTGCTGACCGCGCGGGCGGCCGCCGGGACCGGAGGGTGACCAGTGCGGTCGCTGCGTGGCTGGCGCTGGCAGCGGGCCGAGCCGGCGCCGCCGGACTACCGCCGGGGCCTGGCCTCCTTGCCGGAGATCCTGGTCCAGCCCCTCTACACCCGTGGCATTCCCGACCGGAGCGCTGCCGAGGTCTTCCTTCAGCCCGAGCGGCAGCCTCTCTATCCGCCGGACCGGCTGGCCGGACTCACCCGCGCGGTCGAGCGCATCTGGCGGGCCCTCCGGGCCGGTGAGCCCATCGCCATCTTCGGCGACTACGACGTGGACGGCCTGGCGGCGACGGCCCTGCTGACCGATGCCCTGCGCCGTCTGGGCGGTCGTGTCCTCTGGTACATCCCGGACCGGCAGACCGGCTACGGCCTGTCGCTCGCGGCCCTGGACTGGCTGGGTCAGCAGGGGGCGCGGCTGGTCATCACCGTGGACTGCGGTATCTCCAACGCCGCCGAGGTGCGGACGGCCCGGGCCTGGGGGCTGGAGTGCATCATCACCGACCACCATACCCCGCCGCCGACGCTCCCTGAGGCCATCGTCATCAACCCCCGTCAGCCGGGCTGTCCCTATCCGTTTAAAGATCTGACCGCCGTCGGCCTGGCCTACAAACTCGGGCAGGCGCTCCTGGCCGAGGCGCCGGGCGGGCAGGCCGAGGCCTGGGAGCAGCAGGCGCTGGCTCTGGTGGCCCTGGGCACGGTGGCCGACATCGCTCCCCTGCGGGACGAGAACCGGGGGCTGGTCTGGCGGGGACTGCAGGCCCTCAACCGCTCAGACCATCCGGGTCTGCGGGCGCTCATCCAGGGGGCTGGCCTCCGCATGGTCGACGCCTGGGCGGTCGGCTACATCCTGGCTCCGCGTCTGAACGCCGCCGGGCGGCTGGCCTCGGCCGACCCCAGCCTGCGCCTGCTGCTGACCGACAACCCGACCGAGGCTGAGCGCCTGGCCCGGGAGCTGAGCCAGGCCAACCAGTGGCGTCAGCAGAAGACAGAGAGCGTCCTGACCTACGCGCTGGAGCAACTGGGCGAGCCCGACCCGGCGCTCCCGGTCCTCTACGTCGTCGGCCCGGACCTGCCGCTCGGCGTCCTGGGGCTGGTCGCCAGCAAGATCGTCGAGCGCTTCTACCGACCGGCGGTGGTCTTCAGCGCCAGCGCCGGGCTGCTGCGGGGTTCGGCTCGGGGCACGCCCGAGGTCCACCTGGCCCGGGCTCTCCAGGAGTGCGCCGATCTTCTCGTGCGCTATGGGGGCCACGCCCAGGCGGCGGGCCTGACGCTCTCTCCAGACTGCCTTCCGGCCTTCCAGGAGCGCTTTACGGCGGCCATCGACCGGCAGCTGGCCGGACGGCGACCCGAGCCGACCCTCTTCGTCGAGGGCGACCTCCAGACCACGGCGCTGGATGTGCCGGTCCTCCGCCCGCTGGAGCGCCTGGCGCCCTTCGGCTATGGCAACCCGCCGCCCTGTTTTACCTCGGTCTTTCAGGTCTCGACGGTCGGCCTGGTTGGGGGGAAGGAGCGCCCCCACCTGCGTCTCCGGGTCTCCGACGGCCGGCGGAGCTGGGAGGCCATCGGCTTCGGTCTCGGCGGGCTGGCGGTCGCGCGGGGGGCCCGGGTCGAACTAGCCTACCGGCCGGAGATCCGGGAGTGGAACGGCCAGATCGGGGTGCGGCTGGTGGTCGAGGACCTGTGCGTTCTGGGCTGAGCGGGCGCATTGACGGCGGGGGACCGCCGGGGTACAATAGGGGCGACAGTGGGAGATTCCGGGCGCCGGTGCGAACGGCCGGCGCGGAAGGCGATGGGGCGCCTGGCGGATCGGCCAGACGCCTTCCTTGTGTCTGTGTGCCGAGCCCCTGACGAAAGGAGTGAAGATGGCGCTGACGGCGAACCTGGGCTATCCCCGGATCGGGCGCCGGCGCGAGCTGAAGCGGGCGACCGAAGCCTACTGGCAGGGCGAGATCGGAGCCGCTGATCTTCTGGCCCAGGCGGCGGCCCTGCGGCGGGCCAACTGGCAGCGGCAGCAGGCCCTGGGGATCGATCTCATTCCGACCGGTGACTTCTCGCTCTACGACCACGTGCTGGACACCATCGCCATGGTCGGGGCGGTGCCGCCGCGCTACCGCTGGAGCGGCGAGACTGTCGATCTGGACACCTACTTTGCCATGGCGCGGGGAGCCCAGCGGCCCGGCTACGATGTCATCGCCATGGAGATGACCAAATGGTTCGATACCAACTACCACTACATCGTACCGGAGTTCAGCCGGGGGCAGCAGTTCCGCCTGGCCTCCCGCAAGCCCATTGAGGAGTTTCAGGAGGCCCGCGCTCTCGGCCTCAACGCCCGACCGGTCCTGCTGGGCCCGGTGAGTTTTCTCCTGCTGGGCGAGGCGACCGAGCCCGGGCTGCGGCCGCTCGACCTGCTCGACGCTCTGCTCCCGGTCTACGCCCAGGTGCTCCAGGCGCTGGCGGCGGCCGGGGCGACCTGGGTGCAGTGCGACGAGCCCTGCTTCGTCCAGGACCGCACCCCTGCGGAGCAGGCGGCCCTCACCCACGCCTACACCGTCCTGGCTGCGGCCGCCCGGCCGGCCCGGCTGCTCGTTCAGACCTACTTCGGCTCGGTCGACGAGTCGTACCAGACGCTGGCCGCCCTGCCGGTGGCCGGGATCGGCCTGGACTTCGTCCGGGGGCCGGAGAACCTGCGTCTGCTGGAGACCCACGGCTTCCCGGCTGACAAGGTCCTGGCGGCCGGCCTGGTGGACGGCCGCAACGTCTGGCGGGCTGACCTGGGGGCGGTCTGGCAGACGCTGGAGCGCCTCACCCGTCTGGTGCCGGCCGAGCGGCTGATCGTCAATCCCTCGTGTTCGCTGCTGCACGTGCCCCTCGATGTCGAGCTGGAGACGACGCTCGACCCGACGATCAAAGAGGCGCTGGCCTTCGCCGATCAGAAGCTGGCCGAGGTGGTGGCCATCGGCCAGGCGCTGAACGGTCAGCCGGCCGCGTTCGAGCGGTTGCGGGCCGCCAACGCCGTCGCCCGGGAGCGGCTGCGGACCTCGCCGCTGGCCCACCGACCGGCGGTGCGCCAGCGCGAAGCGGCGCTGACGCCGGCCGACTTCCGCCGGGCGGTGCCCTTCGCCGAGCGGCGGCCGCTTCAGGAGCAGGCCCTGCGTCTCCCGCTCCTTCCGACCACCACCATCGGCTCGTTCCCCCAGACCGACGAGGTCCGGCGGATGCGGGCCCGCTGGCGCCAGGGGAAGATCGATCAGGCGGCCTACGAGCGGTTCATCGAGGACCAGATCCGGCAGGTCATCGCCCTCCAGGAGGAGATCGGGCTGGACGTGCTGGTGCACGGCGAGTTCGAGCGCTCGGACATGGTCGAGTACTTCGCCGAGCAGCTGGAGGGCTTCGCCTTCACCACCCACGGCTGGGTGCAGTCGTACGGGACGCGCTACGTCCGGCCGCCGATCATCTATGGTGACGTGGCCCGGCCACGCCCGATGACCGTCCGCTGGATCAGCTTCGCCCAGTCGCTGACCGCCCGACCGGTCAAGGGGATGTTGACCGGGCCGGTGACGATCCTCAACTGGTCGTTCGTCCGCGACGACCAGCCGCGCGCCGAGACCTGTCGGCAGATCGCCCTGGCGCTGCGCGACGAGGTGGCTGACCTGGAGGCGGCCGGCATCCGGGTGATCCAGGTGGACGAGCCGGCGCTGCGTGAGGGGCTGCCGCTGCGGCGGGCGGCCTGGGAGAGTTATCTGCAGTGGGCGGTGGCCTGTTTCCGGCTGACGACGGCCGGCGTCCGGCCGGAGACGCAGATTCAGACGCACATGTGCTACAGCGAGTTCGGCGACATCATCGCCGCCATCGCTGATATGGACGCGGACGTACTGCTCATCGAGAACGCCCGGTCGCGGGGCGAGCTGCTGCCGATCTTCCGCCAGTTCCGTTATCCCGCCTGGATCGGCCCTGGCATCTATGATATTCACTCGCCACGGGTGCCGAGCGTCGAGGAGTTCGTCGAGCAGTTGCGGGCCATTCTGGCGGTGCTGCCGGCCGAGCAGGTCTGGGTGAACCCGGACTGTGGTCTCAAGACCCGCCGGCCGGAGGAGGCGGTGCCCGCGCTGCGCCACATGGTGGCGGCGGCCCATCGGCTGCGGGCCGAGCGGGCCGGCGTGCCGGCCCGCCGCTGAGGCGGATCGCCGGGCGGCCGGGGAGGGCTCCCCGGCCGCCCGGCCGGGTTGCACCGTCGGGGACGATGTGGTAGGATTATACTGACGTTCCCCGATAGCTCAACGGTAGAGCAGGCGGCTGTTAACCGCAAGGTTGCAGGTTCGAATCCTGCTCGGGGAGCCGGTAAGCCCTACCAGAGACCGAGAGGCTCTGCGTAGGGCTTTGCTTTTCGGCTCCAGGTTCACACCCAAGCCCTCAGGAAGGGGAAGGATGATGGGACCTGAGACCGAAAAGCTGGCGAACCTGCTCACCGGTTTCTACCTGGCCAAACAGGCCGAGGGCTGTTCCCCCAACACCATTGCCGAGTATCAGAAGGACTTCGCCCACTTCGCCCGCTGGTGCCGGGCACAAGGGAAGACAGACCCTGCCACCCTGACCGCTTCAGACCTGCGGGCGTTTCTCGCCCATTTGCGGACCGAGCCCAACGGCCGCGGAAAACCCCTTGCCGCCAAGACCGTCTACAACTGCTGGGTGGCCCTCCGCAGCTTCTACCGCTGGCTTTCCGAGGAATACCACTGCCCCAACCCGATGGCGTCCGTGCCCGCACCGAAGGCGCCCCAGCCGGTTATCGAGCCCCTGAGCCGCGAGGAGGTGGCCGCCATCCTCACGGCGTGCGATAGCACGCGCGCGGCCAGCACCAAGGGACGGGCGGCGTTCGCCATGCGGCGCGACACAGCCCTGCGGGATAGAGCTATCGTGCTGGTGCTGCTGGACGCCGGACTGCGCGCAAGCGAGCTGTGCGCTCTGACCGTAGGCGACGTGGACCTAAGCTCTGGCCGGGTGCTCGTCAGGAAGGGCAAGGGGGGCAAGGGCCGCGTCGTTTACCTGGGTAAGATGGCGCGGCGGGCGGTCTGGAGGTACCTGGCCGGGCGCCGTCAGCCCAAGCCGGACGAACCGCTGTTCCTCACCCGGGAAGGGCGGCCGCTGACCCCTGACCGACTGGTCAAGCTCTTCGCCAACCTGGGCGCCCGCGCGGGTGTGGCGAACCTGCATCCTCACCGACTGCGGCACACCTTCGCCACGGAGTTTCTGCGGAACGGCGGGAACCTGCTCGGGCTCCAGCGGCTGCTAGGGCATTCGTCCCTGGAGATGGTGCGGCGGTATGCGGCCATCGCCGAGGCGGACCTGGCGAAGGCCCACGAGACGGGAAGCCCTGCCGATAAGTGGCGGCTGTAGGCGGGCTTGCGGAGGGAAAGCAGCCCCAAAATCCTTGACAAGCGTTTTGATGCTTGCTATACTGGAATCGAAGAGGCCCAAGAGGTCCACACTCTTGGGCCTTTTTTGCTTCGCAGGAATTCCTGCGAATGCCCGACGCCCTTTTTGTTGACCAAAAACACAGGAGGTAAGCATGGAGGTTACTCACTGGCTATCGCCGGGACAAGCAGCTAGGCGTCTTGCGGTGAGCCCGCAAATGGTCGATGTGTATTGCCGAACGGGCAAGCTCACTTTTATATCGACGCCACTGGGCCGACTCATCGACCCAGCAAGTGTGGAGCGGCTGGCGAAAGAGCGAGAAGCGAAAAGGAAGGGGGCTGGAGTGGCATGACCCGAAGGAACGGGAGCGCCCGCCCCTGGGCTTGGCAGGCATCGGGGCGAGCGCGGCAAGGCTTAGCGGCTGTTGCGGGCAGCCGCCAGTCCGATGATAGCACAGTCTTCTACAACGCGCACGGTAAAGTGGTGGGGGCACTGAAGGACGGCTGGCTGAGGAAGCGCGTTCGCACAGATGTCCATCAGCTGCGCAAGCCCCCCGCCTGGTGCATTGACGCTGCGCACCTGGACCGCCTTGAGGCAATGGGGGCGGCAGGCGTGCTGCTGGTTGACGAGCACGGTACGGAGTGGCGAGCGACGGTGCAGACCTTCCGGCAGTACGGCATCCCCATCGACCGTGGGCACGGTGCGCAAGTGGCTCTGCCCCTGGCCCGCTGGCGAACGACCGTGGCCGGACAGCTGTCCCTCTGGGCGGAGGCAACGGTATGACTCTCCACGACCTGCCCTCCCGCCCGGCTCCCTTCGTGGACCTGACCGACCTGCCTGATGGCCCATCGGCCGCTTACGGCATCGCCGCCGAGGAGCCCTTGCCCCAGCCCTGGGCCGAGGACCCCGCCTGGGCCGTTATCTGCGGCTGGGCGCTGCACATCCGGGCAGCCCGCACTCCTGGCGGACCCACCCCCGCGGCACGGGCCGCCGAGGTTCTGGCGCGGCTCCTCGGCGCCTGCAGCCGGGACCCGCTGGCCAGGCAGCCCTTCTACACTGACGGGACCTGCCCGAGCTGTCGGACCCCCCGGTCGGCCTGGCTGACCATGAACGCCTGGGGGTGCCGGCACTGCGGCCAGCGGGCCAGCCTGGCCGACCTGGCCCAGCGGGTGACCGGCGGTCTGCTCACCTGGACTGGCGACCCGGAGGCGCCGCCGGCCCCACCAATCCCGGCGAACGAGGCCCAGGCCATCGGCTCCCCGCCCCCCAACGGCCATACAGATTCTTTTCTCGCAGCTATAAAGAGTGAGCTTGCGAGAAAAGAATCTGTGGGCCCTATTCCCGACCGCTGGCAGCCCCGCCCCGTCACCGCTATCAGCGCCGACGAAAGCCGCCTGGACTGGGTCTGGGAGGGATTCCTGGCCCGCGGGCTTGTCACGGACTTTTATGGGCTCTGGAAGTCCGGGAAGTCGACCCTGGTTGCCGCTCTCCTGGCGACCCTTGGTCGGGGCGGTGTCCTGGCCGGGCGGGCGGTCGCCCCAGGGCAGGTGCTGGTCATCAGCGAGGAGCCTGCCAGCAAGTGGGGCAGGCGCCGGGATGAGGTGGGGCTGGGCGACCATGTCCACACCATCGCCCGCCCCTTCGCGCGCAAGCCCCGCTGGGACGAGTGGGAGCGCTTCATGGCGTATCTCCAGACTCTGGCAGGCCAGTACGCCCTCATTGTCTTTGATGCCCTGCCGAATCTCTGGCCCGTCATTGATGAGAACTCTGCCGGCGAGGTCCAGCGGGCGGTGCTCCCCCTCCAGGCGCTGGCCGAGGCCGGGGCGGCGGTGCTGCTGGTCCGGCATCCGCGCAAGACCGATGGCGGTGAAGGCACCGCCGGGCGGGGCTCCGGGGCCCTCTCCGCTCTGGCGGACATCATCGTGGAATTCCGGCGCTTCGACCCCGAGCGCCCCGAGGACACCCGGCGCGTCCTCACGGTCTACTCGCGCGAAGAGCCCTTCGAGGTGGTGGTGCGGTGGGACGGCGGGACCACCTACACCGTCCTGGGAGACCGGGCCGCTGCCCGCCAGCAGGACCGACTCCAGGTTGTGCTGGACCTGCTGGCCCAGGGGGCGCTGACCGCTGAGGCGCTCCTGGCTCGCTGGCCCGAAGGGGAGGTTCCCCGGCCGGGGCGGCGGACGCTGGAGCAAGACCTAGCGCAGCTGGTGGCGGCGGGCCAGGTGGTGCGGCAGGGAAGTGGGACGCGAGGCAACCCCTTCGCCTACGCCCTCGCTGAAAGGGGCCGCGCGGATTCTTTTCTCGCAAGCTCACTCTTTATAGCTGCGAGAAAAGAATCCGGTTCACCCCGGTGCGGGAACTGCACGGGGCCGCTCGAGCTGGACGACGCCGGGCGGTGTCTGTGGTGTGGGGCGGACCCGTCCGCCCCACACCAGGGCAGGGGCGGCCAGCCCCGTGTGCCAGCGAACGCTGGGGGCTGTGGCGACCGGGCCGGGCCGGGGCCGCAGGTGCTTCTTGCAAAAGAAAAATAAATGCTTAGGAGGTTTGCCATGGCAATGGACGTTCTGACCCAATCTGTCGAGGTTCAGCAGCTGGCCGACCAGCTCCGGGCTGACCTGGACTTGCTGCGCGGCACGCCGCTCCGAATAGGCACTGTGCTGGAGCAGCTCCGCCAGCAAGTGCTCCAGGCCGAGGTCAACGGCCAGGGCCGGCTCACTCCGGCTGGCCTGCAGGAGCAGACGGATGCTATGCGCAGTCACGCGCTCCAGCAGCTCGACCGGCTCCAGGAACAGGCCCAGGCAGCAAAGGCGCGCGTCGAGGTGGCCCTGGCCGAGGCCGAGCGCCGGCGGGATGGCGACCCGACGGCTGAGCTGCTGCGCGAATTTCGGCAGTGGCGAGCCTGGGAGCGCATCCGCCCGCTCCTGGACAAAACCGAGCGGACGATGCTGCTCCCACGGATTCAGGACCTTGCCCAGCGGGCGGCCCAGGACGGCGACGACGTGACTCTAGCAGCGCTGGAGGCCGAGCTACCGGCCTATCTTGAGGTGCAGGGGCTGGCTTCCTCCGTGCCCCAGGTCCTGGCCGCCATCACACAGGCCAGGCTGCCGCATCTGCCGCCGGCGGCCCGCAAGGCAATTAGCGTGCGGCAGGAGCTGGCCGCTGGCTGGCCACGGCTGATGGCGGCGTTTCAAATGGCCCGTGTGGAGGCCAGCGGCCAGGGTGGACCGACCGCGGCGCTGCCCGGCTGGCGACCGACGGAGCAGGTGACATTCTAGGTGGTGGCGGGGCGAAGCGATGGGTGGAGCGCTGCGAAGCGAGAGGAAGCGCTGCGCGGGCGTGCGCCGTGACGGCGCTCCCTGTCAGAGCTTCGCCCTCCCTGGCTCGGCCTACTGTTTCAGTCACGACCCTGAGCGCCAAACGGAGCGGCTGGAGGCACGGCGCAGGGGTGGCGCGCACACGAGCCGGGCGCACCGCTACCGCGCGCTCCTGCCACCGCGCCTGGTGCCGGTCTTCGAGCGGCTGGAGGCGGCGATGGGCTCCGTTGAGCAGGGGACGCTCTCGCCGGCCCAGGCCCAGGCGCTGGCGGCGCTGGCGCGGGCGATGGTGGCGGTGCTGGAATCCTCGGAACTGGCCGAGCGATTGCGCGAGATTGAGATGATGGTGGAGGTACGCAATGGGCGTCCGTGAGCGCATCAACGCGCTCTACCGCCGGCTATGGCCGGCGGCGCTGGTGTGGGAGTGGTACGAGCTGCTCGCACACATCAACGAGCGCTGGGAGAGGGAGCATGACGAAGCCGCGCTGTGGGGGCTGGCCCGGGAGGGCGCGGCTACAGGCAAGAGGCCGGGTGGGGTGCTGGCAGAGCTGCTGATAGAGGAGGCGGCCAGGCGTGGGGCATTGCCTTGACTGGCGTGGTATGATGGCAAAGAAAAGCCCTGGCGGTGTGCCAGCACCCCAGAGCATGGCCAGGCCGGTCGGAGCGGCCTGACGGGAGTAGGATAGCACACCTGGGCCCGTCAGTCACGTTCGACTGGCGGGCTTTTGCTTTCGGTCTGGCAGGCGCCCAGGGCAACCACACACCGAAAGGCTTGGGTGAACCAGGAACCGAAAGGCTACCCGAAATGGCAGAGCCGCTCGGTCCCAGGTGGCAACGGTAGAGCAGGCGGCTGTTAACCGCAAGGTTGCAGGTTCGAATCCTGCTCGGGGAGCCGGTAAGCCACCCCAGCATTGTGGGGTGGCTTTGTATTTTTTGCCCAGACTGGCGCTGTCAAAAAATGGCGACCGAGGGTATTGACAGGAGACCGGACGCGTGTTAAGATCAGCTCCGATTTTGTTAGCCGTGCTTCTGGGGCACTGGCCGGTAAGCCGCCATATCAACGGGTAGAGGGGAAGGATGGCGACGGCGACTGTTTCCCAGCCTGTCCCGACGGTGACCCGCCGCAGCCTGGCGGCGCGCGAGGCGATCTGGTTCTATATCTTTATCTCCCCCTGGCTGGTGGGGTTTATGCTGTTCACGGCTATCCCCATCATCGCCTCGGCCTATCTCAGTTTCACCCACAACGACCCGGTCAACTGGCCGCCGAAGT
>ERZ511473.1877-NODE-1877-length-13758-cov-3.235655_pt1 | contig 13758 bp, 15 predicted proteins | sample MGYA00374947_ERZ511473 | MGnify/ENA primary metagenome ERZ511473 (study PRJEB26303, sample SAMN06343854) | sediment metagenome | isolation source: hot spring sediment | place: Canada: British Columbia | collected 2012-09-26 ... | reverse complement strand
GCCCGGCGACCGCCAGCGCTGAGAAGACCGTGTAGCGCCAGAACACGGGCGGCAAGCTCCGCCAGCCGGAGCCAGCGGTCACCTCGACAGCCCGCGTCTCCAAGTGAGTTGGCTCAGGCTCTCGCCGCCAGGCGCTGCCGAGCACGAGGAGCGACAGCGCGACCGGTACCAGTAACATGAGGAAGCCCAGTCGGTAGCCGCCCTCGCCGTCGACGGCGATCGCGAGCGTAAAGAGCAGCGGGCCGATGATCGCTCCCACCTGGTCCATCGCCTCGTGGAGGCCGAACCCGAACCCACGTCCCACGTGGGCCGTCGCGTGCGAGAGGATCGCGTCCCGCGCCGGGGTGCGCATGCCCTTGCCCAGCCGCTCGACCGTAAGCAGCCCGGCTGCCGCGAGCCAGTGTCCAGTCAGGGCCATGGCCGGAATCGCGAGGAGCGAGGCGTAACCCAGAAACGTAAAGAGCCAGTAGCTCCGCAGCCGGTCAGCCAAATAGCCCGTGATGGTTCGCAGGGCATACCCGAAGAACTCCCCCAACCCAGCGACCACACCGACCGCAGCGGCGCTCGCACCCAGTAACGCCAGATACGGGCCTGTGATGCTTCGCGCTCCCTCGTAGGTGATGTCGCCCAGCAGGCTGACGAGGCCGAGGAGCACAATCAGGTTGAGCGCCCGACGACGGGCCGTGGCCTCCAACATTCCGGCACCTCCACCGAAGGCGGCTACACGCCGGCTGCCGTCGGCCGGTGCCGGCGGAAGTAGCGCGCCAATCCATCAACGGTCATCTGGTAACTGCCAGCCGCCAGCCAGTATGGCTGCAGAGCGCCTTCATCGCGCGTGACCTCGACCAGCTCGGCATCGGCGAGCGATTGGAGCTCGCCAGCCACGGCCGGCGTATCCGGTTCGACAGCCAGCCGGGCGCCGACCCAGCCGGCCCAAAGGAAGAGCCGGCACAGCAGGTCGTCGAAGTGCCAGTCAGGGTCATCGGCCGCGCCAAAGTGGGTCAGGTAGAGTCGCCTCGGCCGCAGCGCGCGCAGGCGGGCAACGCTCTGCCGCCACTGCGCCAGGTCGATGTCCGGTGGTGGGGTCGGTGGGTAGACATAGGGCCGGCCGTTGATCCTGATGCCGGCCACGTCGCCGGTGAACACAGCGCCGGTGCTCAGATCATGGAAGGCGTGGTGGTGCGATGCATGCCCGGGCGTCGCGATCGCCCGCAGCGTCCGCCCTCCGGCCTCGATGACATCGCCGTCGTCCAGCGCCACGACCCGGTCGGCCGGGCAGGGGTGCACTTCGCCCCACAGCTCGTCCATTCGGTCACCGTAGATGCGCCCGGCACTGGCCAGGAGACGGGCGGGGTCGATGAGATGGGGTGCCCCGACACGGTGGACGAGCAGGCGCGCGCGGGGAAGCTGCTTCAGCAGCACGCCGGCAGCGCCGGCATGGTCGAGATGGATATGCGTGACCACGAGCTGCGTCACCTGCTCGGGGTCGTAGCCGGCGGCACGGATCCCGTCGAGCAGAGCCGCGAGCGTCGTCGTGGGGCCGGTCTCGACCAGCGTCAGGCCATGGCGTCCCTCCAAGAGGTAGGCCGCGATCACGTTGGGCACACCCTGGAACTGGAGGTCGATCTGGAACGTTCCCGGCTCCAGCTCCTGAACCATCGGGGCCATTGCCACTCCCTTCCCTCCAGCAGCCGCGAGTTCGGCTCAAGGATACGACGGCCCGGCGCTGCCTGCGCGAGGCCGCCGCCAGACCAGTCACAACCCCAAGATCAGCCGAGCGACGTTGAAGTAGATGATCAACCCGGTCCCGTCGACGAGCGTGGCGATGAGCGGTGCCGAAACGACCGCTGGATCGATGCGCAGCCGCTTCAGAACCGGAGGCAGCACGGCAGCAACCGTCACCGCCCAGAGCACAATCGCGAAGATCGCGCAGGCCACCGCGAGACTGAGGTCACGCCCGAGTCCCTCGATCTCGGCACGGCCGAACGCGACGATCGCCATGACCAGGCCAAGCATCGTTGCCGTCGCCATCTCTTTCGGGAGAATGCGCGGGATATCGCGCAGGCCGATCCCTTCGAGCGCGATAGCGCGGACGAGCGTCGTCACCACCTGCGAGCCGGCATTGCCCCCGGTGCCGATCAGCAGCGGAATGAAGAGCGCCAGCGCGGTGACTTGGTCGATCAGATGCTCGTAGTAGTTCGTGACGCTGACCGTGTACGCCGAACCCAGGAAGAGCAGAAGCAGCCAGCCGACCCGCTTGCGCCAGAGCAAGAGCGGGCTGGCCCGCATGTACGGCACATCGAGCGGCTGCGAACCACCCAGCCGCTCGATGTCCTCCGTCGCCTCGCGCTCGAGGATATCGGCCACGTCGTCGACCGTGATGATCCCAAGTAGCCGGTTCTGCTCGTCCACGACTGGGATGGCCAACAACCCCTCTTCAATGAGCAGGCGTGCGGCTTCCTCCTGGTCAGCGGTCGCCGCAACTCTGACCAGGTCGGTCTCCATCACCTCCCCGACGGTTCGACCTGGCGGGCTGAGGACGAGGTCACGCATCGAGACCACGCCGAGCAGGTGCCCCTCCTCATCGGTCACGTACACGTAGTAGATCGTCTCGGCCGCTTGGGCGAGCTGTCGCAGCGCCACGATCGCCTGATCCACGTGCACCTCTGGAGAGAGTGCCACGTAGGCTGGCGTCATCCGTCCGCCCGCCGTGTCCGGGGGATAGCTCAGAAGCTCCTGCAACTCCTGAGCCTCCAGGGGTTCCATCGCCACCAGGATGCGGCCAGCCTCCTCTGGCTCTAGTTCGGCGAAGACATCGGCGGCGTCGTCCGGGGCCATCGCCTCCAGCACGTCGGCGGCCTCGCCCCAGCTCAACCGCTCCAGCACGTCGGCGGCCTCCGACGGCTCCAGCTCGGCCAGGAACTCGCCGAAACGCTCATCGCCGAGCAGTTGTGCTAGCCGGGTCAATTGATGGGGGGCGAGCTCCTGGAGCGTTCGAGCCAGCTCGTCCTGCTCGGCGAGCTGCCAGAGGGTCTCCTCAGCCGCCTCACGATCACGGCGCTCGATCGCATCAGCCAGCAGGGCGCGGAGATCCATCTCAGTCGCCATCGGCGCTCCCCCTCTCACAGGCAAACGCGATCGGAGCCATCATATGAGCCCGAAGCCAGAGGCGGACCTGCATCGAGCGGTCAACGTGCGATGTTTCCGAGGGTCGATCAGGTGTACCAGTAGAGGAAGTGCCCGCTGCTTCCACTCTCGCCCTCAGCACGTGCCGCGCGGCCCCCGCTCGCACAATGTGCGGGAGAAGGGGACGGGGAGTGAGAGCGGTAGAAAGTGATCGCCCTTCAGCCGATGATCCAGGGCTTTGAGCAGTGGTCCTATCGGCTCGTATTGGAGGGAGCGCTGGGCACGGCCAGCGGAGACCCCACTCGTGTGGGACACGACAAACGCTCGGCATCGGCCACCTCCGTCTCCAGCGTCCTTCACGCGACGCGCCCCCGGACTGACCGGGGGCGCGGGGCCGATGCCGGGCCCTAAACTGCGACCGGTCAGCCGGCGGGGTGACGTGCTTGAGCTGGCGAACTACCTGCTTCCACGCTGCTATCCCTCGACCCAGCGACGCGGATCGTGCTCATGCCCTACATCCCGCAAGACGGGGCCACGAACACGGAACCGCATTCGCCCCGCCAGTCTACTGCACATGGCCGTAGAGAGACAATGCAAACGATGCGGCAACCAACACCTGGTGATGCCGGATCAATGCTAGGAAGCGCGAGTGTCTTCCGACACGGCAGTCCCAGTCGCAGCGACCTTGCGGCTCTGCTCGCCGATCCAGGTGAGCAGCGCTGCAGCGTCACGGCCATCGAGATGACGCAGGGCGAATGCCTGACCGCTCGCTCCAGAGGTGACACGGACAACGAACGTGGCTAGTCCTGATCTCCGCTGGAGCGGCGAGCGTATGATCTCCGCCATCTGGACTCGCCGCCGGGGCACGATCGCGGTCACGCGCGAGAGCGTGCGCCACCGCAGCACGAGCGACCCGCCAATGACGGCCCACCCCGCATCACGGTATTGCCAGAGACCGAGCAGCGCGGCTGCTAGTGGCAAGCCGAACCCCAGAAAGCCCATAGGAAACTGCAACCAGAGGAGAAGGCTCGCCCCGGCCATGGCGAACCCCAACAGATCTGTCCGGAGTGCATAGCGGCGACGAGCGCGGCGCGGGAGCGGAATGAGGTTCGCTTCCACGGCATATTCCGGAAGGAAGGCCCGCAGGAACGGCAACACCTCCCAGCGACGCAGAAGCGGGAAGAGCACCGTGGATTCGCTAGCTGTGAGCCCATAGGCGGCGCTCTCGACCCGTAGCTCGACGAGTCCGAACGGCTGCCGGAAGGGCCCTTCGACGATCCGCACTGCCTGGATCCGATCCACCGGCAGCGATGCCACTCGCCGCTCCAGGAGGCCCCGCGCGATTAGGAGTGTCTATCCCTCGCGCCGCAGAGTGAACCCGGCATGCGCCAGCACCATGCCCAGCACGCTCAGTAGCCAGGCCAGGGCAATCACGAAGGCTGCAATGCCCAGTACTGTCCACGGCCCGCCGAGATGATCCGGGAGCAAGGGAACCTTTTCCCAGGGAATCGCCTCATCGAACAGGGACATGACCGAACCGACGAGCGAAAGCGCCACGCCAGCGCGTCCAGATGTCGCACCGGCCAAGAGCAAGTCCTGAGTGGACAGGCGTCGCGCCGGCTCCTGTCCCGCCCTCCCGGCCTCTACCGGGCCGAGCACCCCTGGTCGGCGAAGTGCCAGACGCAACTCCTCGGCCGCGCGAACGGACACAGCGGTCAGGACGACTTCCGGTGCCGTTCCGCCGGCGGTCTGGATCTCGACTTTGGCGAGACCGAGCAGACGCTGGAGCACTCCCTGCGACACGTCGACCGCCTGGATGCGCTCGATCGGGATGATTCGCTGCTTGCGGTTCAGGATCCCTTGCTCGACCCGGAGTTCGGCGCCCGCCACCCAGTAGGTATGCCGGTACCACGCCAGGATACCGTAGAGCACCGAAAAGACGAGCACGCCTGCTGGGAGTATGAGTACCCATGAAGCCGCGCGCAGGCTGGATAGGTCGAAGCCCTCTCGTAGCAGCGTAACTAGGCCCGGAAGCAGTGCAGGGACAGCGAGTTCTCGCAATTGCCGTAGCGCGCGGAGCACGATGCCCACCGGGTGCAGCCTGCGCGGCTCAGACATCTTCGGCAACCCCAGCAAGCGCAGCGATACGATCACGTAGCGCGTCGGCGACCTCGACCGCCAGCGCCGGGATCTCCTTCGTCCCCGCGGCCGTCGCGATCGCGACACTGGCGAGGCCGTAGTGTCTCAGGATCGGCCCCTGCCGCGTGTCGACGTGCTGGACTCGGGACATCGGGATCAGCGTGCGGGTAACGATCAAGACTCCTTGCTGCAGCTCGATGTCGCGATCGCTCACCGCATATCGCCAGCGACGCCACCGCACCCGTGGAATGAACCAGACCCAGAAAGGGACTGCCACGATCGCGAGCAGCGGTGGCAGACAGGCGAGCGGCCAGGACAATCCGAGGCGCCAGGCCACCGCCGCGACGGCCAGAGCTACGACCAGAGTCGTCATGGCTGAGATCGCTCCAGAGACCTGCCAGGCCCGCAGGGCGCGAGGATCGACGCGCTCGGGCGGTTCCGGTCGCGGGGCGAGGTCCAGCGCCAGTCTCCCGTCCCCGTCGGCAACAGGCGATGAGCTCATCCAACGCTCCTCCCGGGCTACGTAGATCCAGCCCGCGCCAGGCAGGGCCGTCGCTTCCGGCATCGGAAGAAGCGTAGGCTACCGATCTCCCCGGTGCCAGCCCCCCGGCGGCATTCGCCGGTTCTAGACGTCTCGCGCTTGGCGTACGTCAACGAAGGGAATCGAAGGCGGGCACGATACGCGCTCGATCTACTCAGGGGATTTCGATCGAGTGCATGGCCACCAGACCGGAGAGAGCGGTCAGCACGCCGGCCGCGAGAATCGCCCCGCGGAGCCCGAGGGCGTCGACCATCAGCCCGGCCACCAGCGCGCCCACGGCGTAACCGAGGTCGCGCCAGAAGCGGTACACGCTCAGCGCTCGGGCTCCCCAAGTACGAGACCTTCGGTGGTCGATCGGCTGTCAGCTCGGGCGCAGGCCGAACTCCTGGGCTATCTGCCGGATCATGTCGATGTGGGCGCGCGGATGCGGCAGGCCCAGGCCCATCGTATTGATGCAGAGATGGCTCGCGCCGAGCTCGCGCCAGGCGTCGACATCGCGCAGCCACTCGTCGCGCGGGACTTGTGCCAGCGTCAACCGGCCCTCGATTCCGAAGCCGGACGGGTCGCGGCCAGCCTCCTGTACCCATCCTCGGAGGCGTTCCACCATCTCACGCAGCCGCGCGTCGGGCCGGAACTGCGGCATCCAGCCATCGGCGATCCTGGCAGCCCGGCGCTGCGCCGCCTCCGACATGCCGCCGAGCCACACTGGGATAGGCCGCTGGACTGGCAGCGGGTTGATGCCGACCGCAGGCAACCGGTGCCAGCGCCCCTCGAAGGTCACCGTCTCCTGTGTCCAGAGGAGCCGCATAACCTCGATCTGTTCCTCTTCCCGCTTGCCACGGTTGTGGAAGTTCTCGTTCAGCGCGATGTACTCGGCCTGGTTCCAGCCGACCCCGACACCGAGGCGCAGCCGCCCACCTGACAGCACGTCGACCTCGGCGGCCTGCTTCGCCACCAGCACGGTCTGGCGCTGGGGCAGGATTATCACCCCGGTAACCAGTTCCAGCCTTCGGGTGATCGCGGCCAGGTAACCGAAGAGCACGAATGGCTCGTGGAACTGGCTCTTGGACGTGTACGGACCAGTCCAGCCGGGATACTGCGAGACGTCGACACCCACTACATGGTCATAGACCAGGATATGGCTATAGCCCAGATCCTCGGCCGCCTGCGCGTACTCGCGGATCACGGTCGGGTCTGGCCCGATCTCGGTCTGCGGAAACACGACCCCGATGCGCATCCCGCCCCTCCCACCGCTCTGAGTGCCCGAATCGACCTTCTCCTCCAGTATGGCATGTCGTCACCGGAGCAGAGGGTCGATCCTGGACTCAGCTCGCCCCGCGGGGCCAGAGGTGGAAGAGCAGATCGAGCCCGCCCGGCGAACAATCGAAATGGGTGAGCATCGCCGCGACCTCGCTACGGTGCTGTGTGCCGTGGTTGGCCACGTGAAGCATCATTTGCCACAGCGCCTGCCGGAACACGTTTCCGTCGGGGAGGGGCATCTCGCGGATACGCTGGAGGTCATCCTCGCTGAGCCGCGATACGAACGCCGCGGTGTCCCGCTCCAGTTCCTCCCAGGCTCGCCGCAACGATAGCAGGTCGGGGTAATCGGTGGGATTCAGCCGGAAACGGTAGGCCTCTTCCGGCGACAACGACCCGTCCCACCAGGAGAGCCAGCTCCGCTGGGTGCTGATGATGTGCAGCAATGTGTTGTGGATCGAACCATGCCCGGCTTCGCCGGGAGCATGGAGCTGTTCCGGTGTCAGCCGCCCCGCCGCGTCGAGCACGCGCTCGGTCGCCCAGCGGTTGTAGGAATACAGCGTGCGGATCACCTCTGCGAGCATGCCTCCCAACCGTCCCTTCGCTTCGATCCTGGCTGTGCAACCGTCAATGGGCCCATCCAGGACGAGCGTAGCACGGAATGCGGTCAGGATCGTTCCGCCTTTTCACCGGAAGACGGGGTAGAAATAAAGAACGCCCCGGCGATCCCGCCGGGGTGGACTCGACGCGCGCGACTAGTTGAGCGAGCCCGCGAGCGCCTTGTGCGCCTGGACCGGGATCCGCTTGATCCGAGCCTGCTCGGTCTTCGGCAGCGTCAGCGTCAGGATGCCGTCCGCGAAGCTCGCCTCGGCGTGATCGGCATCCACGGGCACCGGCAGCGTGAAAGTCTCAGCAAACTCGCCCATACCGATCTCGCGGCGGTACCAGGTCACCTTCTTCGCGTCCTCCTCGCTGAGCTGGTACCCGTAATGACCCCGGATCGTCAGCGCGTTCTGCTCGACGCTGACCTCGATGTCCTCAGGGCTCGCGCCCGGCACCGCCACCTTCACAACCAGCGCGTCGCCCGTGTCGTAGATGTCCGTCAGCGGGCGATACGTCCACGGACGGGCTGCCAGCGGCCGCGTGCGACCGAAGGCCTCGTTGAAGACCCGATCCAGCTCGCTCCACATCCGCTCCATCTCCGCAAACGGGCTCCAGCGCTCCAACATTGCTCATCACCCTCCTTTCTCAGCGTTTCTTGGCCAGCGCCGTCACCGGCGCTTTCCGGCGATATATATACTCATCTACACGAATCGTGTCAAGTCTTATCCCACATACGAGTGAGAGATGCTGAGCGACAAACAGCACAGCGAGCAGCCGACCACGGCGGCCGTCACGGGCGACGGGTTTTCGCAGTCAGCCACACCCTCTTTCCAGTGCAGTCCGGCGCTCGCTACCATGTGGGGTAGATGGCTTATCGGGCCCTGGAATAAGCACGGCATGGTCGCTAAGAGACGCGGACAGGTCGTCATCGTCTCGATCCACGATGTCGCGCCTGCCAATCTGGTTGAGGTGCGCTGGCTCCTCGGACGGCTGGACGAGCTCGGGGCTCGGCCGCGCAGCCTCCTCGTGATCCCCTCCGACCGCGGGGAAGGCGACCTCGGTCGCTTCCCCGAGCTGGTCGAGACGCTCCAGGCGGAGGTGCGAAGCGGGTCGGAGATCGTGCTGCACGGCTTCACCCATCGGAGGGAAGGCCCCTGGCGCGGCTCGCTCGCGACTCGCGTGCGTGCCGCCGCCTTTGCGCGCGAGGACGCGGAGTTCGCCAGCCTGGCGTGGCCCGACCAGCGGGCCCGTCTCCAGGCAGGGCGCCAGCTCCTGCGAGATCTCGGGTTCGAGGTCAGCGGCGTTTGCCCGCCCGCCTGGCTATCCACCCCGGAGCTGCCAGACCTCCTGCGAGAGCTGAGCTTCAGCTACCTGGTCGAGATGCTCTGGGTGCACGATCTCAGGTCTAGGCGACGCATAGCCGTACCGTGGCTGGGCTACCTCGGCGCCGGGCCCGTCAACGAGACTCTCGTCTGGGCCGGAGCGGCGCTGCTGCGCCCCTGGCGCGCGCACGCGCCGGCCGTGTCGGTGTTCCTCCATCCTCAGGGCGCTTCCCGATCCCCCGCCTGCGCGCGCGTGCTGCGCGAGCTCGCCCAGTTGCTGCGCGAGCGGAGACCGGTGACCTATGGCGAGCTGCTCGACTGGCCGACCTGAGGTCAGCATCGTCATCCCGGCCCGCAACGAGGAGACCTTCATCGGGCGGGCTCTCGAGTCGATCGCCAGCCAGTCATGGCCGCTAGAGCGACTCGAGGTGGTCGTGGTCGACAACGGTTCACACGATCGCACTGCCACGGTGGTGCGGGAGTTCGCCCGCACCACTCCGGGGCTTCGGGTGCGCCTCCTGCACGAGCCTCTCCCCAGCCGAGCCCGAGCGAAAAATCGGGGCGCGCAGGAGGCTACCGGGGAGATCCTGATCTTCTTGGACGCTGATTCCGCTATGGCGACTGACCTCGTTGTGCGGGTCATCGAGACGTACCGCGGCGGATACCCAGCCGGCAGCATCCGGATCGTCGCCGACTCGCGCGATCTCCTCGACCGCGCATTTTTCTGGTTGATGGAGCTCGGAAAGCGACGCTTCCACATCCGGGCTCAGATGTTTTATTGTTGGCGCGAGCTTTTCATGGCTCTGGGCGGTTTCGACGAGCGTCTGCAGATCGCGGAGGATCGTGAGTTCCTCCAGCGCGCGGAACGATCGGGGGTAAAGGTTTGCCACCTGAGCGCGAGCTGGATCGTCACCTCACCCCGCAGGCTGCGCCGGCTGCCGCTCCGGCTGGGCCTGTTGACCACGTTCGCCCGCTGGCTGCTAGCTCATCTCGGCATCGGTCGCTCCTGGCCGTACTGAGCCGGCTCCCCTGGGCACTTCTTCGACTGGGCCGAGCCGGCAGCGGGCGCGCAGTTGGCGTACTCAGCGTCTGGCTCGGCTGGGAACGCTTAACTCACTGGTGGTGGCACACGCGGCCTCTCGGACCGGGTGGCATCTTCCGCTACCGGCTGCTGGTCTATACGGGCCCGCCGGTAACGCTCCGGGACGGCTGCACCGTACGCCCCGGGGACAGGATCATCGACCTCCATTTCGATAACCGACGACTGCTCCGAGCTGCCGTCGAGGCGAGCGACAACCCTTGGAGCTTGCTGCGGGCGGCACGCGAAGACCTCCAGACGCTGGGGTCCGTAGTGGACGCGGGCGGCGAACTGGGCGAGGTGCGTGCGCTCCGCGGCGTCACCCTATTCGCACGGGCCGGCCGGCGTCTCGGGTTCGAGGCACGCCCGCTCCCAGTGACCGGCTTCGCTCGTCTCCAGCGGTACTTCTTCGTGGGGCTGCTCGCGGTCTACCACCCGCGCGGCTGGCAGGCGGCCGAACGCTTCCGGGAGCGCGGCTGGCCCGGCGAGGCCTGGATGAGCCGGGAGCGATTGCTGGACCTCTACGCAGCGAGGCGCGAGACCACTGCGCGAGCGAGGAGCGAGTCTGACCCCTGACCTGTAGTATCCGCAGATACACGCGCTCCCGCAGCACTCACCGGCGGCTCAGACCACGCTCGGATGCAGCTTCGCGTCGACCTGGTTGGGACTGCGAACGGGACAACGCCTGGTCTGTCTCTGGACTCAGGAGCCGGCTGAGCCCAAACGACTCCACGAGCAGGATCCCGAGCGTCAAGAGCGCCGACACGACGCACCACTGGCAGATCGCTCTGATAACCCAGATCTCGAGATAGGTGAGATAGGCGGCATAGAGCGTGCCCGCCAGCGCGATCGCGAAGGCCCCCGCCGTCAGCAACTCATGCCGTTCCGGCCACCGCCAGCGGGCTAGCCCGACCGCAACCAACGTTACGTACATCCCGGCGCCGAGCAGCGCGATGGGCACGCCCCCAATCTCAGCGTAGGGGCTATTCTGCACCGTCTGGCAGTCGCCGACCCCGCAGACCAGGATTTCCTGCCGGTAGTGCGCAGTGGTCAGGTACCCGGCGACGCCGATTCCGGCCAGCGCGAGCACGAGCGAGAGTAGCTGCCAGCGCGCCATCCGGTTCATCGGTTCAGCTCCGCCTCGATCGCGTTCAGGAGGTCTTGGTAATATCGGATCTGCAGCTTCTGTCCGTTCACGAAAAAGGTCGGAGTCGCGTTCACCCCGAGCCCCTGCCCCTCCTGTCGCATCGCCTCGACCTCACCCTGGTGCCGGCGGCTATCGAGGCACGAGTTGAACTGACCCATGTCGAGCCCGACGATTTCGGCCATCCGCTTGAGACGCGCCGACGTGAACGAGCCGACGTTCTCGCCGCGCTGGTTGGCGAAGAGCGTGTCGTGGTATTCCCAGAACTTTCCTTGTTCCTGCGCGCACAGCGCAGCCTCGGCCGCCAGCGTCGACTCTTCGCCGATGAACGCGAAATCGCGGTACTCGAAACGGATCTTGCCGGTTGCGATGTAGTCCTGCACGAGCTGCGGGAACAGGACTTGCTTGAACTGGAGACAGGCCGGGCACTGGTAATCGCCCCACTCGACGACGAGGACAGGCGCGTTCGGATCACCGAGCACGCGCCCATCGCGCGGGTCCACATCACCGTCATCCCGCCGCGCCCCAGTCCCGCGCTCTTCAAGGTCTTCGTCCACAGCCGCGCCGCGCCCGGGACGCTGGAGATCGCCCCGGACGGGAGCCGGGCCGTGGTGAGGCAGGCGGCCATCCCGGAGACGAGCTTCGTCGAGGTGCGCGTGCTGCTCGACCCGGCCCTCTTCGGCCAGGCGCCACTGCGCCGGGGCGAGACCCACGAGAGCCTGCTGGCCGACGAGCGGCGGCAGGCGCGCCGGGAGGTGCTGATCCACAGGGCGATGGTCGGCGGGCTGGTCCTCTCCGCGGGGCTGATGCTCGGGCTGGTCGCCGCCTACCTGTGGACCTACCTGCGCTACGGGCGCGAGCCCCAGGTGCCCTACGACGCCGACTACGAGCGGGAGCCGCCGCGCGACCTGCCGCCCGCCGTGGTCCCGGCCATCCTGCCGCAGCGCGGCGTGGACCGCCGCCTCCTGCCGCAGGGGTTCGCCGCGACCCTCCTGGAGGCCGTCCGCCTCGGCTACGTGGAGGTGGAGGAGCACCAGGACGAGGGGGTGTTGGGGACGGGCCTCTTCCGCGACACCGACCTCACCTACCGCCTCACCCCGCGCGGGCGGGCGCTGCTGGGCGACCGTGCGGACGAGCCTGGGGGGCGGCGCGGCGACGCCCGCGAGCGCGACGGCCGCCCGGGCCCCCAGCGGGAGCGGGAGCTCGAGCCCTTCGAGGTCGAGGTGCTGCGGGTGGTCTTCCGGCGGGCGGGCAACGGGCAGAGCGTCACCGACGAGCAGATCGAGGCGTGGGGCCGGCGGATGAACGGGCAGAAGAGCAACTTCCTCCGCTTCGTGGAGCGGTGGGGGCCGCAGCTGCGGGGGTGGTTCGAGCAGCGCGTCTTCCGCCTGGACGACCCGACGAGCGAGCGGGCCCGCCGGGTCTTCCTGACGGTCACCGTGCTGACCACCGTGGTCGCCGTCCTTGTGGGCTTCGTGATCTCCGTGCTCTTCGCGCTGCCCGTCGGCATCGTGGTGGGCGTGCTGGCTGCCGTCACCCTCTCCCGCCGCACCCCGGAGGCCGCGCTGGAGGTCCGCCGCTGGGGCGCCTTCCGCCGCTTCCTCACGGACTTCTCGATGCTGAAGGAGGCGAGCGCGCGGGTCCTGCCGCTGTGGGAGCGCTACCTGGTCTACGCCGCGGCGCTGGGGGTGGCCGAGGAGTTCCTGCGCACGCTGACGCTCGTCGCCCGGGCGACGGCCCGGCCGGTGGGCGGGCCGCGCTGGTACACCGGCGGTGGCGGCCCCGGCCGGCTCGGCGCGGGGACGGACGGGCTCGCCTCGCTCACCCGGCTGGCGCGCTCCTTCCAGAACCTCCAGAGCCTCTCGCGCGCGCTCTCCTCGTCGACGCGCAGCGGGGGCGGCTTCAGCGGCGGTGGAGGCGGCGGCGGGGGCGGAGGGAGCAGCCGTGCCGGCTAGGATGGCCACGCCGGTGGAGGTCGGCAGCATCACCGCGCCAGAGTGCACCATCGTCTGGTCCGACGGCCACCGCTCCACCTACCGGTGGGGGGCGCTGCGGGCCAACTGCCCCTGCGCCGTCTGCGTGCAGCGCGGCGGCCATCCGCCCCGGCCCCTGCCGGACCCCCTGCCGGCCCTGCGGCCGATGCAGGTGGAGCGCGTCGGCGCCTACGCCCTGCGCTTCGTCTGGCCGGACGGCCACCGCACCGGCATCTACCCCTTCCCGCTGCTGCGGGAGGTGCTGTGCGAGTGCGAGGCCTGCCGTGCCCGCGCCGCGGGGCGCGGGGGCGGAGCGGGCCCTGTGCTAGACTGAGCCTGGACGCCATCACCGCCGAGGAGGACGATGTTCCGGTCACCGCAGGCCATCGACCGCGGCCAGGTCCTGGCGGCGCTGCGCGACGTCGAGGATCCCGAGCTCCACAGGTCCATCGTCGACTTGGACATGGTGCGGGACGTGCGGGTGCGCGACGGCCGGGTGGAGGTCTCGGCCGTGCTGACCATCGGCGCCTGTCCCCTGCGCGAGACCATCGTCGAGCGCATCCGCTCGCGCCTCC
>ERZ511473.1876-NODE-1876-length-13760-cov-12.312431_pt1 | contig 13760 bp, 17 predicted proteins | sample MGYA00374947_ERZ511473 | MGnify/ENA primary metagenome ERZ511473 (study PRJEB26303, sample SAMN06343854) | sediment metagenome | isolation source: hot spring sediment | place: Canada: British Columbia | collected 2012-09-26 ... | reverse complement strand
CCCATAAAACTAATAAATTTAAAAAATTTTTATAACTTATTGAATATCAACAACTTCATAGTATTTATTGGACAAAGCATATTAGTTTCAATAATTCCTCCAAAAAAATCATAAGCCTTCTTATATCTTTCTAAATAAAACGACCAGGTATAAACCATTTTTATAACCAAATTTAAACATTTGATAATCAATAATTGGTTTTAAATTTAAAATTGTTCCAATTTTTATAATTTCAATATGTATAATTACCTTCTTTAATAGGCATATACCTTTCTTTTAATCTCCCACCAAGCCTATAATTAATAGTTAAAAAATGTCCATTTTTCTTCAAAATCCGTGAAATCTCCTTAAATGATAAACTAATGTAATCCCAATAATGAATAATCAAATCCAATAACATTATAATTTTTCATATTCTCAAGTTTTAAACCCACTCCACATCCAGCATCAAGTATAAATTTTGGTTTTATAGACTCAATTATCTTTTTCAAATAATAATTTTCAATAAAATTTGGATAAAGTCAAATTCCAGGGAGATTTTTACCTTGTTTTTTATACATGTTATCAAATAAATCGTCTTAAAAACTTTGCTAGAAATTATTAATAGTTTTAAGCCCCCAAAGGGGGCTAAATTTTAGTACTCTTCTGGAATTGATGGACTAACTTTTTCTTTCTCTTTTTCTTTCTTTTCTACAACAATTGCTTCTGTCGTTAATAATAAACCACTAATAGAGGCAGCATTTTGAAGTGCAACTCTTTCAACTTTTGTAGGATCAATAATTCCAGCAGATAGCATATCAACATATTCGCCAGTTAAAGCATTAAACCCAATATTGATATTTTCCTTTCCTCTTCTTTTTACTTCCTCAACAACAAGAGAACCTTCATAACCTGCATTATAAGCTATTTGCTTTAATGGTTCTTCAAGAGCTTTCTTGACAATTTTTACACCTATTTTCTTATCTCCCTCAAGTTCAGCTTCAAGCTTTTCAAGTTCTTCAATTGCTCTTATGTATGCTGTTCCACCACCAGGGACAATTCCTTCTTCAACAGCAGCTTTTGTAGCATGTAAAGCATCTTCAATTCTTGCTTTCTTTTCTTTCATTTCAGTTTCAGTAGAAGCTCCAACATATATAACTGCTACACCACCAGAAAGTTTAGCAAGTCTTTCTTGTAATTTCTCTCTGTCATAATCACTCTTTGTTTCTTCAATTTGTTTCTTAATTTGTTTAATCCTTGCTTCAATATCTTCTTTTCTGCCATATCCTTCAATAATTGTAGTATTTTCTTTATCAATAACAACCTTCTTTGCCTTTCCAAGATCATCAAGTCTAACATTCTCAAATTTCATTCCTGTCTCTTCTGAAACTACAATACCACCAGTTAGGATAGCAATATCTCTTAACATTTCCTTCCTTCTATCACCATATCCAGGCGCTTTAACAGCAGCGACTTGAAGTGTCCCTCTTAATTTATTCACAACAAGTGTAGCAAGGGCTTCACCTTCTACTTCTTCAGCAATTATTAAAAGAGGCTTTCCAGTTTGAACAATCTTCTCAAGAACAGGAAGAATTTCTCTTACAGAAGAAATTTTTCTATCAGTTATTAGAATATATGGATTTTCAAGAACTACTTCCATTTTTTCAGCATCAGTTACAAAGTAAGGAGAAATATATCCTCTATCAAATTGATAACCATTAACAACCTCAACATAAGTTTCAATACCTTTTCCTTCTTCAACAGTTATAACACCATCCCTTCCAACCTTATCCATAGCTTCTGCAATTTTCTTACCAATTTCACTATCATTATTAGCTGATATTGTAGCTACTTGCTCAATCTCCTTTGTTGTTTCAACCTTCTTTGAAATTTTTTTCAAGTAATTAACAACTCTTTCAACAGCCAAATCAATTCCTCTTTTAACTTCTGTTGGATTTGCACCAGCAGTTACCATTTTAACACCTTCTCTATATATTGCCTCTGCTAAAACAGTAGCAGTAGTTGTTCCATCACCAGCAACATCAGAAGTTTTAGAAGCAACCTCCTTTACAAGTTGAGCACCCACATTCTCAAATGAATCTTCAAGTTCAATTTCCTTTGCAACAGTCACACCATCTTTAGTTATCGTGGGAGAACCAAATTTCTTCTCAAGAACTACATTCCTTCCTGCTGGACCAAGTGTAACTTTTACTGCATTTGAAAGCTTCTCAACACCTCTCAAAATAGCCCTTTGAGCTACTTCATTATAAATAATATCCTTTGCTGCCATGTTTTTACCTCCTTTTTTATTCTTCTATAATTCCAAGAACTTCATCTTCTCTCATAATTAAAAGTTTCTGATCATCTATCTCAATCTCAGTCCCAGCATATTTTGAGAATATAACAACATCACCAACTTTTATATCAACAGGAATAACCTTTCCATCATCAGTTTTTCTACCAGGACCAACTGCAAGAACTCTTCCTTTTTGAGGTTTTTCCTTAGCAGTATCAGGAATGATAATACCACCCTTCTTCACTTCCTCCTCTTCTATTCTCTCAACGACAATTCTATCTCCAAGGGGCTTTATTTTTATTTTAAGTTCAACCTTTGCCATATCCTTAACCTCCTTTTTGGTTATTTCAGTTAGGGGTAAAATTTTAAAGCATAAGTTAACCTTTTACACAAAAGGTTAAACTAAAAGGAATAATGAATGAATTTTTGGCTTCTTTTTAAACCTTTAAAATTTTCGCTTATGCCAAAAATAAAAAATGTAAAAGCATATGAAGTTTTAGATTCAAGAGGAAATCCTACAATTTTAACAAAAGTTGAACTTGAAGATGGAACAATCGGAAGTGCTTATGTTCCTTCAGGTGCTTCAAAAGGTAAATATGAGGCATTGGAATTAAGAGATAATGAAAAACGCTTTTTTGGTAAAGGTGTTAAGAAAGCTGTTGATAATGTTAATAATATAATAGCAAAATCAATAATTGGAATTGATGCTGAAAATCAGAAAAAAATTGATGAAATTTTAATAAAGTTAGATGGAACTGAAAACAAATCAAGAATTGGAGCAAATGCTATATTAAGTGTATCGTTAGCGGTAGCTAGAGCTGTATCAAATTATTATAAAATTCCTCTCTTTAAATACATAGGAGGAATAAGAGCAAATCTTCTTCCAATTCCTCTTATGAATGTTATAAATGGCGGAGTTCATGCAGATAATGAACTTGATATTCAAGAATTTATGATTGTTCCTATTTCTGCTAAATCATTTAAAGAAGCTATTGAAATTTCCGCTGAAACATTTTGGACATTAAAATTTTTATTAAAAGAGAAGGGTTACAATACAAATGTTGGTGATGAGGGAGGATTTGCACCGAATTTAAAAGAAACCAAAGAAGCATTAGATATTTTAATGAAAGCAATTGAAAAGGCAGGATATGAGAATAGAATAAAATTAGCATTAGATGTAGCAGGTAACGAGATTTACCAGGATGAAAAATATAAAATAGATGGAAAAATTCTTTCAAAGGAAGAGCTTTTGAAGTTCTATGAAAATTTAATAAGAAATTATCCTATTATTTCTATTGAAGATCCATTTAGTGAAGATGATTTTGAAGGATGGAAAATGATTACCAAAGAATTTGGTGATAAAATTCAAATTGTGGGTGATGATTTATTTACCACAAATGTTAGAAGAATAGAAACAGGTGTAAAAGAAAATATGGCAAATGCTGTCTTAATAAAACCTAATCAAATTGGAACATTAACAGAAACAATTTTAGCAGTTGATTTTGCCTTTAGAAATGGATATAAGGTAATAATTTCACATCGTTCAGGAGAAACTGAGGATAACTTTATTTCTGATTTGGCAATTGCTTTAAACACAGGACAAATTAAAACAGGCTCACTTTCAAGGAGTGACAGAAATTCAAAATATAATAGACTTATTGTTATTGAAGAGGATTTTGGAGGAACTTATGCAGGTTTATTTTGGAATACTATTTCCTTTAACTAATTTAAACTACTATAAAATTGGTTATTCAGTGGATTTTTCTTATCAAATAAAAAAATTTGAAATTAGAATAATTGAAAATTCAATTTTTAGTAAAGGTTCAGGAAGTTATAGTTTAAACTTATTGGGTTTAGGAATAGGCAAGAAATTCTCATTTTTAAAACTATCTTTAAATGAATTTTTAATTTTTAGGAAATATGATGAATTTTATGAGTACGGTTTTAATCCTTCATTAAGCTTTTCAATACAAATTGGATCAAAACTTTTCTTAAAATCTGAGAACTACTATATTTTCGGTAATAGAAAAACATTATCGCTAATGACATTTCAAATTGGGTTTAATTTATGATGTGGAACAAAAAATATCTTTTAAGTATTGATGATTTAAGTGTAGATGACATTTATGAGATTTTTGAAACTTCAAGAAGTATGAAAGAAATTATTAAAAGACCCATTAAAAAAGTTCCAACATTGAGAGGTAAAAATGTTTGTTTATTATTTTATGAACCCTCAACGAGAACGCGAATGTCATTTGAAAATGCTTGTAAAATGTTAAGTATTGATACAATAAGTTTTTCAAAAGAAAGTTCAAGTTTGAAAAAAGGAGAAACATTTCTTGATACATTATTAAATATAGAAAGGATGGGTGTTGATTTATTCGTAATAAGACATTCTTCAAGTGGGATTTTATATTTTTTAAAGAATTTTATAAATTCAAAAATTATAAACGCTGGTGATGGAACTAATGAACATCCTACCCAGGCTTTGCTTGATGCTTTTACAATAATTGAAAAGAAAAGGAAAATAGAAGGATTAAAAATTGTTATTGTCGGCGATATTTTACATAGTAGAGTAGCAAGAAGTAACATAAAATTGTTCAAAAAATTAAATGCAGATGTTCATCTTTGTGGTCCTCCAACATTACTTCCAAAAGAATTTGAAAAATTTGATGTTAAAATTCATTATGATTTAAGATCTGCAGTTGAATTAGCAGATGTAATTTATGTTTTAAGATTACAAATTGAAAGACAATTTTCAAACTTTTTCCCTTCATTAAGAGAATATAATGAACTTTTTGGAATAAAAAGAGAAGTTCTAAAATATGCCAAAAGTGATGTTATAATAATGCATCCAGGACCAATGAATAGAGGCATTGAAATAGATTCAGATATTGCTGATAGTCCTAATTCAATCATATTGGACCAAGTAGAAAGTGGGGTTGCTGTTAGAATGTCAATTTTATATCATATGCTAATTTAAAAATAAGCCTTTTTAAAATGCTTTTTATAAAATTTATTTATAAGGTTTATGTTATGACACTAAAAATTGAAGTTGTAGGTTATAGACCAGATTATAGTATTTATCTATTTTGGCATAATAAAATTTTCCCACTTTTAAGAGTTCTTAAAGGTAAGAAAGGAAAAGTTTTAATATCACCAAGTAGAGATGGGAAAATAGCAAGCTATATTGTAAGAAGCTATGGATTTGGAGTGATTGAGAGCTCATATAGAAAAGAAAGATTTAAAGGAGCTTTTGAAATTATAAAAACTTATAAAAAAGATAAACTATCCGTAGGAATAATCCCAGATGGTCCTCTTGGACCAAGACATAAAATAAAACCTGAATTATTCAAATTACTAAAAAAACTAAATGCAAATATAACATTAATTGGAGTAGGATATAAAAAATTTATAACTTTCAAAAGTTGGGATAAATTTGAATTACCACTACCATTTAGTAAAGTTTTTATTATATTTTCAAACTACCAGATAAATGAATTTGAGAATGAAACTTTACTTGAAAAAGAACTTATTAAACTAAATAATTGGGCAGAAAAAATAGCGAAAATATAAAAAATTTTAAGTGTCTTACTTTTTTGCTTTAAAATTTGTAAATGATTCTTCTAACCCTTCTATCACAAGCTCCAAATGACGGAGCAAATGGAAATTGGCTTAAAATAAGAGGATCACAGAGAAATACAGGCGTCCAGTTTCTAAGAGGGAACTTCGGTAATAATTCTAGTGGTTTTATTCTTAAATGGTACCATAACTTTCTTAACAATTCAACTGATACTTATAAATGCTCAAGCTTACAAGGTGATACCCTTGAATGCGGATGTGAAGGAGAGCCTGCTATTTTTGACGTAAATGGAGATGGGATAAATGATATTATATTTGGTTGGTCTGATTCTTTATCCACTCATACCGCATCTATTAAAACTTTAAATGGCTTAAATGGAAATGTAATTTGGGATTTTGCGCCATCTAGTTTCGGTTCTCATCAATCACCTGCTATTGGTGATGTAAATACCTCAAACCCAGGTCCCGAAATAGTTGTTTTACAACATAAACAAAATAATTTACACATTTTAAGGTTGAATGGAACTGAAATCTGTAATGTTTCTTTATCTAATGCTGCGCTTTATTCTTCTCCTATTATTATACCTGATATAAATGGAAATGGAATTCCTGATATTGTTTTGACTTATGCCGAAGCACCCAATATAAATTGTCTTTCTTTTACAGGATGTTTAGTTGTTAGAGCATTTAATGGAAATTGTTCTCAAATTTGGATTAGAAGGATAACATTATCACTTCCCCATGTTTTTATGCCACCTCTTGGAACAATAGCTTATGGAAATGTTGGAAATAATGGAAATAGATTATATGTTCTTGCCAATACAGGACTTCTTGTTGCTATTAACCCAATAAATGGTAATGTTATTTGGCAGTTTAATTTACCACTAACAGGTGGAGGATATTGGAGTACACCAGCTATTGCTGACTTTATAGGTCCAGCAGGAAATGGTGATGAACTTATGATCACACAATACGAAGGTTATATTCACTTAATAAGAGATAATGGAAGTTCTGCTAGTATTGTCTGGACTGATACACTTGGCGGCTCTCCACCTTATAATGTTAATACATCAGTAGGAGTATGGGATATTGATGGGGATGGATGTGATGATTATGTATTTGGATATTCTCAGTTTTCTTTATTACCAAGAGCAACAGCAAGGAAAGGAAACAATAAGCAAGTAATTTGGGATATTCAACTTCCTGATGCCCCCGGTGCTATACCTTCTTACCATAGTGGTGCTCCTAGAATAGCAGATTTAGTTCCCACAAATCCTGGCATGGAAGCAGTTATATCAACAGGTTACACACCTTCTGAAAATTCAATTTACCTTTTAGATTTAGACAATGGTAGTATAATTTGGAGATTTAAGGCAGCAAATTACATACCAAATGGAGCAACATTTGAAGGGGGAGCTATCGCAGATATTGACAATGACGGATGCGCAGAAATTATAAACTTACCTTCCTTTAATAACAATGCAAGAGTCGTTGTTCTTGACGATCCTTCTAACAGTTCAAATTGTGGAACAATTACTTACGTTAAACCAAGTTGTTCAATAACACCGTTAGGTTATAATGAAGAAATGAAAATGAATATAAAAATTTCAGTCGTTAAAAATAGACTTTATGGAACTTCAGATAAACCTTCAAATTGGGAAATATTTACGATAGATGGAAAAAATATAAAAACTTTTTACCAATCAAAGGAAATAAATTTGATTTTAAGGAACGGTATTTATATTGTTAAAGTAAATAATAGGAGCTTTAAAGTAGTAATAAGTTAATGCTTTGTCTAAATAAATGATGTTAAATGATTAATAATCAATAATTTATAAAAAACTTTTTAGAATTATTGATTTTATGGGAGAATTGAAGGGGGACTATTGCTCCTTAGCCGAAATACAAGTAAGTAGAGCAGAAGGCTCAATTATAGGGTGTGCGAGAAAATATAGTAAAATAAATAATTTCAGAATTACTAGACAAAACATTTTTTATGCTTTTTAAACTTTAAAATTTTCGGATATGAAGATGTTAAAAATAACTTTAAAAAGAAGTTTAATCGGAATGCATGGAAAAAATAAAAAAATTATAAGAAGCCTTGGACTTAAAAAAATAAATCAAACTGTTATACAGAAAGATAACCCTGCTATAAGAGGAATGATAGAAAAAGCAAAACAATATATTCAAGTTGAGGAGGTAGAAATGTGAGTTTAATAATAAGCAAAAATAAAAAATTACTTAAAGAATTAATTTATGAAGAGGTAAATGGAAAGCCAATTTATTATAAAAATTATAAGCTCGTTATTAAAGGTAAAAAAGCGTTGGAGGAAGTTAAAATGAGTTCTCCAATACAATCAAAAATTGTAAGTTTAATTTTATATTTTCTTATTTCAAGAATTGATAAGTCAAGATATGAAATTCTTTCACATGAAATAGGAGTTAGAACGAAATTAGGAAAAAGGGCAATTGATATTGGAATTTTTGAAAAGATAGAAGTTAATAAATTTATAGAAAAATCTTCAATTTTACCTATTTGTCCTATAATAGCGATAGAGATTGACACGAAAGCACAATTAAAAGAAGATGAATATATGAATTATATTTATGATAAAGCAAATGACTTACTAAATAGTGGGACAGAGAAAGTTATATGGATATTAACTAAACCAAAAATCATTTTAATAGCACAAAAAGAAAAATCTTGGGAAATTAAAAAATGGAATGATGATATAGAAGTTATGGAAAATATAAAGTTTAACTTAAATAGGCTCTTAAAGGAGGAAATATGAAAACCGCTTTAAAAGAAAATAAAAAATTACTTAAAGAATTAATTTATGAAGAGGTAAATGGAAAGCCAATTTACTATAAAAATTATAAGCTCGTTATTAAAGGTAAAAAAACGTTGGAGGAAGTTATGGCAAGTTCTTCACTACAAGTCCGATTAAAATCAGAATTAAGTTATTATCTTCATACGCTTTTAAGAAATAAAGGATATGTTGTTTTGGTTTCGGAAATTGGAATAAAATTAAGGAAAGGTGGAACCAGAAGTTTAGATTTAGCTATATATAAATTTGAAGATTATAAACCATATAAAAATAGCTCATCTTACTTGCCAATATCACCTATTGTTGCTATCGAAATTGATATAAAAGCTGAAATAAAAAATCAAAACTTTATGGATTATGTAATTAGAAAAATTGAAGACTTGTTTGAAATGGAAACCTTGAAAGTAATATGGATTTTTACAAGTCCAAAAATTATTTTAGTCGCTAATAAAAATAATGATTGGCTTATTAAAAATTGGGAAGATGAAATAAATATAATAGATGATGTGAACATAAAATTAAAGGAAATTTTAGGAGGTTTTGAAAGATGATAACGAGAACAAAAAAACCATTACTTAAAGATTTAATTTATGAAGAAGTAAATGGAAAGCCAATTTACTATAAAAATTATAAGCTCGTTATTAAAGGTAAAAAAACGTTGGAGGAAGTTAAAATGAGTTCTGCTCTACAAGCTTTAATTTTAAAATTGCTTTCAAGTTTTTTGGAAGGTGCTATTGATAGAAAAAATTATATAATTCTATATCACGAGATAGGTGTTAGAACAAAAAAAAGCTTAAGATCAATTGACCTAGCTATTTTTAATAAACAAAGTATAAAACCTTATTTAAATAGAGACAAAATTTTACCTATTTGTCCTATAATAGCGATAGAGATTGACACGAAAGCACAATTAAAAGAAGATGAATATATGAATTATATTTATGATAAAGCAAATGACTTACTAAATAGTGGGACAGAGAAAGTTATATGGATATTAACTAAACCAAAAATCATTTTAATAGCACAAAAAGAAAAATCTTGGGAAATTAAAAAATGGAATGATGATATAGAAGTTATGGAAAATATAAAGTTTAACTTAAATAGGCTCTTAAAGGAGGTTGGAATATGATAACACTAAGTAATTTAAAACCAAAGAAAGGGGCAAATTTTGAAAAAGTTAGAGTTGGAAGAGGAATAGGTTCTGGACTTGGAAAAACTGCGGGAAGAGGTCAAAAAGGACAAAAATCAAGGGAAGGTGATCCAAAAGAACCCTGGTTTGAGGGTGGTCAAACTCCAATATATAGAAGGCTACCAAAACGAGGATTTAATAATCCATTTTCAATTGAATATCAAGAAGTTAATCTTGATAAAATAGATAAAAAATTTAAAGAAGGAGAAATTGTAAATAAACAAACACTTTTTGAAAGAAGGCTAATAGAGAATCCTAAAAAACCGGTCAAAATCCTTGCAAGAGGAAATCTTACAAAATCTCTTATATTTGAAGATATAGATAAATTTTCAAAAAAAGCTATTGAGATAATAAAGTTATCAAATTCAATAATAAGGGAGAAGAAAAATGATTAATTCAATAATAAACATTTTTAAAATTGAAGAATTAAGGCAAAAAATTCTTTTTACACTTTTAATAATTCTTGTTTTTAGAATAGGAACTCATATTCCTTTACCAGGTATAAACGCTTCCGCTCTTGCTCAATTTTTTGAGACTTTAAGAGGAACTGTATTTGGAATTTATGATATTTTTGTAGGAGGAGCTTTATCAAGAGCTTCTATATTTGCTCTTGGAATAATGCCTTATATCTCCGCATCAATTATAATGCAATTATTATCAAACACTCTTCCAAACTTACAAAGATTACAAAGAGAAGGAGAACATGGAAGAAGAGTTATAAATCAATATTCAAGATTATTAACGGTTTTAATAGCAAGTGTCCAAGCATTTGGTATAACTTCATTTCTTCAAACACTTAAAACTCAAACGGGAATTCCTATTGTTCCAAACCCCGGTTTGCTATTTACAATAACAACTGTAATAACACTTGTTGGTGGTGCTATTTTCGTAATGTGGCTTGGAGAACAGATTGATGAGAGAGGAATAGGAAGAGGTTCATCAGTCCTTATTCTAATAGGTTCACTTGATACATTTCCTGCAGAAATAAGAGCGGTTAGTAATTTATTACTTTCTGGAACAATAACATGGATAAACGTTTTAATTTTCTTGGCATTTTTTGTCTTGATAACATCCGCGGTAGTTATAATAACAGAGGTTCAAAGAAGAATACCTATTCACTACGCCAAAAGGGTGGTAGGTAAAGCAGTTGTTGGAGGTCAAACAACCTATTTACCTTTAACAGTAAATGTAGCAGGTGTTATACCTATTATATTTGCACAAAGTGTTCTTATCTTTCCACAAACAATATCTACGATGTTCCCAAATACTCAAATTCAAGTTATATTTCAAACTTACTTTTCACCAGGAACTTTAATTTATGATATTTTATATGGAATTTTAATTCTATTTTTTGCTTACTTTTATACCTCAATTGTCCTAAATCCAAAAGATATAGCAGATAATTTACAAAGATATGGAGGATTTATTCCTGGTATAAGACCTGGCGATGCAACAGCACAATACATAGACCATGTAATGTCAAGAATTCTTTTGCCTGCTTCAATTTTCTTTATATTTATAGCAATTGCTCCGTATCATCTGTCAAAGTTATTAAATATACCATTTTACTTTGGAGGAACAAGAATTTTAATTATTGTAGGTGTTATACTTGATTTAGTAAATCAAATAAACTCATATCTTATTATGAAGCAATACGATGCCTTAATCAAAAAAGGTAAAATAAGAGGATGGAGAGCTTCATAAATTTAACAATTGATATATATTGCTTTATTATATTTCTTAGTGCAATTTTCAGTTGGTTTGATTTAGAAAGAAACAGCGATGTAGTTAGATTTATTAATAGTTTATCAGACATTGTTTTAAGACCAATAAGGAATTTTCTTTTTGAAAAATTAAAATGGTCGTTACCTATTGACATTTCTCCAATTATTGCGATATTTCTTTTACAACTTATAAAAACTATAATTCTTAAAATACTATGATTTGGAAGTTAAAAGAAGGGACAATTGAATTTGAAGATAAACCAATAATTATGGGAATTTTAAATATAACACCAGATTCGTTTTATAAGGATTCAAGAGTTATGAATATTAAGGAAGCTGTAAATAGAACAATCAAATTTATTCAAGAAGGAGCTAAAATTATAGATATTGGAGGACAATCTACAAGACCATTTTCTGACGAAATTCCTGAAGAAGAGGAAATTAAAAGAGTTATTCCAATTATTAAAGCAATTAAAAGTGAAATTCCAAAAGATATTTATATTTCAATAGATACTTATCGTTCAAATGTAGCAAAATTAGCACTTGAAAGTGGAGCTAACATAGTTAATGATATATCTGGTTTGATGTTTGATAAAAATATGGTAAAAGTAATAAAAGATTATAATTGTGGAGTAGTAATAATGCATATTCGTGGAAAACCCAAAAATATGCAAGAAAATCCCTACTATGAAGATACAATAAAAGAAGTTAAAGAAGAATTAAATTTGAGAATTGAATATGCTTTAAATAATGGTATTAAAAAGGAACAAATTGTAATAGACCCTGGTATTGGTTTTGGTAAGAGAGTTTACGATAATTTAGTTATTTTAAAATATATTGATGAATTTTTTGATTTTGAATTGCCGATTCTAATTGGTCATTCAAGAAAATCGTTTATTGGAAAGGTTCTAAATTTGGAAAATCCAGAGGATAGATTAATTGGCTCAGTAGTTGTTAGTTCATACTTAACATTAAAAGGTATAAATATAATAAGAACACACGATGTTAAAGAAACAAAACAAACAATAGATATGATTTATGCAATCCTTAATCCTGAAAATTACTTATGAAGGTTTCAATAATTTCACCTGCTTACAATGAAGAAGAAAATATTCCATTTTTAATTGAAGAATTTATCAAATTTAAAGAAAATAATAATCTAAATGATTGGGAACTTATAATTGTAGATGATGGAAGTTTCGATAAAACTTATGAAAAAGCTATTGAATTATCAAAAAATAGGGATGACATTTTAGTTGTTAAACTTCCATATAATAAAGGTAAAACAGATGCTATAAAGGAGGGGTTTAAATTTTCAAAAGGAGAAATAATTATTATATTTGATGCCGACTTACAATTTTCTTTTGAAGATGCTTACAGAATTGCTAAAAAAATTGAAGATGAAAATTGGGATCTAGTAGCAGGCTATAAAGTTGGTAAATATGAAAAACGATTTGTATCATTCGTTTATAACTTCTTATCAAGAATTTTTTTTAATATAAAGGTTAGAGATATGAATGCTTTAAAAGGTATGAAAAGGATAGTTCTTGAAAGTATTCCTTTAAGGAAAGAATGGCATAGATATATTATTCCTATTGCACATCATTATAAATTTAAAATTACAGAAATTCCCGTTAAATTATATTCCAGGAGAGCAGGTATTAGTAAGTATAGAGGAAAATTAAGAATTTTAATAGGATTTATGGACTTATTAGCAGTGAAGTTCTTATTGACTTTTAAAGAAAAACCATTATTACTATTTGGAACAATAGGGTTTCTATTTTTATTTATTGGTTTTTTAATTGGTTTATTAGCATTTATTTTAAGATTCGTTTTTGAATTTGGTTATAGACCATTAGCTTATCTAGTAATTTTATTTGTTCTTTCAGGATTGCTTTTAATTTCAATGGGATTTATAGCTGAACTTATTGCTTACTATGAAGAAAACAAAAAGTAATTATGATTTTTCAGTAAATAGTATGTGCAAGCATAATTTTAGAATTACTGTACAAAACATTATTTTTGCTTTTTCTAGTAAATAGTAACTTATGGAAAATTTTCTGAAAACTCAGAGCATTATCTTTTTCCTTTAAAATTATCAAACTATGATAGAAAAATTAAATAAAGTTTTTGAAAAATTACCACCTGAACATAGAGATACA
>ERZ511473.1871-NODE-1871-length-13813-cov-11.915405_pt1 | contig 13813 bp, 13 predicted proteins | sample MGYA00374947_ERZ511473 | MGnify/ENA primary metagenome ERZ511473 (study PRJEB26303, sample SAMN06343854) | sediment metagenome | isolation source: hot spring sediment | place: Canada: British Columbia | collected 2012-09-26 ... | reverse complement strand
AAATTACGATTATTTCTTATTTTCCCCACCCACCCTATATTCAAGCCTTCGGCTTATAAATGCCCATTTTTCGGCATTGGGGGGCTTTGCCCCCCATTAAAATCCCCATAAAGTAAATAAATTTAAAAAATTTTTATAACTTATTGAATATCAATGACTTAACACTATTTATTGGACAAAGCAAATTTAAGATAAGTAATTAGAACTTTATTGCTATGCTATATAATTTTCATATGATTGAAATACTCCTTATTACTTACTTTGGAAAAAACAAAATACAATATCGTGATTTTGATTGGAGAGTAGCCCAAAGTGAGCATTTTAAAATTTTTTATTATGGGGGAGGAGAGCATTTAAAAGATTTTGCTATTTCAGTATTAGAAGAAGCTTATGAAGAATACAAAACATTAATGCCAAGAATACCAAAGGATAGAATTCCCGTGATAATTTACAATTCAGCAGAAGATTTCAGACAAACAAATGTTATATTTGATATAATAGATGAAGGCGTAGGAGGTTTTACAGAAGTTTTCAAAAATAGAATTGTAGTTCCGTTTTTCAATTCTTATGAAGATTTTAAACATGTTTTAAGACACGAATTGGTTCATGTTTTTCAATATGAAGCACTCTCAACAACAGGATCATTATTATCCAATGTTGCAAGAATTCCCCTTTGGGTAATGGAAGGAATGGCGGAGTACGTTTCAATTGGGTGGGATATTAGTGGTGAAACATATGTAAGAGATTTGGTTTTAAATGATTTACTCCTTCCAATAAATGTTCTAAATTATTATGGTGGTTATATTGTTTATAAGGAAGGACAGGCAATTTTTTATTATATTGAAAGGGAATATTCAAAAGAAAAACTTAAAGAATTTATATCAAATGTTCTTATGATGTACGACTTAAATAGTGCTATTAAAAGAACTTTTGGGATTGAAATTGATGAATTTTCAAGGAAATTCAATATATTTTTAAAAGAGTTGTACTATCCAACTTTAAGAGATTTTAACTTACCTTCTAATGTTATTAGAATAACAAACAATAAGAAAGGACAAGGTTATTTTAATATTGCACCTGCTATTGATCCAAATGCTTCAAAAGTTATATTTATCTCTGATAGGAACGACTATTCAGATATTTATATTTCTACAATTACAGGTTCATATCAAAAGAAAATTATATCAGGTCAAACAAAACCTGATTTAGAAAATTTACACCTTTTGTCTGCAAAAATATCTTTTTCAGATGATGGTAATTATTTTACATTTGTTGCAAGAGGTAAAGGATATGATATTATTTATATTTCTGATTTAAATGGGAAAATTAAAAGAAAAATAGAAATTAAAACACTTGATGGTATAAACTATCCAAGTTTCTCAAAAGATAATAATTCAATTGTATTTATAGGATTAAAAGATGGGAAACAAGATATTTATCTTTACAATTTAAAAAATTCAACATTAAGAAGGCTTACAAATGATTACTTTAATGAATTATTTCCTATTTTTTCAAGTGATGGAAATATATATTTTATAAGCTATAGGAATGAAAATTCGTTTAAATTTGGTAATTATGCAGTCTTCAAGTACAATTTAGAAAATGATAGCATTTATCAAATTACCCCCTACCTTGGAAAAATTTATTATTTTGATTTAAGAAATGATAAGCCTGTTGTTGCGCTTGAATACAAAGGAACAATAAATGTTTTTGAATATAATAATGATAAGCTTTATAAATTAACGAATTTTCCAAGTGCTGTTTATAGTTTTTCTTTTGATAAAAGTGGCGAAAAAATGGTTATGAATTTACAATATGAAGGAGCAAGAGAAATTTTTTATATTCCAGAAGTGAGAATTTTAGATAGTATTGAATTGAAAATGGGTGAATTTTCTGAATATAAACTTTTTGATTATAAAAATTATAAATATAGAACTGAGTTATCGTTAAGTTGGTTATCAGGTGTTGCTCTTGGAAGTTCTTTCGGTATTGGAGGTTATATAACACTTGGTTTTAGTGATTGGACGGGAGATAATTGGATTATTTTACAAACGCAATCTTATATTCAAGATATAACTAATGCCATTTTCTTTTTAGATTATTTGTATCTTAAAAAGCGATGGGATTTAGATTTATCATCTTATCAGTATTGGTCAATAAGCTATTTGAGGCAATTTGATAAGTTTAGTTACGATAAGATTCTTGGTGGTTCATTCTTAATTTATTATCCATTTAATAGATTTGATAGAATTGAATTTGGTTTTACATATAATTACTATACGAGATATTTGGGAAATTTTACAATTTTCGGTTTTCTTTATGACACAATTTTATATAAAAACGCACTGAATGGTTATTTAGCTTTTTCAAGAGATAAAATTTTGTACTATCCTTGGGGTCCAGTTGATGGACATGGATTTTTTATTGCTTTTCAACCATCACTTTTATTATCGCAAATTAAAAATAACATAATTTATGGAGATTTAAGATATTATTTTAGATTTGCTAAAAGGTACATTTTAGCTTTTAGAACAATTGGATACAAGTCATTTGGAGAGGATAAGGAGGGAATCATTTTATATGGACCGGATTTAATAAGAGGTTGGACACTTGATACAATTTTAGTTGGAAATAATTCTTTTGTCTCAAATTTGGAATTTAGATTTCCATTTATAGAGTACTTAAAACTTGGTTTTCCAATACCTTTAACAATTTCATCAGTGAGAGGTTCTATATTCTACGATATTGGTTCTGCTTGGTTTGATAATGAAAAATTTAAATTTATTGAAAATGATAGTTTATCAACACCTAAATCATCTTTTGGTTTTAATATATCTATATTTTTAGGTTTTGGAAATATATATTTCAATTGGGCTTGGAGAACGAATTTAAAATACACTGATAGTAATCCAAGGTTTAACATTTACTTTGGTTTGGATTATTAAGTTCAATTTGTCCTTTATAATTTTCAAACTATGTTAATTTTTCTTTTAAATTGGATAGTTAGAATAGATGGAAGTTTAGATACCTTGGACAAATGTTATAGTGTTGAAGTCTTTAGAAATGATTTAATTATTGGAGGTAGTTATGGTAATAACATATTTTTAGCAAGATTAAATGGTTTAGATGGAACAATAAAGTGGCAAAAAATTTTAAGTTTTAGTGGTTATGGTAGAAATAGTATAAAAGTTATTAGAATTGATCCATTAGATAGCAATTTAGCGGTTGCTGGAACAGTCTATCCATTTTCAAATAGTTCAACACCTTGTGGTTATATAGCAAAATTTAGAAGTGATAATGGAAACATAATATGGCAATATATAGATGATGATAATGGAAGTTGTGGTTCAGGCTGGCCTATAAGAACGGATAGATATGGGTTTTCTGATTTAATTATAGGACCTGATAATAATTACTATGCTGTTGGAAGCGATTGGGAAATATGGTATGATGGAAGTTTCAGTAATTCAGGAAGATATATTGTAAAAGTTAATAGAGCAACTGGACAAAGAATTTTTAGAAGTATTCCTGGTGGTTTTATGTACAAAAGTGTCAAATCATTGGATAACAATTCAGTTATAGCTGTTGGACATGGAGATAGAGGTGAGGTTCAAAAATTCAATATAAATGATGGTAGTCAAATATGGGGTATAACTTATAGTGATAATTCAAGAATATATGCTCTTGATAAATTATTAAATGGTAATATTATTGTAGGTGGATGGAAAAATAATGATTTTTATGTTGGAATGATAAATAATAACGATGGTTCAATTATTGGTGAATGGACTAAAAATGGTGCAGGCAATAGTTTAGATGTTTTAAATGACTTAATTGCGATTGGATATGATATTTATGCTGTTGGATTTTTGAATAATGGATTTACTTCAAATGATGCTTATTTAGTTAAGTTAAATCAATTATTAAATGTTGTTTGGCAGAAAACATATAATAAAGTTCCGAATTCCAATGATTATTTTCTAAAAATTAAAAGGACAATTGATAACAAGATTCTTGTCGGTGGTGTAATTGAAAATTCCTTCACAAAAGGGGATTTGGTTATTTATAAAATTGAACCAATGACTGGTGATACAATTTATAGCTATCAGTATGATTATAATGGTCTTTTAGATATTGCTATTGATTTTAAAGATATAAATGATACTTTATATGCTTGTGGTATCTCATATTCTACTACTAATAATTCAGATATTGTTGTTATAAAATGGAATAAATTTGTTAATCTATCTGAGAACGTTTGGCGTTCAGAATTTATTTTGATTGGAAATACTTTGAAATTTCTTTCAGATGGCAATTTTGAAATTTGGACAGTTGATGGTAAATTACTTAAAAAGTTAAATGTTAAAAAAGGACAAATGTTGAATTTAACGAATGGTGTTTTTATTATCAAATTCAACTCAAAAATAAGCAAAATTGTAGTTAAAAAGCTATGATGTTAAGTTTATTAATTAACTATTCTTGTGATTTAGTAATGGTTCCAATGAGAGATAGTGTTAAATTAGCAACCGAAATATGTAAGCCTTGGTTTTTCAATCCTCCATATTTAATTATCCTTGTTAGAACTCCTTATGATAGGAATGCAGTTGGACTTAATTATTTTAAACCTTTTATAACTGACTATAAAAGATATATTCTTGTTGTTCAAAGTTTAAGAGGGTTTCAAGGGAGTGAAGGGCAACCTTCTGTATTTTTAACTGACAGTTGGGGTGAATTACAAGACGGATATGATGCTATAAATTGGATTATAAATCAAAGTTGGGCTAGGGATAGTGTTTGTGGTTCTTGGTTTTCTGCAATGGGGATAACGCAGTATTTACTTTCAGGAACTGGTCATCCTAATTATAGGTGTGCTGTTCCTTTTGTGGGTGCTCATAGTTTGTATCATTATGCAGCTTTTCAAGGAGGAGAATTCAGAAAACAGCTTGTAGAGAACTGGTTAAATGGATTGAATGTTGGATATTTAATAGATTCTATTGCTAATCATCCAAGTTATGATAATATGTGGAAAATTTTGAATTTGGAAGAACGATTAAATTATGTAAATATACCAATGCTTCATTTTGGTGGATGGTTTGATATTTTCATTGAAAGTCAAGTTGATATATTTAATAAACTTCAATTTTATGGAATGCCTGGTGCTAAAAACAAACAAAAATTAATAATTGGACCTTGGACGCATCTTGGATTTGGTCAAGTAAATCAGGGAGATTTGAGTTTTCCAAATGCATATATAGACTTTCTTGATTTTAATAATGATTTATATATGGCTATTGGAAGTTGGTACGATTGCCATTTGGCAGGGAAACAATCTGCTTGTGATTATATAAATAGTTTTCCACCTGTTAAATTTTACATAATTGGATTGAATGAATGGGCTTACTCAGATACATTTCCACCAAGAGGTATTTATTATAGAAACTTCTATTTAAGAAATGGAAACTTAATCACTCCAAATTATCCAAGCGAAAATATTGGTTATTCCGAATATATCTATAATCCTTATGACCCAACACCTACAATTGGTGGTAATGAATTATTGGACCCAACCCAAGCAGGACCGAAGGACCAAAGCCCACTTATAAATAGAAGTGATGTTATTGTATTTCAAACACCAATCCTAACAGATACACTTTTAGTAATTGGAACAATTTATGCAAAATTGTATATTTTATCAAATAGACTTGATACTGATTTTTCAGTTAGAGTTGTTGATGTATTTCCTGATGGGAGAAAAATTTTAGTTACTGATGGAATTATAAAAGCAAGATATAGATATGGTTTTGATCAAGAAGTTTTATTAAATCCAAATCAAATTGACTCAGTTTTAATTAGAGTAGGGACAACTGCTTGGGCATTCTTACCAGGTCATAGATTAATGGTTATAATTTCGTCTGCAAATTATCCAAGATTTGAGGCTAATCCAAATAATGGAGGTCCATTTAAAAGAAATGACCCAAATAAGCTTATAGCCAATAATAGAGTTTATCATAATGCTCAATATCCATCTCATATTATTTTACCAATTTATCAAACAACAAAAATTTCAGAAACTAACAAAAAATTTTATTATTTTAAAAATAATCAAATTTGTTCAATTAAACCATTTGATATTTACTCTTCAAATGGAGAGCTTTTGAAAAAAAATTTTAGTGGATGTCAAGGTTTTAAGAAAGGTGTATATATCTTAAAATATGGACAAAATGTTCAGAAAGTTATATTTTAGTGCCCGTAGCTCAATTGGATAGAGCGTCTGCTTCCGAAGCAGAAGGTTGGCGGTTCAAGCCCGCCCGGGCACATATATGAAAATTTGTATAATAGGGGCAGGTCCAAGTGGTTTAACTACATTAAAAACACTTTTGGAAAATGGATTTAAAGATATTGTTGTTTATGAAAAAAATGATGATATAGGAGGGAATTGGTACTTATCAGAAAATAATAATCATTCTTCTGCTTATGAAACTTTAAATATAATAACTTCAAAAAAAATGTCAAGTTTTTCTGATTTTCCTATGCCTGACAATTACCCAGATTATCCACCACATTGGCTTGTTCTTGAATACTTTAAAAATTACGCTAAAAACTTTAACCTTTATGATTACATCAGGTTTAATAGTGAAGTTATAAAAGTAAGAAGAATTAGTGATTACAATTATGAAATTGTTTTAAAAGACGGAAAAGTTGAAAATTACAATGTTGTTATTGTTTGTAATGGACATCATTGGGATCCATATATTCCAAAATTTGAAGGAGAATTTAAAGGTGAAATAATTCATTCCCATTATTATAAAAATCCAAATCCTTTTAAGGGTAAAAAAGTTTTAATCGTAGGAGCAGGAAATTCTGCTTGTGATATTGCGGTTGATATTTGTAGAATTAATAAGAATACTGCTATAAGCATTAGAAGAGGTTATTATTTTATTCCAAAATTTGCTTTATTTGGTATTCCTTCTGATTATTTTCATTCAAAAATTCAATTTCTTCCGAAGAATATAAGAAAACTACTAATTAAATCGCTTCTTAAAGTAATCGTAGGAGATTTAAGTAAATATGGAATGCCTAAGCCTGACCATGATTTATTTCAAACACATCCTATTGTTAATAGTGAGCTTGTTTATTATATAAAGCATGGCAGAATCAAAATTAGACCTGAAATTTTCAAACTGGATGGATATAGTGTTATATTCAAAAATGGAATTAGCGAGGAGTATGAAATCATAATTTTAGCAACAGGTTATAAAATAAGTTTTCCTTTCTTTGATGAAAATTTTAAGAAAACATTTCTTGATGGTTATAAAGTTAAGTTATTTTTAAATATATTTCATCCTAATTTTAGGGATATATTTTTTGTTGGTCTTATTCAGCCTGATGGATGTCTATGGGTTCTTTCTGAGCTTCAAGCAAAGCTTATTTCAAAATTTTTAAAGGGCGATTATAAACTACCAAATAATATACTTGAAGTAATAGAAAGTCAAATAAAAGAACAATTTAAAAAATATCTAAATACGCCAAGACATTCAATTGAAGTTGATTTTTACGAGTATAAACAAAAAATTATGAAACTAATTTCTTCCAAAAATTGAACTTAATTTTTTTGAATTTGAATAAACATCACCTGAAAATACCTCTGATACAACTGCTATCATATCTACACCCATTTTAATTAATATATGAGCATTTTCATAATTTATTCCACCAATTGCTACAATTGGAATTTTCAATAAGCTTTTAGCCCATTTGAAAATTTCAATGGTTTTTAAAACATCAGATTTTTTTGTTTTTGTTGGGAAAACTGAACCAAATGCTACATAATCAGCTCCTAAATTTTGAAATTTAATTGCTCTTTCTAAATCCCCATAACAAGAAACACCAACAATTTTATTCCTTAAAATTTCTCTTGCAAAACCAAAATAATAATCCTCATCTTTTCCGAGATGAACACCATCTGCATTAACTTCCTTTGCTAAAATTGGATCATCATTTATAATCAATAAAGTATTGTATTTCTTTGAAATTTTCAAGATTCTCTTTGCTCTTTCAAATTTTTTATTATAATCAAAAATTTTATCTCTTAATTGAACAATTTTTGCACCACCCAGAATAGCAAGTTCTACTTTCTCTTCAAGTTCTTCGTCTTTAATTAGAAATTCATCTGTAATTACATATAAACCCTTTAACATCATTGAATATCTTTTAGAATTTTTAAAATTTCTTTCAATTCTTCCTTTATTGTTTTTGATGATTTTATCTTTAATTTTTCTTTACTTTCAACAATTTCTATAATTTTTTTAATTGTTTTGTAGGTATAAAATCTTCTATTGCCAAACTTTCTATCAGGTTTTATTAGGCCCTTTTTTTCCCAATATCTTATTGTTTCAGTTGGAACGCCTGTCAATTTTGAAACCTCGCTAATTTTATAATACTTCATAAGACTTTATGATAACCTCTTCTGTAATAGATCAAAGGCCTCTTTTCATTTATGATTTCAACATTTACAACTTTACTCAAAAATATAAAATGATCTCCAATTTCCAAATGCTTATAATATAAACATTCTAAATAACCTATACAATTATCAATATAAGGAATTTTTAAAAATGAACTTTTAGGATAGTTTATTTTAAATCTTTCGGATTGGCTAATTTCATTATTTGAAAATAACTTTGAAAATTCCTCTTGTTCATCACTTAATAAACTTATAGTCCATCCAATTGCTCTAATAAATGTTTCCAAACTTTCAGCACTCTTATCTATTGAAATTAAAGTAATAGAGGGTTTCAAAGAAACTAATTCAAATGAACTTATTGTTAACCCACTTAATCCTTTTGGACTCTTAGCAATTGCTATAAATACTGCTTGCGGAACATTTCTCATAAATGACTTAATTTTTTCTTCCATAAGTTTTAAATTTTAAAGTTATGTAAGCTTACTATTACTTTAAAATTTTCTTACTTTATGTTGATTATGATTATGAATTTATCAGTTGGTGATTTAACACCTGAATTTGAGGGTTTAGCAACAGATGGTAAAATTGTATCAAATGAGACAATAAAAGGAAAATGGACTGTTCTCTTTTTCTATCCCAAGGCTTTTACCCCCGGATGTACTAATGAAGTCTGTTCAATAAGAGATAATTTCTCAAATCTTAAAAAGTATGATATAAACATATATGGTATAAGTAGAGATGATTTTGAAACCCAAAAAAAATTTAAAGAAAAATACAGTCTTCCTTATGAGTTAATATCTGATAAAGATGGTAAAATTGTAAAGGCATTTAAAGTTGAAGGTCCTTTTGGTATGGCTCAAAGAAAAACTTTTATAATCAATCCAGAAGGTAAAATTGCTTATATTTTTGATAAAGTGAATACAAAAAATCATGGTAATGAGGTAGAGGAGGTTCTTAAAAAATTGATACAATAGGAATTTTTTTACTTCCATTTGATAAGGCTGTTATTTCAAGACCAGGTGCTCGTTTTGCTCCATTTAAAATAAAAGAATTCTTATTAAAATTAAATTTCAAAAATAAAGATAAAATAAAATTTTTTGAATTAAATTTTGAAAGCTACGATACTTATAAAGCTCATAATTTTATAACAAGCTTTATAAATGAAAATAAAAATCATAAATTTTTTATTTTTATAGGTGGTGATCATTCAATAACTTATGCGACTTTTAAAGCATTAAAAAGTGTTTATAATAATTTATTTTTAATAAATTTGGATAAACATTTTGATATTAGGGATTGGTCAGTGGATAATATATCAAGCGGTTGTTCATTTAGTAGATTATTAGATGAGAAAATAATTTCTCCTTCTGATTTATTAGAAATAGGAATCCTTGAATTTTATAATAATGAAAAATTGCTCCAAAAAGCAGAACATTATGGGTTTGAATATATAAGGATGATGGAGTTGAAGAAAAACTTTGACAAATTTTTAGAATTATTTAAGAAGAAAATAGAAGGTGTTGAGTATATATATTTAAGTTTTGATATTGATGTTATGGATATTTCTGTATGTCCTGGAAGTAGTGCTAACTCACCATTTGGACTAAATACTTATGAAGTAGTAAAAATTTTTGATTTAATTTTAGAAACAAAAAAATTAATTGCATTTGATATTGTTGAAGCAAATCCAATTTTTGATTTTGATGATATTACTTCTAAATTTTGTGCTTTTTTAATTGCTTATATTCTTAATCAACTATAACAATTCTTTTGTTCCCCTTTTCATCTATTATGAAATTTATCCCTTTTTTAAGCTTATTTATTTTTCTACCTAAAATATCATAGATTACTTTTTGGTTATTCAATTTTGTTTCTTTAATTGAACTATTTTGATTTAAGAATATAAAATTACCTCTACTTTTTTCCCAATTTGTAATTACCATATCAATTGATTTAGAATATCTATAAAAAATTTTAACACTATCCATAGGAGCTAAAATTTGTTTTTTTATTGAAACCCAACCATCTTCCTCATTATAAACATAATTGCTTGCTATTAAATTTCCATTTACATAAACTGCTAATATCTTATCAATGGGTTTATGTTTCAATACAAAAACATGATAATTATTTGTAGGAACAAGAAATGTTTCAAATGTATCAATCAAATAAGCATTATCTAAATCAGAGAAGAAAATATATTCACTAACAAGAGCATTTCCTATATTAAAAATCCATGAAGGAGAGTTAAAAGTACCATTTATATTTTCAAAAATAAGCAATGGATCCCACCATCCACCAACTGCTAAATCAAGATAACCATCATTATTTAAATCTCCAAGTGAAACAGCAGAAGTATAATTTCCAACATTACTTATAATGAAGGGATTAGGGTTTAAAGTTCCATTATTATTATAAAATATAAGAACATTACCCATATTAGCAACAACAACATCCAAATAACCATCTTTATTTATATCACCGACTGAAACTTGATTTGCCTTACAAATAACATTTGATATCCAAGATGGATTACTTTCTAAAATTCCATTATTATTCTTATACAACCTACATTTGTTATTATAAACACCAACAAACAGATCTAAATCTCCATCATTATCAACATCAAAAAATTTTCCCCCAAGTGAATATATACTATCTGACTTCCAATAAGGAAAATTGTTTAATATATATCCATTTGATAAATAAATTTTTACTTCCTCAGGTGAATTATTATAATCATTACCACAGAAGAAAGCAAAATCAGAAAGTCCATCTCCATTAACATCACCATGAGCAACACCAAAGCATCTAACGCTATCTGAAACCCAACTCGGAAAATTATTTAAAATTCCATTATTATTGATATATAAAACATTAACTTGTTTCTTCCAATTTTCATAATAACCACTAAAACCAGCAACTACTAAATCCAAAAATCCATCACCATTTACATCGCCAACACTTAAATGTCCAAAATATTGGCTATCGGAAGAAAACCAATTTGGCAAATAAAAAGAACCATTGTAAAGAATATAATTTCTTTCTCTTTCCATATCATTACCATTTGAAACAATTATATCCTTTTTATTATTTTTGTCAAGATCAGTAATATAAAGACCTGTTGAATAATAACCGTTTATTGTTTCATAAGATGGAGAGGATGGATAAGGGATAAAAACAAATAAAATCATTTTTTTTCAAAAAATAAACTTCTTATTATTACAATAGAAGGAACAGCAATCAAGAAACCCCAAATACCCATTAATGCACTAAAAGTAGCAAGTGCTAAAATTATAAAGGTTGGTTCAATTTTAAATGTTTGACCCATAATTCTTGGTGTTAGAATTGTAGTTTCTACAATTTGGTCAATTATAAAAACAATTGATAACTTTATTAAGTCAGTAATTAAATTATTGGAGGAAATAAGTGTTATTAAAAAGCTTATAATAATTGTAAAGAAAAAACCTATATTTGGAATTAAATTAAAAACGCCTCCTACAAATCCGATTAAATGAGCATATTTTAGAGATAAAAGAAAAGATAATCCATATAACATAAATCCAACGATAGTTGCTGTAAAAATTTGTGCTCTAAAATATCTTCCTAAAATTGATATAATGTATTCAAGCTTTGATATTTCAAACTTTTCTGAAAGAAGTTTTAAAATGTTCTTATAATCTGAAATTAAGTAGAATGACAAAATAATGCCGATAATCAAATAAAATGGAATTGAAATTGTTGAGGTGATAGCATTAAGGAAATATGGAATTTTATCTAAATGATTTTTTAATTGATTGAAAATTCCATCTCTTATATATTGTGGAATATAATTAAAATAACGATAAACATTTTCATAAAAATTTTGATAATTTCCAAAGATATTTTGAAATTCCTTCACTAAACTATATCCAACAAAATATACCAAAAATCCAAGTCCGATAAATGTTGCAATAACAAGAACAAAAGCTGATATAGTTCTTGGAATTTTAAACTTTTCAAGATAATCAACAATTGGTAAATAAACAAGGGTAATAAAAATTGAAATAATAATTGGTATTATGGCATTTGATAGTATTTTAACAAAAATAATAAATGAAATTACACATGAGAATATAAATAACTCTCTTTTATTTTGTAGTCTAAAAGCAATTGCAGATAAAATTGATAAAATAAGTCCAGCAATTATTTTTGAAAATGATAGGTATATTGCTATAACAATAGATAAAATCCCAATCCAAAAAATCATTTAATTTTCTTTAAGTCATTTAAAACTTCATCTACATTTAAATTGCTTCCCTTATAGTGTTTTCTAATTCTACCTTTACTATCAACAAGGCTAATTCTATCTGTATGTGTTATGAAATATATGCTATCGTTATATGGTTCTTTAATTGCAATTACATTAAATTCTTTGATTAAATTTTCATATTCTTCACCTGTTAGTAGTTGCCATCTATTGAAATTTAAATTTCTAATTTTACCATACTCCTTTAAGATATGAGGTTTGTCTCTTTGGGGGTCAAAGGAAATTAAAATAAATAATAAATTTTTGTCATTTGTTCTTTTATCAATTTTTATCATGTTTTCGGTAATGAGTGGGCAGATGTCAGGACAATGGGTATATATAAATCCAATTATTAGTTTTTTACCTCTAAAATCTTTTGGAAAATTTACAACTGTTGAATCTTGATTAAAAAGTTTATAATTTGCTTTTATTTCACTTATTATTGGTAGTTTTTGACAAGAAATTAAAAAAATAAGAAAAAATTTTCTCAATCTTTAATTTCCTTAAATCTTCTCCTAATTTCCTTATCAGACATTTCTCTTACAAATGTTAAAACTGCTCTCTTAGGTTTATGTTTCTTAATAACTTCTATTTTTTCAATAACGGGAGAATATATTGGAAATATCCTTTCAACACCTACACCTTGACTAACTTTCCTAACAGTTATTGTTTTTGTAATGCCTTTTCCTCTCATTCTTATAATCATTCCTTCAAATGGTTGAATTCTGGTTTTTTCTTCCCATTTTCTGGTTTTTTGATTGAATCTTGATTCTGTTACTCTAACATGAACTCTAACAATATAACCTGGTTTTAATTCTGGAACTTCCTTTATAAAAGGCTTTTCAATGTTATTTATAATCTCTTGCTTGTTCATAAAGCGGGCGACGGGATTTGAACCCGCGACCCCCTGCATGGCAAGCAGGTGCTCTACCACTGAGCTACGCCCGCAAGTTTGAAAATTTTAAAGGATAGTTATTATTTTAGTTTGCCTTGTCCAATAATTCTAAAATTACGATTATTTCTTATTTTCCCCACCCACCCTATATTCAAGCCTTCGGCTT